>Ga0302325_10002673_pt1 | contig 42954 bp, 37 predicted proteins | sample Palsa_T0_2_FD_201948 | JGI IMG/M metagenome (GOLD analysis project Ga0302325, IMG submission 201948) | Peat permafrost microbial communities from Stordalen Mire near Abisko, Sweden - Palsa_T0_2 | ecosystem: Environmental > Terrestrial > Soil > Palsa > Peat permafrost | place: Sweden: Abisko... | reverse complement strand
GGACGCTCGACGCAACGCAACTGCTCGCTACGCGCGGAAACTAACCGCGTGTTCCGTCCCAACGTCGGCGTGCTCGCGCTCCAAGGAGACGTCGCCGAGCACGCTGCGGCGCTCGAGCGCTCCGGCGCCGCGGCAACCGAGGTGAAGAATGCCGCGCAGCTCGCACGGGTCGATGCGCTCGTCATTCCCGGCGGTGAGTCGACGACGGTCATGAAGCTGCTCGAGCGTGCCGGGCTCGATCGTCCGATCGTCGAGCGCGTTGCTGCGGGGATGCCGCTCTGGGGAACGTGCATGGGGATGATCGTGACGGCGGCCGGCGTCGAGGATCTCGATCAGCCGGTGCTCGGGCTCATCGATATTACCGTTCGGCGCAATGCGTTCGGGCGGCAAAACGAGTCGGCGGAGATCGAATTGCCGATTCCCGCACTCGGCAATCCGCCCTTCCCGGCGATTTTCATCCGCGCGCCGTGGATCGAGCGCTGCGGTCCCGCAGTCGAGCTCCTCGCGGTGCGCGACGGCCACGGCGTGATGGTGCGCGAGCGAAACGTGCTCGCGACGTCATTCCATCCCGAGCTCGCCGGCGACTCGCGCGTCCACCGATACTTCTTGGAGATGATAACGGAGCAAGGGAAGGCTTCGACCGCGGCGTAAGTCCTGGCTCGAGATGTCTACCGGGGCCGCCTCCAGCGATATGCAGGGAGGCTTTCAAGGGCAGATACCGCCGGTCGAGCCTTTGCTCGGCGAGGTGATAGCAACGCTTACGCTTGCGGCCCACGCCTATCTGACCGAGGACGACGGCCGTAAGCCCGATCACGAGTCCGCCGGCGTGGCGATCGACGTTGCGACGGCCGCCTTCGAACGCGTCAAGGAGAGGTTGCAGCCCGATCAGCGGCTTGCGATAACGCAAATGCTGACCGAAACGCGTCTAACGTACGTCCAAAAGCGAGGCACCTAAGATGCCTCGTTTTAAAAGCGAGGCACTTGGGGGCCCACGCTGCGATAGTAAGCGTGGGGGCGCGCAGCGCAGATTTCGGCGCTGCGAAGCACGTGCCGAAAGCGGAGCGGAACGCCAAGCGAGGCGTGTAGTGCCGAGTTTATGAGCGAGGTGCTCGTACTCAACTCAACGTACGAGGCGCTGAACGTCACGAGCTTTCAGCGCGCCGTGAAGTTGATCTTTGCCGGGAAAGCCGAGGTGCTGCACGGCCGCGAGCGGATGCTCGCGTCGCCGACGTTTGCGATGCGTATGCCTTCGATCATTCGCATGCTCTATTACATCCGGCGCCCGAGGCAGAAGGTCGCGCTGACGAAGAAGAACGTCTTGATCCGCGACGACCATATGTGCCAATACTGCGGCACGCGCGGGGAGCGGATGATGACCGTCGATCACGTCGTCCCTAAGAGCCGCGGCGGCGAATCGACGTGGGAGAACCTGGTCTGCGCCTGCATGCACTGCAACAACCGAAAGAACAATCGCAGCCCACAGGAAGCGAACATGACGCTGCAGCGGAAGCCGCGTCAGCCGAAGTACATTCCGTGGATTCAGATCAAGCGCAACACGCTGCCCGACGAGTGGGGCAAGTTCCTATTCCTCTATAACGTTTCGATCGACGAGCGGATCGAAGCGTAGCGCACGGCGCGCGACGGACGATGCCGCTGCGCAATCGCGTAACGCCCTTCGGCGAGATCGTTGCGGTGGCCGGACGCGGCACCATGATGGGGAATCGCGGCATCCTACACGACGAGCATAAGCGCCTCGTGAAGCCGTGGGTCGTGCGGCGCTGGATCGCGTGCGTGCTCGAACGCGACGGCATCCGGCGCGCCGTGATGGCGCCTCGCCGCTATACGGAGCTCTTCTTTTTGGACGAGGCCACCGCGATGAGCGCCGGACACCGCCCCTGCGCGGAGTGCCGCCGCGGCGATTACCGGCGATTTCAATCGTTCTGGGTGCGCTGCCGGCCCGAGCCGCGCGACGCCGACTCGATGGATCTCCGGCTCCACGCCGACCGGCTCGACGGCAAAATGAAGCGTCGCTACACGGCCGAGATCGCAACCCTGCCCGACGGTGCGTACGTCGCGCTCGACGGCGAGGCTTGGCTGCTTTGGAACGGACGGCTCCACGCATGGTCGGAGACGGGCTACGTGCGGCGGCGCGATCGTCCGTCGCGCGGTGAGGTCGAGGTGCTCACGCCGCGCTCGTTCGTGGAAGTCATCGCTGCCGGCTATCGTCCTGCCGTTCATCCGAGCGCCGAGGACGGCTCCGCGCCGCCCGTGAAGGGGCGCTAATGTCAAAAGGAACCGAAAAAACCGGCTCGCGATCTTTGGTCACCCATCGCGAGTTCAAGCTGCTGCTCAAGCCCGAGAAGTTTCCAAAGCGCCGGGCGTTGCTCGAGTTCAACGACCTGCTCGCTCGCAGCGCCCAAGCGTTGGGCGTGCGTTACGATCCGGTCGAAGCGCTCGATTCGCAACTGCGCATCGTACAGTTCTACGATACCAAGAGCGAGGATCTGCGCAAGAATAAACTCATCTTTCGAATCCGCCAGATTCGCCAGGGCGGCTGGCCCGACGAGAGCTGGGAGCTCACGTTCAAGTGCCGCGCGCCGAATTATGAAAAGGCCGCGGCGTTCGACACAAATACCACGTTGACCAAGCTGCAGCGCAAGAAGTTCAAGGAAGAGCTCATTCGCGGCGATTCTCCTGGAACCATGACGAGCATCTTCTCGAACAACGTTATCCTAGAGTCTCCGGAGATCGAGATGGAGTTTCCGCTCGGACGGCTCGCCGACGCGCTGCCGCACTTGGGCACGCTCGGCCTGAATATGGACGAGCCGCTTTCCGTCGTCGCGGGCGCGAAGGTATTTGAGATCCAATCGACGCTTGGTACGCTGTATTTTGGGCACGGCGTATCCGCGCAGGCAACCTTGGCGGTCTGGGCGCGTCCGGTCCCGGATCGTTTCGAGCCGCTCGTCGCTGAGTTCGGATTCTCGACGCACCTTCACGAGGGAGACGAAAAAGAGGAGAAGGGTCAGGCAGCGGCCGACGATTTTTTCAAAGCGCTGCAGCTGCCGCTCAGAGAGTATCTGTCGGACGGAACGACCAAAACCGCCTTGATATACGGGGACAGCGGCGCCTAGGGAGGCCCAAAAGTGGCGATCGTTTTTATTGTGTCATCCTGAGCGAAGCGCCCTGAGCTTGTCGAAGGGCGCGTCGTCGAAGGGCCAGACACAATCGGTCCCATGCCACGATCTTTCTCAGACAAGAAAGTCGCACGCTTTGTCGATCGGGCCGTCCGTCGACTACGCGCCGTGCGGGCGCTCCGCTCGGGATGACACAGGAAAATCGCGCGAGCAAAAAAGCAGGGATGGAGCTTTCGCCCTCGGCATTGAGGTTCTCGTTTTGGACCAGTCGCGAACGCCGTATTTTCAAGCCCTGCTCGACTACGTCGACACGGGCGTGCTGCCGTTTCACACGCCCGGGCACGTGCAGGGCGGCGGTATGGATTTGGCGTTCCGCGAGTTCATCGGCGACAATATCTGTGCGATCGACCTGACGCCGATGCCGGGCATCGACGATTTGCTCCAGCCGACTGAAGCGATCAAAGAAGCCCAGGAACTCGCGGCCGAGGCTTGGGGCGCCGACCGCTCGTTCTTTTTGATCAACGGCTCGACGAGCGGCAATCAGTGCATGATGATGACCGCAGTGAATCCGGGCGAAAAGATCGCGGTGCCGCGCAACTCGCACAAGTCGATGCTGGGCGGTCTCGTCATGAGCGGCGCCGAGCCGATCTACATGCAGCCCGAGGTCGACCGGGAACTGCGCATGGATCACTGCGTCACCCCGGAGACCGTCGCCCGGACGCTGGAACAGCATCCCGATCTGACCGCGATTTATCTCGTCTCGCCCACGTATTATGGGGTCGCCGCCGATCTCGCCGCCATCGAGCGGATCGCCCACCAAGCCGGCAAGCTGCTGCTGGTGGACGAGGCCTGGGGACCGCACTTTCACTTCCACCCGGCGCTGCCGCTTTCGGCAACCGCGGCGGGCGTCGATCTTTGCATCAACTCCACGCATAAGATGCTCTCGGCATTCTCGCAATGCGCGATGCTCCATCAAATAGGCGATCGCGTGCCGCTCGACCGGCTCGCTTCGGTCCTCAAGATGTTCCTCTCGACGTCGCCCAACCTGCCGATGGTCGCGTCGCTCGACGTGGCACGAAAGCAGATGGCGACGCAAGGCGAGCCGCTGCTCACCCGCGCGATCGAGCTCGCGAACGAAACGCGCGCGCGCATCAACGCCATTCCGGGCCTCTATTGTTTCGGCGACGAGCTGCGCGGCCGAAATGGCGTCTTCGCGCTCGATCCGACGAAGATCACGGTGACGGTTACCGGACTCGGCTACACCGGTTACGAGGCCTCGGCAGTGTTGCGGCGCCGGCACAACATTCAAGTGGAACTCGCCGATCTCTTCAATCTCGTCGCGCTCTTCACGATCGGAACGACGCGCGATGCGGCCGACCGGCTCGTGACGGCATTGAGCGAGATGGCGCGCGACGACCGCAAGCTCGATATGTTCGCGCCGTCGGGCGTCCTCGAGCAACGATTACGCCGGGGGACCTTCGCGTTGCCGCCGATCCCGCCGATGCGCATGCTCCCGCGCGACGCGTTCCTTGCGCCCGCCGAGTTGGTGCCCTTCCGACAATCGGCCGGGAGGATCTGCGCCGAAACGCTCACACCCTATCCGCCGGGTATTCCGGTGATCGCGCCCGGCGAAGAAATAACGGCGGAAATCGTGGACTACGTTCGCCTCGAGCTGAAGGCGGGCGTGCGCATTCAAGGACCGTACGACGACGAGCTGCGCGTCGTGCGCGTGGTGAAGGAGTAGGCATGGAGCGGGCGAAGGGTACGCGCATCGTGCGTATGGGGACCCGGCACGGAAGGTAGGAAGTTATTGGCGGTCAGAGTTGAATCCGTCAACCCAAGTTGGGAGCTCTCCCAACTGCTCGACATCTTCCCACTCGCGATTCGGCAAGCGCTCGTCCGTCTCAACAATCTCGAAGACATCATTGAAGTCGTGCTCGACCTCGGGCGCCCTCCCGAAGCGCGTTTCGAACACGATTTTAAGTATCTCACCGAGACGCCGGTCAGCCACGAAGACATCGCGCACGTTTGCTCGCGCATCTCGCCCTTCGGTGCCGACAACCGGGCAGGCATCGAGCAGACGCTGCACAGGATCAGCGCGATTCGCAATCGGACCGGAAAGATCGTCGGTCTCACGTGTCGCGTCGGACGCGCCGTCTACGGTACGATCGACATTCTGCTCGACGTGCTGCGCAGCGGAAGATCCATCTGTCTGCTCGGCCGGCCGGGCGTGGGCAAAACCACGATGCTGCGCGAGTGCGCGCGCGTGCTCTCCGAAGAGCGCAAGCGCGTCGTCATCGTCGATACGTCGAACGAAATCGCCGGCGACAGCGACATTCCGCACCCCGGCATCGGTTTAGCGCGGCGCATGCAGGTCGCGGACCCGGCGCTGCAGCACGCGGTGATGATCGAGGCCGTCGAAAATCACATGCCCGAAGTGATCGTCATCGACGAGATCGGCACGGCGGCGGAGGCCGATGCGGCGCGAACGATCGCCGAGCGCGGCGTCACGCTCATCGGAACGGCGCACGGCCAGACGCTCGAGAATCTGCTCATGAACCCCACGCTATCCGATCTCGTGGGCGGCGTGAGCGCGGTGACGCTTTCCGACGAGGAAGCTCGCCGGCGCGGGACGCGCAAGACGGTGCTCGAGCGCAAGGCGCCGCCCACCTTCGACGTAGTCGTCGAAATCCACGACCGCGACCGCCTCGCGATTCACAAGAACGTCGCCGAGGTGATCGACGCGCTGCTGCGCGGCTATCAGCCGCAACCGGAGATCCGTCAGCGTGAGGCGAGCGGCGTCGTGACGGTCGTGCAAGAGGCGGATACTGAGTCCATGCCGCGTCTCGCGGACGGGTTCGATCAAGAGCGCGATGCCGAGGAGCGCGACCGGCCGCTGCTGATCTTCCCGTACGGCATCTCCCGCAACAAGATCGAGCGCGCGATCTCCAACCTGCGCGTCAACGCGTCGATGGCCCGGAATTGGGACGACGCCGACGTCGTGCTGACGCTCAAAACGCTCGAACGCAAGGAGCAGCCGAAGCTCAAGCAGATCGCGTCGGACAACATCCCGATCTACTCCATCAAGACCAATACGACGACGCAGATTCAAGCCGCCCTGCGCGACGTTTTCAACCTGGGCTCGATCGACAACGAAGAGATCGCGCTGCGCGAAACCGAAGAAGCGATCTATCAAGTGCTGCTCAACAATCAAGCCATCGAGCTCTCACCGCAAACCTCCTATATCCGCCGGATGCAGCACCAGCTCGCCGAGCGATACCGGCTGCAGTCGCGCAGCACCGGTCTCGAGCCGAATCGCCGCGTCAAAATCTATAAGACCGCGGAAATCTAGCCTCCTTTGATGTCATCCTGAGCGAAGCGGAGCACGTAGTGCGTAGCGCAGTCGAAGGACGCGCAATGTTCGTCGTTTTTGAAGGAGTCGACGGCAGCGGCAAGAGCACGCTGCAGGCCGGGCTCGGGCAGCGCCTGCGCGCCGAGGGCCGCGCCGTCCTCGAAACGCAGGAGCCCGGCGGCACGCAACTCGGGCGCGAAGTTCGCGAGATCTTCTTAAACGGCGCCGTTGAGATGGAGCCGCTTCCCGCCACGCTCATCCTCAACGCGGCCCGCGCGCAGCACGTAACGCAGGTGATTCGCCCGGCATTAGCTGCCGGAACGATCGTTCTCTGCGATCGCTTCACCGATTCGACGATCGCTTATCAAAGCTACGGCTTCGGATTGGACCTCGAACGGGTCAAAGCGATCAACGAGATCGCAACCGGCGGCCTGCAGCCCGATCTCGTCTTCGTCCTCGACGTGCCGGCGAGCGTCGCCGCGGCGCGCCTGAAGACGCGGCAGAAGGGACATAAGGATCGCATCGAAGCGCTGCACGATGACTTTCAAGTTCGCGTGCGGCGCGGTTTTCTGGACCTAGCGAAGACGCCACGTCATCGTCTGCTCGACGGGACGCTGCCCGAGCCGGCGCTCGTGGATCTAGCGCTGCGCGAGGTGCTGGGAGCGCGCGTGCCGTGAGCGAACTCGCTTTCGACGTCGTCGGCGCGGAAGGGCCGAAGCGTTATTTTGCCGCGCTCTCGCCGGATGGAGTCGCGCATGCATATCTCTTTACCGGCCCCGCGGGGGTCGGGAAAAAGACATTCGCGCGCCGGCTGGCCCAATCGCTGCTCTGCGCCGTGCCGAAGAAAGGCGTCCTCGGTTACGACGGAACCTGCGCGTCGTGCAGGCTCTTCGCGGCGCAGTCCGGACGTCACCCGGATTTTCTCGAGCACGAAGGCGTTCTCAAAATCGGCGATGCCGACGCGGCCGCCGGATTCTACGACCGCGACGACCTGTCGGCGCGCGATCTCGTGCGCCAGCTCTCGATGCAGTCCTATAGCGGCGGGATGCGCCTGCTCTTGCTCGGCGATATCGATTTCGCGACGCCGGCCGCCGCGAACGCGCTGCTGAAGTTCCTCGAAGAGCCGCCGCCCGGTGTGGTGATGATGCTCACGACGGCGACGCCCGGCCGCCTGCTGCCGACGATCCGCTCGCGCACGATCGAAGTACGCTTCTCGCCGCTCGCCCAGGCCGACGTGCTCGAAGTGCTCACCCGCCTGAAATATCCGGCACAGGACGCCCGCGTGGCGGCGTCGCTAAGCGGCGGCAGCGTGACGCGCGCGCTCGGCGCGCTCGAAGGCGAGGAGGAATCGCTGCGCGCGCACGTCGCGCGATGGTTCTTCGAGGTCGTCGAAGGGAAGGCGCCGCCCGATGGGTGGGCGAGCCGCGAGACGCTCGACGACGGCCTCGAGTTCTTGAAGGTTCTGGTGCGGGATTGGATCGTTGCGAACGGGCACGACGGCGTAGCGCCGATCGCACTCGATCATGCCGACCGCATCCGCGCGCTGAAGCCCCTGGAAGGTCGAGCCGCAGTCGCCATGCTCGCGAAACTCGACGATGCCGCGCGCCTCGCCCGAACGAACGTGAATCCGACCCTCGTCGGCGAGTACGTGCGGATGGCGCTTACTAATAGCCCCTGAACGCCACGTCGTCGTAGCCCTTCGCAAACGGAAAGGCGAGATAGGCGAGCACCACGGCTTTGATCGCCGCGAGCATGAGCTCGTAACCGATCGGACCGAAGCCCAGTCCAACCCGATTGACCACAAACTCCGGCAGCCAACTCCACAGCACGACGAAGACGACGGCGAGTAGGATCGCCGCCGGTACGTTCTCTTTGACCGCGCGAAACGACGCGCCGATCGCGAAATTTCCGGGCATGCCCCCTATGGCCGCCGCGGGGATCGTGTAGATCAATAGGAACGCGACGACGACCTCCAGCGCGATCTGCACGATCGGACTTCCGGTGAACGCGCCGATATAGCCGGCAGCGTAGACGAGAAAGTAAAAGCCGATCGTCGCGATCAGGATGCCGCCGGCTTTGCCACGTCCCTCCTCCCACGCTTCATCGAAACTGGCCCGCCGCGAGCGCCAAACGTTGTTCGCGCCGATGACCGCCACGCCGAAGCAGAAGCCGTACGCGAGCTGCACGACGATTTGGAAGAGGAAGCCGCCGGCGCCGCCCGTCGCGTCGGTGAAGAACGGCGTGATCTGCCCGAGCAGCAGGTCGACCGCGGCGGCGAGCAGCGGCATCGCGAAGATCGATGGGTGCCTTAACAACTGCGGCACGGCTTGCGCGTACATGCCGAAGTCGACCGCCAGGCGCTTGCGCATCGAACTAAAAGCGGGCGCCCTGCAGCGCGTGGTGGCACGGGCAATCGCCGGCGGGGATGCCCGCGACGATCTTGCCGATCGCGGCCTTGACGCGCTCGTTATTGCGATTGAACACCTCGATCACCTCGTGATGCGAGACCGGCGGCATGCCCTCCAGGCCGACGTCGTAATCCGTGATGAGCGCGATGTTGACGTAGCACATCTCGAGCTCCCGCGCCAAATATGCTTCGGGATACTGCGTCATGTTGATGACTTCCCAGCCCTGGCTTTGAAACCACTTCGACTCCGACCGCGTCGAAAACCGCGGCCCCTGTATCACGACGACCGTTCCGCGGTCGTGCGTATCGATGTCGAGCGAGAGCAGCGTCGAGATCGCGATCGGCCGCAGCGTTGGGCAATACGGGTCGGCGAAGCTGACGTGCGTCGTGATCGGACCGTCGTAAAACGTATCGATCCGTCCGCTCGTGCGGTCCACGAGCTGATCGCAGACGACCATCGAGCCGGGCTTCACGTCGCGTGCCAGCGAACCGGCGGCGGTCGGTCCGATGATCCGCTTCACGCCGAGTTGCTTCATCGCCGAGAGATTCGCGCGATAGTTGATCGCGTGCGGCGGAAAGCGGTGATCCTTGCCGTGGCGCGGCAGAAACGCGACGCGCCGTCCCCCAATTTCACCCAGCGCCACTTTGTCGCTCGGCGCACCGTAGGGCGTCTCGATCCAATGCTCGTGCGCCTCTTCGATGAGCGAGTAAAACCCCGACCCGCCGAAAACGCCTATCTCTGCCTTTAGTTCGCTGCTCATGTCACTCCGATGATGCGTAGTAGCTTAAGAATATTCCTTGAGCGGGGTCGTAGGGGCAGCGAGAAGGCTCCGACTTTTTCCGGCCGGCCACGGATGGCCGCTTCAAAACTTCGTTCTCCGGAAAAAGCGGCGCAGCAGGAGCGCCGCACGATGCGGCGCGCCGAGCGTTTTCTAACTGCCCCTATGACCCCGCTCAAGGATTATTCTAGCGGTTGAAGTCGGACGGTTTGAGATCGTCGAGGAACTTCTTGAAGCGCGCCATCTCGTTGTCGTTGACTTGCCCCTTTTCGGAGCTCGCCTCCTCGAGCACGATTTTGTCGGAGACGAAGATCGGCGCCGCGACGCGTAACGCGAGGGCGATGCCGTCCGAAGGGCGCGCGTCGATCTCCTGAATTTCGCCGTTCGTGCGAACGATCAGTTTGGCGAAGAAGGTCGAGTCTTTGATGTCGTGGATGATCACCTGCTCGAGATTCGCGCTCAGCGTCTCGAGAATGTTGCGCATCAGATCGTGCGAAAGCGGGCGGGGCACGGGTGCGCCTTCGAGTGCGAGCGCGATCGCGGTTGCTTCGAACGGGCCGATGAGTATCGGCAGGTAGTGCGAGCCGTCCATATCCTTGAGGATGACAACCGGGTCGTGGGTGAGGAGGTCGATCCCGAGCTTATCGACCTTCATCTGGCGCATAGGGGTCGTATCCGACACGTCCGCCGGATTTTCTTGCCGCCTGCGCGAACCGCCCGCTCGACCATGCCACTCTCATGCGGAATCGTCGGTCTTCCCAATGTCGGCAAATCGACGATCTTCAACGCGCTCACGCGCTCTGCGCAAGCGCTCGCTGCGAACTATCCGTTTGCGACCATCGACCCCAACGTCGGCGAGGTCGCGGTCCCCGACCCGCGCTTGGCGGTCTTGCAGCGTCTCGTCGATGCGAAGCGCATCGTTCCGGCGACCGTCCGCTTCGTCGATATTGCGGGGCTCGTCCGAGGCGCGAGCAGCGGCGAGGGGCTCGGCAACGCGTTCCTGAGTCATATTCGCGAGACCGATGCGATCGCGATGGTCGTGCGCTGCTTCGAGAGCGACGACGTGACGCACGTCGAGGGCGGCCCGGATCCGAAGCGCGATTGCGAGATCGTTGCGATCGAATTGGCGCTTGCCGACCTCGGGACAATGCGCAAGCGGATCGCGAAGCTAGAGCGCGAGGTGCGCGCGGCTCCGGCGATGCGCGCGCAATTCGAGGCGGCGCAGCGCTTGACCGACGCGCTCGAGGAGGGCCGTCCTGCGCGAAGCTTCGACCCGGGCTCGCTGGAGGCGCACGTCGCGCGCGAATCGTTCCTGCTGACCGCAAAGCCGATGCTTTACGTCGCGAACGTGGACGAGCCGCAGATCACCCAGCCGGGGCCGTTCGTCGCGGCCGTGCGGGAAATTGCGCGCTCCGAGGGCGGACTCGCGATCGTGCTGAGCGGGAAGATCGAGGCCGAGCTCGCCGGGCTCTCCGAGGACGAGGCAGCCGAGTTCCGCCGCGAGGTCGGCATCGAGCGCAGCGGCCTCGACGATCTCGCCGCGGCGGCCTACGATTTGCTTGGTTTGATGACGTTTCTCACGGCCGGCGAGAAAGAAGCCCGGGCTTGGCCGATTCCCAAGGGGACGAAGGCGCCGCAGGCGGCCGGAACGATCCACAGCGACCTGGAGCGGGGATTCATTCGGGCCGAGATCATCTCGTATGACGATTATGTCGAGTACCAAACCACGGAGGCGCTCCGAGCCGCCGGGCGCTTGAGAAGCGAAGGGCGCGAGTACGTGATGCAGGAGGGCGACGTCGTCAACTTCCGGTTCAACGTCTGAGCCTAGGGCCTACGCAACGATGCGCCAAAGACAGAGAGCATGACAACCGCCCCGCGCGAAACGTCGGTCCGCGACGTTTCGGTCTTCGGCGATGCGATCGCCTATTTCAACGAGGCTGCCGACCTGCTCGAGCTCGATGCCGGCATGCGGCGCATCCTCACGCACCCGTCCAGGCAGATCATCTTCTCGATACCGTTTCAGCGCGACTCGGGCGAGTTCGAAGTGTACACCGGATACCGCGTGCAGTATAACTTCGCGCGCGGCCCGGCCAAGGGCGGCATCCGGTTTCACCCGCGCGTGACGCTCGACGAGGTTACCGCGCTTGCATTCTGGATGACGTGGAAGTGCGCGGTCGTCGATCTGCCCTTCGGCGGCGGAAAAGGCGGCGTCACCTGCGATCCTACCACGCTCTCCTCAAACGAGCTCGAGCGCATCACGCGCCGCTACGCGGCCGAGTTGGTCGAAGTGGTCGGTCCGGATAAGGACGTGCCCGCTCCCGACGTCAACACCACGCCGCAGGTCATGGCGTGGTTCATGGACACGTACTCGATGCACGTGCGGCAGAACATCCCGGGCGTCGTTACCGGCAAGCCGCTCGAAATCGGCGGCTCGCGCGGCCGTGTGGAAGCGACGGGCCGCGGCGTGACGATCTGCGCGCTCGACGAGATGGCCGAAATGGAGCTGCGGCCCGACAAGGCGACGATCGTGATTCAAGGATTCGGCAACGTCGGGATGCACGCGGCGAAACTCTTCGAGGAGCGCGGGTGCAAGGTGGTCGGCATCTCCGACGTTACCGGCGCGTACTATAATGCCGAAGGGATCTACGTCAACGGTGCGATGGAGCACACTGCGAAGTTCGGGACGCTCGAAGGGTTCAAAGGCGGCGAGCGCATCACGAACGCCGAGCTGCTCGCAAGCGAGTGCGACGTGCTCGTGCCCGCGGCGCTCGAGAAGGTCTTCACCGTCGAGAGCGCGGCCAAAGTGAAGGCGAAGCTGATCGTCGAGGGCGCGAACGGCCCCACCACGCCGGAGGCCGACCGCATCTTCCGCGAGCGAGGCATCATCGTGATTCCGGATATCATGGCGAACGCCGGCGGCGTCACGGTCTCGTACTTCGAATGGGCCCAAGACCGGATGGGCTATTTTTGGAAGGAAGCGGAGGTCAACGAGAAGCTCGAAGACTTCCTGCTGGCCAATCTTCACGCCGTTCGCTCGATCGCGAACTCGCGCCACGCCACGCTACGGACGGCGGCCTACACGCTCGCGATCGACCGCGTCGTCAAAGCCTCGAGACTGCGCGGCATCTACGCCTGAGGGCTGACGCCCACCAGGCGCGCGATGCGCGCCTCCGCGTGCGCGTAGTCGCGTAGCCGCTCGATCAAAAAGCGCCGGGAGCCGCCTGCATCGCCGGCGGTTTCGGTTTCGAGTCGCGCGAGCGCCGCCTGCACTCGCGGGTCGGGATTCGCGCGCTTCTTGCGGCGGAGATCCTCGGCGAGCTCCGCCATCGTGCGATCGAGCGCCTCGGTGAACTCGCTTAAGCCGTCGAGCGTGACGCGGGGCATCGTTTCGAGCGCCGTTTCGAGCGCAAGGCTGGCGAGGCCGACCCGCTGGCTCGCGCTAAGAATGCGCAACGCGCGGACAGCCCCGATGGTATGCGGGCTATGCGGCTCGTGCGCGGTGCGATCGATCGACGCCTCGACTTTCGTGCGAATCTTCCAGACGTCGGTGCGCCCCGTCTCGATCGCCGCGCGTGCTTGCGGCGACGGCGCCGCGTACGCGCTCAGAATCGCAGTCGCCAAGCGCCGCTGCGCGTCGAGCAAGTCGGCAAGCAGCGCACGCGTCCGCTTGTGCTCGACCGACGGAAATGCCAGGTACCCCACCATCGCGAGCGTGCCGCCCGCGAGGGTGTCGATCAGCCGGTCGGCGATCGTCGTCGTGCCGGGCAGGCCGCGCAGGTGGAGGACGACCGCGACGAACGAAGTGATTGCGACGGTGAAGAGCGCGTAGTTCGGATTGAACGAAACGTAGGCGGTGGCGGCCGCGACGAGGATGGCGCCGGTAGCGGCCCATGGATTGGCGCCGATGAGCGCGATGAGCAGCGTCGCGATCGCCGCGCCGGCCATCGTGCCGGCGATCCGTCCGAAGCCGCGAACGAACGTCGTCTCGAAATCCGGCTTGAGCACGATCGCGGCCGTCATCGGGATCCAGTAGCCGCGCTCGGATGCGAAGTGCCGCCCGAGTGCCATCGCGATGGCAAGCACCACGGCAAAACGGATCGACTCGCGCGCGAACCAGTCGATGTGGTTCTCAACGTACGGCGCCGGGCGCGGTTTGGAGAGGAGCGCGACGCGCGGGAGGCGTCGTCGCGCGATCATCAGCGCCGCTTCGGTGGCATCGCGCAAGTGATCGGCGAGGTCGTCGGCGCCGGCGATCTCGAGCACGCGATGACCGGTTGCGAGCTCGTAGAGTTGCGCGTCCTTGGCTCCTCCTTCCAAAATCGTGGCAATGCTCTCCAACTGCCCCGCGACGCCGCGCGCGAGTTCGGCGATCGCAGGACGCTTCGACCGCTCTGCCAGCGCGCCGAGTGCGCCCAACCGGCGGCGAATGATTTCCGAATCCTCCAGCAGGCGTCCGAGGCGCGCCATTTCGCCCGAACGCGCGAACGGCTGGGGATCGGCGAGCACTTGGCGTGCCGTCGCGAGCGGCGTGAGCGGGGGAAACGCGGGCGACCCATCGGCGATATCGCGCGCGTACGACGCGAGCTTGAGATAGACGTCGGCGAGCGCCGAGCGCTCGGCGCCGCGACGCGCGAACGGCCACGCAACGAGCACGAGCAGCGCTTGAATCGTTCCGCCGGCGAGAACGAGCAGCGACTCCTGGGCTGCCGCGGCCGGCGAGAGCGGCCGGCTCGAGAACAGAACGAACGCGACGAACGAGTTGAGCGCCACCGTGGAGGCGATCGGGTTGATCTGGCCGATCGTTCCGCAGGCGTACCCCGCGACCGCGGTTGCGGCAACGAGACCCACGGTGGATACGCTCGCGAGCGCGCCGATAAAACTCGTGAGCGACATGCCGACGGCTGCGACGAGAATCGCGACGAGGCGCGTGCGGTAGACGCCCTGGAGCGACGTAAAACCGGTGATGAACGCGCCGATCGCGGCCGGAACGCCGAGCGCGGGTTGCCGCAGCAGCGTAGCGGCGAGAAGCGGGATTGCGACGCCGATCGTACATCGCAGCGCGTAACCCGGTTCGAGCGCCGATCGATCGAACGTGCCGATCGGCGCCGCGACCCGGTGCAGAACGCTACTTATACGGTGCGTCGTTCGGTGGGGCGTACGGATCGGGATAGCAGTAGTAGCCGTGCGGATTCGGACCGCTCCCGCACCGTGTACCTTCGTAAGCCGCCTTCAGATCGATCTGCGGAATATGCGTGCCGTACGCCTTATTGATCGTGCCGATGAAGACGTCCGCGATGAGGGCATATCCGGTGTTCGACGGGTGGATGCCGTCGAAGCTCGAGATGCCCCAGAGGTAGCCGAGCGTGCAGCAGAGGCCGGGCTTGATGGACGAAGCGAGCTTGAAATACGGATTCGACGGATCGCCGCTGACCAAACCGTGGAAGATGCTGTGAACGTCGACCAGCGGCACGTGCTCGGCGGCCGCGGCATCGTCGATGCCCTCGTTGATGATATTGTTGAGCGCCTGGAGTTTGCCGGCAAACTCCGGCGTGATATAGCGCATGCCGAGCCCGCTGCCCGGCACCACCTTACAGTGCGGTGCCGGATTCGCGCAGTCGAGATTCGGGATCTGCCCGGTGCTCCCGGCATATTGAATGATCTCAACGGCGCCCGGCAGCATGATGTAGCCGCACGGCGCCGACGTCGAGGCGGGCACGCAGCCGTTGGGCGTCGCCAAGCCGTAGTCTTTAGCGATCTGCGCGATCGAACTGTATTGGATCCCGCCGACGGCGTTGAGGAAGCAGTTCGCGTACGTGCGGATGCGGCACTGCGGCGAGTTCTTTGGAATGTAGTTTACGCGCTCGAAGAGGCCCGTTTCGAGAATGTCGGGCAGGTTGGCAACGACGACTTTCGCTCCCGAATGCTCGAGCGTTTGAATCGTCGCGCGCAAATCGGCTTCGACCTGTGCCACGGTGCGATCGCCGCCGAAAAAGCGGCCGCCGCTCCCCATGACCTTCAGCCAGTCGTTCGCGCCGAGCCAGACCGTCGCGAGCGTGGGATGAACCGACGCGGCCGCGTTGACCTCGGTGAGGTGCCCGCCCAGCTTCGTGTAGTTCAACAGCACCGGCCAGAACGTGCCGCTCTCCTCGGATACGATCTGACTGAGCAATCCGGGAATTCCCGGTAGTTCTTGACACGTCGAGGTTTGCGGTTGATGCAGGACGTTGGCTTCGTGCAGCGTGATCCCAGGCACGCCGAAATCGCGGATCGTCGTCGAGTTGGGGTTGAGCCGCGTGCGCGGCGCGCCTTTTAATCGAAAGCCGGCGAGATCGAAGCCGCCGTTGTCGGTGCAGACGTCGCCCGATTTCATTTGGCCGAACGGGAAGAAGTAGCTGCTCGACGGCGTCAGCTGATTGTCGAGCCCCGGGCCTTTGATGAGCGGCAGCGGGCTGACCGACGGGTCGTACATCTTTGAAATCGCGGTCCCGATTGGTTCGCCCGAGGCCTGCTCCACCAAGTCGGCCCAAAAGCCGTTCTCTTGATTCGGCGGAACCTGGTTGCCCTCGTAGTTGGGATTGTTGACGCCGGTCGCGCCGAGGAATCCGTTCGATTGATAACCGGCGGTCAGACTATCGCCCACGCCCACGATGCGCGCGAGAATCGCATCCTGATCGGGGCGCGCTTGTCGCGCGGGAAGAAGACCGGACGATCCCGCGACGGCGCCGTTGCCGCCGCACGCGGTAAGAGCCGCGAGCGCGACGGCGGCGAGCGACTTTTGAAAGTGCGAACGTTCCATGCTAAGCCTCTGAAGTTAGAGCGGGAAGACGGAGGGCGAGCCTATTCCGAACTGGATCTGGATCTGGGTTGCCTTGAGGCCGCCGATCGCGAGCCCGCAGGCGTTGTTGAGCGCCTGTTGCGCGGTCAAACATTTGATACCGACGACGCCGTCCGGGCCGAGGTTTGTCGGACCGCCGCTGTTGAGCGTCGCCTGCACGAAGCTATATTTTGTGAACCGCTGCGAGACGCCCAAAAAGTAGGCGATGAGATGCTCGGGATAGGGATCGGTCGGCAGATAATCGCGGGCGCTCTGCGGCTCGAAGAAGAGCGTCGTGCCCTTGAGCGGCGTGTACTCGAGATAGATCACCTGCGGCAGCTGCATCGAGTTGCCGACGTTCGCGCCGGCGGTGTGAACGAGCCACTGTGGCGCAACCGTGAAGGTGCCGAACATCTTCGGCGTCTTCAGAAACGGCAGCGTGATCGCGACGGCGTAGTATTGGGCGCTACGAACGGGAATGTTCTCGACCGGTCCGTCCGGTAGGTTGTACGTGAATGGTACGACGTCGTTGTTGTTTTGCGTGAAGCCGATCTGGCCGCCGCGCGCCACATAGGTGGGTGAGATGACGATCGGGATCTCGCCCGGTCCCGGAATCTTGTCGGATTTGATAACCAGCATCTTCTGCAGCATGAAGACGCCGAACGTATCCTTCGTGCGCACGTTGAGATTGCGACCCGCGCCCGGGCCGCAAGCGTTTCCACCGGTGAGATCGGCGCAGCCGACGGGATTCACGAATCCCGCCAGATACACGGGCGTGGTTCCGGTATTGAAACCTTCCGGCCAATGCTGCAGCTGAAACATGCTCACGACCAGGCGCGTCGACCAGTTGAACTTATATCCAAGCAGTGCGTCCATGCCGCCCATCAGCCAACCTTGCTTCCCGTACGAGCCGATGTTGCCGTACGGATTCGCCATCGAAACATCGACCATGTACGTAAACCGGTCGCCCGGCAGCTCGATGACGTGACCGATCGCCGGTTGGCTTACCGGCGGCGCCTGCGCGACCGTCGTCGAAGTCTTTTTCGGCTTCGGCTGACTCATCACGCTTTTAATTGCGTCGTTGGCCGACGGAACGATGGATTTTTGGAAGACGTCACCGGTGCCGTCGTCGGCGGCGGCGGGAATCGCATACGCGATCGAGAGCGCAACCGCAACTCCGGTGACGGCGCGAATCAGCTGTTTACGCATTCACCCGGACTTGCGCCTAACTACTCCAAATCCTCTCCCAACTACACGCCGATCTGCGTGGCAACACCGTCGTCGGCAAGCTCGCCGCGCGATTTTCCGTCGCGTCCGCTGCGATCGCCGCGAAGCTCGAGCGACTTAATGATGACGTAGAGCACCGGAGTTATGGCGAGATTCAGGAACGTCGAAACGAGCATGCCGCCGAAAACCACGGTGCCGAGCGAATGACGCGCCGAACTTCCCGCGCCGGTTGCAAAAACGAGCGGTATCACGGCGATGACGAAAGCGATTGAGGTCATCAAAATCGGACGCAACCGCGTTTGAGCGCCGCGCATCGCCGCTTGAACGATCGTGGCGCCCTCGCGAAGCTGCTGGTTGGCGAACTCGACGATCAGAATCGCGCTCTTGCTTGCAAGCCCGATGAGCATCACGTAACCAACCTGCGCGTACGCATCTTGCGCGAGATTCGGATCGAACAGACCCGGAATCGGAAGATGACGCAAATTCATGAATCCGAGCGCGCCGAAGAGCGCGGCCGGGACGGCGAGCAGAACGATGAGCGGATCGATGAAGCTTTCGTACTGCGCCGAGAGCACGAGGAAGACGAAGACCAAGCCGAGCGCAAAGATGAGCGTGCTCAAACTTCCCGCGGCGATTTCGTCGAGCTGCAGGCCAGACCACTCGAAGCTCATGCCGGCCGGCATAACCCGCTGGGCGATTTCCGCCATCGCTTGGATCGCCTGGCCGGAGCCGTGGCCCGGAGCGTTCTGTCCGTTGAGCTCGATGTTGCGGTAGAGATTGTAATGCGAGATGACCGGCGCGCTCAGCGTCTGCTGGGTCTGCACCAGCGCGCTCAACGGCGTCATCACGGTCCCGTTCGCGTTCGTTCCGCTCGTGCCGACGCCGGGCGGCGAGGTCGGGAACGGATTGGTTCCGGTGGGAATCGCGGCGTTCGCAGCCGAGCCCGAGCTGACGTAGAGTCCTTGCAGCGCCGAGACGCGGTTGCGGTACGGCTCGTCCGCCTGCACGTCGACCTGCCACGAGCGGTTGAGGTAGGTGAAGTTGTTGACGTAGAGCGAGGCGAGATCGACCTCGAGCGTATCGAAGATGTCGTTGAGCGAGATCCCGATCGATTTGGCCTTGGAGCGATCGATGTTGATCTCGACCTGCGGCGAGTTGATGCGGTACTGCGTGAAGACGTTCTGCAGGCGCGGATCCTTCGCCGCCATGCCCATGATGGCATAGGCGGTCTTCATGAGCGTCGGCAGCCCGAGGTTCGTGCGGTCTTCGAGCTCGAACTGGAATCCGCCAAAGCTGGAAACGCCGTTGATCGCCGGGGGATTGACGGCAAAGATTTGCGCTTGCGGAATCTGCGAGAAGAAGCCGTAGTTGATGCGGTTGATAACCGCGTTGATGTCGTCCTCCGGTGCCTTGCGCTGACCCCAGGGTTTCAGCAAGACGAAGATCAAGCCGCGGTTGGGCGCCGAGCCGGCGAAACTGAATCCGCCGACGTTGAACATATAGCGCACTTGCGGCTGCTGCCGGATGATGTCTTCGGCCCGCTTGGAGATGGCGGTCTCGCCGGAGAGCGACGTGCCCTCCGGCGCCTGCACCAGGACGATGAAATAGCCCTGGTCTTCGCTTGGAATGAACGACGTCGGCGTGCGCACGAACATCAGGAGCGTCGCGAGGAGCGCGAGCCCGAAGGCACCGATCACGAACCAGCGGTACCGGAACAGCCGCGGGAGTTCGGAGGCGTACCAGTTGCGAAAACGCTTCAATCCCGCGTTGAACCAGCGGAAGAAGATGAACTGCGATTCCGTCTCGCCCGTGAGCAGCCGCGCCGACATCACCGGCGCGAGGGTCAAGGCCTGAAAGAGCGAGATCGTGATTGCGGCGGCAATCGTGAGCGCGAACTGCTTGTAGAGCTGGCCGGTGGTGCCGGGGAAGAATCCGACCGGAATGAAGACCGCGAGCAGCACTAGCGACGAGGCGACGACGGCGCTCTGAATCTCGCGCATCGCGGCCGCGGCGCTCGCGATCCCACTCTGCCTCCCTTTGTTCATCTCGATGTGCCGGGCGATGTTCTCGATGACGACGATCGCGTCGTCGACCACGAGCCCTGTCGCCAAGGTGAGCCCGAAGAGCGTGATCGTGTTGATCGTGAAACCAAAGATCTTCATCACGAAGAACGTGCCGATCAGCGAGACCGGGATCGTGACCGCGGGGATGAGCGTCGAGCGCGGGTTCTGCAAGAAGACGTAGATGACCAGAACCACCAGCACGATCGACAGGAGCAGCGTGATGATGACTTCTTTGACCGACTCCGCGACGAAGTCGGTCGTGCTGAAGGCAACCGTATAATGGACGCCCGGCGGGAACTGCTTCGAGAGCACGTCCATCTCGGCGAGCACGCCTTTTGCGACCTGCAGTGCGTTGGCGGTGGGGTACTGCTGAACGCCGAGCCCGACCACGCGGGCGTTGCCGTTAAAGCGCAGCGAGCTGTTATAGTTCTGCGCTCCAAGCTCGACGCGTGCGACGTCGCCGAGCCGCGTGTAGCCGCCGTTGGGATTGGCGCGCAAGATGATGTTGGCGAACTCCTGCGGCGACGAGAGCTGCGTCAGCGCGTTGACCGTGTACGTGTAAGGCTGATCTTTCGACTCGGGCGCCGAGCCGATGCTGCCGCTGGCGACCTCGGCGTTTTGCTCTTGCAGCGCGGTGACCACGTCGCCCGCGTCGAGCCCCTGCTGCGCGAGCTGATGCGGATTGATCCAAATCCGCATCGCGTACTGGCGCTGGCCGAAGATGACGACTTGCGACACGCCCGGAACGCGGGAGAGGTCGTTGACGACGTTGAGCTGCGCGTAATTGCTGAGGTAGAGCGTGTTGAACTGCTTGGAGTCCGACGTGAGCGCGATGCCGAGCACGAACGAGCCGGAGGTCTTGCTCACCTGAACGCCGACCTGCTGCACCGTCGCGGGCAGCTGTCCTATCGCCGATTGAACGAGGTTCTGCACGTCGGCGGCGGCGATGTCGAGGTCGGTCTCCAGCGTGAAGGTGCAGGTGATCGTCGAGGTGCCTTGCGTGCTTTGAGAGCTGATATACCGCAGCCCTTGGACGGTATTGACCGCTTGCTCGAGCGGTGTGGTGACCTGCGCTTCGACCGCTTGCGGGGAGGCGCCGACGTAGCTTGCGCTGATCGTGACGACGGGCGGCGCGATCTGCGGATACTGCGCGAGCGGCAGGGCCGGGATCACGACGAGCCCGCCGATCAGGATGATCAGCGAGCAGACCGCGGCGAGGACCGGGCGGGTCAGAAAGACCTTCGTCACGTTAGCCTCTCCAACCGAAGACCGGAACCCGAGGTTGCGGCGCTAAAAGGCCTGCTCCGCGTGGTACGAGCTGCGCGAGAGCGGGCTCGCGACCACCTGATGGAATCCCCGCCGTTTGGCGCTCGCTCCGAAGCGCTCGAACTGCGCGGGCGTGACGTATTCGGCGACCGGCAAGTGCTTCTTGGTCGGCTGCAGATACTGTCCCATGGTGAAGATATCGACGCCGGCCGCGCGTGCGTCGTCCATGGCCGCCTCGATCTCGTCTTCCGTTTCGCCTAGCCCGAGCATGAGCGATGTCTTCGTGTAGCGTTCGGGTGCGCGTCGCTTGACGTGCGCGAGGACCGCCAGCGATTGGTCGTAGCCTGCCCGCTTGTCGCGCACCGACGGCGTGAGGCGGCGGACGGTCTCGATGTTGTGCGCGAAGACCTCGGGTTTGGCGTCCACCACAATGTCGACCGCGCGTAGATCGCCGCGATAGTCGCCGCTGAGGATCTCGACGCGCGCGCCCGGCACGCGCTCGTGGATCGCGCGTACGGTGTTGGCGAAGATGAGCGCGCCGCCGTCGGCGAGATCGTCGCGATCGACCGCCGTGACGACGAGATACTTCCAGCCCAAATCCCGGACCGCGTCGGCCACGCGCATCGGTTCGAGCCAGTCGACGTCGCCGCGGGGATTGCCGGTCTTCACGTTGCAGAAACGGCAGCCGCGCGTGCAGAGATCGCCGAGAATCATGATCGTTGCCGTTCCCGCGCCCCAGCACTCGGCGACGTTCGGGCAGGCAGCCTCCTTGCAGACCGTATGCAGCGAAAGCGCGTTGACCTTTGCCTTCACGCGTTCGTACTCGTCGCCGATCGGCAGCGAGACGCGCAGCCAATCGGGTTTGCGCGGTCCGCGGCCGACCAAATCGATGGTGATGGCCATCTACGCGGCGGCCGCCTCGGCGAACGTCACGTCGAACGTGCGCGCGAGCTCTTCGAGCAAAATCGCTTTCGCTTCCGTCATGCCGACGATGCGCCCGGTCTGCGCGCTCAGCGACGTCACGCCTCGATCGGGCAGGCCGCACGGAAGGATGAGCCGATCGTAGGTGAGATCGGTCGAGACGTTGAGCGCGATGCCGTGCAGCGAAACCATGCCTTGTATCGCAAGGCCGATCGCGCAGATTTGGTTGCGCCCGACCCAGACGCCGGCATGGCCGGACCAGCGTTCGGCGGCGATGCCGAAGCGCGCGCACGCGTTGATGACCGCGCCTTCAAGCGCGCGCACGAGCGGCACGACCTCGCGGAAGCGCTCCAGCTTGCGGATCGGATAGACGACGAGCTGTCCGGGGCCATGATACGTAACGTCGCCGCCGCGCTCGATGGCGACGACGTCGATGCCGAGCCGTGCAAGTCGCTCCGGCCCGAGCAAAACGTTCTCGCGCTTCGCCTGCCGTCCGAGCGTGACGACCGGTGGATGCTCGACGACGATCCAGGTATCGGGCTCGCGTCCCTCGCGGACCGCTTCGTGCAGCCGGTGCTGGAGATCCCACACCTGGCGATACGGCTTCGTTCCGAGATCGAGAAGCCGCGCCTTTTGCGTCACGGTGATCCTATGCGGTGACCGGCGTCTTCGGCTTGGGCTTGGGATTGATGATGTGAATCGCCTTGCCGTGTGCGGCCTCGGCGGCATCCATGATCCCTTCGGTGAGCGTCGGATGCGGGTGTACCGAGAGGCCGATGTCTTCGAGCGTCGCGCCCATCTCCAGCGCGATCACGCCCTCGCCGATCAGCGATTCGGCTTGCGGCGCCACGATGTGCATACCGAGCAGCAGATCGGTTCGCGCGTCGCCGACGAGCTTGATCACGCCGTCCGACTCGTTCATCGTTCGCGCGCGGCCGCTTGCCGCAAGCGGAAACTTGCCGATGCGCACGTCGTAACCCGCCGCCTTCGCTTCCTCTTCGGAGAGTCCGACCGTGGCGACTTCGGGGTCCGTGTACACGCAGTTCGGAACTGCGACCGGGTCGAACGCCGCCGAGCGATCGCCGTTGATCACTTCGGCCGCGATGACGCCTTGCTTCATCGCGCGATGCGCCAGGAGCGGCTGTCCGGTCACGTCGCCGATGGCGAAGATGTTCGGCACTTTCGTGCGCTGCTGACGATCCACCGCAACGAAGCCGCGCTCGTCGACGGCGAGCCCTGCGTTGGCAAGTCCGAGATTATCGGTGACGGGACGGCGTCCCACCGCGACGAGCACCATGTCGAATTCACGCGTTTCATCTTTGTTGCCGGTGCCTTCACCGTTGAACGTCGCGCGGACGGTCTTGCCTTTCTGCTCGAGCGCGCCGACCTTGGTGTTGACCATGATCTCGACGCCTTGCTTCTTGAGGATTCGTCCGAGCGTCTTGCCGATCTCCAGATCGGTTCCGGTGAGAATCTGCGGCATCATCTCGACCACGAGCACTTTTGCACCCAGTCGGCCGTACACGGTCGCGAATTCGAGCCCGATCACGCCGCCGCCGATCACGAGCAGTTCTTTTGGAATTCGCTTCAGCTGCACGGCATCGTCGGAGTTCAGAATCGTTTCGCCGTCGCGCGGCCACGCCTTAACGTCGATCGGCGCGGAGCCGGTGGCGATCACGATCTCGCGCGCCGCGATCGTGCGCGTGCCGTCGTCGCTCTTGACTTCGAGTTCGGCCGGCGATTTCAGCGTCGCCTCACCGCGCACGAACTCGACGCCGTTGGCTTTAAAGAGCGTCTTCACGCCGCCAACGTTGGCGTTGACCACGTCGCTCTTGAACTTTGCGACGGATTCGCGTTCGACTTCCGCTTTGGGAACGCGCAGTCCGATCGCGCCCGCATGCTCGATGTGGCGAACGATCTCGCCGACGTGCAGCAACGCTTTGGTGGGAATGCAGCCCCAGTTTAAACAGACCCCGCCGACCTCGTCGCGGTCGATGCAGACGACCTTCTTGCCGAGCTGCGCGAGCCGGATCGCCGCGTGGTATCCGCCCGGGCCCGCGCCGATAACGGCGACGTCGACTTGCCGTGCTTCCGTAGTGCTCATACGCACTCGTTTCGCACCGGCCGGGAGCGTTCCCCAGGCTGGGAGCGAAATGGAGGCGTCCAGTGTCGAGAATTGGATGGGCCGGCCTTATCCCCGAGCTCGATCGCGATTCGATCGTGCCGCTCTACCGTCAAATCTACGAGCACTTGCGCGAGGCCATACTGGCCGGCACCCTACCCGAGTCGACGCGTCTCCCGCCCGAGCGGACGATGGCCGAGCGGCTCGGGGTGAACCGCAGCACGATCGTCCACGCCTACCGGGAGCTGGTGCGGGACGGCCTGATCGAGCAGCGCGTCGGCTCCGGGTCCCGCGTCGTCGGCCAATTGCGCGGCGGACAGCCCGAGCGAGCCGCGGGGGTGCCGTGGTGGGTGACGCTCCCGCCCTGGCGCGTCGGGGAGTTTCCCAACGTTCTCGGCGAGCTGGCAGCTAAGCCGGAGTCCGGGCGGATCTCCTTCGTTCAGGGAGTCGCGCCCGACGAACCCTCGCCGCTGGGCGAGCTCGCAAAGTCGTTCGGGCGCGTGGCGCGGGATCCGCGATTCGTCCTCTCTTACGGCGACTCCGAGGGCTACGAGCCGCTGCGCGCGGCAATCGCCGCGCGCATGCGAGCGCGCGGTGCCAATACGATCGCGCCGTCGAGCATCATCGTGCTGACCGGGTCGACGCAGGGCATCGCGATCGTCGCGCAGAGCCTGGCCGAGCCGGGCGACGAGATCATCGTCGAGTCGCCGTCGTATCCCGGAGCGCTGCAAGTCTTTCAAATCAACGGCCTGCGCGCGATCTCGGTTCCCGTCGACGACGATGGGATGCGGGTCGATCACGTCGAGGCGGTGCTGCGAACGCGCCGTCCCCGCTTCATTTACACGATGCCGTCGCTGCACAACCCGACGAACGCGACGATGAACGTAGACCGGCGCGAGCGGCTCGCCACGATCGCGCGCCGCGCCGGCGTGCCGATCGTCGAAGACGATCCCTACGGTCCGTTGGCGCCGGCGGGCACGCCGCTGGTCGCGCTCGCTCCCGATTACGTCGTTTACATTTCGACGTTCTCCAAGACGATCGCGCCGAGCCTGCGCGTCGGATGGCTCGCGGCGCCGCGCACGATCCTCGAGCGCCTGCTCCTGCGCAAACAGGCGTACGATATGGCGACGAGCCTCTACGTGCAGGCCGCGATCGCGGATTATCTGGAGCGCGGCTACGACGCGCACGTCGAGCAGCTGCGCGCGGAGCTGCTGACGCGGCGCGTGCTGGCCGACGAAGCGATCGCGCAGCATTGGCCGCCGGGCTTGAAGGTGAGCCGTCCGGCGGGCGGGTTTTATCTCTGGACCTCGACGCCGCGCGACCTGCGCGCGCGCGCGCTGCTCGATGCCTCCGAGCGCCTCGGCGCGTCGTTTCTATTCGGGCAGCCGTTCTTCGCCAACTCCGGAGGCGATCATTACTTTCGGCTCGCGCTTACTTCCGTCGCGCGTCGCGAAATCGGCGAAGGCATCCGGAGAATCGGCCAAGCGATCGCGACGCTCCGCTCGTGAACGCCCGCGCGCGACGCGTGCTCGATTGGTATGGCCGCCACGGCCGAGCGGCGCTTCCGTGGCGCACGGTGCGCGATCCGTACCGCACGCTCGTGAGCGAGTTTATGCTCACGCAAACGCAGGTCGACCGTGTGGTGCCGAAGTTCGCGGCGTTCGTAGCGCGCTTCCCGGATGTGGCGGCCCTCGCCGGCGCATCCCGAGCCGACGTGCTGCGCGAATGGAAAGGGCTCGGCTATAACTCGCGTGCCGTTCGCCTGCACCGCCTCGCGCAGACCCTCGTCGCGCAGTACGGTGGCCGCGTGCCGTCGGAGACCGCGGCGCTTCGCGCGCTGCCCGGGATCGGTCCGTATGCCGCCGCCGCGATCCGGGCCTTCGCATTCAATCTCGAGGATGCGCCCGTCGACACGAACGTGCGCCGCATCATGAATCGAGTCTTCTTCGGACTCGAGTATCCCCGCTGCGCGCCGCCGCGCGAGCTCGACGAGCATGCGCGGGCGCTCGTGCCGTCCGGCCGCGCGCACGACTGGAACTCTGCCCTGATGGATCTCGGGGCCACGATTTGCACGGCGCGCGCGCCGAAGTGTTCGATCTGTCCGCTGCGCTCCGCATGCGCGGCCGCGCCGGTGGATGCCGCGGCGCTCGAGCGGTTACGCGCTGCTGCCTTGCGGCCGCGCTCCGGCGAGCGCGTTCCGTTCGAGCGCACGGCGCGCTTCGCGCGCGGCAGAATCGTCGACCGTCTACGCGATCTGCCGCCGGGCGAGCGCATATCGCTCATGGATCTGCATCGCGACGTCGGCGCCGCAATCTCGGCCGGCAGCCTGGACGACGTGCGCGCCTTCGTCGCCGCGCTCGAGCGCGACGGGCTCGTGTCGCACGACGGGACCCACGTGGCGTTGCGCGAATAGCGCCGCGTGCCGCGCATTCCGTTTCCGAAAAAGAAGGTGCCGCGCAAGATTGCCATCGAGCAGCTCGCGACGCTCGAGCACGTCTATCCGCACGCCCTGACGGCGCTCGAATACGATAGCGAGTTTCAGCTGCTCGTCGCCGTGATTCTCTCGGCGCAGTGTACCGATGCCCGCGTCAACATGACGACGCCGGCGCTCTTCGCCAAGTATCCGACGCCGGAGAAACTCGCGCGGGCACGTCAGCCGGACGTCGAAAAGATCATTAAGTCGTGCGGATTCTTCCGCATGAAGGCAAAGAACATCATCGCCTGCGCGCGCGACGTCGCGGAGCGATTCGGCGGCCGGGTGCCGCGCGAGCGCGAGCAGCTGGAGTCGCTCGCGGGCGTCGGACGCAAGACGGCGAGCGTGGTGATGGCCGCCGCATTTCATGCCGAGGCGCTGGCGGTCGACACGCACGTCTTTCGCGTCGCGCATCGTCTCGGCTTGTCGCTCGGAACGACGCCGCGGCAAGTCGAGGAAGATCTCACCGCGCTCGTGCCGCCCCAGAAGTGGGGCGACACGACGCACTGGCTGATCATGCACGGCCGCCAAGTCTGCAAGGCGCCCACGCCGCTCTGCGACCGCTGCCCGGTCGCCGCGAAGTGCCCCACGCCACGCATCATCGCGCGGCTTTAGACTGCCGGCTTATTCGTCGTCGACGTCTTCGTACGAGACCGGCCGGGTTAGGAAGTACTGGCGCCCGCGCTGCGTTTGGATCGGCGTGAACGCGCGCGGCTTTTGATTGAAGTTAAAGCAGTCCGCGAGATCGTCGGCGCGCACGTCGGTCGTGCCGAGCGAGCCGAGACCGAGCGTTTTTTCGGCAAACTTCAGGATGCTGCCGAACTCGTGCTGCTTATGTGAGACGTAGCCCGACTTGGCATACGCGCCGATCACGACCAGCGGCACGCGGAAACCGAGCTCGTAGGAGTTATACTGCGGCGGCTTCACGTGATCGTACCATCCGCCCCAGTCGTCCCACGTAACGACGATCGCGGTGCTGTCCCAGTACTTGCTCTCGCCGACGGCGTTGACGACCGACGCGACCCAATCGGGACCCGACCCGTCGGTGTGGCCGGCGTGATCGGAAGCGGCCGCGGTCGGCGTGACCCAGGAGACCGTGGCGAGATCGCCGCGCGTGATGTCGTTGAGAATCTCTGACGGCGGCCAGACGACATCGGCCTTATATTGCGAGCCGTAGCGGATGTGCTTGATCGCGTCGGGCCCATTCCACAGGGCCGACCCGCGGTGCTCTTGATAGTAACGCCACGTCATCCCCTGGTCTTTGAGCAGATCCATCAGCACCGGCCGGTCGAAGCACGGAAAGACTTCTTGATCTTCCGTTCCCGACTCGTCGATCGCGTCGCCGAGCGAGCCCTTCGGCGAGTCGCAGCCGCCGGTGAACTTTTGCTGGGGCGTTAGCGGGTTCTCCGAGGCGCGCAGGCTCGAGCCTTGTGAGATCGTGGACGTGCCGCTGATGATATACTGGTGCGCGGGAAAACTCGGCCCCGCTTGACTTGCGAACATGCGATCGCCGAAAGCGTACTGCTCGGCCATCGTAAAGTATGGCTGCACTTCGGTCTGCGGGACGTAGCCGTACGGGCGAAGATACTCGGGGACGCAGGCGTGACGGCCGCCCGAACAGTTCGATGTTTCGAGATTGAAGCCGTCCATCAAGCCGCCGTCGTACGCGGTGTTGAAGGCAATGTGCGAATGATCGACGTCGAACGGTGCCGTCAGCAGCGCGCGCTGGAGATTGACGTGACCGCCGCCGGTATCGGATCCCGACGTTACGGTATCGGCTCCGGGCAGTCCGTTGAAGAGGTCGTCGGTCGAGCGATTCTCCTGAAAGATGATGACGACGTGCTGGATCTTGCCTCCGCCGAGGAGCGCTCCGCGCGTCGCGCGGCTGCGGGCCGGTGCGGCGACGGCATCCGTCACGCCATCGGCGAGCATTGCCGGGGCGATGTTTTGCGCTCCGCCGTGCTCGCTCGCCGTCTGGGCGCAGCCGGCTAGAGCCGACAGAGCGAGGGCGGCGAGTATCTGAGCCTTCGTCATGATTACCTGCTTTTAGTAGAAGTGATTATGCGCGGCCCACCAAGGATCGCGCGATCACGAGTCGCTGAATTTGCTGCGTCCCTTCGTAGATCTGCGTAATCTTCGCGTCTCGCATCATCCGTTCCACCGGGTAATCGACGGAATATCCGAAGCCACCAAGCACTTGCACGGCATCCGTGGTCACCGCCATCGCGACGTCACCGCATTTGAGCTTCGCGAGCGCTGCCCAGAGCGTGACGTCGGGCGCCCCTTCGTCGCAGCGGCGTGCGGCTTCGTACAATAGCAAGCGAGCGGACTCTACTTCGGTCTTCATATCCGCGAGCATGAAGCCGACGCCCTGATGCTGTCCGATCGGCTTGCCGAACGCGACGCGCTCCTTCGCATAACCGATCGCATAGTCGAGGGCGCCGGCGGCGATTCCGAGTGCCTGCGCGGCGATTCCGGGTCGCGATTTGTCGAGAACCTTCATCGCGATCTTGAAGCCTTCGCCTTCCTCACCAAGGCGGTTTGCCGCCGGTATCTCACAATCCGCAAAGACGAGCTCGACGGTTGGCGAGCCGCGGATGCCCATCTTTTTCTCGAGCTTCCCGACACGCAATCCCGGCGTGCCTTTCTCGACGACGAACGCGCTCACGCCGCGCGATCCGGCTGACGGATCGGTGACGGCGAAGACGCAGACGACGTCGGCGACGCTGCCGTTGGTAATCCAAATCTTCTGTCCGTTGAGAACGTAGGCATCGCCGCGCTTCTCGGCGCGCGTGCGCATCGAGCCGAGTGCGTCGGATCCGCTCGAGACTTCGGTGAGCGCGTATGCCACGAGGTGCTCGCCCGACGCGATCTTCGGTAAGAAGCGGCGCTTTTGTTCGTCGTTGCCGCCGATCATGATCGGCAGCATGCCGAGTTCTTGAACCGCCACGATCAGCGCGCTCGAGGCGCAAGCCTTGGCGATCTCCTCGACGACTTTCACGTAGGTGACGAACGTGCTGCCGAGTCCGCCGTACTCGGACGGAATCGGGATGCCGAACAGATCGTTCTGTGCGAAGAGCTCTTTGATATCCCACGGGAACTCGCCGGTCGCGTCGATCTCCGCGGCGCGCGGTGCGACTTTCTCGGCGACCAGCTCGCGAACCATCGCCAGGATCATCGCCTCTTCGTCGTTGGCTAAAATGTGAGCTGATGCCGTCGTCATAACGGCACAGCTTCCACGGAGGCGGCGTCCGTTCCGTCGGCGCATGTAGGCCGGCATGGAGAAGCTCTACGCCTCCTGCGCCGAGGCCATCGCCGATATCCCGAGCGGCGCCTCCATCGCCGTGGGCGGCTTCGGGCTCTGCGGCATCCCTCACAATCTCATCGAAGCGTTGCTCGAGCAGGGCGCCACCGATTTGGTGACCGTCTCGAACAACTGCGGCGTGGACGGCTGGGGGTTGGGCGTGCTGCTCGACAATAAGCGGATTCGCCGGACGACCGGCTCGTACGTCGGCGAGAACCGAGAGTTCGAGCGGCAGTACCTCGCCGGGGAGCTCGAGGTGGAGCTGGTGCCGCAGGGGACGCTGGCCGAACGCTTGCGCGCGGGCGGCTGCGGAGTTCCGGGCTTCTACACGCCGGCCGGCGACGGAACGCTCGTGGCGGACGGCGGCTTGCCGTGGCGCTACAATACCGACGGCAGCGTCGCCGTCGCATCTCCGAAGAAGGAAACGCGGGTTTTCAACGGCCGCGAGTACGTCCTCGAAGAAGGGATCGTCTGCGACTACGCGTTCGTCCGCGCGTCGATCGGCGACCGAAGCGGGAACCTGATCTTTCACAAGACCACGCGCAACTTCAATCCGCTTTGCGCGATGGCAGGCCGGATCACGATCGCCGAGGTCGAGGAGCTCGTGGCACCCGGCGCTATCGATCCCGAGAACGTCCATCTGCCCGGCGTTTTCGTGCAGCGCATCGTTCACGTTGGAGCGCAGGGCAAACGAATCGAGCGCGTCACCACGCGCCCCTAATCTTTAGGATGACGAAGCAATGCCGTTAACGCGAACTCAGTTGGCCGCACGCGTCGCGCAAGAGCTGCACGACGGACAATACGTCAATCTCGGCATCGGCCTGCCCACATTGGTGCCGAACTTCGTACCGCGCGACGTCACCGTCACGCTGCAAAGCGAGAACGGCATCCTCGGGATGGGTCCGTATCCGACCGAAGGCGACGAAGACGGCGATCTCATCAATGCCGGCAAGGAGACCGTCACCGTGCTTCCCGGAGCGTCGTTCTTCGATTCGTCGCTCTCGTTCGGGATGATTCGCGGCGGGCACATCGATCTCGCCGTGCTCGGCGCGATGCAGGTCTCGGAGCGCGGCGACCTCGCCAACTGGATGATCCCCGGCAAAATGGTCAAGGGCATGGGCGGCGCGATGGATTTGGTCCACGGCGCGAAGCGGGTCATCGTGATGATGGAGCACGTCGCGAAGGGCAACGTCCACAAGATCTTGCGCGAGTGCACGCTCCCGCTCACCGGGCGGCGCGTCGTCGAGCGCATTATCACCGACATGGGCACGATCGACGTGACCGCCGATGGGCTCGTCCTGCGGGAGCTCGCGCCCGACGTCACCATAGAGGAGATTCAGGCAGCTACCGAACCAACGCTCAAGGTACCCGTCGCTCCCATGGTGATGGACCTTCGAGCAAACGTCAGTTAAGAAAGGGCATTATCCTAATGAACCATTCAAAAGTACGTCTCGGCGCGCTCGCAGTGTTGTTCGCTATCTTTTTTGCTGCGATCGGCGCGGGAACCGCACTCGCCGTTCAAAGCCACATGGCCAACGCGAAGAACTATCTCAACAGCGCGTTGAGCGAGCTCGAACAGGCTGAAAACAACAAGGGCGGCCATCGCGCCAACGCGATCAACTACGTCAAGGACGCCATCAACGAGGTCAACCTCGGTATCCAGTACGCTCAGTAATAGGCGTTACTGTGTCATCCTGAGCGGAGCGGCGAAGCAGCGGAGTCGAAGGACGCGAACTGCGTCCGGTAGAGTCGTGAATAGAGGCCGCCGCGCGCGAGCAACGCCGTGTGGCGGCCTTGTTCTACGATGCGTCCCTCGTCGACCACGAAAATGATGTCGGCGGCGAGCACGGTCGAAAGCCGGTGCGCGATGACGAGACTCGTGCGCCCGCGCATCACCACGTCGAGCGCGCGCTGAATGGCGGCCTCGTTTTCGTAATCGAGCGAGCTCGTCGCTTCGTCGAGAATCAGGATGCGCGGATCCTTGAGCAGCACGCGTGCGATCGCGAGCCGCTGACGCTCTCCTCCGGAGAGTTTGTGTCCCCGCTCGCCTACGACGGTGCCGTAGCCGTTGGGAAGCGACGCGATGAAATCGGCGATGTTCGCCGCGCGTGCGGCGGCTTCGAGCTCGGCATCGGTCGCGTCCGGTTTGCCATAGCGAAGATTGGCGGCGATGGTGTCGTGGAAGAGATATGTCTCTTGCGTGACGAGGCCGATATGCTGCCGCAACGATTCGAGCGTCACGCTGCGCAGATCGTGGCCGTCCACGAGGACGCGACCGCCTTGCGGATCGTAAAAGCGCGGCACGAGTTGCGTGATCGTCGTTTTCCCGGCTCCTGAGGGTCCGACGAACGCCGCCACTTCGCCGGGTCGCACGTGAAACGAGATGCCGTTCAGTACGCGGCGCGACGAATCGTAGCCGAACTCGACGTTCTCAAACGCGATGTCGCCGGTCACCCCGGGCAGTGCCACCGCGCCCGGCGGATCGTACTGCTCGGGCGTCATGTCGAGATAATCGAAGATACGCTCGAAGACCGCGAGCGCGCTCACGATCTGCACCTGAATGCCGGCGAGCGCCGCAGCCGGTCCGTAGAGCCGCCCTTGAATGAAGGAAACGAAGGCAACGATTACGCCGACCTTGAGGGTCGACGAGATCGCGAGCCAACCGCCGCCGAGCCAAACCATCGCGGGACCGACCACCACCATGGCGGTGACCGAGGCGATGAACCAGCGCCCGACCATTGCGAGATCGATTTCGAGCTGCATGAGCCGCGTTCCGACGTCGTAGAAACGCGACCGCTCGTAGGCTTCGCGCGCGAACGATTTGATCAGCGTGATGCCGGAGATCGACAGGGTTTCTTGCGTGATCGATTCGATCTCGTCGCGCTTCTCGCGCGTGGTCTTGCGGATTTGATACATCCGCCGACCGACAGGGCCGAGCGGGAAGACCATCAGCGGCACGACGACGACCGAGAGCAGCGCGAGCCGCCAGTTCCAGAGGAACATTGCGATCAGCGTCGTCGCGATCAGGGCCACGTTGGTAACGATCGTGGTGATCGTTCCGGTGACGACGTTGTCAACGTTGTCGACGTCGTTGCTCACTCGATTCATGATCTCGCCGGTCTTCGTGCCGGTGAAGAAATGGAGCGGCATCTTGTGCAGATGCGCGACGAGGCTCGTGCGGATGTCCCGCATGATCCCCTCGCCGACGACCGAGTTGAGATAGCCCTGGAGCACGCCGATCGCCGCCGAGAGCAGCGCCGAGGCCAGGATAATTCCGACGCAAACGCCCAGCTCGCCAAGGTTCTTACGCGGGAGCGCGTCGTCGATGATTCGGGCGACGGTGAAGCCGGGCACGAGTCCGAGCGTGGAAACCGCGAGGATGCAGGCCAGCACCGTCGCTTGCTGGCGCCAATAGGGTGCGAAGAGCGCGCCGAGCCGCTTCCAGTCGACGCGCCGCTTCACTTTCGGTTTCTCGGGCTGGTAGATGTTCGACCACATCAGCCCGTGCCCGGCCATCATGGCTTGTTAGTGGGGCACCGTCGATTGGTGCAGCGTGACTTTGTTGCCTTCGGCATCGTTGAGCGACGTGATCTTGCAGACCGGCGTCGTGTAGATGTCTTCCACTTCAATGCCCTTGCCGCGAAGATCGGATACCGACTTTTCGATGTCGTCCACTTCAAAGGCAATGCCGGAAGCGCTCCCGGGATCGCGCCGAATCCACTCGTGCGTCATGAGGCTAAAGTATCCGTCGCCGACCTTCGACTCGTTGTATTTCTCGATGCCGTCCTCTTCGTACGGCGATGAAAATTTGAGGCCAAGATTCCCCTCGTACCACTTTCGCAACGCGGCGACGTCCTTCGCCGAGTATGCCGTAAACGCAATCTCTTTGATCACGAATCTCTCCTACTGCAGAAATTTGAGGTCTAGGTGCTTCGGTAAACCCTGCCGGGGTACCTCAGGTTGCCGAGAGGCTACGCTTTGCCGTTGCGCAGTGCGGCCAGCTCTTTGAAGAGCTTTTTTTCCTTATCGGAGAGATCTTGCGGAAGCTGGCCGATGAGGCGTACGTACTCGTCGCCGCTGCCGCCGGATTTCACATGCGGCATGCCGCGCCCCGGAAGACGAAGCAGGCGATTGTTCTGCGTGCCGGAGGGAATCTTCATCGCGACCTCGCCGCTCAACGTCGGCACCGCCACTTCGCCACCGAGCACGAGATCGTAGACGCTGACGGGCAGATCCACGTAAAGGTCGTCGCCTTTGCGCTTGTACGTCGGATCCTCGCGCAGCGTCACGACAAGATGCAGATCGCCGTTCGGACCGCCGTTGATGCCCGCTCCGCCTTGACCGGCGAGCCGGATGCGCTGCTTGTCGCCGATGCCTTTGGGAATCGTCACCTCGAACCGCTTGTTGAATAGGATGTGCCCGGTGCCGTGGCATTGCGGGCAGAGCCGGCCCGATAGCGTGCCGGTGCCGTGGCAGCGAGGGCAGAGGTCTTCGATCTGCAGCGAGACCGATTTTCTTCCGCCGTCATAGACGTCGCGCAAGTCGAGATCGATCGTGGTCTCGAGATCTTGGCCGCGGTGCGCATAGGAACGCGATTGCGCCGTCTGCCGGCGCCCGACGCCGGAGAAGAAGACGTCGAAGAAATCCGAGAAGCCGCTCGGGCTTCCCGGACCTCCGAGATCGAACTCGAACTCTTCGCTTCCGCCGTCGGTGCGATAGCGGCGCTGCTGTTCGGCTTGGTGCGCTGCCTGCTGCCAGTTGGGACCGAGGACGTCGTACTTCTTACGCTTCTCGGGATCGCCTAAGACTTCGTAGGCCTCGGAGATCTCCTTGAACTTTTCCTCGGCCTCTTTGGTGTTGTTTGGGTTTGCATCGGGGTGCCACTTACGCGCGAGCTTCCGATACGTCGACTTAATGTCTTTTTCGGCCGCGTTCTTCGGAACGCCCAAGACGGCATAGTAGTCTTTGAAGTTCATTCGTCGCGGTGCTTGGCCACGATGACTTTCGCGGGGCGCAGCAGATCGTCGCCCAGTGTATAGCCTTTTTCGGCGACCTCGATGACGGTGTCTTCGGCGACCTCGTCGTTGGGCAGGGTTCCCACCGCCTCGGCGACCCGCGGATCGAACGGTTCGCCCCGCACGTCGATCGCCTTGACGCCTTCGCCGGTCATCACCGCTTCGAAGCCGCGCAGCGTCTGTTCGATTCCGCCGCGCAGCGTATCGCCGGTTGCATTGGAATCCATCGCGCGCTGCAAGTTATCGAGGACGGGAAGCAGCCGCTCAAGGAGCGCGCGCCGCCGCACCGAGAGCATCGAATCGAGGTCTCGGGCGACGCGCTTTTTATAGTTCTCGAAATCGGCGACGGCGAGCAAGAACTTGCCGTAGTTCTCCTCGGCGCGCGCGTTGGCCGCGGCGAGCTGCTCCTCGAGGGAGAGCCCGTCCGCGGCCCGATCTGGATCGAGTTCGGCCTCGCCGGCCTCGGTCTCTAGGACGGATGGATCGTCGGACATGTGATGTATCAGCGCGCCTTTAGTTACTGGGCTTCTTTGAACTCGGCGTCGATGACGTCTTCACCGCCCGCACCGGGCGCGGCGCCGTTGCCGCTCGGGGCCGACCCGTCACCCGACGGCGCGCCCGCTTCGGCTTGCGGGCCCGCCGATTTATAGAGCAGTTCGGCCATCTTGTAACTGGCCTGCTGCAGCGCTTCGATCGCCGGCTTGATCTCCGCGATCGTGCCGTTTTCGCTTACGCGCTTGAGCTCCGAGAGCGTCCGCTCCACCTCGCCGCGCGCGCCGGCATCGAGCTTGTCGCCGACTTCCTTGAGCGACTTCTCGGTGGAATAGATCAGGCTCGACGCCATATTGCGGACCTCCGCGTCTTCGCGCTTGCTCTTGTCGGCTTCGGCCTGAAGGTCGGCGTCGTGCACCATCCGATCGACTTCCTCCTTACTGAGGTTCGTCGAAGCGGTGATCGTGATCGCCTGCTCTTTGCCGGTACCGAGATCCTTAGCGCCGACGTTCACGATGCCGTTGGCATCGATGTTGAAGGTCACTTCGATCTGCGGCACGCCGCGCGGCGCGGCTGGAATGCCTTCCAGCCGGAAACGCCCCAGCGTCTTATTGTCGCCCGCCATCTGGCGCTCGCCTTGGAGCACGTGGATGTCAACCGACGTCTGTCCGTCTTCGGCCGTCGTGAAGATCTGCGACTTTTTCGTCGGGATCGTCGTATTGCGTTCGATCAGCTTCGTCATAACGCCGCCGAGCGTCTCGAGCCCTAGCGAAAGCGGCGTTACGTCGAGCAGAACGACGTCGCGCACTTCACCCGCGAGCACGCCGGCTTGAATCGCCGCACCGACCGCCACGACTTCGTCGGGGTTGACGGTGAGGTTCGGTTCTTTGCCCGTGAGCTTACGAACGAGCTCCTGGATCACCGGCATGCGCGTCGCGCCGCCGACCATGATCACTTCGTCGATCTTCGAAACGTCGAGCTTCGCATCGGCGATGGCGTTGCGGAACGGTCCCACGGTGCGGTCGGTGAGATCGCTGGTGAGCTCCTCGAACTTCGCCCGCGTGAGCGTATAGTCGAGATGCTTGGGGCCTTCTTGATCGGCCGTGATGAACGGAAGGTTGATGGTCGTCTGAACGACCGAAGAAAGCTCGATCTTGGCTTTTTCGGCGCCTTCGGTGAGCCGCTGCATCGCCTGCTTGTCTTTGCTGAGGTCGATGCCCTGATCGCGGCGGAACTGATCGACGAGCCACTCCACCACGCGGTGGTCGTAGTCGTCGCCGCCGAGACGGGTGTCGCCGTTGGTCGCCTTCACCTCGAAGACGCCGTCGCCGACTTCGAGAACCGAGACGTCGAACGTGCCGCCGCCCAGATCCCACACGAGAATCGTCTCGTTACCCTTCTTATCGAGCCCGTAGGCAAGCGCCGCCGCCGTCGGCTCGTTGATGATGCGCAGCACGTCGAGGCCCGCGATCTTGCCCGCGTCCTTCGTTGCTTGGCGCTGCGAATCGTTGAAATAAGCGGGCACGGTGATGACCGCTTTGGTCACACGCTCACCGAGATAGTTGCTCGCGTCGTTGACGAGCTTCTGGAGGATCATCGCCGAGATCTCTTGCGGCGTGTAGTCTTTACCGTCGATCTTGACGTGATAATCGCCTTCGCCCATGTGTCGCTTGATCGAGCTGATCGTGCGATCCGGGTTGGTGATCGACTGACGCTTCGCAAGCTGTCCGACGAGCCGTTCGCCGGTCTTCGTAAACGCGACGACCGACGGCGTCGTACGCGAGCCTTCGGCGTTAGGGATGACGACGGGCTGCGTGCCCTCCATGACGGCGACGACCGAATTGGTCGTGCCGAGGTCGATTCCGACCGTCTTAGCCATGAGTTTCGATACCTCGTTTTCGTAAAGTAATCCGACCGCTCTGGACCAGCTGCGCCGAACCATCGCTACGGCCGAGGTGATTGCCCGGGCGACTCGTTTCGGCTACGCCTTGCCGCTTACGGCAAGCCGGATTGGGGATACCGCTCCATCATACCCGATGGGCGGCGTGAGTTGTTTCAATAACCATAACAAGTCAAGAAAGGCCCGCGGTTGCAGGCCTTCCCTCTTTGTCATCCTGAGCGGAGCGTCCGAAGGACGCGCAGTCGAAGGACGGCCCTACGGCTGTTGCTCTTCGGGCTGCTGCCCCTGTTGCTGCTGCTCGGCGGAGAGCGGCTGCTCGGCCGGCGTCTCCCCCAGGGTGATCGCGACGAATTTCTTCACTCCCCCCGACCAGACGTTGAGCCGGATCGTGTCGCCGGGCTTCTTCGAGGCGATGTAGTCGTGGAGGTCCTTGATGGTGCTGAAGTCCTTGCCATCGGCCTGGAGGATCACGTCGCCCGGCTGGATACCGGCGCGATCGGCAGGCGAGCCGGAGAAGACCTGCTGCACCGCAACGCCGCCGTTGCCGTTATAGCCGATCTGGTTCTTGACGCCGGCGCTGAGGTTGGCCATATAGATCCCAAGGAATCCGGTATCGGTGCCCTGATGCGCGCCGGGATTCTTCTCGAGCGACGCGACGACCGTGCGCACCGCGTTCGCCGGAATCGCGAAGCCGATGCCTTGCGCGTACGCCGATTTCACCGTCGATTGATTCATGCCGATCACGAACCCGTCCATATCGATGAGCGGACCGCCGGAGTTGCCGGGATTGATCGGCGCCGACGTTTGCAAGAGGCCTTTAAAATCGATCTCGCCGCCGTTCTCGGTCGGAATCGGCTCGGTGCGATTGAAGGCCGAGACGACGCCGACGGTCACGGTTTGCTGCAGCTGAAGCGGCTCGCCGATGGCAATCGCCCACTGTCCTTGTTCGAGTTTCGACGAGTCCGCAAGCCGAAGCGGCGGCGGCAGCTTCGAATAGTTGCTTACTCGCAGGATGCCGACGTCGGCCGCGAGGTTATAGGCGAGGACGCGCGCCGGCACGTGGTCGCCGTTGGCAAACACAACGGTGAGCTTCGTAACGTGGCCGCCGTTGGGCGGCTGGACGACGTGCGCGTTGGTTACGATGTCGCCGCGATCGTCGATCACGAATCCCGACCCCGATGCCTCACCGCGATACGGCTGCACGATGTTGGGGCCTTGCCCGCCGAAAAACTGTTGGAAGAACGGATCGGCCGGAACGACCTCTTGTCCGTTCACCTGCTCCGTGATGGCGACGACGGAACCTTTCGTTCGCTTCACCGCGCTGACGATGCGATCTTGATCGCTCACGCCGCTCAAGGGGACCGCGGCGATGGCCGGCGCGGTGCGGTCTGCGCCCGTTGCGCCGCCAAAGTGGCTGCTCGCGTAGAGCATCATAAGGAAACTGCCGATGACGGCGCCCACCAGCCCGATGATGAGCGTGGGTACGATGCGATTCTTCACCATGCACCCCTCTACCCGAGGCGCGGCAAAAAGTCGCACTCCCGGGGTGAGGAGTCTGCTTAGAGCTTGATGAGGTCGGAGCAGCGCTCCACTACCGCTGCAGCGTCGGCGGCGCCGCGCGAGGGGGAGGGGACCTCGGCCCAGAGCGCATCGGGCAGACGGCGCCGCAGCGCCTCGCGCACGCACTCGAGCCGCTCGTCCCGCAGCTGCATCACCCGCATCTGAATGAGGAGCCGGGCGCGGCGAAGCGCACGCCGCGAGTAGAGCGAGTCGGGTGAGATAACGGCCGGCGACGGGCTCGCGGCAGGGCGGCTTGGGGCCGGCGAGGGCGAGCCGGCGGCCCCGGCGGCCAGCAGCATTGCGAGAAAAACGACGTGTATCAAGGCGTACCTCCGCCGCCCAATTCACGGCGAGCACGCGGGGGAGCAAGGATGCGGGGCAAAAGGACGACGGGTGAGCTCCGATGCCCTGACCGTTCCCGCGCCGCCGGCGGCGCCGTACGTCCGCGTCGTTCCGCTGGGCGGCTGCGGCGAGATCGGCCGCAATATGACCGTCATCGAGACCAACGACGACATGGTGGTCGTCGACTGCGGCCTCATGTTTCCCGACGACGAGATGTACGGCGTGGATATCGTCATCAACGATTTCACGTACGTTCGCGAGCGAGCCTCGAAGTTGCGCGCGCTGCTCGTCACGCACGGACACGAAGATCACATCGGCGGCATCCCGTATTTCGCTCGGGAGTTCCCAAAAACGCCGATCGTCGGCACGCCGCTCACGATCGCGCTCGTCAAGGCGAAGTCGCGCCAGCATGCCATCGACGATGCGGAGTTCACGCAGATTCAGCCCGGGAGCCGCATCGCACACGGATCGATCGATACGGAGTTCATCCACATCAACCACTCGGTGGCCGGTGCGTGTTCGCTCGCGCTGCGCACGCCGGTCGGAACGATCTTCCATACCGGCGACTTTAAGTTCGACCAGACGCCGATCGACGGTAAGCCCGCCGACTTTGCGCGCATCGCGCGGATCGGCGATGAGGGTGTCCTCTGCATGCTCTCCGACTCGACCAATGCCGAGCGTCCGGGGCATACGCTCTCCGAGCGCGTCGTCGGCGACGCGTTCACCGCAATCTTTTCACGCGCGAAAGGGCGAATCATCGTCGCGTCGTTTGCCTCGAACGTGCCGCGGATCCAGCAGACCGTCGACCACGCAGTCACTTTCAATCGTAAGATCGCCTTTTTAGGCCGCTCGATGCGCAACGTCGTCCACTTCTCCGGCGAACTTAAGTATTTGCGCGTTCCGCCCGATATCGTCGTGAAGATCGAAGACATCGACCAGTATCCGCCCGAGCAGATCGTGGTGATGACGACCGGTTCGCAGGGCGAGCCGATGAGCGGGCTCGCCCGCATGTCGGTGCGCGATCACGCAAAGCTCGCCATCGTCCCCGGCGACACGGTCGTGATCAGCGCAACGCCGATCCCGGGCAACGAGAAGAGCGTGCACAAAACCATCAACAATCTCTGCAAGTTGGGCGCGATCGTCATTCACGGTACCGACGGCCGTTCGCACGTCTCCGGTCACGCCTCCCAAGAGGAGCTGCTGCTGATGCTCAACTTGGTGCGGCCGGAGTTCCTGGTTCCGGTTCACGGCGAGTATCGCATGCTCGACGCGCACAAGAAGCTTGCGGTGAGCACCGGCGTCGAGCCCGAGAACGTGTTCGTCGTCGAGAACGGCGACGTCCTCGAGTTCACGCACGAATTCGGCGATAAAGTCGGCAAGACGTACGGCGGCAACGTGTTCGTCGACGGCTCCGGCATCGGCGACGTGGGCGAAGCGGTACTGCGCGACCGCAAGGCCCTCTCCATCGACGGCATCATGATGGTCGTCATCACAATAGATGCGGAAGAAGCGCGCGTCATCGCCGGCCCGGACCTTTTCTCGCGCGGAGTCTTCTACTTACCCGAAGCCGGGGGCGTGCTCGACGAGCTCCGTTCCGAGCTCAAGGCTGTGATCGAAGCGCTCTCGGTCGACGCGCTGCGCGACGTGGACGCCGTGAAAGAGCACGTGCGCAGCGCTCTCTCCGCGGCGGTCTACTCACGCACGAAGCGCCGCCCGATGGTCATCCCCGTCGTGATGGAGGTTTAGCGCGCGCGAACGCGTTCGATGATCGCATCCGTAAACTCCGTCGTGCCGGCGTGACCGCCGAGGTCGGCGGTCGCAATGCCATCGCGGAGCGTTGCGAGGGCTGCGGCTTCGATCGCGCGCGAGGTTAGCGGCGCGCGCGGATCGCCGGCATATGAGATCACGGCTGCCGCTGCGAGAATCATCGCTAACGGGTTCGCGACGTTCTTCCCCTCGAGCCGGGGCGCGGTGCCGTGCGGAGCCTCCGCCATCACGGTCGACGCCTTGAGCGCGTCATCGAACGCGAGCACGAGCGATTCGGCGCCGGCAATCGATCCAAAGAGCTGCATAACGAGATCGGAGAGGCAATCGCCGTCGCGATTGAGCGATGGGATCACCAGCGGGCGGTCGCCCGAGGCCGAGAGCAGGAGCGCGTAGGTAGCGTCGATCAGCTGCGGATCGTAGGCGACGCCGGGATGACGCGCCGCGGCCAAGTCCATCTCTTCCTTCAGCATACCCTCGTAGACGGGACTTACTGTGTACTTCGGGCCGCCGAAAACCGTGGCGTCGTTCCGCTCGGCGTGAACGAACGCATACTCGGAAACATATCGGCAGATGCGGCGCTCGATCGTTTCGGTGCGGCATGCGATCTCGTCGAGGCCCGCGCCGCTGCGCCACTCCTTCGCGCCGTAGGCATCGCCGACGGCCATCCGCACCACCGAGATCGGCGCGTGAATGCCGGCGACGGGGCGCACGCGCGGCAGCTTTCGTCCGGTACGCAAGATGACGCTCGCACCGATCGCCTCCCGCAAGATGCGATTGGGCGAGCCGACGTCGTCTTTGGCTTCAGGCGTAATCGTGGCGGCTTTGAGGCCGATGCCGCACCGGCGCATCGCGTCGGCGGCATCGAGCACCACCCGATTTGCCGTCGCGCGCCGGTTGCGCAGTGAAAGATCGTACCGTTCGAATTGCAGCGCGATGCCCGTGACCGACGGGTCGATCACGCGCAGTGCTTCGAGCAGCAACTCTTGTCCGGTTTGATCGCCGTCGAGGACGACGAGCGTCGGCGCCGCCAAAATGAACTCCCGCTATGACGAAGAAGAGACAGATTTCATGGCACGCACCCGCCGCAGGGCGAATGCGCGAAATCGGCTCAACCTCGAGATCGTCGGGATCGCTGCCGTCGCACTCGCCGTTTTCTGTGGTGTTGCGCTCGCCTTCCCGCAGCATGCCGGCGCCGTCGGCGGCTGGACTGCAGCGGAACTGCGCCGACTCTTTGGAGGCGCGGCGCCGCTTTTCCCGGTTTTGGTCGCGCTTTTGGGCGCGATCGTCTTTTTGGAAGTCAACGTGCCGCGGATGATCGCCGGGCTCGGCAGCACGGCGCTCGCGTACTTCTTGCTGATCGTCGCGATGTTCGGCGCGGGGGGAGCGCGACGCGGCGGCGTGGTCGGTGCGAATATTTGGTGGGCGCTGCACGCGCTCGTCGGCAACGTGGGATCGTGGATTCTGCTCTCGCTGGCGCTGCTCTCGCTGACGCTTTGGCTAACGAAGGCGAGCATGAAGCAGACGATCGGGCGCGTGATCGTGTTCTTCGGCGGCCTAAAACCGCCGCCGATGCCGAAGCTTCCGTCGTTGAGGCTGGAAGTTCCGCAAGGGCACGACTCGCTGCGTGAGGCCTTCGCGCTGCCGCCGCAGCCGGTCGCGCCGAAGACCCCCCCGGTCGCCCCGGAGATCGTGCCGCCGGTCGCCCCGATCGTTCCCGCCGAAGTGATCGGGCCGGCCGAACTCGTCGATAGAGATGCTGTCATCCTGAGCGGAGCGCCCGCAGGGCGCGCAGTCGAAGGGCTGAGCGATGCGCCCGCAGGGCGCGAAGTCGAAGGACGAACCGGGCAACCCTACCGTCTTCCCGACCTCTCGATCTTCGACGTTCCGCCCGCTCAGAAAGTCGACGATTCGAATCGCGCGCACGTTCTCGAGGATACGTTGGCGAGCTTTGGTGTCGGCGCGAAGGTATCGCATATCGAGCGCGGCCCGTCGATCACGCGCTACGAGCTCAAGCCC
>Ga0302325_10002669_pt1 | contig 42978 bp, 40 predicted proteins | sample Palsa_T0_2_FD_201948 | JGI IMG/M metagenome (GOLD analysis project Ga0302325, IMG submission 201948) | Peat permafrost microbial communities from Stordalen Mire near Abisko, Sweden - Palsa_T0_2 | ecosystem: Environmental > Terrestrial > Soil > Palsa > Peat permafrost | place: Sweden: Abisko... | reverse complement strand
ACTTTTCGGCGCAGTGTTCGTCGCGTTTCTAGCCGTTGGACCGCTCTCCGCCCAATACTGGCCCGTCGGTGGATTTGGCAGCGTCGTTTTCCCCGGCTTGGGGCATGCTCCGGCGGGCGGCAATCCGTGGGGCAACGTGGTCTCTCCGGGTATCCCCCAAGGCGCAGTTGTGTCCTCGTCCGGCGCGGGCCTGGTGGCGTCCGGCCGTTATGGGGGCACCGGCCACAGCTATCGCCACGGCAACAGTTCCAGCATTTATGCGTACCCTGTTTTCATCGGCGGATACGGTTACGGCTCCGGCTACGGCTATGGACCCGCGCAGCCAGACCAGCCATTCTCGAACGCCGCCGGGAGCGATGCGCCGGCGCCAGCACCTGTCGTGATCAATCAGTATTTCGGCTCAGCCCCCGGTGGCGATCAGCCGCAGCCCGATGCGGCGGCTTCGAACTTCCATTACTACCAGGCGCCGTCAAACGAGGATCCCGGCCCCAGCGATCCGTCCTACTACCTGATCGCGTTCAAGGACCACACCATCTACTCGGCCGTGGCGTATTACGCCGAGGGGGACACGCTGCACTATTTCACTTCGGGCAACGTCCACAACCAGGTGTCCCTGTCGCTGGTGGACCGGCAGTTGACCGAGCAGTTAAACCGCGACCGGAACGTGACTGTACGGCTGCCACAATAGGCGGACTAGAGAGCATCCGCGCACGGGCGGCCTACGAGGCCGCCGGACCCAAAGGGTGCCCCTACGAGCCTGTCGTCATGGTCCTGCGGGCCACCAAATCTGATGAAAGCCGGCAGACCACGAAAAACGATGGTCTTCCCCACGGCTAATCGCACGCTAGTTGATTTTGGCCAGGCGTTTGACGAACTCCACGTCTCCCTCCAGGAAATCGAACTGCGGCAGCTCGCCGGGGGCCACCCACCGAATCTCGTCGAACACGCAATTGCGCGGCTCGCCGGAGAAATCGGCCACCGCGTAAAAGATCAGCAAAATCGCGCTCTTGCCGGGGTAGCGGAACTCATAGCGCTCGAGTTCATCGCCGACCAGCGCGTCGACCGCCAGTTCTTCCTGTAGCTCGCGGCGCAGTGCCTGGGGCGGGGTCTCGCCTGCTTCGACCTTGCCGCCCGGAAACTCCCACTTCAGCGCATGGGCCTGCAACGCGCTCCTGCGGCAAATCAATATGCGGCCGCCGCGCTGCATGATGGCCGCCGCCACGATAGTCGGATCGGGAGCCAACTCAGGCCAGCTCCAGCGCCTTGAACCGCTCCAGCTCCGCGGCCGGCAGCTCCGGCAGATGGTCGATACGTTGGCGGAACCAGGCCCACGGAATATGGAAGAGCTGCACGCTGGGCTGAAACTTGGAGCTCTCCTGGATGAAGCAGCTATGCGTACACCAACAGTTCGCGTCCGGGATGGCGCGCACTTCCGCGCGCATAGCCTGCGATTGCAGCGCGCGCCGCACGTCGAAATCGAAGTCCGCCAAGTCGCCCACAATGCCGCGCATCTCGCAGGCGCGAAACCGGCCGTTGTGATCGATCACGATGGATGTTTCGCCGGCCGTGCAGGGCATCGGCCACTTCCGCGGCGATTCCAGGCACTGCTCGTGCAGGTCGAAGTGGAACCGCAGGTTGCCCAGATAATACATCCTGGCAAAGTGCCGCACGCCGGGCGGCAGATGCGCGAAGAGCTTGCCGGCATAGCGCCGGTGGAACGGCATCAGGCGGCGGTGCAGCGCAGCTACGCCGTCTTTGCTGAGTTGCTTCAGGCTGGGGTCGGGCGCGGCGCCGCGCACGACTTCGAAATACTGTCCGTCGATGTGCGTATTCTCCAGCAGGTGCAAGCCCAGCGCCACAATCTCGTTGTAGTTCTCGCGCGTGATGACCGTCAGCACGTTACGCCGCAGCCTGCGCACGCCGGCATAACGCCGCTCGGCCTGTTCCATGGTGGCCAGCGTGCGCACGAAATTGTTGGGCACACCGCGGATTGAATCGTGAGTGTCGGCGAGGCCATCCAGCGAAAAGTTCAGGTCGATGGCCGCCTCCGGACAAAGCTGCAGCATGCGGTCCACGATGCGGAAGATCTTCTCCGGCAGCAGCCCGTTGGTCGGCAGATTGATGTTGCGCACCCCGTTGCGCCGGACGAACAGGGCTACGATTTCGGCAAGATCTTCGCGCAGGAACGGCTCGCCGCCGGACAGCCAAAGTTTGCGGAAGGGCGGGGAAGTGGCCGAGATGCGCTCGATTTGCGGCGTGGTGAGATCGTCGAGGCTGTTAAGCTTGTCAAAATAGAAGCAGGTGCGGCAAAGCGAATTGCAGCGCGACGTGACAAACAGAAACAGGGAGTTGAACTCGCGCGCGCGCACGCGTTCCTTGAGGATCGGGAAATACTGCCGCATGAGGATTATTGCAGCACAGTTCCAGTGGGACGGACGGCCTGGCCTGGAAGCATAAATGTACTCGGCGCGCCTGCTCGATCATTTTCAAAATCCGCGCAACGTGGGCGAACTGCCCCCGCCGGCGGTGACGGTGGAGGTATCCAATCCGGTCTGCGGCGACATTCTGCGCCTCTCGGCCGAGTTCCAGGCCGGCCGCGTGGCCCAGGCCCGTTACAAGACCCGCGGCTGCACGGCCTCCATTGCGGCAGGCTCCGCGTTGACGGAGTTATTGGCCGGCAAGACCGCGGTGGAGATCGCCAGCCTGGGCCCGGGCGATGTCGAGGATGCGGTGGGCGGCCTCAGCCCCGAATCGAAGCACGCTGCCATGCTTGCGGTTGACGCCGTGCGCGCCTTGCTGAGTAGCAGGGAAGCGGCTGGTTAGACGGCGCGGCCGCGCGCCCGTTTTGCGCGGGTTCCTTCAAAATCCCAACCGGTACCACTTCCTCTTTCGGGGTGCGGAGGCCGGATCGAGCAGCATGATCTCCGCGCCGGCGATGACGGCCTGGGGCGCGGAGGTGAAGAGTAGTTCGGCAAGGCCGGGGCTCCAGGTCTCCGCGACGTATTCATAGGCGTCGCGGAGGACGGGCGTGCGATGCCGTGTGTCGTGAGCGTCGCTGGCGACGAAGTGCACCAGATTACGGTTCATCAACAGCGTGGCGATGGACTTGGCAGTGCGTCCGAAGCCGCCCAGCAACGATCCCGCGGTAACTTGCACCAGCGCGCCGTTTTCCACCCAGGATTGCAACTGATCGAGGCGGGTGTGCAGCAGGGCGTTGCGCTCCGGGTGCGTGATGATAGGGGTGAGACCGGCCCCCTGCAGGCGGTTGAAAATTTCCTGTGTGGTGCGGGGGATGAGCAGGTCCGAGAATTCGACCAGCAGATAGCAGAGATGATTGATGGCGTACCGGGGGGGATTTGCCAGCGCGTCCTGTATGTTCTCCAGGGTGAGATGAAAATCGCAGCCGCGGTGGATGCGGGGGAGGGGGCCGGCGGCCTCTTGCAGTTCCGCGATTTTTTGCTCGATCAGGCCGGGGTCGAAGGTGAACTCCGTGTTGGCATGCGGCGTGGCGACGATGTCGGTCGTGCCGGAATCGGCCGCAAGACGCAGCATCGCGACGGAATCTTCAAGGGTTTTGGCGCCATCGTCGAGGCCGGACAGTATGTGGCTATGAATATCGACCAACCCCGATGCTACTACAGGCGGCGGGGCGCGGTAAATTGTTCGGAGATTATTTGGCCGTTGGCGGCACCTGATCGGAAAGGAGATTGTTCGGATGTCCTACTTCGCCCGCCGGGCTTCGCTCGGCCTGTTGCCCCTCTGTGCCCTGTCAACGAGTTTTGCCGCCAGCCCTGCTATCGGCCTGGTGGTGGCTAACGGCAGCTTCCAATTGGACCGCGCGAGTGTGCGTGGAACCGCCACGCTTTTCGATGGCAATGTGATCGAGACGAACGTTTCGTCGTCGCAACTGCAACTCAACAACGGAGTGAAACTAAGGCTGGCGGCGGACACACGCGCGCGCGTGTATGAATCGCGCCTGGTCTTGGAGAAAGGCATCGGGCAGTTGGAGTCCACGAAGTACCGCATCGAGGCCGCCAGTTTGCAGATTGAGCCGGATAAGCCGGGCGCCACGGCGCGAGTGCAGTTCAGCGGGCAGAAGCGCGTGGTGGTAGCCGCGCGGGACGGGGCGGTGCGCGTGAGCAATGGCGACGGGGTTCTTATCGCCAGACTCGATCGCGGCCGGGAAATGGTGTTCGAACCGCAAGAGGGCGGCGCTGCCGAGCTCACCAAGGTTTCGGGCATCCTGGCGCTCAAGGAAGGCAAGTTCATCCTGGTCGACCGGACCACGAATGTCACCATGCAACTTCAAGGCGCCGGCCTGGAAGCCGAGGTCGGCAATCTCGTAGAGATCACCGGGACGGTGGATTCCGCTGCGCCCACGGTGGCGGGGGCTTCGCAGATCATCGATTTGACGAGCGTCAAGCGACTGACAAAAAGGGCGGCCGCGGCGGGTGCGGCAGGCGCCGGGGCGGCTGGAGCCGGGGCGGCTGGAGCCGGGGCGGCCGGAGCCGGGGCGGGAGGCCTATCCACCGGCGCCATAGTGGCCATCGTGGGCGGAGTCGCCGCGGCGGGCACGCTTGGAGGGCTGGCGGCGGAGCACGATCTGCCGGGACAGGGATCCAGCCAGCCCAGCACCAGCCGGTAGCGGGCGAGCTTTACCTCGCATGCCGGCATCGGCCAGGGGCGCCGCTGTTCGAGCGGGCGGCGCGGCGAGGGGGCGACGCAGAATCCTCCGCCGGGGAGGCGTGCGCCCTCGCCTTGCTCAGGCGGCGGACGCGACCCGGCCCGGCGCCCGCGAGTGCGCACCGGGCAGCCGACAGAGACCGCCCAAAAAAAGAGAGACAAAGTAGCCGCGATGTTCACCATCTGTATGCTAAAACGATTTCAACTTACATTTTTCGATTGGTCCCCAATGGGACTGAGATAGCGATAGCTCTGTATCATGACTAAGTCACACGCATGGTTCGCTCTAACCGCCAGGTCCCGGCATGAGAAGGTCGTGGCCGAGAACTTACGGGGCAAGGGCCTGGAGTCGTTCGTGCCGCTGTACCGGACACAGCGCCAGTGGACGGATCGTGTCCAGTCCGTCGATTTACCGCTGTTCCCCGGTTATGTTTTCTGCCGCTTCGCCTATGCCAGCCGGCTGCCGGTGTTGAACACTCCGGGGGTAACTTCCGTGGTCAGCTTCTCAGACGTTCCCACACCGGTGGCGGACGACGAGATCGCGTGCATCCGCACGATCCAAGCGTCGGGACTGCCTGCGCGGCCATGGCCGTATGTGCGGGTGGGACAAATGGCGCGCATTGAGTGGGGATCTCTGGCCGGCCTGGAGGGCGTTCTGATCCGCGAAAAAGACGCACTCCGCGTAGTTGTCTCCATAGAGCTGTTGCGCCGGGCGGTGGCCGTGGAAATCGACCGCGACATGATCCGCGCGGTAGATGGCGCGGAGCACGCCACGCTGGCGCACGTGTATCTTACCGGCGGAGGGCTTCGCCCTTGATCCGATGCGGGTAGAAGCCGGAAGCCGCCAGCCGGAAGCCCATTTTGCCATGACCAGCAAGCCTCGAAACCGGATTGTCGTATTCCGGCTCAGCCAGGAGGAGTACCGGTCGCTTAAGGAAGCCAGCGACAAGGCGGGCGCGCGTAACCTCTCCGACTTTACGCGATCCGAGGTTCTGGAATGTCTGAGTTCGCATGCCGTTGACACCCGCCTGGCGCGCCGGTTCACTTCGCTCGAACAGCAGATCGCGGTCGTGCAATTCCAACTGAATAACCTGCTTCAAGGAGTAGTTCATGAAGGGATTAAATAACGGTCGTAGGGACAGGCGGCCCAAGGGGTACCCCAGCCAGTCCTGCATGCTCTTGCTGGCAATACTACCGGTATCTTTGGCGCAGGTGCGGCCGGCGGCGGAGACGGCCAACGCCAATCTGCCGGCCCAGCGCATCGGCGCCAACGACCTGGTGGCGGTCTCGGTATACGACGTGCCGGAGTTGACGCGCACGGTGCGGGTGGGCGCGGATGGGATGATGCGGCTCCCCATGCTCAAGCAACACATCAAGGCCGAGGGACTGATGCCGGGAGAGTTGGAAATTGCGATTGCGTCGGCGCTGGTGGCGGAACAACTGATCGTGGATCCTGCGGTCACGGTGACCATCGCCGAATACAACAGCCGTCCCATCTCCGTGGCGGGCGCCGTAAAGCAGCCGCTTACGTTCCAGGCGTCTGGTCCGGTGACATTACTGGAAGCCATCACCAGGGCCGGTGGTCTGGCCCCCGAGGCGGGGCCCGAAATCCTGGTCAGCCGCGCGCAATCGGGCCCGGATGGCTCCGTTACCGCGCTGGTGCAGCGCATTTTGGTCAAGGGCCTGATCGATGCGGCAGATCCCACGCTGAACATAACATTGATTGGCGGCGAGGAGATCCGGGTGCCGGAAGTGGGCCGGGTTTACGTAATCGGCAACGTCAAAAAGCCGGGCGCTTTCCCCGTGCAGGACGGGGTGGAATCGACCGTTTTGAAGATGCTGGCGTTATCCGAAGGGCTGATGCCCTACGCCTCCAAGGACGCCTATATCTACCGCCGGGAAGCCAACGGAAGCAAGAATGAAATACAAATTCCGCTGAGCAAGATCATGGAGCGCAAGGCCCCGGATGCGCCCCTGCTGGCCAACGATATCCTCTACGTGCCGGACAATAAGAGCCGCCGCATGACCCTGGGCGCCCTCGAAAAGGTGCTGGCCTTCGGTGCGGGCGCCGGCACGGCGCTCATCTATGCCGGAATTCGGTGAGCCGATCCGCGGTGCCCGCCGGATCGAAAGCTGACGATATGACCGAACCCAGAGCGCTCTCCGCTCCCAATCAAGCCTTGCAGCCAAGCTGGAGCGGCTACGACGTGGAGCCTCCGGAGCAGTCCGCCGTCCCCCTGGCGCACTACCTTTGGATCCTACGCCGGCACCGCTGGAAGATCATCGCGTTCGTCCTGGCGTGCGTCACCGCGACTCTGATCGTTTCCGCGCGCCTCACGCCGATTTACGAATCCACCGTCACGGTGGATGTCGACCGGCAGATACCATCGGCCATCATCGGCCAAGACGCGGCCCGCGCGCCCCTGAACGATGCCGACCAGTTTCTGGCGACTCAGGTGAAGCTCATCCAGTCGGATTCGGTGTTGCGGCCCGTGGCGCAACGGTATCGTCTGCTGGATCTTGAAAAGGAAGCTTCCGACGTCACGCCCGAGAAACCGTCGGAGGCCGAGGAGGACGCTCCTATCCTGCTCAAGAGGCTGAAGGTGACGCGCCCGCCTAACACCTACCTTTTGCTGATTAGCTACCGTTCGCCGCAGCCGCGTCTGGCGGCCGACGTGGCGAATGCCGTGGCGCGCTCGTACGTGGAGCATACGTATAACATTCGTTTTCAGTCGTCCGCGTCTTTGGCGGACTTCATGGAAAAGCAGCTCGAGGAGTTGAAAGCCAAAATGGAGAGCTCATCGGCGGCCGTGGCGAAGTTCGAGCGTGAGCTTAGCGTGATCAATCCCGAGGAGAAAAATAGCATCCTTTCCTCGCGCCTGCTGCAGCTCAACACCGAATACACCAACGCGCAAACAGACCGCGTGCGCAAGGAATCCGCTTGGAAATCGGTGCAAAGCGGATCGCTCGAAGCCGCCCAGGTTTCCACGCAGGGCGAGAACCTGAAGACGCTCTCCGCCAAGCTGGACGAAGCCCGCCAGAAATTCGCCGATACTAAGACGCACTATGGCCCAAACCATCCGGAGTACCGCAAGGCGGCGGTGCAAGTGGCGGAGATCGAGCGCCAGTTACAGGAAAGCAGCAAGAACGCCGCGCAACGTGTGGAAGTGGAGTACCGCGAATCGGTGAACCGCGAGATCATGCTGCAGAAGGCGGTAGCCGAGACCAAGGCCGAGTTCGACCGGATGAACGCACATACGTTCGACTACCAGAACCTAAAACGGGAAGCCGACGCCGACAAGTCGCTTTATGAAGAGCTGGTGCGCAAGATCAAGGAGGCCGGCATCAACGCGGGGTTCCAGAACAGTTCCATCCGGATCGCCGATCCAGCCCGCGCCGCCATCCGGCCGGTATTTCCGAACATGAAGCTGAACGTGTTGTTGGCTTTCCTGTTTTCCACGCTGCTGGCGGTGGGATTTGCGATCCTAAGCGACCTGCTGGACAATTCGCTGCGCGATCCGGAGCAGGTTCATACGCTCTTCCAGACCGAAGTGCTGGGCAGCCTACCGATGGTGAAGACCTGGCGCCGCGGTCTGGTTTCCGCAATAGCGGGCGGGGCCGGCTCGACGGCGTTGGCGTGTGAGGATGATGCCGCCCTGGCGCCGCTCGACCGCACCGTCACCGGTTTTGAAGAAGCCGTGCGCACACTGCGTAACTCGATTCTGTTGGGATCGTTCGACCGCCGCTTGAGGTCGCTTATGATCACCAGTGCCACGCCGTCCGAGGGCAAAACGACCACCGCAGTGCATCTGGCTATCGCGCACGCCCAACAGAAGCACAAGACCCTGTTGATCGACTGCGACCTGCGCCGCCCCGGAGTGCACACCAAGCTGGGAATCAATCCGGAAACGGGGCTGGCGGCCGTTCTGCAGAATGGCATGCAGTGGCGCGAGAAGCTGGTGAAGCTGGCGGATCTCGACGACCTCGATATCCTGCCCACTGGCTTTTCCAGCCGGCGGGCCGCCGACCTGATCGGGCGGCGGTTGCCGGAAATCCTGGAAGAAGCGGCCAATGAGTACGACCTGATCGTGGTGGACTCGCCGCCCATTCTGGGATTCCCCGAGCCATTACAAATGGCCGCCGCGGTGGATGGTGTGGTGGTGGTGGCCAAGGCCGGTGAAACCAGCCGCAAGACCGTGGGGTCAGCGCTCAGTACGCTGCAACGCGTGCGCGCCAATGTGCTCGGACTGGTGCTGAACTCAGTGACTAGTAATATGAGCGACAGCTATCGTTATTACGGGTACTACGGGAAGTATTACCGCTATTACAAATCGGCCGAGGGCGACTGAGATTCCCGGCTCCACGCGAGCGTTGAGCGCATGGCTCGAAATAGGCCCGGGCTTGTGCTGATCGAGCCGCAGATCTCGCGCGCGCATAATGGACCTTCTGGTTCGCCGCAGTTGTCCTCCAGCGTCCCGGAAAATCTCAACAGCCGCCCAAATAGGAGCAGCAACGCTTGACTCGCCATCCCTTTGAACGCTCGGGACTCGCTTCTCTCGACGACCTTTCGACGCCTGTATGGCGATCCCTGTTTGCCAGCCTTGAGTCGCTCCAGACTGAGTTCCTTGCCGCTCAGCCACATTGCCGGGACTATCCTTGGCCGCGAGATCCACTGCACAACTGGATTAGAGTATGGGAGTATCCTTTCGTCTACCATCATCTTCAGTCCCACGGTAGAAGCCTCTCCAGACGGTCCTTGCTCCAGGCTGTGGATCTGGGATCTGGCGCAACGTTTTTCCCATTCGCGGTCGCCCGGCTAGGCTGGAGCGTGATTGCAGTGGATGCCGATCCCAGGGTGGCGTCGTCTATGAACCGGGCTGTCAGCAGGGTATCCGCCGGCGACGGCTCGGTGACACCTTTGTTATCCGACGCCCGCTCCATCGCCTTGGAAACGGAGTCGGTCGACTGCGTTTACTGTGTCAGCGTTCTGGAGCACGTGCCAGAATTTGAGCGGGTGATTTTCGAAATTGCACGAATTCTCCGCCGGGGCGGACTGTTGGTGTTGACGTTTGACGTGGACTTGCGCGGCAACTGGGAACTGGGCCCGGCTTCATATGGGCGGGTTATGGACGCGCTCGAAGCCTCCTTCCGTCCGGTCTACCCCGAGATGGTGGTCCATCCTCTCAGGGTCCTGAATACGGACAATAGCATCTACCCCGCGTACCCGTCCCGTTCCATCTTCGACCCGCTGCTTGCGCCGTTTAAGAGATCCTTGGTCTTTGCGCACGACAGGCTTCGCGGCGGCCGCGCGCCGCTGGGCCGTGTGCTGGCGAGTACTTACGGAGCCTGCCTGCGTGAAAATGGTTCCCCCACGGAAGACGTGTAAGTTGAGAATGCTTCTAGCTACAACCCGGAACATCAGCCAGCCAACCGGCGAGTGGCGCCTCATCTCCGAACGTGCCTTGGGGATGCACGCGCACTCGATTGTCACCGACGTACTGTACGTACACAACAACCGCCGCCGCGGCTTCAACTCGGCTTTGCATGCTTGGGCTGACGAGTTTTCGAGCGTGTCTTATCGTGGCGCTATCGGAATGGCAGCCGCGCTTCTCAAAGCTCTAGGCCGCATCAGGAAGTGGTTGCGGCGAAACCCAGATGGGTACGTCATCGTGTCGGGTCTGCAACTGTATCCGCTGACTACGGTCTTGCCCCGCTCCCGCGTTGTGATCGATAACCACGGCACGTTGAAGGAGTGGACTGAAATCGGACATCCGGCCGCCAGGCAGCGCCTGCAACGGTACCTCTACCCGGTTGCGGCATGGCTCGATCGCATTGCACTCGAGCATTCGAAAGGCGCTCTGGTTACGTCAATGGCACAGCGGGATCACGTGCTATCGAATGGTGCGGCAGCGGCCTGGCTGGTTCCTTGCGTTCTAAGTGCCGGAACTGCGAAGGCGTATAGCGCGGCCGGCCGGCAGGCATCGCGCGACCTGTTCGGCATCCGGGGCAATACCACCGTCATGGTTTATTGCGGCGGCTTCTCGGCGTGGCAGTGTGTCCGGGACGCCGTTCATTTCTTCCGGCTGATTCGCCCGTACCTGAACACCAAAGCGCTCCTCGTCATGATTACTCCCAGCGTAGCCTCGGCGGTTCAGGCGGCCGAGGAAGGCGGCGTGCACGATGCCATCGCTATGACGTTGCCCCCAGCGGAGGTTCCCGGCGCGCTGATGGCTTGCGATGTCGGGCTAATGCTCCGGGAAACCACACTTACCAACCATTTTGCATTTCCGAACAAGTTTACGGAATACCTTGCCGCGGGATTGTACATCCTATCCAGCCCTGGATTAACCGACCCCGCCAGTCTCATTCGACAGCACCGGCTTGGCGCCCTGATTTCCCCGGAGGAACTCCGCCAGGGTATTGCGCCTGAACGGTTGGCCAGTATCGCAGAACAACTTTACCGCTCTGGCGGACGCGAGCGCCGATGGCGGCAAATTCGACCGCTACTGGATTTTACGCTAAGCATGGAGTCCCGTACCGCTGGCTTCGTCTACGCCTTGAACGGCCGGCGCGAGGTTCAGGTGCGAATGGAAAGAGCCATCCGGTAATGCAATCGCTCGGTTGGGCATCCGACGGCATCATGGCAGGAATCGCTTTGGCTGTATATGGGCTTCTGTTGCTCTTGTTGGTTCTGGCGCGAACAGCCAAACGGGACCCCGGCGTAATGCGTTTCGTCCGCCTGGGTTTGATTTGGCATCTGGCTACATACTTATTCGTGGTTCTTTGGTTGATGCCGTATTATGCCGAGAGAGACGAGGTGGACGCATACATCTATCACCATGACGCCATCAAATACGCCAGCATGATCCGGTCGGGAGACTGGAACAGCATCCCCCTGGGAGTCGGGACGGAAGCTACGTCGCTGGCGACGGCGATTCTTTATGCGCCGCTCGGCGGCAACGTCTATGGGGCCGTCTTCTTTTCCGCGGTTCTCGGGTTCATCGCAGCACTGTTCTTCTGCCGGGCCCTGCGTCCCTGGTGCACGCGCGAGGAAATGCGCAAGTACTGCCGCATCGCCATTTTCCTGCCATCCGTAGCGATGTGGACCAGCATCCTGGGGAAGGATAGTTGGATTGCGCTGGGGCTGAGCCTCAGCGCTTACGGCTTTTCGTGTGCCCTGAAGCAGCGCGCCTCCAGACCCCTGATTTACTTGTTCACTGGTGCGGCCATCGTCACGATTCTGCGTCCGCACATCGCCCTTTCCTGCGCCGTCGCGATGGCCTTCGCGTACTGTTGGGGCATTGCCCGTTCGATGCGGGTTTCGATACTGGCTAAGCTCACGCGGGCCACGGTACTGGCAGCCAGCCTGACCACGGTGGCCGCAACTGCCCGCAATTATCTCAACATCAACGAATTCTCGGGTGAGAGTATTGGCTCGGTCGGCCGCTCCGTAACCGCCAACAACAACGTCGGCGGCTCGGCGATCGGGACCGGCGGCGCGGCTGCCGAAGGCGGGATGCTGACCGCGGTGCCACGCGGCATTTTGCGCGTATTGCTGGAGCCATTCCCCTGGGAGGTTCACAACCTGAACTCCGGACTGGCGGCGATCGAGAACCTGTTGATCGCCTGGTTTCTTTTCCGTTATGGCTTCCGCGTGCGTCTGATTTGGAGAGCGATAGTCGGCCAGGCTTACCTGCTGTTTTGCTTCGCACTCGCCGTGGAACTCTTGCTGATGTTCAGCATCCTTCCCAACCTGGGCCTGATATCCAGGCAACGCGTCCAGTTGCTGCCATTTCTGTTCGCCGTCCTGGTGGCCGCGGAAGCCACCGTTCGCCGTGCCAGGCGCGCGCACGTCCCTGCCGCGCGGCAAGTACAGAGAGACCCAGTGGGTGCGCAGGCAAGCTGGTGAGCTCCGGAAAGTGCAGAATGACTAAGGTTCTTGTGGTTGCGGCCACCGACACGATGTGCCGGGTGTTGCTCAAACCGTGGCTGAACGGCCTCACTGAGGCGGGCTACGAAGTTCACATCGCCTGCTCCCGCGGACGCGACTTCACGGCTTTGGCGGACCTCGGCTTCCGGATGCACGATGTGCGCATTCGCAGGACGTTCAATCCTCTGTACCATACCAGGCCGCTTTGGAAGCTATTCAGGCTGATACGTGAAAACCACTACGATGCGGTGAACACCCACAGCCCCGTGGCGGCCGCGATTGGCCGCGTGTCCGCCTGGGCGGCCCGCTGCAAATGCGTGATTTACACGGTGCATGGCTTCTATTTCCACGAAAACATGCACCCGGTTCCCCGGGCCTTGTGCATCACCGTCGAGTGGATCGTTGGACGGCTGACGGATCATTTCATGTTTGTTTCCGACGAAGACCGGCGTACGGCTCTGCGAACAGGCATCGCGCGGAATGAACCCGGCGTTACGGCGATTCTTAACGGCGTCGAACTGGATCTCTTTTCGCCTGGTACGGACGCGGACCGCGAACAACGCGGCCAAATCCCGGCCCTGCGCGGGCGACGGGTAATCGGTATCGTGGGCCGCATCGTCAAAGAGAAGGGGTACAGGGAGTTCTTGGAAATGGCTCGCGCGATCGTGAACTTACGCGAGAACACCGCATTCCTGGTGGTCGGCGATTGTCTTCCAAGCGATCGGGACCAGTTCGGCGCGGCCTTTCGCCGCCAAGTACAGGCGAGCGGATTGCAGAAGCATTTTTTCTGCACCGGCTTTACAACTGAAGTGCGCCGCTATCTGGGCATGATGGACATCTTTGTGCTTCCCTCTTACCGGGAGGGTCTGCCGCGATCGATACTCGAAGCCATGGCGTGCGAATTGCCAGTGGTGACGACGGACATACGCGGCTGTCGCGAAGCGGTGTTGGATGGCGCAACCGGTATCGTCGTCCCGCCCAGGGATGCGAAGGCCCTGACGGACGCCGTACTCGATCTGATCGATCATCCCCAGAAGGCCCTCAAGATGGGTAAGGAGGGCCGCCGCCGGGCCGTGAGTCGCTTTGACGCAAAGCTGGTCCAAAAGCGATTCGCGGGAGTGTTCGAAACGATGCTCGCCCGCCGGGGGACTGCGTTGGGATGACTCTCCTGAAAGAATGCGGAGAAAGCAGCGGGTTCTTCAACTCCGGGCACTAAACCAATGCATGGGCGATTCATCAAGCGGGCGATAGACCTGATGGGAGCGGCAACCGGGTTGGCGTTGGCGGCTCCCGCCATGGCAACGGCGGCTGCTGCGATTCTGTTGCTGGACGGCAGACCCGTGTTCTGGACCCAGGATCGTACAGGTTGGCACGGTCGGGTTTTCAAGATATGGAAATTCCGCACCATGTCCGAGGAGCGGGACAGCGCCGGACGCCTGCTCGAAGATGGGGCGAGGTTGACCGGCGTCGGGGCCGTTCTTCGGGCATCCAGCCTCGACGAGTTGCCGCAGTTGTGGAATGTGCTCCGTGACGAGATGAGCTTCGTTGGCCCACGGCCGCTGCCGACCGAATACCTGCGGCGCTACAGCCCGCGCCAGCAGCGCCGCCATGAGGTGCTGCCCGGCATCACGGGGTGGGCGCAGGTGCATGGCCGCAACGCTCTCTCATGGGAAGAGAAGTTCGAGCTGGACGTCTGGTATGTGGATCACTGTAGTCTTTGGCTGGATCTTAAGATTTTGCGGCGTACGGTCCGTGCTGTCCTGCGCCGCCGCGGAATCAGCCAGGCTGGACACGCCACTATGCCCGAATTCCTGGGGAGCGCGCATGAGCGCTGATGGCGTTTTCGTGATCGGCGCTTCCGGCCACGCCAAGGTGGTCATTGACATTATCGAGCGGCAGTCGCTCTGGCGCATCGCGGGGTTGATCGATACTTACGAGAGTCCGGGCACGCAGGTTATGGCCTATGCAGTGCTTGGATGCGAAGCCTGTCTACCGGCCTTGATGGCGAAGCATGGCGCCGGCGCCGCGATCGTCGCCATCGGCGACAACCGGATTCGCTGCCAGGTTGCGCAGCGCGTTGCATCGATCGCGCCATCGTTGACTTTTGTAAACGCGGTACATCCCTCGGCGCGCATCGCCCGCGATGTCGAAATGGGAAAAGGTATCGCGATTATGGCGGGCGCCACGGTGAACCCAGGCACGCGCATTGGGGACTTTTGCTACGTCAATACCAATGCTTCGGTCGATCACGATAATATGCTCGAGCGGTTCAGTTGTGTCCAGCCGAACGCCGCCACCGGGGGAAATGTGCGGCTGGGCGCATTTAGCGTTCTCGCGATGGGTGCCATCGTCGTGCCCGGGATTTCCGTGGGCGAGGATACGGTCGTTGGCGCAGGCTCCACGGTATTGGACGATCTCCCCGATAGGGTAGTCGCGTACGGAACGCCCTGCCGGATTATTCGGGCCCGCTAATTCCTCGCTAAATCAAAGCTAAACCACAGCTAAACCAGCAGCTAAATCCAACTCACGGCATTGTCCCTATGGCAGACCCGAGCTATCCGCCGGCTTCCGCTTCCGCCCTGGAAGGCGGCACCGCGCCTCTGTTCAGAGAGCGTTTCCGATTTATCCATCCCACGCTGCCGCCCCTCCGTCGGATTCTTTCCGAGTACCGGCACGTTTTCGATCAGGGGCTGGTCACCAACGGCGGCCTAGTGGCCCGGCTGGAGGCGGCGGTGTGCGAGCGGCTCGGCGTGCGGCAGTGCGTCGCCGTGTCCAGTTGTACGAGCGGCCTGATGCTGGCGATGAAAGCCCTCGGCTTGCGCGGCGAAGTCATCCTGCCTAGCTTCACCTTCTTCGCTACGGGACATGCCGCGCTGTGGAACGGACTGACTCCGGTTTTCGCGGACTGCGATCCCCACACCTGGAATATCGATCCGGACGCCGTGGAAAGAGCCCTCACCCCGCGCACTTCGGCGATTCTGGCCGTACACCTCTACGGCAATCCGGCGCCGGTCGAGCAATTGGAGTGGATCGCCCAAAGGCATTCCATCAAATTGCTGTTCGACGCCGCACATGCTTTTGGCGCCTGTTACAACACACAGCCCGTCGGCCGGTTCGGCGACGCGGAAGTCTTTTCGTTGTCGCCTACCAAGCTGCTGGTGGCGGGCGAAGGCGGGTTGATTTGTACCAACGACGCCACTCTCGCGCACCGGCTGCGCGCCGGCAGAAACTACGGAGACCTGGGGACCTACGATCCTATGCTGCTGGGGCTGAACGCCCGCATGGCCGAGTTCAACGCAGCCATGGCGCTGGCCGGTCTCGACCTCGTTGCGGCCAAGGTAGCCAGACACAATCGGATCGCCGCACTCTATAACTCCGAGCTGGAGGGCACGCCCGGGATCGGATTTCAGCAGCTTCCGCCAGGGCATCTATCGAGTTACAAGGACTATTCCGTGCGCATCGACCCGGAAGCCTTCGGCATGACTCGCGACGGGCTGGCCAGCGCGCTTTTGAAGGAGAACATTGAAACCAAGAAGTACTTCTATCCGCCATTGCACCAGCAGGCGCTGTTCCGCCCATTCGTCGCGGACGTTCCCACACACTTGCCCACGACCGAGGCGGTTGCCGAATCGGTGCTGAGTCTGCCCATCTACGAATCGCTGCCCGCCCGAACCGTGCGGCGGGTAGCGGGGGCGATTCGCGGCTTGTCACAGCCGGACCGCCGGCAAGGAGCCCGCGCATGTTGAGCCCGCCTCGGAACCTGAAGTGGAGAGAAGTGTTTCCACGCGTATTGGCGGACTTCCTGACAGTACATGCCAGCATGCTGCTGGCGCTGGCTGTTTCCGTCACCTACCAGACCGCGCGCGGACATGGCGGCGCGGCCCGCCAGCTTATCGCCGGATTCCGTAATTATTATGTGACTTTCTTTTGGCTGCTCTCGCCCATCTTTCCGGTGGTCTTCATGCTCAATGGCTTCTATACGCATTCGCGCGCCTACGTGGGCAGGCACAAGGTCTGGGTGATTCTGCGGGGTGTCGCCCTGGCGGTGATGCTATTCTTCGCCGCCGACTTCCTGCTGTTCCAGCTGCGCAGCACGGGACGCAGCATGGCGCTTCCGTTTGTGGTGCTGGCAGGGTGCGGGTTATGTTGTGCGCGGCTGCTGAAGGCCTCCTTCGAGAAGCGCTTTTCGCGCAGGCCGGTGACCATGGGCGCCGCGCAACCGAAGCGGGTGCTGGTGGTCGGCGGCGCGGGCTACATCGGATGCTTGTTGGTCGAGCGCCTGCTTGGCAGCGGCTATACCGTTCGGGTATTGGACAGCCTGATGTACGGCGGTGAACCGCTCCGCAACTCCGTGCGCCACCCGAATTTCGAGCTGATGGCCGGCGATTGCCGCAACATCCAGGATGTGGTGAAGGCCATCCGCGGCGTGGATTGTATCGTGCAACTGGCGGCCATCGTAGGCGACCCGGCGTGCGAGCAGGACCGCACATCGGCCCTGGAGATCAACTACGCGGCCACTCGGATGCTCATCGAGATTGCCAAGGGCCATGGGATGAGCCGCCTGATTTTCGCTTCCAGTTGCAGCGTCTACGGCGCCGCCGAAGTCGAGGTGGACGAGCAGTCGCAGGTGTGTCCCGTATCCTTCTACGGCCAGACTAAGGTCGACTCCGAGCGGGCTCTGCTTGAATCCCGCACGGACACGTTCCATCCCACAATTCTGCGCTTTGCCACGGTTTTCGGCCTCTCATACCGGCCGCGCTTCGATCTGGTGGTGAATCTGTTGTCCGCCAAAGCGGCACAGGACGGCGTCATCACCGTCTACAATGGCCGGCAATGGCGTCCGTTCCTCCATGTGAAAGACGTCGTGGAAGCTGTAGTGCTGGTCTTGGAGTCGCCTGCCCGGTTAGTGGGCGGCCAGGTGCTCAATGTCGGCGACTCGCGGTTAAATCACACGCTGGCGGAGGTGGCCGAAGTCATTGAAGACGTATTCCCGGCGACTCGCGTCGAACATGCGGATAACTCCGATTGCCGTAACTATCGGGTCAGTTTCAGGAAGATCGAAGAAGCACTGGGGTTTCATGCGAGTTACTCGCTGCGGGACGGAATCGTGGAGTTAAGGAAGGCGTTCGAGACGAGTTTGATCGCGGACTATACGGACCTCCAGTACCACAACCAGCGTTTCCTCCTGGCGGCAGGGAGTCCGGGTCACAAGAGCGATGTGGACGCGCAGGTGATGGCCGCCTTCTCGGGAGCGCCGGTGAACGGGCATGCCGGCATGCTCGGCGCCGGGGCGGCAGCGCCGGTGTAAAGCCCATTCGCAATGCTGTGCGCCAGTCCCGAAAACGGACACCTCACTCTGAATGCGGACAGGCAACAGGTGGGCGGCTCGCTATTCAGCATTGAGAATACAAGCAGTAGGTTTGGCAAATGGCGTGCCCGCCCTGAATCGGACCATGCTATGTGGAACGATCTGCGATTTGCTCTGAGAACTCTGCGGCGCTCGCCCGGGTTCACGGTGTTGGCTGTCTTGTCCCTGGCCCTGGGGATCGGCGCGAACACGGCGATCTTCTCGCTGCTCTACCAAGTGGTGTTGCGCGCGGTTCCGGTGAAGGATCCCGGTTCCTTGTACTCGCTGGAATCCGACGACATTAACTACGGGAGCACCCGCCGCGACAACAACCTGAGCGTGTTCTCCTACCCGATGTACCAGGCCCTGCGCGATCGCAACGAGGCGTTCAGCGGGCTGGTCGCACGGGTCAGCTATCCGGCCACGCTCACTTCGCGTGGGGAAGCGGTGCGCGCCACCGCCGAGGTAGTGACGGGCAATTTCTTCGCGGTGCTTGGAGTGCGGCCCGCGCTGGGCCGCCTATTGGTTCCCGCCGATGACGCGCCAGGCCGGGAACCCGTCATCGTCCTCAGCTACGCTTATTGGACCGGCCATTTCGGGGCCGATCCCCGGGTCCTGAACAGCCGGATGCTGATGAACGGCCAGCCAGCGCTGGTCGCGGGCGTGACGCCGCGCGGGTTCCGGGGACTGCTCACCGGGCGCGATCCCGACTTTTTTGCGCCGATGTCGATGATGGGCATGATCTCCCCCGGCATGGACCAAAACGATCGGGTGGATTTCTATTCGATGAACATCGTGGGGCGGCTGAAAACAGACGTCGGCCAGAAGCGGGCGAACGCTATGCTGCTGCCGCTGTTTCGCTCCGTACTGCGGGATGAATTGTCCCAGTTGAAAGATATCAAAGAGGACGATCGCAAGAAGATCCTTGCCCGGCCCCTAACTCTTCAACCCGCGGCCCAGGGGCTGAACATACTGCGCATGGACTGGCAGACTCCGCTGGTGGTTCTCGAAGTGATGGTCGGGCTAGTGCTGTTGATGGCTTGCGCCAACGTGGCCAACCTGCTCATTGCGCGGGCCACAGCCAGGCAAAGGGAGATCGCGATCCGCCTCGCGGTGGGGGCTACCCGCTGGCAACTCGTCAGGCAACTGATGGTGGAAAGCGGAATCCTGGCGCTCGCGGGAGGATTCCTGGGGCTGTTCCTGGCGCAAAACCTCACGGAGGGACTATTAAGCCTGATGCCGGAGGACGCCACGGGTGGCTGGCTGGCCCCGCAGCTAGATGCCCGCATGCTCGGCTATAGTGTGGCGCTCGCCCTGCTCGCTGGATTGCTGTTCGGACTCGCTCCGGCCCTGCAGGCCCTGCGGCCCGGCGTCGCGCCGGCGTTGAAGGAGCAATCCGGCGGTATGAGCGCGGGTGGCTCTCAGCCGCGCATGCGGCAAGGCCTGATAGTGGCCCAGATTTGCCTCTCTTTGTTGCTGCTGACCGGCGCGGGCCTGTTTACGCGCAGCCTGTTGAACTTGGTCCACAGCGATCCGGGATTCCGGGCGGACCACCTTATTACGTTCACTATCGATCCAAGCCTGAGTGGTTACACGTTGGAGCGCAGACTCGCGCTGTTCCGGGATCTGCGGCAGAAGTTGGACGCGCTGCCCGGCGCGCGAGCCTCGGCCAATGCGTACCTGGTTCCGTTGGGCGGTTGGGGATGGGGCGGCGGCCTCAAGGCCCCGGGGTCCCGAAATGCCGGCCAGGATTTTGTCCGTTGCAACGAGAACTCCGTCAGTCCGGGCTACTTCGCCGCACTCGGGATTCCGCTCCTGGCAGGGCGGGATTTCAATGCCAACGACATGCCCAAGTCGGCAAGTGTGGCGATCGTCAGCCAGGCGTTCGCGCGGTTTCTTTATGATGGCGCCGACCCCATCGGGCGACACATTCATATAGGCAACAACGACGCGGATGCCGAGATCGTCGGGGTGGCTGCAGATTCCCGAATCAACGACGTGCGCGAAAAGCCTCCGCACATCCTGTACGTGCCTTTCGACCAGGGCGGAGACGAATTCACCCGGCAATCCGCCTTCTTCGTGCGGACGCGAGGCGACGAAGCCGGTCTGATGACCGCAATACGCGCAGCCGTGAGGCAGTTGGATCGCAATCTTCCGATCGAGCGCCTGACTTCGATGAAGTCGATGATCGGCGATTCTATCTATACGGACCGGTTGATGGCCACCCTGGCCGTTGCATTCGGCGCACTGGCGGCGATCCTGGCGGCGGTCGGGCTGTATGGAACCATCTCGTATTCGGTGGCGCGGCGGACACGCGAGTTCGGCATACGGCTGGTGCTCGGGGCGGCTCCGGAGAGCCTGCTGCGGTTTGTGATGCGGGAAGTGGGCTGGCTGATCGCGATAGGCGTGGCTGTGGGGCTGCCTGCCAGTTACTTGCTGGCGCGGCTCGCGGAATCGCAATTCTACGGAGTCCACGCGCACGATCCCTGGTCGCTGGCAGGGGCCACACTGCTGATTGCGATGGTCGGACTGGCGGCGGGGCTGGCGCCTGCGGTGCGCGCGATGCGGATCGCGCCGCTGGAAGCTTTGCGCTACGAATAGCTATGGGGCAGACGGCCGGCTGCAGCATGGTCTGCCTGACACGAATTGATTGGTGCCGGAGGAGGGGGTCGAACCCTCATACCCAGTGAAGGATGCGGGATTTTGAGTCCCGTGCGTCTGCCAGTTCCGCCACTCCGGCCAGGTGCGCGAAAGCCTTTTCCAGTATAACGCGGTTGCCGCACCCAACCGAAAGCTATCCGATGGCACTATTCAAAACCCGCAGCGCCGCCGTCTATGGCATCGACGCACACCTCATCGACGTCGAAGTCGACATGTACGCGTCCGGCTCGGCGCGCGACTTCGTCATGGTCGGCATGCCCGATACGGCCGTGCGCGAGAGCCGCGAGCGCATCAAATCCGCGCTTATCAATTCCGGCTTCGGCTATCCGAATAAGGCCGTCACCATCAACCTTGCGCCGGCCAATGTGCGCAAGGAGGGCGCCGGATTCGATCTGCCGATGGCTATGGGTATTCTGGGCGCGATGGGCACCGTTCCGGCGCTCGACAATCACATTCTGCTCGGCGAGTTGTCGCTCGATGGCGGCATACGGCCCGTGCGCGGCGCTTTGTCGGTGGCCGTCTGCGCGCGCACACACGGCATCGCCAACCTGGTGCTGCCGCTCGCGAATGCGGCCGAAGCGGCGGTAGTGGAAGGCGTGCGCGTCTTTGGCGTGCGCCATCTGGCCGAGGTCGTGAAACTCGTCTTGCACCCGGAGGAGTTCCCGCCCACGATTCCCGTCCTGCAATCCTCCGCCCCCGAATCCGGCGCCCCGGACTTCCGCGACGTGCGCGGACAGGCCAGCGCCAAGCGTGCGCTTGAAGTCGCCGCGTGCGGCGGCCACAACGTGCTCATGATCGGGCCACCCGGCTCCGGCAAGACCATGTTGGCCAAACGCCTGGCGGGCATCCTGCCGCCGCTGACTTTTGCCGAATCCATCGAGACCACCAAGGTGCACAGCGTCGCCGGGTTGCTCCCAAGCGGCGCCGGCCTGTTGCGCGAACGCCCCTTCCGCACGCCGCACCATACCATTTCGGATGCCGGCCTGATTGGCGGCGGCAGCGGCATGGCGCGTCCGGGCGAAGTCAGCCTGGCCCACAATGGGCTGTTGTTTCTGGATGAATTCCCGGAATTCCCGCGCGACGTGTTGGAGATTCTCCGCCAGCCGCTCGAAGACGGTTCGGTCACTATCGCCCGCTCCAATATGACTCTGTGCTTCCCCGCCAGTTTCATGCTGGTGGCGGCCATGAATCCGTGCCAATGCGGCTTCTATGGTGACACCACGCGCGAGTGCCGCTGCACGCCTGGCATGATCCAGCGCTATCTGGGCAAGATCAGCGGGCCGCTGCTCGACCGCATCGATATCCACCTGGAAGTCCCGGCCGTGCCTTACAAAGAGATGCGCGCCACCGATGTCAGCGAATCTTCCGCGGAAATTCGCGCCGTGGTGGAACGTACCCGCGCCATCCAGCGCGCCCGCGGCTTCTACAATGCGCAGTTGCCCACGCGCTTCATTCGCAAACTCTGCACGCTGGACGAAGCCGGCGAGCGCACGCTCGAAATGGCCGTTCGCCGCATGGGACTCTCGGCCCGCGCGCACGACCGCATCCTCAAACTGGCGCGGACCATCGCCGATTTGGGCGAATCCAAGACCATCTCCGCCAAGCACGTTGCCGAAGCGGTGCAGTATCGCAGCTTGGATCGCAATTATTGGAACTGAGTTAAAATGCCAGGCAAGGACGCCGCGTTAAGCCAAACGGTAATTCGCCAGTTTCGAGTCAGGATTTGCCCCCCATTGGGTGGGCTCCGATACTCGGACATTGGTCGGTTAGCGAGGACAAAATCGCGTACAAGGGCGGAGACGGATGCTTTGTCGCGCATGGACAGGACTTTCCGATGGGCATCCTTGTGAACAACAGGGAGCTTCTCAGCGGCGCCTGCAGGGTGGATGTGGAGTTCGAAGACATCTCGTCCGGCGCCGGTCAAGCTGCCTATTGCGTCAGTGAGTTCGTGAGCGGCTTTGGCTAGCGTCCGTTGAAGCTTGCAGGTCCGCGCGATGTGCTGGAAGCCGGTCGAAAATAAGCATTGGACGTGTCGCTCAAAGGGCAGGAGCTACGGATGAGTGTGGATGACGTCAAGGTGTTGGAGATCCTGATTCCTCGGCCGCTTGAAGGAAAACAGACCGGCCTGATCGCGGCAGGAAGCCACCCGGTGCGCTTCTCGAGCTTTCGGGCGGCCGCCGACCGGCCCCGTGCCTTTGTCGCGATGGAGTATCGGGAGCCGTTCGACACGTTCTACCGGGAAGTCATTAAGCCACAGGCGGAGAAGCTCTACGAAGTGGTACGGATCGATGAGAAGTCGGGGCCGGGCGTGATATTCCAGGACATGCAGCGCGAGATCAGAAGGTCTGATGTCGTGATCGCCGAGATCACGCCCGCGAATCCCAACGTCTTCTACGAACTGGGATACGCGCAGGCCCCTGAAATACGGCCATCCTCTTGGCGCAGCGCGGCGGCAAGCTTCCGTTCGATATCGCCAGCTATCGTGTTGTGTTCTACGACGACAGCATCGGGGGTAAGTCGCGCGTGGAAGAAGATTTGGCGAGGCACCTGGATGCCATCAGCGAATCTGCCGGCTAACCGCGCTCACGCCGCATAGAGCGCAGCCACTTCGTAGTCGAGGACCCTGGGAATGGTGAACTCGATGGTCCCGGCGCCTCCCGTAAACGGAATGTTCGTCTCTGCCCGCAACAACTCCACGCGCGTTACCCGCCTGCCTTGCGGGAGTGACATTCTCACCTTCTGGCCGCCGATGGGATAGAAATTCCTGATCCATCCGCGGTGCATCGCGGGATTCGTGTAATTGAGGACGTGAACGGTAAAGCCGGCTTGCGTCTCCCATGCGAAAACCTCGATCACGCCGTCGCCCTCGATCGTGACCGGCGGATTCGCCCCCGCCACCCAACGGATCGAGTTCTGCAGCAGCCGCGCCAGGTCGGTATGGCCGGACCGCCACATGGTGCGCTCGATATCGCCCGGGAAGTAGATCAGGCGGCTCTTGCCTTTCTGCCGCGCTACGACTGCCGGTTCGTTCGTCCGCGCCTGCGGCGGATACGACAGTTCCGGAGGGTAAGCCACAAAGCCGGGCACTACGGTCAGAATGGGTTCTTCCACAGGCGCCACGGGTATCCGATTTTCCGCGCCGGGAATCCAACTGGTGCCTGAAAAGCCGTTGAGTATGGCGTGCTGCCTTTCGATCCGGGCAAGGTACGCGTTGCCGGTCGTGCCCACCATCTCCCCCGCCGTCCGTATGCCGAATACATCGGCCAGGCCGAAGTCGGACCGCCGCTCGTTGCGCTCGCTGAACATGCTCGTCTCGAACGTGGCAAGTAGCGAGCCGCCCTCCTCCACATAGGCGCGTAACTGCCCGCACTGCTCGTCGCTCAGCAGAGCCGTGTTTGGCAGCACCAGCGCCGAATACTTGGAAAGGTCCTCGCGCGCCAGCTTGTCTTCGTGCACGAAATCGAACGCGAAGCGGCCTTCGAGCAAGGCGTAATACATCCCGTCCATGTACTCCCGCATCAGCGCGCCGTGCGGAGGCTTGTAGAACAGTTGCGTCCGCTGCCCCATCACCACGCCCAGATTCGCGATGGAGCGTTTGTTCACGAAATGGGCATCGTGCCTGGCCATCCAATTGAAATATTCACCGCCGGCTCCAACCACCGGCGGTCCTCGCCCATCCCGTTTTCGCCACCGATAATGTGGTGGTACGGCGCCATTCCCGAGGCCAGCGTCTCGTCGAACCACATCTGTTCCTCTTGCAGGGACTTGTAGACGTTACGCCAGCGCGGCGTGCCCGTTGACCATGCCCCCGTTACGTTGGTGGCCATCTTCCCCTTTTGCACGGCGTGGCACACGCGGCCTTGCAGCGCGCATCCCCAGATCGGCGTATCGTCTCCGCCGCGCCCCTGGTTGTCGCACTGGAACCACTCGCAAACCTCGCCCAGCTTCACCAGGTCGGCCGTGCTGCGTATGCCGCCCCCCAGGTTGGCAAAATAGAAGTTCGCCGGTCTCTTCTCTTTGGCGATGGAATCGTACAGCTTCCACAGATAGATGGTGCGCTCGTTGAATTTGTCCCAATAGGCTATGGTCCCCGGCTGCGGCAGTCTCTTACACTGTTCGCAATAGCAGACCGGTAGCGCACCCAGGGGCGGCCATGCGTTAGTGAACATGCCGTCCACGTCGTAGAGAGAATCGACCTCGCGCATGATCGCCGGCATGTAATCGGTCATGTAAGTGGTGAACATGCAGGTGCGGAACAGCCTGGCGTCCTCTGTGTGATGCACGGCATTGCCCTGCGCGTCGCGCTGGAACCACTCCGGATGGGCCTCGACTGCGTCTGCCCAATTCAGGTCCGGACTCATGCGCGCAATCACATGCAGGCCGCGCTTCTTGGCCGCCGCGCAGCACTCACCGAAGAAATCCCGGTTGCCCAGGAACCTGCCCTTGCGGTGGTACGGCACCTTGGTCTGATAAAACGCCAGAATACCGGTGACGCTGATCAGTACGGCGTCCACCTTGAGGCTGGCCCAGTAATCCGCCCATTGCTCCACGTCGAGCACCGCCGGATCGTGTTCGGTCATGTTGGTTTGGCCCACCCTGCGGATTTTCCGTTGCCAGGGCACGGCCGGCACGGCGGCCAGTAATGAAGTGGCTATTGCGGCGGCTGGCGCCACCATAAAATCGCGTCGATTTAAGCTCATCAGCCTATTCCTTTGGGCAAGCGCTCACGCCGCGGCGATCAGTCATCCTTGTACCAGTTGTAGTGTACAGGCTTGCCATCCAGGCGCCAGTCTTCCGGAGTCGTGGTGTCCATCCAGTCGAGAGGCGCGCCGGCGGGATGCGGGCGGGCAGCCTCTGCGAGCGCACTTTGGACGGCCGGCCTCTGCTCCGCTGTAATGGCGGCCGGATCTACGGAGACAAATAGCGCGGTGCCACTGCGGGCCACCAGGTCGAGCCATTGACGCGTGAGTTCCCAAGGGATGCCGCCGGTCAGGGGAACGCAATCGGCGTCGGCCGCGAAGAATCTATTGTGCTGCGCCATGCGGAAGGCGAGGGTGTTGACGCCCATCTTGCGTGCGGCTCCACTCGCGGCCGCTGGTGTCGTCGCCGATGCGCTGCGCCTCCACGAGGCCCGCTGCCAGATGGCCGATCGTGTTGCAGCCCAGCAGAATGGCGTCGCCCGCGCCGCCGCGAATGGCGCGGTATAAATCCATGACGATCTCGGCGGTGGTCTTGGCGCGATGGTGGAAGTGCCAGCCACTGTCGGTAAGGTCCGGCCCCATTTCGAAGCCCCAGCGGCCGGTGAGATCGAAGGTGGAAAAATCGTGTTTGATCAGCTCGTAGCCCCAGCCGCGGATGGTGGCGACGCTCCCGGCATGTAGGCCAGAGCTTCCGGAATGCTGGGGTCCATCGCGATCAGGTCGCCCTTGGGCCGGCCGCCGGCGGGGGGCAGCCGCCAAATCCCGGCTTGGCGATCCGTGGTCAGAGTGGGCCGGACCCAAATGCCTGGGTGTACTCCCAGGGCCTTCATCCGGCTGGCCAGGGCAGGCATGTCGGGATAGGCGTGGCTGGTCTGGGCCACGGGCCGGCGCCCTCCGGCGCGGCGCCCCATCCCATGTCGATTACTGCGAACGGGCGGTTTTTTGAGCTCGGGGGCGCCAGTTCGGCCAGCAGTGCGGCATCCTTCAAGCTGGCGGCGGCCGAAGTGTCCTGCCCATAAGCGTAATACCAGTTGTTACTGCCATAGATGGGCTGCGGCGGCAGGGCCGGCCTTTCACACATGCTGTGGCAGAGGGCGCGCGCCGCGTCCAGCGGGGACTCGCCGGGGTGTCCTTTGCGGAAGACAACCGTGGCAGCTTCCAGACGGCGACCGCCCAGTTCCACACCACCGCCGCCGTTGCTCACGTCCAGCCACAGCGTGATCCCGGCTGTGTCGGCCTGCCAACAGCAAATAGAGGCTGCACCCGTCCGGACTCGGTAGCCGTGCGTCACTGCGCCGGTGGAGGCCAGGAAGTACCACGGCATCAAGCGGTCGCCTGATATACCACGCCACTCCAGGTCTCCGTAGGAGCGCTCCCAATGGTCGCCCAGAAAGCGCCAGCCGTCGGGGAAAGCACCGTGCCAGCGGAGGCGGAGGCGGGTCAGCCTGGTCTTGGGCTCGGTCACGAGAGTTGCCACCTGCGCGCCGCCGTTGCGCGGTTCGGTGGTAACTTCAATATCGTCCGCTTGCCATTTGTCACCGGAGCGAGTCAGACGGATGGCTACGGCCGAGCCCTCGGCAAACGCCATCGCACTCTCCGGCCGGCGTAGAGGATCGGGAGGAGCGGCCGCCCGCGTCGCCGCGCGTCCGGTGCCTGCCGCCGCGACGCCCATGCCCAGAAGAAACGATCGTCGTGCCGGAAAGTGGTCAGGCTGCATCAGACCGAATAGTAGCGCGCTTACAATGGTCTTTCATGAGCCAAGAAGCCAGGTTGCGCGCCTTTCGCGCGAGCTATCCCAACAAGTCGCTGGCGGTGGCCGGCGCGGAATGGAAATACAGGATCTGCGGCGCGGGCGCGCGGACGCTCCTGATGCTTCCCGGCGGCGAATTGGTGAACGACATGGGCTTCGACCTTGCCGCTGCGCTGGCGCCACGGTTCCGCATCATCTATCCGGCGTACCCGCGGGTGCGTTCGCTGGACGAACTGGCGGATGGCGTCGCCGCGATTTTCGATGCCGAGCATATCGCGCATGGCCTGGTGTTGGGGGCTTCCTTCGGTGGAGCGGTGGCCCAGTGCATGGTCCGGCGTCATCCGGACAGGGTTGAGCGGCTAATTCTGTCGAACACGGGTGTGCCGCTGGCGTACCTGGTGCGCGGCCGGAGGATCGCCAATGCGGTCCTGTCGTCGATTCCCTGGCCGCTGTTGCGCGGACTTCTTACCAAGAGCATCATAAAATTGCTGGGTGCGCCGGCCGCCGAGCTTCCGTTTTGGCGGGACTATACGAACGAGTTATTCGCAACGCAACTGACTAAGGCGGACGTGATGGCGAATCTGCGGATTCAGTACGAGTATCATCTGCGGTACCGCTTTTCGCCGGAGGATCTGGCGGCTTGGCCGGGAAAAGTCTTCATCATCGAATCCGACAACGACATCTTCAACGCCGAGCGCCGGAAGGCTCTGCGCGACGCCTATCCGCAAGCCCCGGTGTACACGTTCCATGGCGCCGGACACGCGCCGGCGTTCAGCCGGGCAGGCGAATATCTGGAAGTGTTGGGGCGGTTTTTGAAGTAACGGCCAACCGGCTCGCCAGCAAGCGATATACGGCCGGATTAAAGACCAGCCCGACATGCGTGCCGGCTACTTCGCAATCGATCTCGGGATTGCCCGTGACACAATACCGCCAGTCCACGATGCCGTCGCTCTTGGTGTAGATGGCGGTTTGCGCCACATCGTCCGGAAACTCATCCCGGAGCGACGCGACGAACTCGCAGGTGCAGGATTCGGTATAGCAGCCGGGCAGAATGTGGCCGGAATGCTCGCGCAGGATGCGATTGCGAATCGCGTCGGTGGCGCGCAGCACGTTGGCATGCGCGACCTTCCCGCGGAATGGAGATCCCAAGGTGGTGACGGACGCAATTTCGCCGGGTCTCTGCGCGGCCATCGACCGGGCAATCATGCCCCCCAGGCTGTGTCCGACCAAGTGGACTCTGCGGCCGGTAGCGTAGAAGGCGCGCGTCACGGTATCGTTCAGCCGGCGGCGAATCAGCAGGTTAGGGCATTCCGCATTCCAGCCGATGCCCGAGAAATAGGACCTGTAGCCGACCGTTCGCAACCAGGAGAAAAGTACGCCGAGGTAAGCGTCCGTACCCAGAAACCCGGGAATCAGGATCACCGCCTCGCCATGGCCCTGGGGCACGCCCAGTCCATAGAAGATGGATGTAAGCCTTAACTGAACCAGTTCGAAGCCGACCAGAAGTTCCTGCCACATGGAGACATCGGCTTCTTGACGCTCGTGGACGGAGTACCTTTGACCCGTCATGCGTTTCTAGTGTAACCGATAATGAAGCGGGTACGGTCGCTGCAGTCCCCTGGAGCGGCAGTCGACGCCATCGCCGGCCTGTCACGGTTGTCGAAGCCTAAGTGGGGCAGGGCTCCACTGCTGCTGCCTGCCCCACGCTTCTCTTATTTCCGGCGGCCGGCGTGCGCGTGCGCCGGAGTGTGCGTATGCGGCGGGGGCGGCAGGAAAGGCTTCATTGCCACATCCAGCAGCGACTTTTGCGCGTTGATGAAATTCTCAACGCCCTTACGCGCAAAGTCGCCGACGCTGGTGGACGGCTCCGGCGAAGGCCGCACGATCTCCTGGGCGGTGTGCATGGCGCCCTCAATCTGGCGGGTAGCCAAATCCAGCAACTTCTTCTGCGAATCGACGAATTTGTCCATGCCTTCCTTGGCCAGTTCGGTCATCTTCGCGGTTTTCACGGCCTTGTGGGCCTTGCCGTTGGTCTCCGGACGCGTGACGTCCGTGACCAGGTCCAAGAACTTCTTTTGCGTGTGTACGAAATTCTCCACACTCAAGCGGGTGACCTCGGCGAGGCTCTTGCCCTCGAAAGGTTTGCCTTCCTTGATCGCCTCCACCGCGGCCTGGCTCTGCTGGTTCACCATGTCCAGGAACTTCTTCTGCATGGCTACAAATGCGTTCACTCCCTCGCGGATAGCGTCGGTCATGGCGGCCGGCAGCCCCGAAAGGCCCAGTCCTTCTTTCACGCCGGTTTGCATCAGGGCGTTCTCTTCCGCAGCGAGGTCCAGCAGGATCTTTTGCGCCGCGACAAAGTTGGCCATGCTCTGGCCGGCCATCTCCACCATTCCGGTTAGCGGACGGAGCGGCGAGAAGTTGACCCGCTCGCGCACGAAACCCAGCGTGAGAGAATTCTGTTGTGCGGCCAAATCCAACAGAATCTTTTGTGTAGCGACGAAACTTTCCATACCTTGGCGGGCCCAATGGGCCACTGTGGAAACAGCCGCGGTCGAAAGGGCCGCAGCGGTAGACTTCGTGTCGTTCTCCATGATAAACTCCTTGTTATGCTGCATTGCAGCATCCAGATTGAGTATAGCCCCGCCGCTTCGGCGTGTCAAGGAATTTAGAACTATTTTATCTGAATTTATGCCCGAACGCATAGTAGTCGTCAAGAAATACGAAAACCGGCGTCTCTACGATACATCCGCCAGCCGCTACGTCAACCTGGACGATATAGCCCGCATGGTGCGGGAAGGCGTGGAAGTGAAGGTGGTGGACGCCCGCTCGGGCGAGGACCTGACGCGCGTCATCCTTACCCAGGTGATCATGGAGGATGCGAAAGGGCACGAGTCCGGCCTGCCCCTGGACCTGCTGCGCAAGCTGATCGTGGCGAGCGACCGGGCTACGCACGAGTTCCTCACCTGGTATCTGACGACCGTCACCGACATGTACCAGAAAGCCCAGAGCGCTTTGCAGAAACGCCCCCTGGATGTGGTGCGTAACCTGTTCAACTCGCAGCCGGCCGCGCCGCCACCGGTCCCGGCGGAAGAGATCGCAGCCTTGCGCCTACGGGTGCAGGAATTGGAAGACCGCCTGCTGTTTGCAGAGCGGAAGGCAGCCACCTCCAGGAGCAAGCCTGCAAAAAAGCGCACAGCTAAGCAAATTATGAGCAAATACAAGAGTTGACAGACGGCCCGGACTCTGAAAGATTATCGGACAAGGGGATACGTTACATGGAAACCGTTCGTTCGATGCTGCGGCATAAGGGATCTGAGATTTTTTGGCTGGCGCCGGAGGCTACCGTGTACGATGCTGTCGCCATGATGGCCGACAAGAGCGTGGGCGCCTTGTTGGTGCTTTCGGGCGGCAAATTGGCCGGCATCGTCTCCGAGCGGGACTACGCCCGCAAGGTCATCCTGAAGGGGAAACACTCCCACGAGATGCAGGTTAAAGAGATCATGACGAGCCCCGTATTCACCGTGTCGCCCAGCCACTCGGTGGAGGATTGCATGCGCGTGATCACGTCGCACCGCATCCGGCACCTGCCGGTAATGGAGGGCGATGCCTTGGTGGGCATGGTCTCGATCGGCGACGTGGTCCGGTCGATCATCTCGGCGCAGGCCCACGCCATCGACCAGTTGAGCGGTTATATTGAGGGGCGGTACCCGGCCTAGCGGTGACCGCCCTGCGGGTTGTTCCACAGGGTCTCATGTTCACGGCATCTCCGATGGGCGTATAATTTCGTATTCCCCATGAACACCACACAGCCGTTTTGGCGAAGTATTCCGATGCTGGCGGGAATGGCCGTCGGCGCTATGGTTCTGGCTCCTGGCGTGGCTGGCGCGCAACCGCTGCAAGGAGCGCAACTCGCCGAAGCGCGGAAGGCGCTCGAAGACGAGATGGAGTCGGTAGCCATCGTCGAGCGCAAGGTGATGGTGCCGATGCGCGATGGCAAGCGCATGGCGGCCGATATCTACCGTCCGAAGGATGCGTCGAAGAAGTATCCGATCATCTTTGTGCGCACACCCTACAACTTCAACTATTGGGACATCAAGAACGGCGTCCCGGCCGATATGAAGACGCCGCTCGATGCCGTCAAGCGCGGATACGCATTTGTCGAGATGAATGAGCGCGGGCACTTCTTCTCCGAGGGCAACTACGATATTCTGGGTCCGCCGCTGACGGATGGTTATGATGCCATTTCCTGGATGTCGTCGCAGCCCTGGTCCAACGGCAAGGTGGGGACCATCGGGTGCTCGTCGACAGCCGAGTGGCAGTTGGGCGTCGCGGCGCAGGGGAATCCGGCGTTTGCCGCCATGATCCCGCAAGGTTTTGGCGCGGGCGTGGGGCGCGTGGGGCCGTATTACGAGCAGGGCAACTGGTACCGCGGGGGTGCCGTGCAGATGCTGTTCATTGCCTGGCTCTATGGCGAGCAGAACACGGTGCGGCCAATGTTTCCGCAGGGCACTTCGCAGGAAGATCTGGCTCGTGCATCGAAGGCGTTCGATCTGGCGCAGCAGTTGCCGCCGGTGGACTGGTCGAAGGCGCTGCAGCACCTTCCGGAGATGGACATTATCAAGTCGGTCGACGGACCGCACGGGATTTTCGCCGACCGGGAGGAAGTTTCCACCGGAGGCGCAATGATCAAGCGGACTCCGAACGATGCGGCATGGTATCGCGGTGGGCTGTGGCACGACGACAAGACCATCAACGTGCCGGGATTCTGGTTCATGTCGTGGTACGACGTTTCGGTGGGTCCGAATCTGGCCGCTTATAACTATGTGCGCAAGACGGCCAAGCCTGAGATCGGCAATCAACAATATGCGGTGATCGCGCCGACGCTGCATTGTTCGTACAAGCGGGCGACGGAGCACACCGTGGTCGGCGAGCGGGACATGGGCGACGCGCGGTTGGACTATGACGCCCTGACCTACGGCTGGTTCGATCATTTCCTGAAGGGGGAAGCCAACCACATCCTGGAAAAGACACCCAAGGTGCGCTACTTCGTCATGGGGCTGAATAAATGGCAGACAGCAGAGACCTGGCCGCCGGCGGGCGCGCAGCCGATGACCTTGTATCTGGCGAGCGGGGGGAAGGCGAACAGTTTGTACGGCGACGGCGCGCTGGCCGCCGCTGCGCCCGATGCGGACTCGGCGGACGTATTCGTATACGATCCCATGAACCCGGTGCCATCTTACGGCGGCAATGTCTGCTGTACGGGCAACGCGGTGACGGGCGGCGCGTTCGATCAACGCAGGATGGAAGCGCGGGCCGATATTCTGGTGTACACGACGGACCCGCTGAAAGAGGGAATGGAAGTGAGCGGCCCCATGGAAGCGACTCTGTACGTGTCGTCGGACGCCAAGGACACGGATTTCACCGTGAAGGTGATCGACGTGTATCCGGACGGCACGGCTTACAACCTGGACGAGACCATTCAGCGCGTCCGGTATCGCGATGGATACGAGAAGCCGCCGGTGTGGATGGAGGCGGGCAAGGTGTACAAGGTGACGCTGCAGCCGATGACCACGAGCAACTTCTTCCCGGCCGGGCACCGGATTCGGGTCGAAGTGTCGAGCAGCAATTTCCCGCGCTTCGACCGGAATTTCAACACGGGCGGGAATACCTACGACGAGGTGAACGGCGTGGTGGCGCATAACGCGGTGCATCACTCGAAGGAGCACCCGTCGCAGATCACGTTGACAGTGGTGAAGGGCGCGCGCTAACGAGTTTGCTACAACTAACTCAATGAAAGTTCTCTTCATCGGCGGAACCGGCATCATCAGCACAGCTTCGACACACGTGGCGGTCGAGCGGGGCATAGACGTTACGCTGCTGAACCGCGGCCGCCAATCAGCGCGTTCGCCTGCCGGCGTGAATACACTGGCCGTGGACATGGAAGACGCGTCTGCCGTATCGCACGCTCTCGGCAGCGCCACCTTCGACGCCGTGGTCGATTGGATCGCCTTTGAACCCGCGCACATAGAGCGCGACATCGCGCTGTTCCGCGGCCGGACGCGCCACTACATCTTCATCAGTTCCGCCAGCGCCTACCAGAAGCCCGCGACGCATTATCTGATCACCGAGTCCACGCCGCTCGCCAATCCGTTCTGGGAGTATGCACAGCAGAAGATCGCCTGCGAGGAGCGCCTGATGCGCGCGTACCGCGAAGAGGGCTTCCCCGTCACGATCGTGCGCCCATCGTTGACCTATGGCGACACTCAGTTCGTCCTCGCGATCAACAGTTGGGCCAGGTCATACACCGCCGTGGATCGCATGCGCCGCGGAAGGAAAGTGCTTGTTCCCGGGGACGGCTCCTCGCTTTGGGTGATCACCCATAACACCGATTTCGCCAAAGGACTGGTGGGGCTGCTGGCGCGCGAGCAGGCTATCGGGCACGCCTTCCACATCACCAGCGACGAGGTGATGTGCTGGGACCAGTGGTATGCCCTGACGGCCGAGGCAGCCGGCGTCGAGCCGCGCCTGGTGCATGTACCAAGCGACTTCATTGCGGCGTGCGATCCCGGGGCGCGAGGCAGCCTGCTGGGCGACAAAGCCGTCAGCGTGGTCTTCGACAATACTAAGATCAAGCGCTTCGTTCCGGGCTACTGCGCGACCGTACCATTCACGCAGGGTATCCGCCGGACCATGGCATGGTTCGACGCCGACGCGGCGCGGCAGCAAATCGATGAGGAAGCCAACGCCCGCTGGGACAAGCTGATCGAGGCCTACGAACATGTTACGCAAGAGGCGTTGAGGCGCTTTCGGTATTGAAGTGAAACGGAGCGGACCCGGCTCGCCTCGGCCCGGAGTCATGCGGGACTGCGCGGCGGCATGCCTACCACTGTTGTGATTGTGCTCGTGCGCGGACAGTCGAGGAACCGACTCTCCGCGCGCGCCTGCCGCTCATCACGGCACTCAGTTAACCGGATTACTCGCTATTTGCTCCGGACTAGCATCCGGGCTGGATCGCCTGACATCCTGCGGCACTTCGGGCGACTCAATGGCTGTGGTGAAGACCACATCGACCCAGTAGTTGCTGGAATTCGCCGAAGTGGCCGGAAACGCGCTGGTGGCATTGTAAGAACCGTTGGGGCCATATTGGCCGTCCGTCGGCGCGTATAGCATCTGGTTGGTCACGCCCGATGTGGCGAAATAGCCGGCGTCATCGGCGTAGTAGCCTGCGGGAGACCAGTACGAGACTACGTACACGGTGTTGGCTTGGACCGGGATGGGCGCCGAGAAGTTCGCCTGCTGCCAGCCCGAGGCCGATTCGTTCGTGAATGTGACGGCGGCAAGCGGGGTGCCGGCGCCGGTCCATAGGTCGCCGGTGTGTGGTCCCAGGTTCTTAGCGCTCCTGTAGAAACGTAAGCCGGTGACGTAGCCCGGAACTGCGGACATGAACCTCAAACCCAATTCCGCGGGCACCGAAGACAATACTGCGCGCGTCGTAGGGACCGCAGTGGGCGCCCAAACCGAATTCGGGGGAGCCGCGCCGATTATGGCAGAAGTATTGAAAATCGCATCGACCCAATAGTTGGTCGCCGAAGATCCGGTGGCCGGAAATCCGCTAGTCCCATATGTGTACACGCCGTTGGGTTCGTTTTCGCTATTGGCCAGCGCCTGGAGCGGCAAGTTGCTTACGGGTGTCGTAAAAGAGCCGTTATCCGCGGCGTTGTGTCCTCGCGGGGCGCTATAAGAAATCGTGTATACGGAGTTAGCGGTGATTGCTACTGGCGAAGGGAAATAGGCCACTTGCCAGCCCGATGCTGTTTCGTTGGTGAAAGTCACTTGCGCAAGATGTGTGCCGCCGGACGCCCACAGGCTGCCGACGTGAGTTCCCAGGTTCGTGGCTCCCTTAAAGAACCGCAGTCCGGTGACGTAGCCGGAAATGCTGGAGTTAAACTGCATGCCTACTTCGATAGCCTGACTGTTGGTGGAGGCCGGATTGATCGGTTCTGCGGTCGAAGGCCACAGCGAGCACGGGCAGAGAATCAAGGTAAACGGTTCCGACTGGGACACGCCGTTGAGTGTTGCGGTTACGGAAACGGTCTCCGTTGCCCCACCGTCAGGCGGTGTGGCCGTGGCCGTGGCTGTAAAAGTAGCCGTGGATGAGCCGGCCGTGACGTTCACCGTGGCAGGCACGGTCAAGGCGCCGCTTTCGGCCGAAACGGACACCCCGACGCCGGCGGTCGGCGCCGGAGCCGAAAGATTGATGGTGCAGATCGACGATGCGCCTGTCTCGAGAACCGCAGGATTGCAGGCTAGCGCGGAGACAACCGGTGGTGCAATCAAAGCCAACGTGTCCGTCTGGGACGCGCGGTTTAAAGTGGCGGTAACAGTGGCTTGCTGGTTGACGGCGATTGTGCCGAGGTTAGCGCCAAACGACGCAGAAGTGCTGTTAGCGGGCACCGTGACCGATAACGGAACAGTGAGCGCCGCGTTGTTGCTGGAGAGTCCGACAACACTTCCACCAGCTGGCGCGGCTTCGTTCAATGTGACGATGCACGCGGTCGATGTGCCGGAGTTGACGCTGGCCGGAGTACAAGCCAGAAAGGAGACTACGGCGGGGTCCACCAAGGTTACGGTGGCCATCTGCACGGTTTCATTGAGGGCCGCGGTGACGGTCGCACTCTGGGTCGATAGTAGAGTGCCGGCGAGTGCAGTGAAGTTACCATTAGTAGCCCCAGCCAGTACGGTCACCGATGCGGGGATTGTAAGCAGGACGTTATTATCCGATAGCGTCACGGAAGTGTTGGAGGAAGGGGCCTGATTTACGGTCACGGTGCAAATAGTGGAAGCGCCGGAGGTTAAAGTGCCCGGATTGCAGCTCAGCGACATCAAAACAGGCGGCGGGACAACAGCGGAGGTGATTGTGCCCCCGGTTGCTGTTATAGGGTCGGTGCCGCCGGAGGGCAGAGCTCCTAAGGCATTTATAATGCCGATCGAAGCTGCGGTCACGCCGGGAACAATCGTGGCCGTTACATTTGCCACAGGCATAGTCCCCATGGAGTTGGCGTTGAGATCGCCCGGAGTTAATCCGGTCAAGTAGCACGTGTACGTGCCTGGTCCTGGGCTACAGGGCAGAGTCTTGCCGGCCGTGGTGTCGCCGTTGGTAAAGACCGCGCTGATGCTAGAGATTTGGGTTGTCGAATAGACAAAAGTCCATTGCAGGGCCGCCGGCTCGCTGGACACGGCGGTGAAATTAAGAGTCAGGTTAGCGGTGCCACCCGAAGCTACTCCAGACGACAATGCCAGCGTATCCGTTTGACAAAAGACGGCTGTAGACGAAAGGCAGGCCAGGATGACGGCGGCTGCGTACTTAGACGAGATGAGCATCATATGAGAACATCGTCGCAATTAGGCGGCCAGAGTATCATTGAGATAACTCAGTATATAAACGTATCGCCGCAATTACGTGACCAGAGTATTACTGAGATTATTATTTATCACTGATATCATTCAGTATTTATAGAGTATTGTGCTTGTAACTGTGTTGGGGTACAGAATCGCAAGGCGGCATCAGCAGAGTGTTGACTTCGCGGTGCGCGACAAAACAAACAGGTTTCTCGCCGGTATTGAGGAGGTCGATGCGGTGCTCCGCCCAAAACAGGGCGCCTGCGATGCCGCTGGTGGCTCTTGAACACGTATGTGCATGCCACCGGCCATGCAGTTAAGTTGCTGCCGAACATGCGTCTAAGCCAGTGATCGGCGGGAACGCGACATTGCTGTAGGTCAAGGAAAAAGGTGAGCGCATCGATTCCTGCGGAGGGATATGGATGGTAATACCACCGGTCTGACCGTAGCGCGTCAATTGACCATAAGTGGTCATAAGGACGTTAACCTATCCCGTTATAGCTACTCCAAAGTAGTATGACTAAGGTAGTAACTCGGGAGATATTGCCATACTTTCGTCACTGAAAGTGAGTTACCACCACGGCCCGTTGGTGGCATTTAGCCGCCGGGCAAGAGTCAATTGGCCCAGCGGATCTTGCTTTGGTGTAGATACAATTGCAAGACGACAACGGCTCTGCACGCCGGTCACGTCCAAGGTACGCCCCGCCGCATCCCCGTTGGAAATGTGCAGGTGGGACTGGGAATCCCGCCCTACTCGCATGGCTCGGCGAGCAGTTGCACACCGGGAACGAACAACTCGCTGATGAAATCTTCGTCGCGGGATGGACAGCTTCCGGCCTCGGCCGCGAGCGCGACGTCGATGGGCGCCATGGCCTTCGCGTACCGCGCCCAAGCACCGGCTTTTCCAAACGCCAACAACGCGGGAATCCCCAGGTGCTGCGCATCTAGAAACCGCAGCGCCGTGAGAATGTCCTGCACGCGATTGGCGTCGTCGCTGGCATTGAACGTCGAGATGAACTGCTTCGTCAGATCGCGCGGCGCGACGGCCTTGCCGGTTTGAAACACATCGATCAGCAGCACCGCCTTGCTGGCGCGGATCAGCTCCGCGACGCGCGCATCGCGGCGGGCCGCCTCCGCTCCATCCGGATGGATCACGAGCGTGGCGGCACCCGTGCCCGGCAGCCAGACGCCCGGCACGCGATCCCCGCGTCCGGGCCGGCCCAGCGCGATGTCCTCGCCTGCGCGCTCGGCGAGCACCACGCGGGGCCACTCCGCATGGAACACATCTAACATGGCTTCGCGCCGCGCCGCGCGGTCCAGCGCCGCCATGCGCATTCTGCCGGCAACCTTCCATTGCTGGAATAGCTGCGCCTGAGTGAGCGCATTGGATGGCAGGCTACGCCCTTGCCAGACAAGCATGTCCAGCAGCGGTTCAGCTTCTACACTGCGTTCCTCGACTGGCTGCGAGCTATTCGCGCCGAGTAACTGCTGGGACAGAAAACCGTACACCGCCTCGCGGCTGCGCCGGTTGAAATTGTGCTCCGCCTGAAACTGCACCACCGTCACGTTGTCCGGCTGTTTATATAGTTCGTATATGGAGCGGATGGCGGGGTACTCTTCGCGCGGCACATTCCGGGTCCAGTCGCCGGTGGCGGAGACCAGCAGCATGGGCCGCGGCGCCATGATCGCGGCGATCTCGACGTTGGATGTGCCGATGCGTAGCCCCGGCGCATTCTCGCACTGGCAGCCGCCTTGCATGATGAACGAGATCATGTTGACCGGCGTAGCAGCGCGCACGCGGGCGTCCACGGCGGCCAGCAGCATGGTTTGCGTGGCCCCGCCCGACGCTCCCGCGACGGCGATCCGCTGGCTGTCCACCTCCGGTAGCGACTCCACAAAATCCAACGCGCGCATCGAGTTCCACAATTGCAGGCCCAGCGGAGTGAAGCTCCAGAGCTGATATGCGGGGCTCGAGAAGCGGTGCTCAGTCTGCAGCGTGTCGTTGTAGCCCGCCATGTCGTAGGCGAATGCCACATAGCCCTGGCGGGCGAGATTGATGCCTAGCGCCGGGCCGGAATAGCCCTCCGAGTTCTCCAGGCGTCCGTAACTCCAGTGGCCGTGCGGCGTGAGCACCGTGGGAACTTTGCCCCGGGGATGCAGCGGCCGGTAAAGATTTCCGCCCAGATAGTAGCCGGGCATGGTCTCGAGCGCGACTTTTTCGATGGAGTAATCGCCGCGCTCGATGCGGCCGGAGATTTCGGGGTGGAGGGGCGTCTTTTCCGGAAGCGGGTACAAGCCTGCCGCGATCAGGATTTGCCGCTGGAGATGCGCTTTGTGCGCTTCCCAGTCCACCAAGGTGGCGTACTTAGGTATGGTGAAATGGAAATCGGTGTGGCGAAGGTCGACGTTGCGGGCGTCGGTGGCGGGAACCTGTGCGGGAAGGAGGGCGGCGCATAGCAGCGCACCCGCGAGGACGAGTTTCAATCGCGCTTGCATGATTGGAAGCGCCTATTGTACATCTATCCGTTCCTGTGTTGGCGCGTCTAAACTGGATTCTCACGGAGGAAATCGGATGCGAAAAGCTTGGATCGGTATGTGCGCTGCCGCCGTTTTGTGGATGACTGTGCGCGCTCAGGCACAAGACAATCCCGCGGACCGTCCCGGCTGCGCTCACGAGAACCCCAAGCAATGCGTGGACTTGGCTCTGCAGGCGATGGGTGGACGTGAAGCTCTGGAGCGCGTCAAAAGCGTGCGCGTGCAGACTATCGGCAACACGCTGCTGATGGAACAATCGTACCGGCAGGCGCCATTCATTACTTCGTATCAGCGCGGCCAGACGACGTCCGACCTGGTCAACGAGAGAGTACTGACGGAAGCAAAAGTGACATGGCCGGAGTCCGACCCAAATCGGGCGGATTCCGACGTAACAATCGTCGTGGGACCGGATGGCTGTGTGACCCGCACGAAGGGCGGCGATGCCCCTGGCTCCCTTGGCAGCCTGGATGCCGCCCGGCAGATGCTAGCCCTGGGACCGGCGCGCCTGGTGATGACTGCGTCCGATGCTCCGGACTTGCACTTCGCAGCGCCCGAGACCTTACGGTCGACTTCCCACGCGGTGGTGGCGTTTACCTGGCGGACGGTTCCGGTCCGGGTACTTCTCAATTCATCGAACCATCTGCCGGATGCCGTTGAGACCACCAAGGAGTTTCATGACTTCTGGTATTTCTGGGGCGACGTGCAACAACGCATTTACTTCGATAACTGGAAGCTGTTTCAGGGAATCTCTTTCCCCACGAACCTGGTAGAGGAGCGGAACGGTGCGATTTGGAGCTCGACACAGGCGCTCAATGTCGAGTTCAACGTTCCGATTGACGACAGGACATTTGGCATGGACGCAAAAGTCGCCAAACTCAGCGCGTCATCTCACGGGTGGGCGCAGCCGTTTCGCGCCGGAAAGGCTACCACGATGGCGCCGGGTGTGGATCTGTTCCAGGGGTCTTGGAACTCGACCTTAGTGAAGCAGCCCGATGGAGTCGTTATTCTGGAAGCGCCGATTTCAGGGTTATACACGCAGGGAGTGATCAACGAGGCCGGGAAACGATATCCCGGAGTGCCGGTTAAGGCGGTGCTATCCACCTCGGATTCGTGGCCGCATGTGGGAGGTGTGCGGTATGCCGTGGCGCAGGGCCTTTCCATTTACATCCTCGATTTGAACCAGCCCCTACTCGATAAGATGATTCGCGCTCCGCACACTTTAGATCCCGACGCGCTCGAGAAGTCGAAGGATTTGAAAGAACCGCGCTGGAGAATTGTCTCCCGGAAGGAAGAGATTGGCAACGGTGAAAATCGCATGGAACTCTATCCTTTGCGCGGCGCCTCGACCGAGCGGCAGTATATGGTCTACTTTCCGGAATCCCGCTTGCTGTATGCCAGTGACACTCTGGCGTTGAACAACGATGGCAGCTTATACGATCCTGAATTGATGTATGAAGTGGTGCAGGCCGTGAAGCGCGAGAACCTCAAGGTGGACACGGTCTTCGCCATGCACCAGGGGCCTATGCCGTGGGACCAGGTGGTCGGGCTGATTAAGAAGTCACAATAGGCCGTTCATGTACCTTCGCTGGTGCGATCCTTTCATCGATAGTCGAACCAGCTTCAGTAACCCTTCTATTTATCCACCACGTTCACCAACTGCTCGCCTGTTACGAAATGCGCGATGTTCTCCTTGAAAAGCTCCATTTGCCGTGCGTTGACGTTGTCGGACTGGCCGGCTATATGCGGAGTGATTACCACATTGTCGAATTTCCAAAGCGAGTGGCCCTTGGGCAGTGGCTCGGGGTTGGTCACATCCAGGCCCGCGCCCGCTAATCGGCGGCTGTCCAACGCTTTCACCAGGGCGTCCGTATTGTATACCTTGCCGCGCGACACGGCGATGAAGTAAGCGCCCTTCTTCATCAACTCGAACTGGCGGGGACCGATCATCCCCTCGGTTTTGGGGGTGTGCGGCGCGGAGATGAATACCACATCGGCCAACGGCAGCACGGTATCGATCTGTTCCGGGTATACCATCCGGCTGACATAGGGATTCAGCGGCATGTCCTTGGGATCCACGCCGATCACGGTCATGCCGAAGGCCTGCGCACGTTGCGCGATTTGCGATCCGATACCGCCTACGCCCACGATCACGGCAGTCTTGCCGCGCAGTTCGACAGGATGGAAGCCGCCCTGCCGCCACTCCTCGCTGGCGCGGGTGGGGATGATGCGGTTCAGTTCGCGCGTCAGCGACAGCAGCAACGCGAAGGCATGATCGGCAATCTCGGGACCCATCAGGATCTTGCAGTTGGTCAGCACCACGCCGCTCGATTGGAACTCCGGGAAAAGGTAGTTTTCCACGCCCGCGCTGTAAACCTGCACCCACTTCAGCTTGTGGGCAGCATGCAGGATTTCAGGGCTGATGGCGCCGAAGATGGCGTCCGCGTCGGCCGCCTCCCCCAGCAGCGAGGCTTCGTCCGTGGAAACGATCCTAGTTTCCGGGGATACGCTTTGCAACTCGGCGATGTGTTCCGGCGGCATTCCCACGACCACGATTTTGCGGGTTTCGGCCAAAGCCAGGGAGCCGCACAGCAGCATCCAGACGGCGATAAATTTGTTCATGAAATACCTCATCTTTTTGAGATTGGGGCATTGTATCAGGGTTAAAGGTGGATTAAAGGGCTTTAAGCCTATGCCTCGGCTCTTGTTGTAACCTAGGTATTAGCCGGTGCGCCTTAATACACGGAAGCCCAGGTGCTTCCGTGCGGGCCGGTTCGGGACCGCATGCTAGTCGATTTCGAGATCATCAAACGCGCACAGGCTGGCGACGCTGCCGCGTTCAACGAGATTGTACTGGCATACCGGAAGCGAACTCTGGGAACGATTGCGCGTCTGATTTCCAGGCCCGAAGACGTGGAGGATGTGGGCCAGGAGGTGTTCCTGCGGCTGTATTTTTCGCTGGATCAGCTCCGCACGGCCGAGGTCTTTGAACCGTGGCTGTACCGGTTGACAGTGAACGCGGCTTATGACTATCTTCGTAAGCACCGTCGGCGCATGGAATCGCGAATGTCGGATCTTTCCGAGCAGCAGGTGGTGCTGGCCGACGCGATGGCGGGCGGACGGGTGGATCATGAAGTACGGCAGCGGAGACAGATCGCCGAGGCCGTGGACGCCATGTTGAGTGCGGTATCGGAGGCCGATCGCATTCTGCTGACCCTTAAAGAGGTAGAAGGGCTTTCGTTGAAGGAGCTTGAAAAAATCTACCGGGTCAAGGAGAATGCTCTTAAGGTGAGGCTGTTTCGAGCCCGGCAGCGGGTTTTGAAAGCGTTCGGAGAGGCCGGCCACGAGCCGAGCGCGAAAGGTGCGGCGAAAGCCGAAATATAGAAGTATGAACTGGACAAACCGAGGCGACAACAACGCAGATTTGGACGCCCTGTTCGGGGCCTACCGGGACGCCTGCCCGGATCCCGATGCGTCCGCTAACTTTATGCCTGAACTGTGGCGCCGGATTGAGGAGCGCCAGCGTTCCGTGTTTTTCCTGGGACGCTGGGCGCGCGCCCTGGTCACGGCAGCCGCCGTCTTGTCGCTGGGAATGGCGGCCTATTTGTATATCCCGCACGGAAGCAGTTCCCTATTCTCGGTCGAAAGCTACGTGGAGGCGTTGGCAGCCGGGCACACACAGGACGCCCCGGAACTTCCCCCGGCGGCTGACGAACTCTGATGCGCCGATCCAACTTTGCCACGGTAGTATACCTTCTGGTGGTCTTCGTAAGCGGCGTAGTGGTCGGCGGATTTGCTAATCGTGTGGTAACCGCCGGCCCCAAACCACAGGCGCCGCCGAGCCGCACCGAACTCCGCAAACAGTACATTCAGGACATGCGCACCCGCTTGCATCTGAATGACGCGCAGGTAAACCAACTGCAGCAAATCGCGGATGCCACCGGACAGCAAATGCACGACATGCACAAGACCA
>Ga0302325_10002666_pt1 | contig 43000 bp, 37 predicted proteins | sample Palsa_T0_2_FD_201948 | JGI IMG/M metagenome (GOLD analysis project Ga0302325, IMG submission 201948) | Peat permafrost microbial communities from Stordalen Mire near Abisko, Sweden - Palsa_T0_2 | ecosystem: Environmental > Terrestrial > Soil > Palsa > Peat permafrost | place: Sweden: Abisko... | reverse complement strand
GGCAAGCTCACCTTCGACAAGCTGACCGACGTGTACAAGAGCGGGACGATCCACGAAGAGGACCAGCCGCCGCACCTGCACGTCGCCGACACCAACATCTGCGCCGACCGCTGCACGGTCGAGTACGGCAACCCGTGCCAGTACTTCTGCCCGGCGCAAGTCTACGAGCCGCGTTTCACCAAGAACGGCTCGGCACCGGCCGACGGCAAGCTGACGATCAACTTCTCCAACTGCGTCCACTGCAAGACGTGCGACATCATGGACCCGTACCAGATCATCACGTGGGTCCCGCCCCAAGGCGGCGAGGGTCCGGTCTACACCGGCATGTAGGATCGTGAGCAACGTCGACATCCCGAACGAGGTCGATCTCACCGGCGGCAAACGCGGCGTCGTCGGGCGCGTCGACGTTCCCGGCGGGGAGCTGGCGTACGAAGAGCGCGGGTCGGGGCTGCCGGTCGTGTTCGTCCATTCGGCCGGCGCCGATCGCGGCATGTGGCGCCCGACGATCGGGTTGCTCCACGACCGTTATCGCTGCATCGCGGTCGACTTGTTCGGTTTCGGCGACTCTTCGGTGCCGACGTCGCGCTTCTCCGATTTCCGCGCGTTGCTCGCGCTGTGCGCGTCGTTACGGCTCGAGAAGCCGATCCTTGCCGGCAACTCGCTCGGCGGGCTGACGGTCCTCAACGCGGCGATCATCGAGCCGACGGTGCCGGCCGGCCTCGTGCTGCTTGCTGCTTTCGCGGGCGGATGGACGTACAGCGCCGAGCTGGTCGAAGCCACAACGAAGCTCCGCACGATCGCCGCGGATCAGGGAGCGGACGAAGCGCTGGAGGCCGAGATCGACCTATGGCTGTACAACGGTCGCGATCCGAGCGCGATCGCACCGGAGACCCGCTCCTACGTGCGCAGCGCGCGCCGGAACAGCGCCGAAAAGAACATCGATCACACGCTGCGCGAACCGATGGAGAGTCTCTCGATGCTCGACCGCGTCAGCGTGCCCACGGCAATCGCGATCGGCGAGCACGACTTCGACGACTTCACCCAGATCGGCCGGCTGTTGCAGGCGGGCATCCGTGACTCGACCCTGATGACCGTCGCCGCGGGACATTTCATCCCGCTCGAAGCGCCTGACGTGGTGGCCGAGATGATCGACGACGTGGCGGCGCGCGCGACGCTGCATGGCTGACGTCGTCGTCGTTGGTGCCGGGCTGATCGGGCTCGGCATCGCGTACGAGCTGGCCAAGCTCGACGTCAGCGTGATGGTGCTCGACCGCGACGAGCCGGCCCGCGCCGCGTCGTGGGCCGGTGCCGGGATGCTCGCGCCGTTCAGCGAGGAGCTGCCAGACGCAGCGATGCTCGCGCTGTGCCGCGACTCGCTGGCGATGTATCCCGCCTTCGCCGACGAGCTGCGCGAGCGCAGCGGCGTCGACGTTCGGCTGCGCCGTGACGGCACGCTGCACGTCGCGCTCGACGACGGCCGGCTGGCCGAGCTCGCCGTCCATGCCGAGACGTACCGGCGCAACGGCGGCGACGTGACGATGCTCGGTCGAAACGACGTGCTGGCGCGCGAACCGATGCTGGCGCGAAGCCTGGCCGGAGGCGCGTTTGTCGCGAACGAAGCGCAGGTCGACAACCGTCGGCTCGGACGCGCACTGCTCGGCGCGTGCGAAACGCTCGGCGTGCGATTCGAACGCGTCGCCGAGATCGCGCTCGAATGCGACGCTCGGCGCGTCCGCGGACTGCGCACCGAGCGCGGCTTCATGCCGGCCGGCAGGGTGGTGAACGCGGCCGGCGCGTGGGCCGGCAAGCTCGACGGCGTACCTGCGGACGTGCGCATCCCGGTGCGACCGGTGGCCGGTGAGATGCTGGCGATCGCGTTGCCGCGCGCGGCGATGCGCGCGCAGGTGTGGCTCGGTCATCGGTATCTGGTGCCGCGCGACGACGGACGACTGCTGGTGGGCGCCACCGTCGAGGAGCGCGGTTTCGACGCGCGCGTCACGGCGGCGGGACTGCACGATCTGCTCGACGCCGCGCTCGCCCTTGCACCCGCGCTGGCCGGCTTCGCGGTCGTCGAGACGTGGGCCGGGCTGCGGCCGGGCTCGCCGGACGGTCGCCCGTTCCTCGGCGCGACCGCGCTGGAAGGCTACGTCGTCGCGAGCGGGCATTTCCGCAACGGCATCCTGCTGGCGCCGATCACCGCTCGGTTGATCGCGGACCTCATCGCCGGTGGCCACACCGATGGGCTCGCGCCGTTCGCGCCGGACCGCGTGACGGCGGGGGCCCCCGCCATGGCCGCGAACCAGAGCGGGTGACGATTCAGGTCAACGGCGAGGCGCGCGACGTCGCCGACGGCGCGACGCTCGACTCGCTACTCGACGCCATCGGCGTTCGACGCGACGGAACGGCCGTCGCGCTCAACGACGACGTTGTGCCGCGCACCCGTCACGCCGCAACGGCTCTGCGCGAAGGCGATCGCCTGGAAATCATCGTCGCCGTGGCGGGAGGCTAACGGAGCATCATGCAGACCGACACCGATTTCGAGACGTTGCGCATCGGCAAGTACGCCTTTCGCTCCCGCTTGTTCGTGGGAACCGGGAAGTACCCGTCGCTCGAGGTGATGCAGCAGGCCCATGTCGCCAGCGGCGCCGAGGTCGTCACCGTCGCGATCCGCCGGATGCACCTCGACGACAAGAGCGGCAAGACGCTGGTCGATTACATCGACCGCGAACGGATGACGCTGCTGCCGAACACGGCCGGCTGTTATACCGCCAAGGACGCGGTGCTCACCGCCAAGCTCGCGCGCGAAGCGCTCGGCACCGACCTGATCAAGGTCGAGGTGATCGGCGACGCCGAGACGCTCTATCCGGACACCCGCGAGACGATCGCCGCGGCCGAGGAGCTGGTGCGTGAGGGCTTCACCGTGCTGCCGTACGTCGTCGACGATCCGATCGCGTGCAAGCAGCTCGAGGAAGTGGGCTGCGCCGCGGTGATGCCGCTGGCGGCCCCGATCGGCAGCGGCCTGGGCGTCTGCAATCCGTACTCGATCCGGCTGATCAAGGAACGCGCGAAGGTACCGGTCATCGTCGACGCCGGCGTCGGCACCGCGTCGGACGCGGCGATCGCGATGGAGCTCGGCGTCGACGCGGTCCTGATGAACACGGGAATCGCCGCGGCGAACGATCCGGTGCGCATGGCGCGCGCGATGCGCTACGCGATCGAAGCCGGACGTGACGCGTATCTCGCCGGCCGCATGCCGCGGCGTCTCTACGCGAACGCGTCGAGCCCGATGCAGGACCTCATCGCCACGCGCCCGCCGAGCGGCACATGAACGAGATCAACGTCGCCGAGCTCAAGCGGCGCCGCGATGCGGGCGACGATCTCGTGTTGCTCGACGTGCGCGAACCCGACGAGATCGCAACCGCTTCGATTCCGTGGGCCACGACGATCCCGATGGGCGAGATCCCCGAGCGCTTCGCCGAGCTGCCGCACGACAAAACGGTCGTGGTGATGTGCCACGGCGGTGGCCGGAGCGCCCGCGTCACGCAATTCCTCGAAGCCAACGGTTACGACAACGTTGAGAACCTCGCCGGCGGCATCGAAGCGTGGTCCACGCAAATCGACCCCACCGTACCGCGTTACTGAGAGTCCGCTAGGCCCCCGGTCTACCGGTCAGTACATCGTCTCGGAGCGCTACAAGTGTGGCTCGAATTGACTCCAAGACCGAACCCTGCGACCGGAGCGCGTCGAGAACAGCGTCGCTCGAACCCTCACTCTTCACCGATAGAACGTCGAGCGCCAAACCAACGCCCTGGGAAAGTTGTGCAATGGCGTCGGATTCGTCCGGTGCGTATGACACGCCCGAGCGTTTCGGCCCAAGGATGAGCGCGCCGACCAAGCGCCCGCGCGCAACCATCGGGTAAGCAAACTCTCCTCGAAGGTCCGTCTGCACGTTTCGCAGGTCCAACGGCTTGCCCCAGGCGCGCAATGCCACGATCGCCGGATCGTCCTCGCCGACATTGCCGTAGCAACCCTTACCGTCTTGCAGTGCGATGTCGACGAGCGAGGCATCGGCGCGAGATTCGAGCGTGGTGATCGCACGGGCGACGAGCGTTGCGGGATTGGAGATGTAAGCCGCCTCATGCGCAAACGACCGCAGCGCTTTCTCGTCTTCATGGCGCTTGCGGAAAAACACGTTATCGAGCACACGGTCAACACGATTGTGGATAGCGCGCACGGAAAAACCAAGACCGAGTGCCAAGGCCGCGCTGATCGCGATGTTGGTGGTGTGGCTGGCGCCTCTAAACCACTCGCCGGCGAGCCACTCCGCGAACACGAAGACCGCGACGATAACGAGCGATACCACCGAAAACACCGCTGCGCGGTTGAGGGCAAAGCCAACGTCGAGCAGGCGGCGGCTGAGAAGCGAATATGTCAAGCCGATTGGTGCGACGAATTCCGCGACATTTCCGATGCCTACGGCGAGCATCTTGGACTGCGGACTGATGGGGGACCCTATATTTGCCGTGAGTACGCCAACGAATATCAATCCTACGGATGCGGCTCCCCATGAAATGCGCGCTCGCTCCGCACCTCGTGCCTGCGCGATGCCGGCGAACACGCACAGCAGCGGAAACAGTGCCGACAAGACCCACAACACAAGATCCGGCTGGTCGCCCGTGACCGCGCCCACGGGCGCAGTTCTAAACGGGTCAGTCTTCCCAGCCCAGACCGCGATCGTAAGTCCAACGTCATAAACGGCGGCCAGGCCGGCGCTGGCGTACGATGCCCATGCGAGCAGGCGCCGGAGGCGCGACGGCGGACGTGCAAAGAGCATCGCGTAGGAAGCGAACAAGGCGTTTGCGATAGCCTGCAACGTCATTGACAGTCCACTTGCCACCGTGTCGACCACGGCTGATCCCGTTATCCAATTATTTCGGCCCAGAGCGGTTGACAGAATCGAAAGAATCAGCACCAGCACCAGCGTGCGCGCTTCGACGCTGTCCGCCCGGCGCCACGTGACAAGCGTTGCGAAGAGCACGACCCAAAAAGCGCCGGCGTAATAGACCAGTACGTCCCAGTTCATCGGACTCTGCCGCTTCGTGATTGGAAGCGCGACCACGTGGATGCCGCCGCCGCGCCGGACCCGCAGCACCAGGCTCTGGCCTGCAGGCCATGCGCCGCTGCCGAATAGACGGTAACGATCTGCCGGAGAAGGCCGCGCGTCGAACACGTCGCCGGTCCGCAGCCCGAGACGGTACGCCGGCGCATCGTGCTTCACCGCGATCTTGAACGCCGCCGGTGTTCCCGAGGTCAGCGACACACCAGACCATTGAGGAGTGCCGAAGGATGGGAACATCCAAAGGTCTACCGGGATTGACAACAGCGCTAACGCGCAAAGGCCCAGCAGAAACCGCCGCCACACGCGGGTACTCATGGCACTCTCTTCTCTTCGGGAACGCACTCGCCTGTTCGGAAGATTCGTTCAGGCGAACGAGCAGCGAAGAGACATTTCGTGCTTAGAGTTGCTCCCGGAGTGCGCCGAGTGCGAACAGGGCGGCGTCGATCAAGTCGCGGTCGTTGCGGTCGATGCCGTAGGCGAGCTCGAGCGCGGCGTGATGAATCGCGCGGTACGTCGCGCGATCCCAAGTCGTTGCGTCGATCGTGCCGTAGTGCGCGCGAAACGCGTCCAGCTCACCCGGCGGCAGGACGAGAAGCGCCGCGGCAATGTCCAGCGCCGGATCGCCGAGATGGATGTCGCCCCAATCGATCACGCCCGCGAGTGCGCCGCCGTCGTCGACGAGCAGGTGCCGCGCGTAGAGGTCGCCGTGCACGACGACCGCCGGGCGGACGGCACCGTCCGGCGCGAGCCGTTCCATCGCGGCGACGAAGATATCACCGTCGGCGAGCACACCGGCGGCGACGGCATCATGGAGCCGCGCGCGCGCCTGCGGCAGCCGCTTGGCGTGATCCAGCCGGCCGATCGTGTCGCCGCCGAGCAGATCTCCCACCGCCGCGCGCACGCGCGAACCGTGCAAGTCGCGCAGAAACGTGCCCAGCGCGGGCGCCAGCTGCGCGCGCTCGCGGGATGACGGACGCGCAGCGTCCAGCGGTGTGCCGCGCAGCAGCGGGTAGCCCGCGAACGGCCACGGATACGCCGCACTCGGCGAGCCGGCGAAGACCGGCACCGGAATCGGTGCCGTTAACAGGGGCTCGATGCGCGGCAGCACCGCCCCCTCGCTGCGGATCAACTCCACCGCAACCGCCCGGCGCGGAAAGCGAAAGACGTACCCGCCGTTCACCAAAAACGCCGCGTTGTCCCAACCGTAGCCGAGCAGCTCGGCGCGCACCGGTGCGAGCCCAGGGAACGCACGGGCGACCAGCTCGCGGGCAAGATCGGACGAAAGCTCGATCTCCGCGTCCCACGGTGAGCGGAGCCTCGCGTCGCCGGAAGGTGGGCGGTTCATCGGCGCGTCCACGTACACGAACGATCGTGTTCCGACCTTCATCAGGGCACCATATTGACCGTGATGCTGACCGAGTCCGAGTAACTTGCGGCCGGCAGAAGGGGCTGCGCGGCGGCGATCTCGCCGTAGATGGGGAAACTGCCCGTCAGGACGTTCGCGCCGGGAACGTATGTCGAGCTTCCCTCGGTGCCGTCACCGAAGACGATCGTGTGACTGGCGTCGAGATAGATGTTGTACGCTATCGCGGAGCGGGAGGCGTCGTCCGCCGTCATGCGGCGGGCGACGAACTGTCCGGCGTCACCCGCGCTCAATTCGACGTCGGCGACGGCCGACGGGCACGAGAAGGTGACGTAGCCTTGCGTCGAACGGCCGGCATGCGACACCGGGGAGAAGCTCCCGAAGGAAAAGGACGTCACCGTGGTGCGGCAGCCGCCGTGCGAGCGCGAGAGATTCGATCGTGGTGCAAGCGTGCTGGACCAGCTGGGCGTACCTTGCGCCAGCAGGCACATCGAGAGGCTGCAGCAGAGCGCTGAAATGCCTAGTGTTCGATGCATGTGAGCTTTCCGAGATCGACCTGGAGATCGGTGCCGCTCGCAACGACGAGATCGAACGAGCACGTCCCGTTACCGGCATAGAGCGCCGTCGCCCGGTACGTGCCCGGGGTGAGGTTCTCGTAATAGAATTCACCGTCGGCGCCGAGATCCGAGTGCCGCTCGCCGGCCGGCCCGGTAATGCGCATGATGCCGTATGACGGCGAAATCTGCGTGCCGTTGCGCTGGATCGCGAGCTTCCCGACAAAAATTTGGACGCGGTGAATCTTGAAGACCGTGCTCACCCCGCTGTCGAAGCGCGGATTGAGCGGCTTCTCGAAGGCATCCGGCACGGCATTCGTGGCGGCATCCAGACTCCCGAGCGATATCGTGTTGTCGACGTACGGTGCCAGGTTCGGGATGAAGAAGGCTCCCCGTTTGCCGGTCGTGCCCAACTCGATGCCGTTGAAGAGGACGGGAACATCGTTCATTCCTTCGACGTGCACCAGACCGTACGCCGACTGGATCGGTTCGGAGAAGAAGACACCGCTGGGAAAGATGCCAATTCCCCCGGAGAACGTGGTACTCACGGAAGCCGGACCGTCGCCGGAGTTCAGGAGCGCGTCGACGTCGATGACTTGCGAACGATAGGTCGCCTCACCGCGAAACGTGTCCGGGGCGCCCAACGAAGCCTGGGCATCGTATCCAAGGCCGTATTGTTCGGGCGCTTGTTTGTAGAGCTCGACGTTGGTCGCCGCGTGTCCGTCGATCGTCGCCGATCGCACCGTCGCCACGGTCGACCTGCCGATATCGAGCATTAACGTCGTGCCGATCGTCCAGGACGAGGATCTCGACGTTACGATGCTGGGATCGAGTGCGACGCCGCGGTCCCGCTCGATCGAAAGCTGCAGCGTCGCGCGCCGAATGGGGCGCAGGGACGCGATCGCCGCAATGCGATCGGTCGGCATCGCGTCGCGATACCGTGTCGCCGTGTGATCGACGCCGAACGTGACGCCTTGCCCGGCGCTGAACGAAACGGATTCGCCCGTCTCAACCGTCGTACGGTCGGCCAACGCAGCAAGCGTGATGGTCGAGAAGGCGGCGCTGCGCACGATCTCGTAGACGCTCGCGGAAAGGCGCTTCGAGGCAAACGAATACGCGCCCAGCGCCGCATGTCCCATGATGCCGGCCGCATCGCTCGCGGAGCCGGCGAGGCTCACCGCGCCGATGGGCAGTTTGAAGTCGACGGTCGGACCGCCGTCGATCTTGCCCGGCTCGCCTTCAAAAGTGGCGCCGACGCTGACCGCATCCGTCAGACCGACGCGGAAGAAGCCCAGCCCTGCCAACGGCCCGTATCGATCCACCGCACCGAACGCTTGCGGCCGCACGAACCCGATGTGATAGCTGTATTCGTTGACGCCCTGGGGCAGGAGCGTCGACGCACTGTAGTACGGTGCCGTGATGTCGGTCGTCGTACCGTTCGCGTCGTGGAGCACGACCTGAGTGACATTGGCCCCGGGCGGAACCGGAAGCTGGCCGATGTTGAACTGGCCGGGTTGGAGCTCGAGCGAGCTATACAGCGTACCGTTGATGTAGATATCGGCACGCGTCGGCGACAAGACGGTTCCGCTGAGCGACGGCGAGGGAGCGCGCACGAAATTGGGCTGGAGCGCGAAGAGCCGCGATACGCCGATCCCTCCGATGACGACCGATGAACCTAAGGCTCCGCTGTCGCCGATCTCATCGCCGAACGTCTCCCGGCGCATGTACGCTGCTTGATCGACCGAGTATGCGATCAAACCGCGACGGAACGTGTCGTCGCTGTAGCTTCCGGTTGCGGTGAAATGACCACCTTCGTTGCCGAAGCCGAGCTCCGTGAACCCGCTCAGATCGTTGGTGCTTGCGTTCGTACCGGTGATCAAATAGTTGATGAAACCGCTCGGCTCGGCATGCGTTCCGGATGTTTCGGCCCGGCGCTGGCCGACGTCGATGTCCTGCGACCCTTTGATCAGCGCCGGGTCCTTTACGAAAACGCTGACCGTGAGCATGGCCTGGTCGAAGCTGTAGGTCGCTCCGGGCGCGAGGGACCGCAGCGATAGGTATTCGACGCCGTCGGCCGTCCGCGAGCCGGCGGAGGGACGCCGAAGCTCCGTTGCGCGCAGCGCCGCCAGCGGAACCCACAAGTCGTCGGGGCCGAGGCGCACGATGACGATCCCGCGATCGATTCCGGCTACGACGAGGCTGACGGCCGCGCTTTGCGCCGGGATCGGCTCGGCGGGTGGTGCATCCTGGGCGACGACGGACGGCGGCGCACCGGCCAATAGGGCGGCCAAGACGGCAGCGGCGAGAGATCTACGAGCAGGATGCGACATCCACCGTCTGCGCCGGAAGCATGCTTGCGGCAGGCGAGGATATCGTCACGCTCCGTAAAGAGGCGCACACGGCCTTGTCGACGCCGAGCGTATAGATGCGGCGTGCCCCCGCAAGGACGTGCCACCGATCGATCGTATCGGCAAATAACACCTTGCCCTTACCGTCGCGTCCGGCGACCGACATCGTGTCGCCGGCCAAGTGGGTATTCCCCAGGTTCTGCACGGTAAAGGTGAGCCGGCCGTCGTGGGCCCCGACGTTCTCGAGTCGCCCCGCCGGCGCGCGCGACAGCGGCTCGACGTAGATCGGAAGCGTGAACCGCGTGCGGATCGTGATGTTCGTCCCCGGTGTCGCGCGGATGGTCTGATCGAGCGGTGGAAGATCCTCGATCACGATGCGAAACGCTTGCTCGACCGAACTCGGCGGAGCGACCACCGCCGCGCGAACGCGCTGAACACCTTTCGGCGGAATGGTGAAGAGCTGCGGGAACACGATGAGTTCCGACGTCGGCGTGAGGGCGAGCGTGCCCGCGTCGTCCTCGCTCCATGCCTGTCCGCTCACCCGGAGCCGGACCGGCTGGTCCGACAGGTTGGTGAGGGTGATCGTCGCGTTTCGCGTCGGCAGCACGAGCGTAAAGGTGGAGGGCTCGACCGCAAATGACGACGCGGCCGCGCCTCCGGCTGCACAAAGTGCGAAGCCGAGAGTAGCGACCGCGGCGAGTCCGCGCGTCAAGCGGGTTGGCGCGAGCACGGCGTATGCGTACTACGCGTTGATCGTGTAGGTGACGGTGTCGTTGTACGTGTCGACGGCGGTGAGCGTCTGGCCGGGGATCACGGCGGCGCAGATGTTGTAGACTTCACTTGCGCCGGACGTCAGGGCTTGCGCGGCTCCTTGGGTCAGGGGCGCGTCGCCGACGACTCCGCTGCACGAGGTACCGTTGGAGATCTGAAACTGCAGGGCGTTTCCAGGATGCGCGGTGCCGTTCATCGTGAAGATGGTGCCGACCCCTGCTGATGGGTCGGTGAACGTGACCGTCGGCGTCGCGCCGTTGCAGGTTGTGGTCAGCGTCGTAGCGGTGCCGACCGAGGCATCTGTGGCGCCGCTGTACGTCGGTGCCAGAGCTGCCGGCGCGGTGTTCACCACGCAGCTCGCGGTGACGTTCGTCGAGACTCCGAATGTGCCCGCGGACGCGATCGTTGCGACGCCGGCGACGAGTCCGGCCGAAGCACACAGCGCCACGAGCGGACGGACGATGTTATGGAAGTACATGCGTTGAGTAATCATTTCCCCGACCAAGCGGTCGGTGGAGAGAGTGCCTCCAAGAAGTGAATCACGCACCGCAGAGGACCTCAGCACCCTATCGATCGGCGGTAACGGGACGGTGTCCCAGGAACGCCCGCAGAATCTCAGCGCGGTCGCGGGCCGTTCAGGGCCGAAACATGCTCGCAAGTATGCCCTAAATGAGACAGCCGCAACGGGAATGACATCGGTCGCGGCTCAGGTCTTACGCGGGCGCACGAACCCGTGCATGCGTCGCGCCGCGCGTCACCACATCGTCACATACTTCCGTATCGACTCGGATCTCGTTCTGCCGCTCGAGCCCGACAAGAATCCCGAGGGGCGGACGGCGAACCGCCTCGAAAAGCGGCCTTTCGCACCACCGAAGAAGGGGACGATGAGCGAAGAGATCTACGCGACGCTGGCGTGGCTGCCGCGTCCGCCGGCCGATTTTCGCCAGCGATGCCGCGCGGCCGCGGAGGCGGCCGAGCCGGGCCGCGCGCTCGCGGCCCTCGCGCGGCACGCGCTCGACGAAAACCAGTTGCGCCGTCTCGCCGCCGCGTACGAATCGGCTGTCGCGCGCGGAGCTTCGCTCGGTCCGCTCGTCCCGTTCACGCTTGCCGTGCTAGGGAACGCGACGCTCGAACCGCTCGTCCCCGCGTTGGTGGCGAGCGCGGTGCGGCACGGCGTCGCGCTGCGCTGCATCGAGGCGGACTTCGCGCAGACGGTCCAGGAGGCGCTTTCGTCCGACTCGGCGGTGAACCGGGCGCGTCCGGACGCGGTCCTCCTCGCGCTCGATCACCGCGGCGTGCCGCTGTCGGCGCCGCTCGGCGATGCGGCGGCCGCGGCGGCCGCGGTCGCCGACGCGGTGCGGTTCGTCGACGCGGTGCGCGACTCGCTGCGCCGGAACGGCGGCGCCCTTTCGATCGTTCAAACGATCGCGTCGCCCGCGGAGCCGCGTTTTGGCAGTCTCGACCGCTCGGTCCCCGGAACGGCGCGGCACCTCACGGAGGCGTTCAACGCCGCGCTGGCAGCCGCGGTCGCCGCGAGCGAAGACGTCCTGTTCGACGTCGCGGCGCTCGCCGAGACGGTCGGCCTCGGAGCGTGGCACTCGCCGAAACAGTGGAACGTCGCGAAGCTGTCCTTCGACGCGCGCTTTCTCCCGCTCTACGCCGACCACGTCGCGCGGATCATCGCCGCGCTGCGGGGCAAAAGCCGGCGCTGTCTGATCCTCGACCTGGACGATACCGTATGGGGCGGCGTCATCGGGGACGACGGCCTCGAGGGGATCGTGCTCGGTCAAGGCGACGCGACGGGCGAAGCGTTCCTCGAGATGCAGCGTGCCGCTCTCGCGCTTCGCGAGCGCGGCGTCGTGCTCGCAGTCTCGTCGAAGAACGACGACAGCGTCGCGCGTTCGGCATTCGCGAACCATCCCGACATGCTGTTGCGCGAGGACCACATCGCCGTGTTCCAGGCGAATTGGAACGACAAGGCCACGAACATCGCCGCGATCGCGCGCGACCTCTCGCTGGGACTCGACGCGATGGTCTTCGTCGACGACAACCCGGTCGAGCGCAATCTGATTCGCGAGATGCTCCCCGAGGTAGCCGTTCCGGAGCTGCCCGAAGATCCCGCCCTCTACGCGCGCACGCTGGCCGCAGCCGGCTACTTCGAGGCGACCGCGTTCTCGGACGAAGACCGCAAGCGCGGCGACTTCTACCGCGACAACGCGCGCCGCGTCGCGCTTCAGGCACAGGTCGGCGACCTCGACGCGTACCTCGCGTCGCTCGCGATGACTATCACGTTCCAGCCCTTCGACCCGACCGGGCGCGTGCGCATCACGCAGTTGGTGAACAAGTCGAATCAATTCAACCTCACCACGCGGCGGTACACCGAAGCGGAGATCGCCGCCTTCGAGTGCGATCCTTCACTCCTCACGCTGCAGGTGCGCCTCGCCGACATCTTCGGCGACAACGGTATGATCGGCGTCATGATCTGCCGCCCTCGCGGCATCGACGCGTGGGAGATCGACACGTGGTTGATGAGCTGCCGCGTACTGGGCCGGGGCGTCGAGACGATGGTGTTGCGCGAACTGATCGCACAGGCGCGCACGCGAAGCGTACGCCGCCTGATCGGCGTCTACGTGCCGACCGCCAGGAACGGAATGGTCCGTGACCACTATCCGAAGCTCGGGTTCGCCGCGCTCGGAGAGGATTCGTCCGGCACGACGACGTGGGAGCTGGACACCGCCGTGGAGATCGCGCCCGCGCCGATGAGCGTCGAGCGGATCGGATTTCCGGCGCTCGTCTAAGCGGGCGCCGTCGTGCGCCGGAACGACGCCCCGCGTGCTACGGAATCTGCAGACCGGGAAAAGCGTCTCGCTTCGGAACGAACACGGGCACCGGGAGCCCGCTGATCGACAAGTCGCTGACCTGAAGGCTTCCGCTCGCGCCGTCTCCCGCAGCGTGCGGCTGCAAGACCAGTCCGTGCGTACCGTGCTGTGCGGCAAAAGTGCGGAGTTCGGGTGCCGCCGTAATCGTCACCCCGGCGACTTTCAGCATGTCGCCCCCGCTCGGCGGCGACCAGACTTGGATCCCCAGCGCGGCATACCCGGACGCGTAACAGTGGAGAAGCTGCACCGATTCCACGTCGAGGCTTTCGAAAGTACCCAGCGGGCCGCCGGATTTCACGTTGGCTTGTATGCCGTACGAATTCCGTCCGACGACGTCCCGGATCGTCACCCCATTCGCGCCGCCGTCCCTCGAACCGAGCACAGAAACCACCGCGCCGGTACCGTTGACGTACGTCGTATCCTTGCGGGGATATCCGAAGTGCGGCACGGTGGGCCCGCGGTATCGGATTCCGCCGATCGTGACGTCGCGAATCACGCCGACCGTCCCCGGCGAGATCGTTACCGAGTTCACGCCTCCCGTGGCTCGATCGAAGACGTACGTCTGGACGTTCACGATCGATATGCCGGTGAACAGCGACGGACGAACGTTCGAGCCGGCGAGGATGATCCGGTCGTCGTCGATGTTCTGGCCGTCGACGAAGTCGACCTCGCCGTCGATCCGCACGTTCGACACGGTGGTCGGAGAAGCGCAGCGCTGCAGCGAGTCACCGGGACCGAACTGAATCGTACCGTCGCCGTTGTACCCCACGACGTTCGTGAAGGAGATGTCCGTGCTTTCGTGGTCGCAGTCCGCCGCGATGACCTTGATCCCGAAAAACCCCTTCGGCCCAAGGCTCACGCCGAAGTACGGTGTCGTGTTATACCCGAGGTCGAAGTACAGGTCGTTGAACCGCACGTGCTGCAGCGCACGGAGATATCCGGCGATCGGCTCAAAATTGAACTCGCCATACTTCCGGCCTTGCGTGCCTGAACGCGGATCGAACCCGAGATCGCTCACCGTCACGTTCACGAGCGGCGCGGTCTCGGAAGGTCCGTCCAGCCACAGCATCCCGACGTACTGGCCGTTGGGTCCCTTGCGCACGGTCTCCGGCGAGAAACCGAAGTCCGAAGAAGCCGCGATGACCGAACGGAACATGCCGGCGCCGTAGAGGTCCACGTTCGAATCCCACGCGATGCCGTGCGAAACCACGCATCGACCCGGCGGCACGAAGACCGTCGCGTGCGCGTTCGACGCGACGGCCGCGCGCTCTGCCCGCTGAATCGCCTCGGCGTCGTCGCCTTCGCCGTTGCACCGCGCACCGTACCGCCGAACGTCGAAGACGTTCGCGCCGTGTCCCTCGGAGAGCTGGCGCGACTCACCGGAGATGCAGCCGCCCAGCTCCGTCGCGCTCGCGTTGAACGTGCCGGACGCGACGTCGCTGGACGCGACCGGGATCGCCGGTATACCGCACGTCCCGGTCGCGGCGCGCGCCGCGTGCACCATCACGAGCGACGACGAAACGGCGAGCGACGAAGATAGGAGGGCCCCGAGGAACCGCTTCAGCGGGGCCCCTTTCACCGAACGGTCTCTAGTACGGCACGAGCTGACCGTGCTCGTTGACGCGAACGCGCTGGCTTGGCAGCGGCTTACCGATCGAATAGCGCCGAGCCGCGGTCGCCGGCAACGTGTCGCCGATGCCGAACGCCGCGACGGTACCGTACGTCGTGTTGACGTACACGCCGCTTTCGGCGACAGCCGGCGAACCGTAGAGCCACGCCAGCGTGGCCGCGTACGGCGGGAAGCTGTACGTCCAGAGAACGGTACCCGTCTCGGCATTCAACGCTTCGAGGTTCGCGTCGATGTTCGCGAACGCGACGTTGTTCGTGATCGGCACGATACCCGGGACGGGATCGTGCGCCATCACGATTTGCCACTTGCGGTTCGCGTTTAGGTCGAACCCATTGAGCACGCCCCCATAGTAGCCTCCCGGGTCGACCGTTGCGTTCAGGAAGCCCCCGGAGACGATCACCGTCGTGCCGTCGGTCGAGGGCGTACCGAGCGGCGAATTTCCGCCCGTGGGAGCCTGGTAGAGAACCGCGCCGGTCAGATCGTTGAGGACGTAGAAGTTACCGTTCTTCGACGTGAAGTACACGCGGCCGTTCAACAGCATCTCTCCGCCGCCCACGTCGAGGTCGTAGCAGCAGTACGTCGGCACGCCGGTGATCGGAGCATCCCAAACAAGTTTCCCGGTCGACGGAGCCACCGCCACGACGGCGTTCGCCGCCGTGATGTTTTGCGTGCAGGTGTTCCCCGTTCCGAAGATGAGGTTCGTTCCGTCGAAGCTGATCGGCGACCAGTTCGAACCGCCGTCGTTCGGGGTCGGGTCCACGATGAAGTGCATCACCTGCGCTCCGGTCGACTCGTTGAAGCCGTACACTCCACCTTGATAGCAGGCCGGCGGATCGCCGCCCGCATTGCCGATGTAGACGTTTCCGTTCGTGATCAGCGGCTCGCCGCGCACGTCCCCCGGTACCGTGGCGGTCCACACCGTCTGCCCGGTGTCGCCGTTGAGCGCAGCGAACGGCACCGCGGAGCCCGTGGGGACATGCTGCCCGAGGAACAGCAGGTTCTTGCTCGCGTCGAACTCCGGCGTTCCCGCGATCTTCGCGCTCGATCCGAACGGCTGCACGTGCCAGACGATCGAACCGGTTTTCGCGTCGAGGGCGAACACGCTTCCGTCGTCGTCGGCCGCGACGTAGACCCGGCCGTTCGCAACGATCGGCGACGTCACGATGTAGTGGTTCAGCTGGATCAGCCAGCGCAATCCGAGCTTGCCGACGGTGCTCTGCGTGATCCCGGTGTTTGCGGAAGCGCGGCCGTCATTGGACGCATCACCGCCGAATGTCGACCAAGTGTCGGATTTGATGTCGTAGGTGTAGGTGTGGGTCTTCGCACCGACGACCGATACGGTGCATCCGCCTTCCGCGACCGCGCTGACCGTGAACGTCGCGGCACCGCTCGGGGCAGCCGCCGTGGAAGGCGAAATGCTGCACGTTCCACCCGATGTCGACGCGCTGAAGGTACCGGTGAAGCCGGTCTCCGAGACCGCGAGCGGCTCACTGCGCGGGATGACGAGCCAGTGCGTCGCGGCGCCGATGCTGATGCTGCCGTTCGACATCGCTACGCTGACCGGGATGCTCAGCGGTATCGGTCCGCCGATCGTGATGGTGCACGCCCCCGTATTCACCGGGGTCACGGTGAACGTGACGACCGCGGAGCTCGAGCCCTGGTATCCCAGTGAAGGCGATACCGTCGCACAGGTGGGATCCGACGTAGCCGCGGTGTACGTGCCGCCCGAGAACGCGGCGTCCGTCACGGTGAGACTGATCGGGTTCGTCGTCGTCGCGGAGATCGTCGTGGGCGTATAGTTGACCGGCGACACGGTCGCCGTCGACGTGATCGCGCCGGCGGCTGCCGTGACGGTCGCCGACGACAAGGTGCCCCCGTTGTACGAGAGGTTGAGCGCGTTTCCGGCCGGACTCGTGATCTGCGAAGACGAGAGCGTGAGGGTATGGTTGGTGTCGCCGGAGATCGACATCGTGACCGGCGTCTGCAGCGGATCCGAGCCGACGATGTAGTTCTGGTCGGCGTCCAAGAGGTTGACGGTCAAGGGAATGGCGTGCGTCTTGCCGTCGGCCGCGACGGAGATGAGCTGCGGCTGGATGCTGATTGATGCGACGACGCCGTCGATCACGATCGAAAGGTACTTCGTCACGCCGGCCGTGATTTGCTGATTCGCGACGGTACCGACGCCGACGAGCGAACCCGAGGGCTGCCCGGCGACCGGAACGTGATCGTAGAGATCCACTTCGATCGTGTCGGTGCCGGTCGGTGCCGGAACGGCGAAGACGCACGAACGGGAACCGTCCGTGGCGAGCGTGCACGCCGACGATCCGCTCGAGACGTCCACGACCGCGCTTGGCGACGTCGGTTTCGTGGTTCCGGTCGCGTAGGCATAGATCGCCACGCCCTGCGTCGAGACCGAGACGTACTTCGGCAAACGTACCTTGCGCGCGCTGACCGCTTTGGCGCTCGGGATCGTCAGAGACAGCTGGACCTTGGCACTCTGTCCGGAGACCGGCGCACTCGTCGCAGACGGCGCTTGCGGCAGCGCCGCACCGCCGCCGCCGCCGCAGCCGGCGACGATCGCAACCAGCGAACAAAGCAGTATCGGCCGAAGTGCAAACGGCGAACCAGTGCTCATTGAAAGGCCTTCCCCCGAATTCCCGCCCGCTCCTTCCCCCAAGCTTGCTTCGAGGCGACCGGAAGAATGGCGTTTTGAAGGCGCGACATGGGGCGCGGCGAATCGCGTCGCGTGCTTCGTGGTTCAGTATTTGTTCGGCGCGCAGCGTCGTTCGCCGGGCTCGCGCTCACGTTGCTCGTCGCAATCGTCCCGCGGCCGAGCGCAGCGAGCAACTTCAAGGCGACCGTTACGACGGTCGCCGGAAACGGCCGCCTCGGAGCGCCGAACGGCGCGCCGTTCGGGATGGTGCAACCAGCCGCGATTACGCGCGCACCGGACGGAACGGTCTACGTGGCTGACGCCGGCGGCCAGCGGATCTGGGCGAGTCGAAACGGTTCGCTCAGCATAGTGGCCGGTTCGGGTCCGCTCGACGCACGGGGCTTGTACGTGCTCGGCGGATTCCGCGACGGTCCCGCCGCGACCGCGTTGTTCAGCGTTCCCAGCGGCATCTTCGCCGCGCCCGACGGTCGCGTCTTCATCGCCGATACCGGCAACCACTGCATCCGCGTGTTGAACCACGGAACCGTTTCGACGTACGCCGGCCTGTGCCGCCTTCGGGGTTCGGCCGACGGCCCCGCGTCGGACGCGCGTTTCGACCGGCCGCTGGAGCTCGCGCTGACCCATGACGGGTCGCTTCTCGTCGCCGACCTCGGAAACGGATTGCGTCAAGTGGCGGCCGCCGGCACGGTGTCGACGCTCGTGAAGTCGGACTCGCTCACCGGCGTGGCCGTCAGCCCGGGGCCACGGCACATGATCTACGCGGCGGACGATGGCGGACTGATCTTCCTCAAAGACGGCGCGCGCTCCGACATCGTCACCATCGAGCACTGGAAGAACGGGATGCCGCGCGCCGCGATGCTCGGGGAGATCGGTCATCCCTACATGATCGCGGCGGTCGACGACTCGCGCTTGCTCTATACGGACGAGCGCAACGGCAATATCATGTATTTCGACTCGTACGAGGGTGCGCTGCGGCCGCTCACCGGATCCGGACGGAACGACACCCGGAACGACGAGACGGGATTCGCCGACGGTCCGCTTTCGACCGCGCTCGCATCCGACCCGGAGGACATCGCGGCGGACGGTTCCGGAGCGTTCCTGTTCGCCGACACGGGAAACCGACGCGTGCGCCGGATCTCGGGAATGAACTTCCGCGACGCCGAGCAGCCGAGCGACACTGCGCTCAGCGTCAGCTCCGCTCCGCGCGGACGGTATCGCATCGCGATGATCGGCAACTCGATGGTCTGGGACGACACGATCTGGGACGACTCGATCGAAGCCCGCCTCGAGAACGACTTGAACGAAGAGGGGCGCGACGTTTGGGTCGACCCGATTCGCGTCCAGAATACGTCTCTCCACAGCACCTTCGACTACATCGACCAGGTGATCGTCCCGACGCACCGCGACGACCTGGTGATCCTGTTCCTGAACCACGGGATGTTCCACGTCGAGGGAGACGACAACTGGGAGAACGTGCTGCTTGCGGAGCTGCCGGTCGTGGCCCGGCATCTGCGCGAGGAGGGCATTCGGTTCGCCGTGGCCTTCCATCCCATGGCGATCGACGTGCTGTGGGCGGAGTACCCGCTTCTCGAGATCAACGGGGAAGGCAACGCCCTCGTACCGGGCGGAGCGATCGCGCACGACCGTACGATGGCCGATCTGCGGAAAACCGGCGTCCCGATTCTCGACCTCTGGCCCGCATTCTACGACGCCGAGCGTGAGCCGAACCATCGGCCGCTGTACGGAACGGACGACAAGCACTTCACGGAGGCGGGACGCGCGGTCGCCGGCGACGCGATCGCGAAGCTCGTCGTGAAGTACCTGCCGCCTCCACATCGCTCGAAGTAGTCGCACAACGAACGCCGGCCGGCTCAGGTCTTGCGCGCTCGCACGAACCAGTGCACGCGTCCGGCGACGTCGTCGTCGGCGTGCGCCCACCGCCCGACGATCGCGTCGACGTCGACCTCCTCCATCGACTCGATCGCGAAGCCGAAGAGCAGCTCGATCACGCCGTCGCGGTCGAAGTACGCGTGCGGTATCCCGATCTCGTCGCCTTCACCCGGCGCGAAGCTGCGCTCGTCGAGCGGGATGCCCAAGCCATAGCGCGCGTCCTTGAACGAACCGAGCGTGATGAAGATCGGTGCTCTGGGCTTGAGCACGCGGCGCAGCTCGGCGATTCCCGCGCGCAGCTTCGCGCTCGCGCCGTGCAGGTACGCGTGGCTCGACAGCGCCGCACCGTAGCTGTCGCGCGTCCCCGGCAACTGCGTGTACGGCACGTCGTCCGGGACGGTCACGTTGGGAATCCCCGCGTCGACGAGGGCCCGCGTGTTCCGGCCCGAACCGGTGCCCACCTCGATGACGGGACCGTCGAAGGGCTCGCGCCGAGCGAGTTCGATGAGCTGTTCGGCGAGCGGGTGAGCCGGCGACGACGACATGGATCACGGTACGTTTTCTCGCCGTGCGCCGACTCCCTCGGGGAGAGGTGCCGCCGCCTTGTTCGGCGCAGCGGCCGGTAACATCCAGCCATCGGGGGAGCGGCGTGCTCGAAGCGGGAGCCAAGGTGCCGGACGTCGGCGCCAGCGATCAAGACGGCCACAACGTGCGCCTGCGCGATTTCGCGGGCCGCAAGCTGGTCGTGTATTTCTATCCCAAGGCCGACACGCCCGGCTGCACGGCCGAATCGCAGACCTTCCGCGACCTCAAGGGTGACCTGACGGCTGCCGGCGCGGCGATCGTGGGCGTCAGCCGCGACGACGTCGCCGCGCAGAAGAAGTTTGCTGAGAAGTACGGCCTGAACTTCTCGCTGCTGGCCGATACGTCGTCGGCGATCTGCGACGCGTTCGGCGTGATCGTCGAGAAGAACTTGTACGGCAAGAAGAGCACGGGCATCCAGCGCTCGACGTTCCTGATCGACGCCGGCGGAACGATCGTGAAAGTGTGGCCTCGCGTCTCGGTCGAGGGGCACGGTGCGGCCGTGCTCGAGGCAGTCCGATCGCTCTGACGGCGACTGCGCGGCTGGTCGTGGCGGGTTCGAGCTCCTCGATCCCTCGCCCGGATCGCGCCTGCAGCTCCTATCTCGTCGACGGCGGCGATTCGTCGATCGTCTTTGACCTCGGCACGGGCGCGCTGGCCAATCTGCGCCGTCACGTCGACTACGACCGCTTGGGTTCGGTTGTGATCAGCCACATGCACGCCGATCACTTCCTCGATTTGATCCCGCTGCGCTACGCCGTCCGCTACGGTTCGCGCCGCCGCACCAACAAGATTCGCGTCTACCTTCCGCCCGGCGGGCTCGCGATGCTGCGCGCGCTGGTCTCGACGTTCGCCCACGAAGGCGGCGACTTCCTCAACGACGCGTACGACCTGCACGAGTACGACCCGTCGCAACCGCTCGCGGTCGACGGCGCGACGCTGCGCTTCGCACGCACGGCGCACTACATTCCGGCCTTCGCCGCCCGCTGGGAGCGCGACGGCGCAAGCGTCACCTACTCGGCCGACACCGCCCCCGACCAGCGCGTCGTCGAGCTCGCGCGCGAAAGCGACGTCTTCATCTGCGAGGCCACCCTCCGGTGCGGCGAAACCGAGCACGGTGAGCGCGGCCACTGCACCGCCGCCGAAGCCGCCGAGATGGCCCAAGCCGCCGGGGTCCGCCGCCTGGTGCTCACTCACTACGGCGAAGAATCGACGGCCGCCGACCTCGACCTCTCCGCCCGCGAGATCTTCACCGGCGAGATCGTCGTAGCCGACGACCACCACACCCTAACGCTCGCCCCCTAACACCTCGAGCCACAACGGCCTAGTTCCGCCGAGGCCCACCCTCGCCACGCGGCAACGCGAACTGGATCAGCGAGCTCACTGGTGCGAGCCCGCGCGAGATCACCGCGTAGGGCGTCACGCGCAGGTTGAGCTCCTCGAGCCGTGCTTTCGCGCCGAGCAGCTCGCGGCCGCTCGTCACGACGTCCTCGAGCAAGAAGACGTGCTGGCCGCGCACGATCGGGCCTTCGACGTACTCCTCGGCGAACGCGCCGTACTGTTTGGGTTGTTTGCGCACGACGATCATCGGCAAGCTGGTCATCTGGGACACGGCGGTCGCGATGATGACGCCGCCCAGCTCGGTACCGCCGATGACGTCGGGGTTGAGCTCGGTGATGATCGGCCCGAACAGCCGCGCGATGCGCCGCAGCACGTGCGGATCGGAGAACAGCTTGAACTTGTCGATGTAGTAGTCGCTGCGCGCGCCGCCCGACAAGAGGTAGTCGCCGCGGGTGAGCGCACGCTCGACGATGATGTTCTTGAGCCAGCGCAGCTCGGGGATGCGCGCGATCGGGCTCAGCAACGGCTCGTCAAACACGCCGCATCAAATCTCCCACTGGAAGGCGTTCCAGGACTCGTTGATCGGGTTGGGGGTGAAGCCCTTGAAGTCCGGGTTGATCGGTTGGATCTGGCGCGGGAACCAGATGTAGTTCTCCGGTAGGTCGCTCGCGAGGAGCTTCTGGATGCCGGAGTAGGCCTTCATGCGCGCCGCCTGGTCGTACGTACCCAGAGCGGCCTTTTGCAATGCGTCCATGGCCTTGGAGCAGTAGCGCGAGTAGTCCGCGCCGTCGGGGTGCGCGGGGCGCGGGATTTGATCGCACTCATAGAGCGAGTGGTCGTCCGGGTCCATGCCCGCGATCCAGCCGGAGACGGTCAGGTCGAACTTGCCGTTGGTCAGGATCCCGCCCTGGCCGTAGGTCGCGAAAAAGATGTTGGCGGGATAGGTCTTCACCTCGGCGTCGATCCCGGCTTGCTTGAGCATTGCTTGGATCTGCACCGCGACGACGCGCCGGGTGGCGTTCTCGACGTTATACGCCAGCTGCAGTTGCAGCACTTGACCGTTCTTGCGCATGAGGCCGTCGGGTCCCGGCGCCCACCCGGCTTGGCCGAGCAGCCGCCGCGCCATGCTGATGTTGCGCGGATACTTCATGACGTTGGGTTCGTATGCCCACATGAACGGCGGCTGGTCGGCCCACGCCACGACGGCCGTGCCGCCGGTATTGTTCTGCACCAGCAGGTTCTTGTCGACCGCGTATGCGATCGCGCGGCGCACGCGCAGGTCGTCGAGCGGATGCCGCGACGTGTTCATGATCATGCCCATCGTCTGCGGCTGATCGTTCGTCACGATCTTGACGCCCGGCGCGTTGCGCAGCTGCTTGTAGAGATTCGGCGAGGCCTCGAAGATCCAGTCGATGTCGTGCGAGAGCAGCGCGTTGGCCGAGGTGTTCTCGTCGGGGATCTCGCGCACGATGATGCGGCGCAGCTTCGGCTTGCCGCGGAAGTAGTCGTCGTTCGCGACGAACTCGATGTGGTCGCCGCGCACCCAGCTCGCCACCTTGAACGGACCCGTGCCGACCGGCGCCTGATTGAACGGGATCTGGTTGAGATTGGGATACTTCGCCAGCAGGTGCTCGGGCAGCACGCAGACCGGATTGTCGCTCTCGGCGAACACGGTATTGATGAAGGGTGCGAACTTGTGCTTGAGGTGGAAGACGACGGTCAGCGCGTTCGGCGTGTCGACGGCCGCCACGTCTTCGTAGCCGACACGCTCGTTCACGTTGTTCGACTCGTTCATCATCGCTTGCCAGCTGAACTTGACGTCCTTGCTGGTGAACGCGACGCCGTCTTGCCAGCGTACGCCGGACCGCAGATGATAGGTGATCGTCAGGCCGTCTTTGCTGATCCCACCGTTTTGCTCGGTGGGTACCTCCGACGCGAGGATCGGGATGAGACGTTTGCCGCCCTCGTCGGTGCTGATGAGGTTGTCGAAGGTCAGCCGGTTCAAGAAGCCTTCGGTGGTAAAGGCCGCCAGGATCGGGTTGAGCGTGTTGGGCGAACGCTGGATCGCGACGCGCAGCTCGCCGGGGATCGTTCCGGTACCGTGCGCGGGACCGCTGCTCGTGGCCGGTTGGTCGCCGACCTTCGAGCACGCGCTAACGGACAGCGCGCACGCGAGCGCGCCGAGTACCAGAGTTCGCAAACCGGATCCTCCTAGCGCCGCTTCGGCGCCGTCTTCTTGGGTGTCGGCTTCTTGGCGCCGCCCGCCTTACGCGGCGGCGCCTTTCGCGCCGGCGCCGCTTTCTTCGCCGCCGGCTTCTTGGACAGTTTTTTCTTTGCCGGAGCGGCCTTCTTCACTGCAGGCCGGGCCTTGGTGGTCGCCTTCTTGACCGCCGGCTTCTTCGCCGCCGGTTTCTTGGGGGCGGCTTTTTTCGCCGGTGCCGCGCGCTTCGCGCTCGTGGTCGTTCGCTTGGCCGCCGCCTTCGCGCTCTTCGCCGGAGCCGGCTTGGGTCGCGCCTTGGTCGCCGCCGCGGCGGCTTTCTTGGCCGGAGCGGCTTTGCCGGCGGCCTTGGGCGCGGGTTTGGGCGCCGGCTTCGGCGCGGGTTTGGGCGCCGGCTTCGGGGCCGGCTTTGCCTGCGCTTGCGGTGGCGGCTCGGACCCCGCGCTCGGCGTTCTCCGCACCGGCTTGGCTGGGGCCGGCGGCGCCGTCTCTTCTGGTGGCGGAGCGGGTGCGTGAGGCGGCGGCTCCGTTCGTTCGGGCGGACGTTCGGCCGACGACCCCGTCGACCGTGACGGTTTGGCGGTCGTGCGCGGCTTGCGCACCGGCTTCTCGCCGGCATCGGTCTCGGCGGCGGGAGTACTCCGAGACGTAGCCCTGACCGGTTCGGGCGGCGGCGCGACCGGTTCGGGTAGCGGCTCGGGCTCGGGCTCCCGGACGACCCGCAGCGCGACTCGCCGCAGCGAGCCGGCCAGCGGAAAGACGATCTCGTTGATCTCGAGCTCGTCGAGGACGCGCAACACGATGTCGAACGCGCCGCCCTGGTCTTTGGGGGAATGCGCGTCCGATCCGACCGCGATCCCGACGCCGCGTTCCTTCGCCTTGCGCAGGAAGCGCCGGTTGGCGTCGAGATAGCGCCGCTTCTGGTCCTCGTCGTGGTCGCGGTAGAGGAACCGGGTGTTGAACTCGACCGCCATCTGACGGGCTTCAGCGGCCGCCAGGACGCGATCTTCGTATGCTTCGAGCTTGGCGTCGTCGGGCCAGTGGCCGAACAGCGCCGGGACGAAGAAGTGACCGACGATGTGGCCCGGGAGCCGTTCGATGGCGTCGACCAGCAGGTTGACGTACGTCTCCCACAATGTGTCGGTGCCGACGACGTCGTGGAACTCGCTGAACTCGGGATTGTCGAACGGCCACGGCCAGTTCTCGCCGTGCACCGGATGCGTGATCGGGATGAAGTGCACCGAGCGGATTATCGCGTCGGGCCGCATCGCGTCGACGATGTTCTGCGCGTCGGGGCGCGAGCGCGGATCGTTGTCGACCTCGGCGCCGATCGAGTAGCGCATTCCGCGCCGCAGCCCCTCGCTCACGACCGCGGCGTGCCCGACGTCGACGCTGGCCGTCTCGGCCGCGCCGTACAGATCGCCGGCCTGGGCCAGCTTGAGCGCGCGGCGCACGAGATTGACGGCGGCCGGATCCTCGAAGGTGAGGTAGTTCATGTGATCCGCGACCATCAAGAAGCGCGGATACCCACGCCGGCATGCATGGTAGAACCACAGGAAGAGCATGCGCGCGGTCAGCGGGAGCGGCCGTTCCTCGACGAAAGGCTTGTGCTCCCCTTTGGCGTGACCATGCGTGTCGGGGATGGCGAACAGCCGCGGATCGCGCTCGTCGTTGTCGTTCAACGGTGGGGCCCGAACGGCTCGAAACCGCTCAGCAGAACGTACCGGGACACGAACCGCAGGTTTTCGGCCGCGAAGGCAAGGGACCTTTGGATTCGGCCGTCGGCCGAATCCGTTGCCCTACGGGTTTCGGCCTCGGCCGAATCCCTTCGGGCAAAGCCTACGAGCGAGGCGCTTGCCGGCCGCCGGCGTGAGGGTTTTTCCGTTATCTCCGGCCGTTGGTGCGCCGGAGATAAAAAAAGCCGCCCCCGGGGGGCGGCGGACAAGGTTGGTTCTTTCTGCGAAGGACTGGACTTACGTCCGAAGCCCTCCGATCATCGTAAAACGTTGGTTGGGACTGTCACTAGTAACGATGACCACCTCCTCTTGTCCGCCTGTTAGCCTTCGCTGATCTATCGTCTGAAGGATCCGCGGACGTATCGTGCGGCACGCTTTCGCGAGCGCTTCGCACGTTCTCCTTCCGGTCAGCGGCGCTTCGATGCGGCCAGCGCCACGTCGCGGTGGTAGCCTTCCATCTCGAGGATACGGGCCTTGACCTCGACCCCGTAGGCGTACTGGTGCAGCGCTCCGCTCGCGTCGACCACCCGGTGGCACGGATAGAGCAGCGGAACGGGATTGCGGGCCATCGCGCGCCCAACCGCGCGCGCCGCCGTCGGCTGTCCGATCGACTCGGCGATCCAGCCGTAGGTACGGACCTCACCGGGCGGGATGGTGGCCGCGGCGCGCAGTGCCGACTGCTCGAACGGGGTCAGCTCGGTGATGTCGACCTTGCCCAGGTCGCTCGTGTGCGTGCGGAAGAAGGCGGCGACCGTGTCGCCGACCCATTGCGGCGCCTGCGACGGGATCAGCCCGCGGCCCAGCCGGCGCTGCAGTCGCGTGAACACGGCTTCCTCGCCTTCGTCGCGGTCGAGGGCGATGGCGGTGATCCCGCTGTGGCGGAACGCGACGAAGAGCCGGCCGATCGGAGAGTCGACAATGGCGATCGAGTCCGGCGTCTCGATCTTGACCGCCGCCTTGATGTGCTCGAGGATCTTGGGCACCAGCCGGTCCGGCGGGTCGACCGGCGGCAGGCAGGTCAGGCAGTAGGCGATGCCCTCGTTCTCGCGATAGATCTCCTGACACACGGTGCAGCCGCGCAAATGGGCCAGGACGTGTTCGCGTTGGGGCTCCACGCCCTCGCGCATCTCGTCCCAAAGACGTTCGACGTCGCAGCAGCGCATCGGCTATTCCTCTTCTTCCTCGGTGGCGGCGGGCCGGTCGGTCTGCACGATCCGTCCGACTTGCGGTCCGAGAATCCGGCGAAGGATGCGAACGGCGCGGTGGACGTGCGACTTCACCGTGCCGATCGGCTGGTTGAGGATCTCGGCGATCTCGGGATGACTGCGACCCTCGATGAAGCGCAGCGTCGCGGCGGCGCGCAGGTGCATCGGCAGTTGCAGCAGCGCTTGCTCCACCAGCACCATGTCGGCCGCGCGGTCGACGATCTGCTCGGGCTGGTCGGGACCTTCTTGGGTTTCGTTGAGGAGTGCGTCGGGATCGGCCAAGGCGTCGAGCGCGACGTTGGTGGGCCGCTTCGAGCGCAGGCGGTTGCGGGTGACGTTCAGCGTGATCGTATAGAGCCAGGGCTGGAGGCGCAGCTCCGCCCGCTGCTGCGGGTCCATCTTGGCGAGCGCCCGATAGGCGCGCACGAAGGCGTCCTGGACGATCTCCTCGGCGTCCTCGCGGTTGCCCGTCATCCGGAGCGCGAACCCATAGAGCCGACGCTGGTAGTCGTCGACGATCGATTCGAAGGTCTCGGGTCCCGGAACGGGGTGAGACACCGTTGCCGGTGCGGTCACGAGGTAGTGGTCTCCGATGATCGGTGCTGCGAACGCACTCATCAGGGGGTTCAACCGGACCCGTCCGAGCGCCGGTTGCGCGGTTTCCGTATACTTCTGGTCATCCCTCGGTAGGGTTCGCCCGCTCTGGACGAGCGAGCGAACCCCTCGCTCGCCTATGGCGAGCTCCGAATAAGGAATTTGAAGGGCTCGCTGAGCGGTGCCGGCCTTACGTACGGCGGGGCGCGGGGGTGGTGCGGTCGGCTTCGGCGGTTCCGGCCGAGCGGATCGAGCGCGAGTAGACGATCGAGACCGGCGAGCGGCGGGCGTCGTCTCGAAGCGTGCCGTCGATCGCGAGCGTGGCGTCGAGCGCGACCAGCAGGGCCGTCGCGTAGTCGTAATACGCGGTGCCCTTCATGGTGATCGATCCGGCCAGCGCCATCGCCGGGCGGTCGGGCAGCGCGCCGTGGAGCGGCCCGGTCGCCTCGAAGGCGATCCCCATCGCGCGGCTGCCGCCGACGATTGCGTCGGGCAGCCGGCGAAGCGTTCCGCGCAGCAGCGCTCCGGTCATCGGCGACGGAAAGGAGAACGGCACCGGCCGTTTGAGGTGGCCGAGGTCGCGCAGCGTCGGAGCGTCGAGCTGCACCGCGAACGGCTGGTTGAGCACGGTGAGGTAATCGGGGTCGGAAGACGGACCGTCTTTTTGCGAGCCCGAGGGAAGCACCGTCGAGGTGAACGAAGCGCTCTGGTGTTGCCTCCCGCCGTCGCCCGTCTTGTCGTACTCGACGCGAGCCGTATAGATCGTCGTCGCACCGCTGCGCGCGACCGAGAGCCGCTGCACGCCGTGATAGATCGTCTGGCTGCGGACCTCACCGCCGCCGGCCCGGAATGTGTCGCTGCCATCGACCGCGTACGTTTGGTCGGCGATCGCAGCGGCAGCCGAGGCTATCGAAGCGATCAAGAGCGCGAACGTGCCGGCGATTTGGGCGCGGCGGAAGATCATCTGGGGCCTCGGACGGACGTGGGACTGTTTACGTTCCCGGATTATGGTACCTCGGAAACGTGCCGATACGGATGATGAGTTGCTGAGAATTTGCCGCAGCCGATTTTTTGCGTTCGTGTTGGCGCTGTCGGTCGCCGGCGTGGCCGTTCCCGCGCGCGCCGGTGAAGGCCTCACCCACAGCCCCGCGCTCAACGCGAAGCTCAACGTCCTCTACCTGACGGCATACGACGAGACGATCCAGCGGCACGCGCTCGCTCAGCGAGACGGTACGACCTATGTTTCGACCGGCGACATCGACGCCGAGTGGCTGCGCGACGCCAGCGAGACGGTGCGGCCGTACATCGCGCTCGCCGCGCACGACCCGGACGTCGCCCGAACGCTGCGCGGCGTGGTCGCCCGCCAGGCGAAGTACATCCTGATCGACCCGTACGCGAACGCATTCTCATCCAATTATCACATTGTCGAGAGAAAGTTCGAAGTCGACTCGCTGCTGTACCCGATCTGGTTCTCGTACGACTACTACAAGCAGACCGGCGACCGGAGCATCTTCACGCCGGTCGTGCGCCGCGCGTTCGAGCGCGTGGTGGCGACCCTGCGCGACGAGCAGCACCACGCGCAGCGCTCGCACTACCGCAACCCGCAGCTGGCCGACGGCGGCCGCGGGAGCCCGGTCAAGTACACCGGGATGGTGTGGACGGGGTTCCGCCCTTCCGACGACCCCGACCGATACCACTTCAACATCCCCGACAACATGTTCGCGTCGGTCGTCATGCGCGACCTCAGCTCGATCGAGCGCGACGTCTGGCATGACGGCCGGATGTCGGCCGATGCGTGGGGGCTGTCGGTCGAGATCCAGCGCGGCATCGAGCAGTACGGCACGCTCGAGCTGGCGCCGTTCGGTCGCATCTACGCCTACGAAGTCGACGGGCGCGGCCATGCCAACGTGATGGACGACGCCAACATCCCGTCGCTCCTGTCGATCCCGTACTTCGGCTACTTGCCCAAGACGAACTCACTCTACTTGGCGACGCGCAAGTTCGCGCTGTCCGACCGCAACCCGTACTTCTACCGCGGCAAGTACGCGCAAGGCATCGGCAGCCCGCACACGCCGCACGGCTACATCTGGCCGCTCGCGCTCTGCGTTCAGGCGCTCACCGCCACCGACGACGCCGAGGTCAACCGCGTCTTCGGCTGGATCGCCGTCTCGGACGTCGGCGACCACCGGCTGCACGAGTCGTTCAACGCCGACTGGCCCGAGTCGTACACGCGCGAGGACTTCGCCTGGCCGAACGCCCTCTACGCGCAGCTCGTCCTCGCGCGCCGCGGTCAGGCCTACGCCCAGCGCTGAGGATCGTCAGCTCGCGACGCGCGGCGGCTTTGGTTCCAAGCGCCGCACGAAATCGAGTGCGAACGCCGTCTGAATCGCCGTCAACGGGCCGATCGTGACGACGTCGATCGGAACGTTGGCCCAGAAGAACGGGCGCGGCAGGTGGTCGTGCATCAAGGTGTTCAGCAACACCGTCTGCGCCACGCTCGGCACAACGGTGATCGCGGCCAGGACGCACAGGCGCACGAGGTTCGCGCGCCGCAGCGCGGCGCTGAACGCGTGGCCGAAGCCGACCAGCACCGTCAGCGCGCCGCGGCTCTGGGCGAGCGCGACGAACGGGCCGGTCAGGCCGAGGACGCCCCACAGAATCCAGGTGATCGGCGCGGTGAGGTACACGAGCGCGCGCGGCTCGGGCGGCGGAACGAGGCCGCTGAACGCGTAGGTCAGCACGACGATCGACTGCGCCAAGAACGTCACCGCGATGACCGGCAGCCAGCGTTCCGTTGCGCCGGCGGCGAGCGTGCGTGCCGAGAGGGACGAACCGATGCCGCGTGCCGCGACCCCGAGCGCGACCGCCGCAACGACGAACGAGTCGGCGAACAGCCCGGTGTACTGCAGCACGTAGAGCTTGAACTCGCCTTGCGGCGTCGTCATCGCGGCGGCCGGAATCAGGTACTCGGCCAGCGCGTAGGTGAGAAACACGCCGGCCGCCAGCACCGAGTAGAACGCCGCGTGGGCCGCCCAGCCGCTCAACCCGAAGACGATCAGCCCGCCGATCGACGGCGGGAGATGCGTGCTCTCGTCGGCGGCGCTCACGCCGCGCGCAGCGCTCGCAGGAAGAAGCGCAGCGTCGCCGTGCCCGAGCAAACCGCGACGTCGTCGGGGTCGTCGTACACGCGCCCGTCGATCTCGACCACGAAGGTCCCCGCACCGAAACCGTCGAGGGTGGAACGGATGACGCGCTCGCGCTTGTCCTGCGGCGCGCGCGGTCCGAGCGCTTCGACGACGGCCGCGGTCAGCAGGTCGGCGACGCGCAGCGGCGTCGCGAGGGCGAACGCGGCCGAGGCGGTGCTGGAGACCGCCGAGACGTCGATCGGGACTACAACCCGGAGCATACCGACGCGCTCCTTCCCGCAACGGCGGGGCCCCTCCCGGTAGGCGCGGAACCTCGCCGCGATGTCCGATCCGCCTCGCCGTCGTCGCAGCCCGTCGTCGCCGCGCCGTCCGACCTCGTCGTCCTCGAACTGGCTGCCGACGATCGCGCTCGGTATCGGAGTCGTCGTCGCCGGGCTCGGCATCGGCGCGTTCCTTTCGGCGATGCAGCACAAGGAAACGCGGACCACCGCATCGACGGCGTCCCCGCTGCGCGGGGTGACGCCGGTGGCGCGGCCGAGCCGCGGACCGGTCGCGATCGCCACGCTGGTCGCGCATCCGACCGCGTCGCCGACGCCGCGCGCAACGGTCACGCCGACGCCGCACCCGAGCGCCACCGCGACGGCGACCGTCAGGCCGACCGCGACGCCGCGCGCAGCGACGACTGCCGCGGCGAAAGCGACGCCGTACGTCGCGCCGGCCGCGACGCCGTTGCCGCGCGAACCCGAGGTCACCCCGACGCCGATCGTGATCACGCCGCATCCGGCGACGCCGCGGCCGGTACCGACCGTGGTCGCGGAAGCCATCACGCCGGCCCCGCGCGCCGCGCCGCTGACGTTTTCCGGCGTCGCGCAGAACACGGTGCGGCGCTATTTGAGCGACCTGATTGCCGGCAACGAGAACGGCGCGTACGCCGAGCTCGGCAAGTCTCCCGCGGATGCGGGCGCGCTCTCCGAGCAGGCGTTCATCGATCGCGGGACGCGCATCGTGTCGATGCGCACGACGTCCACCGATCCGACCGGCGCGACGGTCGAGGTCCGGCTGAGCTCGGGCCGCGGCGACTACTACGCGACCTATCACGTGACCAACGGTCCGGGCGGGCCGATCATCGACCAGCACGACTACATCAAGGAATAGCTGCGAGGAGGCCGAGCGTGGAGACGAAGTCGTCGTACATCGAAGGACTGCTGTCGACCGGCGAGGTGGTCGTGCCGCCGCCCGGCGTCTCGAACTGGTTTCCGATCACCGATCAGGACGCGTTCGTCGCCGACGCCCTGCGCGATCCGATGGCGTTCTGGCGCGAGCGCGCGCGCGGGATCGCCTGGGAGACCGTGCCGCGGACGGTCTTCGAGGGCGCGCTGCACGATCCGCATTGGTTCCCCGACGGCAGGCTCAACGCGACGGTCTCGTGTCTGGACCGGCACGTCGCGCGCCATGCCGGCGCGATCGCGTACGATTATCTGTGCGAGGACGGCACCGAACGTTCGATCGGCTACGGGGCGCTGCTGGCGCGGGTGAACCAGCTGGCCAACGCGTTGCGCGCGGACGGCGTGCGCGCCGGCGACCGGGTCTGCATCTACATGGCGCTCACGATCGAAGGGATCGTGGCGATGCTGGCCTGCGCGCGGGTCGGCGCGATCCACTCGGTGGTCTACGCGGGTCTGGGCGCGACGGCGCTGCGCGATCGCATCGCCGACGCCGGCGCGCAGGTGCTGATCGTCGACGACGTCACCTACCGCAAGGGCCGCACGGTCGACCTCAAGCGCATCGTCGACGACGCGCTGGTCGGATTGGACAGCGTGCGGCGCGTCGTCGTGCACCGCCGCGCCGCGACGCCGGCGCCGGACGACCCGCGCGAGGTCAATTTCGAGGCGTACTGCGACGAGCAGAGCACGGAGTGCGAGCCGGAGATCGTCGGCGCCGAGCACCCGCTGTTCATCCTGTACACGAGCGGCACGACCGGCAAACCGAAGGGCGTCGTGATGACCCACGGCGGCTACTTGGTCGGCGCGGCCGCGATGCTGGCCGAAACGACCGGGATCACGCCGGACGACGTCTACTGGTGCACGAGCGACATCGGCTGGATCGTCGGGCACACGATGATGGTCTACGGCGCGCTGGCCAACCGCTACCGCTGCGTGCTGCGCGAAGGCGCGCCCGATCATCCGACGCCGGGCGCGGTGTATGCCGCCATCGACAAGCTGCGCGTGACGAAGTTCTACACCGCGCCGACGCTGGCGCGCATGCTGTTGCGGCTCGGCCTCGACGTCGCCGCCGACTACGACTTGTCGTCGCTGCAGGCGATCTACTGCGCCGGCGAGCCGCTCAATCCCGAGGCCTGGCGATTTCTCTACGACACGATCGGCGGCGGTAACGTCGCGGTTTGCAACCAGTGGTGGCAGACCGAGCTCGCCGCGCCGACGCTGGGTTTCTTTCCCACCTCGCCGATTCGGCCGGACCGCAGCGGCAAAGCGCTCGGACCGATCGCGTTCTCGGTGCGCGACGCCAACGGCGCGCCCGTGCCGCCCAACGCGGGCGGCCTGCTCGTCGTCGAGACGCCCGTCCCGTACATGTTCCAGACCGTGTGGAACGATTCCGACCGCTTCGCGCAGTACTTCACGTGGGGTCCATCCACAGGCTCGGGAGGGCCTGTCTACGTCGCCGGCGACGTCGCCACGATCGACGAAGCCGGCTACGTCACCGTGCGCGGCCGCGCCGACGACGTGCTCAACGTCGCCGCGCACCGCATCGCGACCGCCGACGTCGAGAGCGCGCTCGTCTCGCATCCGGCCTGCGGCGAAGCCGGCGTGTGCGGCGTCCCCGACGACATCAAAGGCGAAGCGATCGTCGCCTACGTCGTGCTGCGCGCCGGCTACCTGCAGTCCGACGAACTGGCCGCCGCACTGACCGAGCACGTTCGCAATGAGCTCGGCCCGATCGCGACCCCGTCCGCGATCCGATTCGCCGTCAAGCTCCCCAAAACGCGCAGCGGCAAGATCATGCGCCGCCTGTTGAAGGCCCAAGAAACCGGCCAAGACCTCGGCGACGTCACGACGTTAGAAGAGTAGCGCGTCTCTCCACCGCGCCCTGACGGCGTCGCGAACGTGAGCCGTCGTCCTTCGCCGAACTCAGGAGCGACGAACGCAAGGCACGTATCGTCCTTCGACGAGCTCAGGATGACACAATACTAAACGAACAAATACCGCCGGCGAAGCTCTTCGTCTGAGCGGACTTGGTCAGGGGTGCCTTCGAACTTGATCTCGCCTTGGTCGATGATGTAGCAGCGGTCCGCCACTGCTAAGGCGCTGTAGAGGTTCTGCTCGACCAGCAGGGTCGTGATGCCGGCGGCTTTGATCTCGCGGATCACGTTCTCGACCTCGCGGACGATCAGCGGAGCGAGACCTTCGGTCGGCTCGTCGAGCAGCAGCACCTTGACGTCTTGGACGAGCGCGCGCGCGATCGCGAGCATCTGCTTCTCGCCGCCGCTGATCTCGTCGCCCTTGTGGGTGAGCCGCTCGCGCAAGCGCGGAAACTTGTCGTAGACGTGGTCGAGCGTCCAGCCCGGTTTGCGGGCGGTGACCTGCGCCAGCTTGAGGTTCTCCGCGACGGTCAGGTTGGTGAAGATTCGCCGCTCCTCCGGCACCAGCGAGATGCCCATCCGCGCGATCGCCATCATGCTGCGGCCGACGAGCTCCTGTCCGTCGAGCGTGACGCTGCCGGTGCGCGGGGGCTGCCAACCGACGATGCTCTTGAGCGTCGTCGTCTTGCCGACGCCGTTGCGGCCCAGCAGCGCGACGGTCTCACCGGCGCCGATGTGCAGCGAGACGTCGCGCAGCACGTGGCTGTCGCCGTAGTAGGTGTTGATGTTCTCGACCCGAAGACGCGTCTGCGTCGCGGTCGAGCTCGCGGCGGATTCGGTCATCGCTGCTCGCGCTCGCCTTTGCTACGGTGCATCAGTGGGCGAGCTCCGCTTCGGTGTGGCCGCCGAGGTACGCTTCCTGCACGCGCGGGTCGGCGCGGATCTCGGCCGGCGTTCCGGTCGCCAAGACCGTCCCTTGGTGGAGCACGGTGATCGAATCGGAGATCCCCATGACCATCTCCATGTCGTGCTCGATGACGAGCACGGTCATCTCGGTCGACAGCCGGCGAATGAGTCCCTCGGTCTTGCGCGCCTCGTCCTTCGACATGCCGGCGACCGGCTCGTCGAGCAGCAGGATCTGCGGTTGGGTCGCCAGCGCGATCGCGATGTCGAGCCGCTTCTTGTCGCCGTGCGACAGGTCGCCGGCGCGCACGTCGGCGACGCCCGACAGCGCGAGCCGGTCCATCGCGCGCTCGGCGACCGCGTCGACGTCGGCCAGCCGCAGCGAGCGCCGGAAGATCTGCAGCGCGAATGGTCCCTGCACGCGCGCCAGCGCGGCGAGGCGGCAGTTCTGCAGCACCGTTTGATCGGGATAGATGCTGGCGGTCTGGAAGGCCTTGGCGATCCCCTCGTGCACGCGCCGCGTCCCGCTGGTGCGGCTGATGTCGCGCCCCTTGTAGTTGATCGTGCCCGAGGTCGGCGCCGTGGTGCCGGACAGCAGGTTGAAGAAGGTCGTCTTGCCCGCACCGTTCGGCCCGATCACCGCGCGCAGCTCCCCCGGATCGACGTTGAAATCGACGTCGCGGACCGCCGCGAAGTGGCCGAACAGCTTGCCGAGCCCGAACGTCTCGATGATGCTGAGCGGGCCGCTGCGATGTCCTTCGGAGGCGGGCTTGAGCAACGGGTCCGGCTCCTCGGGCGAGAGCCGCAGCGAGCGCGCGAACAGCGCGCGCGGCTTTTGCTCCTGCCGTAGAACGCTGCCGATCACGCCGCGCCGCAAGAAGATGATCATCCCGACGAAGATCAGCCCCTCGATCAGCCGCCAGGCCGGCGTCTTGGCCGACAAGACGTTCTCGAGCCACATGATGAGCGCCGTGCCGGCGACCGGACCGAACAGGGTCTGGACGCCGCCGACGATCGTGTAGATCACGAACGAGCCGCTCCGGTCGACGCTGAGCGAGTCGATCGCAACGCTGCCGTCGAACAGCGCACGCAGCGCGCCGGCCAAGCCGGTGAGCCCGCCCGAGATCGCGAACGCCGCCAGCCGGTAGGCCGGGGCGCTGAACCCGATCAGCACGCTGCGCTGCTCGTTCTCGCGGATCGCGTCGAGCACTTCGCCGAACTGCGACCGGGTGAGCATGCGAAACAGCACGATCACGACGAGCAGCACGACCCCGGCGAAGACGTACCACAGCTGCAGGTCGCCGAGATTGCCGAAGATGCCGAGATCGGTGGACGGCAGGTGCGTGGTGAGGTCGACCTTCGCGGTGCCCAGCGGCAGGATCGCGTTGGGCAGCGCCTGCAGCCCGTCGTCACCGTTGGTCCACCCTTTCGCCTGCTCGACGATGAAGTAGACCATCTGCGCGAATGCAAGGGTGAGCAGCGCGAAGTAGATGCCGTACAGCCGGACGGTGAGCGCGCCGATCGCCATCGCGAGCAAGGTCGTCACCAGCGTCGCGAGCAGCACGGCCAGCCACAGGTTGGGATGGTTCGGCATCGTCTGCAGGATGAGGATCGCGGCGATGTAGCCGCCGCCACCGTAGAACATTGCGTGACCGTATGAGAGGATCCCCGCGTACCCGAGCAACAGGTTGAAGCCGATCGAGGCGATGCTGACGATCGCGATCTGCGTGGCGAGCGTCGCATACCCGCCCAGCGGATGGAGCAGGAACGGGAACAACGCGATCCCGACCGCGGTCAGCAGCGTGAATCGGATGTCGCCCCACAGCAGGTTGCCGCGCGTGCGAGCGGGCGGTGTCGACGCAGCAGCGGCGCTCACTGCCTGATGACCTCGCTCTCGCCGAGCAGCCCTTGCGGCCGCAGCAGCAGCACGAGGGCCATGCACAGGTAGACGACGACGTCCGAGGCCGGCGCGTAGACGAGGTTCGTGAGGCTGTGCAGTTCGCCGATGAGCAGTCCGCCGAGCACCGCTCCCCAGAAGCTGCCCAAACCGCCGACCACGACGACCACGAACGACGGGACCAAGAAGAAGAAGCCGGTACTGGGGTCGATCGCGTAGATCGGTGTCGCGGCCGCGCCGACCAACCCCGCGATCGCGGCGCCGAGCGCGAAGACGATCGTCGACGCGCGGCGGATGTTTCCGCCAAGCAACTGCACCATGACCCGGTCGCGGATCCCCGCCCGCACGATGAGCCCGTAGTTCGTGCGCTCGATGAAGAGCCAGACCAGCACCAGCATCACGATCACGCCGGCCGCGAACAGTAACCGGTACGCCGGGTACTCGATCGGGCCGATCATCACCGAACCCTGAAGTGCGGCCGGCATGACGTACTGCTGCGTCGTCGAACCGAAGATCAGCCGCAGCGTCTCTTCGACGACCAGCGCGATCCCGAAGGTGACCAGCAGCTGCGAGGTCGGCTCCTTGTCGTAGAACATGCGCAGGATGAGCCGGTCGAGCAACACCGCGAACAGCGCGACCGCGATCGGCGCCGCGACGAACGCCCAGATGAGACCGACGTGTTGCGCGATGACCAGCCCAACGTAGGCGCCGATCGCGTAGAACGCGCCGTGCGCGAAGTTGACCAGCCGCAGCGTACCGAAGATGATCGTCAGACCGACCGCGATCGCGATGTAGATCAGGCCCAGCACCAGGCCGCCCAGCATCGCTTCGAAGACTGCTTCCACGTGACTCCTCTGAGGCGGGATAAGGAAAGCGGGCCGGCGCGCTGTCAGGCGCGGGCCCGCATCCGATTCGACGGGCGCTCGGCTTACGCCGGTTCCATCTTGCAGGAGAGGTCGGCGAGTGGCTCCATGACGCTCTCGCCGTCGTGGACTTCGAGCACGCGCGCATACTCGAACCCGTTGGTACCGCGCTGCGCTTCCGGGAGACCCTCGACGACCAGACAGGAGTTCACTCCCTGGTGGTCCTCCTTACGATACCACTCCTGTTCCTTGGTGAACTGGAACTTGGTGTTCTCGAGGACGTTGATCACCTTGGCCGGATCGATGGAGCCGGCTTTCTCGACCGCCATCTTATAGATGTAGATGTCGGCGTAGGCGGTCTCGGCGCCGTTGGACGGCGGGAAGCCGTAGCGCTTGGTGAAGGCGTCGACGAACCTCTTCGCGCCGGGATACTTCGCCGCGTGGTACTTCCAGTAGAACGGCGCGGTCGAGACGACGTTGTCGAAGTTGTCCTTCGTGCCTTTGGCCATGTACTCGTCGACGAGCGGAACGAGAATTTTGCTCGACTTCGTGAGCCCGAACTGTGCCGCTTGGTTCAAGCAGGTCACCATATCGGCGCCGAACTCGATGAGAACGAGGACGTCCGGTTTGGCCGCCTGCGCCTGCTGGAGCATCGGCGAGAAGTCCTTCGTGCCGGGAAACGGCGTGAGCACGTTCTTGATCGTCTTGCCGCCCTTGCCCTCGATCACCTTGGTGATGTTGTCGTAGTTCGAGTGGCCCCACGCGTAGTCGGCCGTGATGTAGAACCACTTGCCGGTGCCGTACTTGGTCACCATGCTGCGCGTCAGTGCCTGCGCGCTCATGTACGCGTCGTTGTAACGGCGGAAGGTGTGCTTGTGGCAGTTCTGGTTCGTCGTCTCATCGCCGTGCGTGAGCGTGGCCATGAAGATGACGCCCTTCTGCTGGCACAGACCCGATACTGCAACCGCCGTACCCGTCGACGATCCGCCGGTGATCATCACCGCGCCGTCGCGCTCGATCATGCGCTGCGCGTTCTCGGTTGCGACGCCCGGCTTGGTCTGATCGTCGCCCTCGCTGGTCTTGACGTTCATCCCCATGATGCCGCCCTTGGCGTTGATCTCATCGATCGCCAGGTGGTATGCGCGGAGCTGGTCGTTGCCTTGATCGGCGTATGGGCCGGACAGCGGAACGTCGAGCCCGATCGTGATGTCCTTCGTCGGGGCGGCGATGACATACCGTCCTCCCCCGAACGCCAGCGCGACCGTGCCTGCGGTTCCTGCGACGAAACGACCGCGCGAAAGAGTCTTCTTCACGGGTTGAGCTCCTGTAGAAGTGCGGCTGATTGGTGGACCGTCGACTTAGCGCGGCGCCGCGGAACTTCCCTGCAAATTGCCAGCCCGGGGTTGACAGCGGGTTGTCGGCGCGGTATCGTCGCCCCACCGTGTTGGAATATCTCGAACACGATTTCAAATACTGAAATGGCGGAACTGCTTGGGACGGTACGCCGGGCGATGCGCGTGCTCGACTATCTCGCCGAGCGCGAGGAGCCGGTGGCCATCAAGCAGCTGGCCGGGGAGCTCGGGCTCAACATCTCGAGCGCGTACCACCTGATGAACACCCTGGCTGCCGACGGCTACGTCACCCGCGACGAGCGCAGCGGATCGTTCGGGCTCGGCGCCAAGACGGCACGGCTCGGCGACGCCTACAGCCGGTCCTGGCCGGTCGAGCCGGAGCTGCGAGCGCTGGTCGGCGAGCTCGGCGCGCGGACCGGCGAGAGCGCGTACCTCGCGATGGTCCACCACAAGGACGTCGTCATCACCGACATCGTGGAGTCGCGCCAGGAGGTCCGGGTCCACGCGCTCCACCGGGGCTATTCGGCCGATCTGCACGCCCGCGCTCTGGGCAAGGCCGTGCTGGCACACCTCGACCCCACGGCGGTGCGAGAGCACTTCGCCGCGCATCCGCCGCGCCGCATCACGCCGCGCACCCTGGTCACCATGACCGCGATCGAGAGTGAGCTCGAGCGGGTACGGCGGCGGGGCTACGGCGAGGATCTCGAAGAGTTCTGCGAAGGGGTATGTTGTCTGGGCGCCCCGTTCTTCACCCACGACGGCCGCCCGGCCGGCTCCGTCTCGATCTCGGTTCCCTCGTTCCGCTACCGCTCGGTGCGCAGCTCGGTGCGCGACGCCGTCGTCGAGACGGCTCGCGCCGCGACGGCCGCGCTCGACTCCGTCCACCGGAGGGTCTCGCTTGGCTAAGACCTTGACCGCCGCCGGCGCCGAACGCCGCGATCTCGGCCTCGCGCTGCTGCGAACGATGATCCGCATCCGCATCCTCGAGGAGGGCATCGAGAAGCACTTCCTCGCCGGCGACATTCCGGGCTTTGCCCACCTCTCGATCGGACAGGAAGCCGTCGCGGCCGGCACCTGCGCGAACCTGCGCACCGACGATGCGATCGCGTCGACGCATCGCGGTCACGGTCACACGCTCGCCAAGGGCACGTCGATGCGCGGGATGGTGGCCGAGCTGTTCGCGCGCTCGACCGGGATCTGCAAGGGCAAGGGCGGCTCGATGCACATCGCCGACTTCTCGGTTGGGATGCTCGGCGCCAACGGCGTCGTCGCCGGCGGGTTCGGTTTGGTCGCCGGCGCCGCGCTGAGCGCCGTGCAGCGCAAGACCGACCAGGTCGCGGTCTGCTTCTTCGGCGACGGCGCGACCAACCGCGGCCCGTTTCACGAGAACCTCAACCTGTGCGCGGTCTGGAACCTGCCGGCGATCTTCGTGCTCGAGAACAATCGCTATGCGTCGACGACCTCGACCGCCGAGACGATGAAGATCGGCGACGTCGCGCTGCGCGCGGCGGGTTACGGCATGCCGTCGGCGATCGTCGACGGGTTCGACGCGTTCGCGGTCTACGACGCGATCGGTGAGGCGACCGCGCGCGCGCGTTCGGGCGGCGGGCCGACCTTCGTCGAGTGCAAGACCTACCGCGCGCGGGGTCATTACATCGGCGATCCCGAGCGCTATCGCGAGAAGCGCGAGATCGAGGACGTGATGACCGCCGACGACCCGATCGTGCGCATGCAGGCGATGCTCGGCGACGCGCTCGATGCGGCGGAGTTCGAGGCGCTGTGGGCGCGGGCGCGCGAGGAGTTCGCCGACGCCGTCGCGTTCGCGCGCAGCTCGCCGTCCCCCGAGCGCGACGAAGCATTCTTCGGGGCATTCGTCGGCGATCGCAGCGCGAACGATCCGGTGCACGTGATCGAATCGCGCGAGCGCGACGTCTTCATGCCGTTCGCCCCCGACGTCGGCCACGGCTCGCAAGGCAGCGGACATTAGGTGGGTTCGCATCGTGCGAACCCGCCACGACGGCTTCGCCGTCGTGCAAGAATAAGGAGCGTTGAATGAGCCGTACGATCACGTTCAGCGAAGCGACGCTCGAAGCGATGCGGGAGGAGATGCGCCGCGATCCGACCGTGTTCTTGATGGGCGAGGACATTGCCAAGCAAGGCGGGATCTTCGGCCAGTTCAAGGGACTCCCGCAAGAGTTCGGGCTCAACCGCGTGCGTGACACGCCGATCTCCGAGGCCGCGCTGGTCGGCGCCGGCGTCGGCGCCGCGCTCACCGGCTGCCGTCCGGTGGTCGACATGCACTTCGCGGACTTCATCACCTGCGCGATGGACGAGGTGGTGAACCAGGCCGCCAAGCTGCGCTACATGTTCGGCGAGCAGTGCGTCGTCCCGATGACGCTGCGCGCGCCCGACGGGATCACCAAGTCGGCCGGGTCGCAGCACTCCCAGGCGCTCGAAGGCTGGTTCGTGCACACGCCCGGGCTCGAAGTCGTGATCCCGGCCGACCCCGAGGACGCGAAGGGGCTGCTCAAGGCGGCCATTCGCAGCAATAACCCGACGCTGTACTTCGAGCACAAGATGCTGTTCCCGCAAAAGGGCGCGGTGCCCGACGACGACGACTTCGTCGTCCCGATCGGCAAAGCCAAGACGATGCGTGACGGAAAGGACGTCACGATCGTTACCTACGGCATCACGGTGGGCCGCGCGTTGGAGGCGGCGAGTGTGCTGGAGGCGGACGGCATCGAGGCGACGGTGATCAACCTTCGCACCGTGTGGCCGCTCGACTACGATGCGATCGCGGACGCCGTCGCGCGGGCCCACCGGATCGTCGTCGCGCACGAGGCGGTGCGTATCGGCGGCGTCGGCGCCGAGATCGCCGCGTTCATCGGCGAGCAGTGCTTCGACGAGCTCGACGCCCCGGTGCTGCGGCTGGGCGCCGCCCACGTCCCCGTGCCCTTCGCGCCGGTGCTGCAGGAAGCGATGTATCCCAAGGCGCCGATGATCGCCGACGCCGCGCGCCGTCTGGTGCGGCGAGAGATTTGAGATGCCCGTCGAGATCGTGATGCCCAAGCTCGGGCTGACGATGGCCAGCGGCACGATCGCGCGCTGGATCAAAGCGCCCGGCGAAGCGGTGCGCGAAGGCGAGCCGCTGGTCGAGGTGTCGACCGACAAGATCGCCTACGAGGTCGAATCGCCTGCCAGCGGCACGTTCGCGCGCTCGCTGGGCAACGACGGCGACGAGTTCGCCTGCGGCGACGTCATCGGCTACATCACCCTGGCCGGCGAATCAGATGTACCGCAAGCGCAGCCGACTCCCGCGCCCCGCGTGGAGCAAGGCGAACCACCGCCCAGCGTCGCGCCCGACGTCGCCGCGAGCGGGGACATGCCCGCGCAGGTCATGGAAGCACCGCGCATCTCGGCCGCCGCGAACGGGGTCATTCCGACGCCCGCGTCCTCGACGAGCTCGCTATTCGGCAACGGCGCCTCGGGCGGCGGCGGCGAGGGGGCGCGCGTGATCGCGTCGCCGGCGGCGCGGCGCCTGGCGCGCGAGCGCGGGATCGCGCTGAGCGGTGTTCGCGGGACGGGACCGCGCGGCCGCATCACGCTCTCCGACGTGCACGCGCAGGCGCGCGCCGGCGAACGGCCGCAGCTCGGCGCCGTGTCGAGCTCAGCCGCCGACGCTTCGGTGCAGTTGCCGCCGCAGTTGCCGGCGGCGCGCCGTGCGATCTACCGCAAGATGACCGAGGTCGGCCGGTTGCCGCTCGCGCAGGTCGAGACGGTCGCGCGGGTCGACGCCGTGCACGAGCTCATGCAGCGCCGTCGCGATTTCGGCTGGACCGCGTTCGCCGTGTACGCGGTTGCGCGACTGCTCGGGCAGCACACCGACTTGCGCACCGACGCGACGACCGGCGCGCCGTTCGAGCGCATCGACATCGGCGTCGCCGCCGATACACCGCACGGGCTGATCGTCCCGGTCGTGCGCGACGCTGATCGGCGGTCGCTAGCGGAGATTCACGCCGAGATCGTGCGGCTCGCCGCGCTCGCCCGCGACGGCACGATCGGCGCCGCGGACATCGGCGGTGCGTGCTTCTCGATCTCGAACGTCGGCCCGCAAGGCGTCGAGCGCGTCGCGCCCCTCCCCGATCCGCCGCAAACCGCGATCCTCGGCATCGGCGCCGCAACGCAGCGTCCGGCCGTTATCCCTTCGACGGGCTCAGGACAGGCTGCCATCGTCGCTCCCGCTTGGATGTTGACGTGCGTGTTGTCCTTCGACCACCGTTTTGTCGACGGCGCCCCAGCTGCTCGATTCCTGTCCGCATTCGCGGACGCATGCGCCGACCCCGGAGTGTTGCTGTAATGATGATGTCATGCTGAGCTTGTCGAAGCACGAACGATCTTGCGCTGCGACTTTGCAACGTGGCGCGTCGCCATCTCGCCGTCGTGCTGAGCTCCGTCGAAGCACGACCGCCTCGGTCACCCTTCGACGAGCTCAGGGTGACATTGCGTTACGTGCCGAGGCACGAGTTGTGGATTGTGCCGCGCAAAGATCGTTCGCCCTTCGACAAGCTCAGGGTGACATCGGCTGATGGAGTGGTTCGGGGAGAATCCGCCGACGGCGATCGTGGTCGGGGGCGCGAGCGGGATCGGCCGTGCGACCTGCGAGTTGCTGGCGAAGGAAGGCTATCGTGTCGCGGTCGCCGACCGCGACAAGCGCGGAGCCGACGAGGTAGCGCACCACATCGACGGCCACGCGTTCGAGGTCGACGTCACCGACGAGCGGTCGGTGGCCGCGCTGTTCGATGCCGCGGTCGCGACGTTCGGTGGAACGCTCGACGCGC
>Ga0302325_10002665_pt1 | contig 43004 bp, 38 predicted proteins | sample Palsa_T0_2_FD_201948 | JGI IMG/M metagenome (GOLD analysis project Ga0302325, IMG submission 201948) | Peat permafrost microbial communities from Stordalen Mire near Abisko, Sweden - Palsa_T0_2 | ecosystem: Environmental > Terrestrial > Soil > Palsa > Peat permafrost | place: Sweden: Abisko... | reverse complement strand
ATGAGCCGCTCGACCAGATTCTGCGGAAGTGGAAGAAACCAGTCCTCTATGTGACGGGAAACCACGAATATTACACGAGGCGGCCAATGAACGAAGAGGAGAATAGATTCAAGGCGTGGCTCGAAGAGAGACATCCGCAGGTGAAACTGCTGCTCGATGAAGAGGTCAGCATCGGCGGAGTCAATTTCTTCGGCGGCACGATGTGGACGGATTTCAACGGTGGCGATTTGCGCGCCATGGAGACCGCCCGCTCTCAAATGAATGATTACCGCCTCATCTATAACTCCGACGAAACGCCTTTCACCCCAGCAGATTCGATTGCGCTACATAAAAACTTCACGTCGAAATTGCTGAACTGGTTTGGCAAGAATCTAAGTGGTCCGCGCGTGGTTATCAGCCATAATGCACCAGTCGTCAATCCCAACTCCAAATACAAGGGCGGCCCTCTCACTCCGGCGTTCAATTCCCTGGACATGGTGGAGATCATTGAGACCCACCAGCCGGCCCTCTGGGTGTATGGCCATACGCATGAATGCGACGATCAGACGATGGGCCGGACCCGGATCATTTCAAATCAACTCGGATATCCGGGCAGCCTTGGCGGTTTCGAATGCAAGGACTTTGATGAAGCGGGTCTGCCAGTCGAGGTAGGCGTTTAGCCCCGAGCGGGAAAGCAATTGCCTTGTGCAGGCAAACAACATGCCGAGCATTCTGCCGAAGTTGCCAACGTCAAAGCCGGCCTAATGCGATCCGGAGTTCATCCGCAATCGGCGTAGAGATCGCATCAACCGCTGCGGCCATAGGTACCGCCGTGAGCCATAACTGTACCGACCGCGGGCCAGCGGACAGCGACGCTCGATGGATGAGTCGCCCACGCTTCTTCAGAGAGTGCCAGCTTTCAGGTGAACAGGGATAGGTTAGACACGCGATTACTTTCGGAGTGGACGCCAGATTCGCGTAAGCCAGCACCTGTAGCATGTCGGTTCGATGCTGCTCCCGGAGTTGTTCTTCAAGCCGGGACCACGGTTGCGCCTGCATCTCTTCCCAGTGACGCTTGTACTTTGCGTCAACAATCAACGTGAGGGAGTCCCACTCAAGCCATACATCGGGAATCAAGGACTTCTGTGAGCCGAGGTAGGGTGGTTCCCAGTTCACGGCGTGTGTCGTCTCGTGTTTTCGCCCCACCTTCATTCTGCCGCCTGTCCGGCGCGCAATCGTGCAAAACACCGTCTCCACCCACGCTTCGAAGAACTGGTCCATGCGCATCGTCCACGGAATTCCTGCGAGGTCGCTAAGTCCCGCCAGGCCCCGCTCCTCAACTGTCCACTCAATCGCTTGTAATCCGTCAGTGAACTGCTCGCTCCGCATCGGACGATGGAGCCAAGTTGCAAGCGTCGAGGAGCTAGGAAGGTAGGGGGTGACACCGTGCACTCTACGCATTAGCTCGTCAGCAAACTCAATTAGCCTTTGAACAAATGCGCCTTGGTCCTTCTGTGTTTCAAGCGCTCGGAGTTGCTTCTCGACTGCGATCCGGATCGCGCCTTTCACCAGACGATCATCCCGTAAATCGGGGAACACACACGGCACAGAAAGAAAGTTCGCCGAGGGTAAGCTCTTGGTGGCGTAACGCGGCCAATTAACAGTTCCGCGTGGTGCACTGCGAGGTTCATGGATCATCTCAAAGCGACGGTCGAGCGAGTCGAGCAGCGCTTTGAGGCGAGTGAGAACCATGAATGACAGCACCCAAACAGGGACTCTTCGCTCTGAACGGTGGAGCAGCGGCAGTCGAAGAGGCACGGGCGCTATGCGCCAGCCCATCTCGGCTAACATCGGTCCGATTCCCGGCCACGGAAATCTGGGTTGGATAACCAGGCCGAAATCAAGGCGGGCTGTGGTTGCTGAGAACAGTGGAATTGCTCCTACAGACCGTCCGGATGAAACCACGAGCCAGAGGTCGCGACCGTCGTAATCCCCTTCCATTCGTGCATCGAGACGCATCATCAGAGCTCGGTTTCGCGTGATGAATTGTTCGGCGATCCGCGCCGCCTGCGCTGTGGGGTCGCGACTAGACCGCGTCTGGAAAAAGTCTATGGCTGAATATCGCGCCTCGGAATAATCTGGCAATTCGAGACAAACCTGTGCGAGATGGTCGGGCGCTTTCAGCGAGAGGCGGGTTCGAGGGGACGACGAGCGCCTTAGAGACTGTCTAGCCACTGGAGGTAGCTCCTAATGGGTTCGGCGAAGCCACCAACATAACCCTGAAACAAGTACTCCTGCAGTAGAGGCGCGAGGCTTGTTTTCAGCTCGCGCCTTGCTTGGTCTTCACTCATCTCGAGAAAATACGAGTGTCCCGGCACGAGCGCAAACGCATCGTCAGGCGCGTGTTCCACAAATATAGAGACGAGCTTCTGGAACGCGTCTTGCATCAGGGAGCATCCGTGCTGCTGAACAACACTCATCCGCGGCCACGCGGAAACGAATGCGAATCGTCGCCTGACGGCAACGTCAACAATTGCGATGCTACGATCCGCGCTGTTCATCGTTCCGAGTATGTGTAGGTTCTTAGGTAGGTTGAGCGACCGATGGAACGGTGAGCCAAAGTCATAGGGCAACTGGATCACGCGCTCGCGGGTGGTTTCGGTTTCTAAGAGAAAAATCGCTTCGCCCAGGATCTTGCTTAAGTCGGCTCGGTTGATTTCGTCGATGTGCAGCAGATACGGTCGAGACAAGTCGCCTGACGCCAGGGCTGCTGCTTCCATCAGCACGCCGGGCGTCGCTTTGAAACGCAGACCAACTCCACCATCGGAATTGTCAGGAGCAAGGCCTCCAATGAAGTTTTCGTAGGTCGTGTTGGCGTGGAATTGGATGCTCCTCCCCAAGCCCTTGTACTCGTCGCCGAGGAGGTCGAGGGCCATTTTCGTTTTACCTGTACCAGGAGGGCCCTGGAGAATTACGTAGCGTCTGAAGTCCAACAGGGCCTTCACTTCATGTCGCTCAACTCCCGGCATAAGGCAGTCGAGCCAACCCGACCTGACTTCTTCGGCGCTCGGCTGCCACCGGGCGAGCGGCCCGTATCCCCTCTCTTCGAAAAGAAGGTCCAGGAGAGCGGTTAGTGCAGCCTCTGTCGCCGCTTTGTCGTTCGTGGGACGAAATAGCGCGTAGACCTCTTTGCCGTAGCGATCAAGGGCGGCCTTGTGGCTGAACCACTCTTTCTTGATTTCATCTGGAACCGAAATATCGGTCCGCGTAGGGTCCTGTTTCGCCCAAGCGATACGACTTCCTTTGCCATAACGGCGGTTTAGCCAGCCGCAAATAGCTTTTGTCTTTCGTGCGTGGCCGGGCCGACCCAGAATCGCTTCGTCGGGAGTTAAACCTTGCGTACCAACCACTAGGCCGAGCAAACAAGGTTCGCCATCTGCAGGGAAAATTACGAATGATAGCCCGCTGTAGGCGCCCGACGGAGGGTTGGAAGGATGGATGTACGCAGCAAACGAAACCCCAGTCTCTCCGCCCATTGCTGGAGCACGAAGCGCGATTTCGCCGCTTGCTGCTTGCGGATAACGCCCTTCCGCCGAGCCAAACAGAGACGCGAGGGCTGCCTCGTTTCGATCTTTCCAGCCTGCGTCAACCGACGAGTGGATAACTTCCACCAATTTCTCAAAAGCCACTTGCGTTGAACCTCCTCATTCGCTCCGCACCAATCTACTCCTGCTGGGGTCTTCTGTGGAGTTATTCCGGGTTGTTCGTGCCCACTCAATTCGGCGACCGATTATTTAATGTACCCGTATCGTGATCAATCAATCTCCGATTGTGAGCCGCTCCGCGCAGGCCCGAGGTTTCGGAGTTTTAATAACTGGCGTCAACGTTAAATTCACCGATGTCTGCGATGAGCTTCAGAATCCACGCAGAGGGTCTTGAGCTCGCTAATCGGCTACAATGCAAATTCACGAAGTCCGACAAAACGGCGCGGAAGTCGATGCACGTGAGGCTTTGCAAGTCTAGTGACGACTGGGAACCAACCCGCGCAGTATTTTGTGATTCAGTTTGCAACTGGAAAAGGTTGGACAATCTAAATCCAGGGAATGGAGGTGGCTCTTGGCGTCCTCGGGCGGAACGTTCACGAAGCTGCCGTTAGCTCTTCGCCAATCGCTTGAGAAGGGGGAATGCGTTCTATTTGTCGGTGCTGGCATTGGCTATCACTACAAACGTTCTGATGGAACCGCTGTTCCGGACGCGAAACAACTCGCAACCGACCTAATCACGCACTTCAAGCTAGACATCGACCCTTCGACAGACCTTGTCAGGGTGGCGCAATTGGTCGAGATTCGGGCTTCTCGCCAGGAGTTGGACTCTTTCATCAAAAAGGCGCTTGCGAATGTTGAGCCTGATGAACACGTTCAATGGCTCACGACATTCAAATGGCGATCAATTTTTACTACAAACTATGACATGGGATTGGAGCGCGCCTACAGCTTAAAGGAGAACGCGGCGCAAAAGCCGATACCGATTTCGGTTACTTCTGATCTTATTTACACAGATTCATACACGGAAGTGCCTATTTTCCACCTCCACGGAACACCGTATGAACCGTGTCCTTCCCCGATTGTCATTACCCAATCCGACTACACTCGGTATCAAGAAAATCGGGCAATGGTCTGGGAACGTCTCAAATATGATTCAGCCACATCGACAATTCTCTATATCGGTTATTCGGGGAGAGATCCAAACTGGCAACTGATCATCGAGGAAGTAGCTCGGGAATTTCTTCCATCAAAACCTCCAATTTCTTACCGTATAGATCCCTTCGCTGATCCGATCGATGTCGAAATACACCGAGAAGCGAGGCGAGTCGAGACCTTAGCGATTTCGTTGCCAGACTTTCATGCCATAGCACAACAAGAAATCGGAGACTACCGACCGGCGCTCGACACTCTGAATAAGTACCGGAATCGAATTCCTCAACATCTTCGATCTGAGTACGACAAGGCTCCCGCTGCAATGCTCAGGTTGTTGGAGTCGTGGGAATACGTAAATGACGTAAACGTTACCGGCGAAGCGAACACGAAGGAGTTCTTGCGTGGAGCAAGAGCCAACTGGCCACTGATTGCACAGAGTCACCGCTTTGTTCGCGATATCGAAGACGATGTTTGGGAGAGGGTAGTAGAGTTTGCAACGAATCCAAAAGCAAAGAGTACTGCGTTTGCTCTGACCGGTCCCGCTGGGTACGGCACTACCACCATCCTCATGGCAATGGCACTCAGAATTGTTGAGGCTAAGCAGGGACCCGTTTTCTTATTGAAGGAAGGAGCCGAGATTAAGGAATCGGATGTCGCGTACGCAGCGAACCTTTTCCCGCAGGTTGCTTGCTTCTTTCTAATCGATCAAGCGCGTGAGCACGTTGGCCGCATCGAAAACAGCTTAGTTCAACAGCGCAACACAGAACACAACTGTTTGTTCATACTGGCGGAAAGACGGAACCAGTGGCTATCCGCAAACGCCAAATTTAAGACGGAGGAATTCGATGTACTGCCACTTTCCGATGGGGAGATAAATCGTTTGCTTGACTTCCTCAGCGCTGAAGGCGCTCTGGGAGCGATGGAAGAGCTTGATCGTTCGTTCCAATTCAGTATTGTGAAAAATAAGCACGAGCAGCAATTGCTCGTCGCGATGCGCGAGGCCACAGAGGGAGAGGGGGCCGGATTCGACGCCATAATTGAGAATGAATATCGGGGAATTAACGCAAAAGGTGGTTCTCCATACGCCAAGAATCTTTACCTCCTGGTGTGCTGCTTCTATCAGCACGGCATGCTGATCAGGGATCAACTATTTGAAACTGTTCTTGAAATGCCCTTACAAACGCTGCATGAAGAAGTGGGCATTTCCTTGGAAGGACTGGTTGAGTACCTCGAAACCGATTTCGAACGAGGTCTCTACGCTGCGCGTGCAAGGCACCGAATCATCGCTGAAATCGTTTGGAAGAAGTGTGGAACCCGAGCGATGAAAGAAACCCTTCTCCAAAAGGCAATGGAGAAGCTCAACCTGACATATCGTTTGGATAAGGCGGTTTTTGAACTGTTCATACGATCGGATGAAATCGTGGACACGTTCAGCACCTTGGACGGCAAGATGAAGTTTTTTGAAACGGCTTCTCGCCGCGATCCAAACAACGTTTACGTCCTGCAACACTATGCGCGAATGCTTTTGCGTGAAAGAAAACTCAGTCTGGCCCTAACTCAGATCGATAACGCCATTACAAACGACCGAACAAAGTCCATCCGCTCCCTGCATCACACCCGGGGCATGATATTGACGCAGATGGCGATCGATGAGGAAAACGACGATTTTGCGCGAAAGCGACTGGTTCAAGCTGAACGCGAGTTCTTGCATTGTATCTCTGACTACATTTCTATCATGGGGCAGAATCGCCGCGATTTATACTCCACGTGATTTACAGATTTTCGCGAAATCGCTCGCATAACACGAGGGACGAAGATGGCGGAACAACACACGATCCTTGGCGGAAAAGTTTACATTTACAAACGGCCGAACAGCAGCCGGTGGCAATGCTCAAGCTTCTTCGCGGGCAAGAATCGTCGCACCAGCACGAAGGAAGAAAGCCTCGCCAAAGCCAAGGACGTCGCCGAAGACTGGTATCTACAGCTTCGGGGAAAACTTCTCACGGGAGAGCTCAAAGCCGAAAAGACCTTTCGCGAGGTGTCTGAACAATTTTTACGCGAATGCGAGATCATGACGCGTGGAGAACGTAGCAAGCAATACGTGAAGGGCCAGTATTTGCGGTCGAGCGTTCACTTGGTGCCCTTCTTCGGAAACATGGACATCTCGAAGATCACCACGGGAAAAATCGTGGATTATCGAGTCCACAGACACCAACAAGCAATTGCGAAACGCGGCAAGCCGCCGGCACACAGCACCATGCACCACGAAATCGTGACGCTGCGCCAGACCTTGAAGACCGCGCTGTGCCAAGGATGGCTCGACCGGCTTCCAGATTTCTCTGAGCCGTACCGGCGATCATCGAAAGTCTCCTATCGGGCATGGTTTTCGCCAGAAGAATACGAGAGACTCTGTGAAGCGACTCGAAAACGCGCACTAGAGCCGAAGAAAAAGGGCTTCAAATGGCAAGCGGAGCAATTGCATGATTATGTCCTCTTCGCGGGTAATACCGGGCTGCGGCCTGATGAGGCACGGCGCCTTGAGTTCCGCGATGTCGAGATCGTTGACGACGAGCCTTCAGGCGATAGGCAGCGGACCAATCGAGATTGGCTTTCACAAAGCCGTAGTCCTGCGCGTTTGCTTGGCTGATCGTCAATGCCGCGCCCAGCAAGAGGGCAGCGAGAACCATTGCTTTCTTGAGCACGACCCAGCAAACGAACCGCTGTAAGGAAACTGATCCAAATCCTTTGCCGTTGTTCATTTCATCCTCCGATAGTTGATTAGCTGGTTTGTTCTCAAGAGGCGACGACCAAGTTCGCACGTCCTCAGGGGCTCGGTTGATCGCGAGCCGTGAATTTGAAGATTGTGGACTGTCCGGCCTTCGGCCAAACCGTAATTCTTCACTTTGCTTGCGTCTTTGCGGCCGGCGCGTTCAGAGTTTTAGGAGCCTCCGCCGAGGCGGGGGATAGCTCCCAATTGACGGAGAATTGACCTGTGCGCAAATCGGTTTCGACTGGTTTTCCCTTACACTTTTCATTGCGCCTGACGAATACAAACTTCTGCAGTGATCCGTGCGACGCGACCTGCTCGGTGGATCCGAAGCTCTGAGAGGTTAGGTTTTGAAGCTGTTCCGCTGACATGTCAACGAGCAACTCCTTGGACGCCGTTGTGAACCCCCCTCCCAAGATGGCAACGCCTTTAGTGAAACCGGACGCAAAGAAAGGTTGGATTGCGCTCCCGAGTGTTGCGAGAGCCTGAACCGTATTGAAATAAATGGCCCTTCGACCCGTTAGCTTGCGGTCAGCAGAGAAAATACTAGTGACGTGATCGAGGGAAAAAGCAACAAGAGATCCCTCTTCCGTACAGGCGTCGTCCGGGGCCTGCGCGGCTTGGTGGTCCGTGACGACGCTTATGCCGCCCAATGGAACGACGATTGCCATGGGACACTCGTTGACGATAGAAAGCTGGATCGCGTAGAAGTTTTTGGCCACCCCGTTTCCATACTTATTTCCAGCTTGGCTCTTCGGAACAATCTGAGGAGTGAGCTTCACTTGTGATTTGAATTCGCAGGCCAGCGTTCCGGTTTCGAACGTAACGAAACTAGAGCCAGCCGATAAGGCCACCTCCTGCAGTGTGTAGTTCGAAGGGGCTGTGAATTGGGCAAGTATTTTCGAGTTGTCCAGCGAGCGCGATAACGCCGGGATTGGGTTGGGAGTGACGCCCGCCGCAGGGAGTACCGCTATATGGACGCTGTTCATGTCCGTGATGCTGGCGAAACCAGAACCCGTGATCTCAAGGACGAAATCCTGCGTTGCACCTTGAGACGTGTTTTGGGTCGCTGCTTGTGGGTACACGGCTACCGATGAAATCTTCGTTTCAGTCGCGGCCGGTTGTCCAGCTGCCGCCTGTGGCTCCGGAGCCGTGGCCTGCGACGCTAACGATGTCGTCAGAGTAAGAATGGAAACGAACACTAATACGCTGATACCTGAAATTCGAAAGACGGGCACATATCCTCCTCACAGTCTTGAAGTTGACCTTTGTACCTAGACGACCGAAGCACCAACCTGTCCGCTCTCTTGGTTGCGCAAAAGTTTCCTAAATGGCGTCCAGGCCGTTCTTGTTCCTCTGTCTGTAGGAAACGACAGATAGCCGCGAAATCCTTTTTCAAATTGTGAATGACGGTAATTCATGGCAGACAACAACGGATAGCGTTGCTTCATGTAGAATTCGGGCACCCTGGTCGTGAGGTTCTGTGAGACGCCATTCGTCCATGACTGTGGAGGAGTTGATACGCTCTTGTGCCGAATCCCATGACGGCGCGGCTTGGGAAGAGTTCGTCTCCCGTTTTCAAAGACCAATCAGCCTTTCAATCAAACGTACGGCCTGCCAATGGGGAAAAGACCCGGCGCAGTTTGTCGACGACTTACTTCAAGAGACCTATCTCAAACTCTGTGAGGATAAGTGCCACGCGGTGCTCGACTTTGCCCGGCAACATTCTGAGGAAGTAGTGCTGGGATACATAAAGACGATTGCGATTAATCTTACGCACGATCACTTCAAGTCCCTCCATTCTCAGAAGCGGGGTGCCGGAGAGACCGATCAGTTGAACGAAAACTTCGACCCCGCAGCGCAAAGCGCTAGCTTTGGGGGCCCGGCGGCCATGGACCGCGACATATTTCTCAGGCAGGTGAACGACCAACTACAGAATTGCGCGGCCGGCTGCAATCAGGAGCGGGACTGCCTTATTTTCTGGTTTTACTATCTACAAGGTATGAGCGCTAAAGCAATTGCTGCTTTGGCGACCGTCAAACTCACAGCAAAGGGCGTGGAGGCCGTCATCTTCCGCCTCACGCGCTGTGTACGAGAGCACTTGGGCAACGCGGGCACGGCAGACTCGGCGGAGGCATAGAAAGGAACCAAAAAGGATTCTTCCCGCCAATGTCGTATTAGAAGGAGTAGCAGATTGTGACACGGCCATTCGACAAACATCTCGACAGCGACGAACTGGATAGGTTCATTTCGTTGCCAGAGACGAGTGTGTCCGCTTCGGAGCAACTCTCGGAGGCAACTCTGGGAGAGGCCCAACGCCACGTTGAGTCTTGCCAGGACTGCAGCCGAAAAGTGCAGAGGCACAGGTTTGTGCAGAGCGAGATTTTGCGTATGCGAGTGCCTAAGCCATCGTCACCAACTCCGGATTGCATCGGAGAGGCCGAGTGGCTCGAAGTGGCGGCCGGGCTTTGGCCGGAAGCCAAGACACGAGAACTGATGAAACATGCGGCACAATGCGGGCACTGCGGACCTCTGCTAAAGAACGTCGCAGAAGCAGTGGTCGACGATGCAACCCCGAGCGAGGAGGCAATGCTGGCCTCCTTGCAAAGTGCGCGACCCGAATGGCGGAAAAACCTGGCCGCAACACTGCTAAACAGTGTGCGAGATCGGCAAGCGAAGCCTTCGTGGTGGAGTGCGGTCGTCGCTCGGCCGACTCCGGCCTACGCATTTGCGGGAATTATCGCTGTTGCTATAGTGGCTTGGATCGGGGTGCGGGCTTTGCATCCTCCGTCTGCTGAACAATTGCTTGCAGAGGCCTATACAGAGCATCGGACTTTAGAGGTAAGAATCCCCGGTGCAAAATACGCTCGGATGCAGGCAGAGCGAGGCGCCGGGCAGTCGGACTTCGACAAACCCCACTCTCTGTTGAAGGCCAAGGATCTAATTAGCGAAGCCCTCAACAAGAATCCGAACGACCCAAAGTGGCTACAAGCCCGTGCCCGAGCCGAATTGCTAGATGGCAACTTCGAATCCGCCATCAAGTCGTTGCAGCGAGCACTGGAGACTGAGCCCGATTCTCCCAGTCTTCTGACCGACCTAGGCTCTGCGTACTTCGTACGGGCCGAATCCGCGAATCGGCCCATTGACTACGGCAATGCCATTGAGTCGTTTGGCAAAGCGCTAATCAAGTCGCCGGACGATCCCATCGCGCTGTTCAACCGCGCCCTTGCCTGCGAACGCGTGTTTCTCTACACACAAGCCTTGGACGATTGGGAGCACTACTTACGAATCGATACACAAGATGAGTGGGCAGAGGAAGCCCGCCGACACCTTCAATCGATCAAGGATAAGGCCAGCCAGCACGACAGGAGCATGGAAGAACCATTACTGACACCGGCGCAAATCGCAAGGGCAAGGGCCGATGGCGAATCCCTGCGGGTAAACATAACGGCCCGACTGGAGGACTATATCAATCTTGCAGTAACAGATTGGCTGCCCAAAGCATATCCTGCAAGTCCGGAATATGGCGATGGCATCGCCGATTTTCGCGCTGCGCTTCGGCTAGTAGCAGCCATAGCGAACCAAGAGGCGAACGATCCGTGGCTCAAAGATGTGATCGAAGCACCTAACCGGTTGTCTTTTTCGGAAAGCGTCGCCGAATTAGCGGGGGCACTCAGCCTGAGCGAAACTGGCGATTTCGTCGCAGCACAGAAGAAATCTTTGCACGCGGCGACGCTGTTTGCGTCTACAGGAAACTCAGCCGGGGAGCTTCGGGCTCAATACGAATTAGTTCGGAACCTTCACCTGGCACAAAACGGCAATGCGTGTTTGAAGGCCGTTTCGCCGATCGAAAGTCGTATTTCCAACGGGCACTACATGTGGCTATCCGTGCAGTTGCGACTGGAGAAGGGGACATGCTACTGGATTGTCGGTGACCTAGGAAACGCCCGTGAAAGTTATCGCAAGGCTCTAAAAGCGGCTGGTACGACCGCGTTCAAAGTCCTTTATTTGCGATCACTGAGTCACTTCTCAGGTATCAACTCTGAGCTTGGAGATGAAGCATTAGCCTGGAGGCAGGCTCAAGGAGGACTGAGCAACGACCTGCCCTATCAGGCAGCATTGATGCAGCGTTACAACCTTTATTTTGTCCTGCACAAAGTGGCTGAGTCCTCGAAACAGCCTCACCTCGACGTGGCTGTCTGGCGTGAAGCTGTAGCGATTAGCGAACGAACCCGCGACATCCTGCTCAAAGCTGCGGCGCACTCTTATCTAGGACGAGCAGCGGCAGCGGCAAACATGCCCGATCTTGCCTTAAGTGAGCTTTCCATTGCAGCACGAGAGTTTGCCTCAGCACCCCAAAGTCAGGCAACCTTCACAGCCCGGGCGGAGGCGCATACTCGGGAGGCCGCGGTCGATGTTGGACGCGGTAACGAAAAGGCAGCGCTTAATCAGTTGGCCGTAATCGAGCCGGATGTTACCAAGGCAGACGACAATCTGCTGGCATTTCTCTATTACCGCACGCTTGGGGAGGCCCGTTTTAAGGTCGCAGACTTCCATGATGCCGAGATGACATTGCGGGCTGCCGTTGCTCTGGCAGAACTCAACCTCTCGTCACTACACACTGAAAAGCAACGGCTGGAGTGGAGCGTGGAGGCAAGGGCGGCATACAAGACGCTCCTCGCACTGAAGCTGCGCAACGGGGATCCAGTCGATGCCTTGGAGTTCTGGGAGTGGTACCGCGGTGCGTCGCTCCGCTCGGGCAAGGACACACACGCTCGATTGGTGCTATCTCTCGCTGAACTGAAAGAGAATCCCCCTGATCCCCGGCCCACGATAGTAGAGGACCACCTGTCTGGCCTAACTGACGCGAGTGTGATCTCCTATGCCGTGTTTCCCGATGGAATTCAGCTTTGGCTCTACGACAATCGCGGTGTCGTTTCGCATTGGACTCCTCTGAAAGATGGGGAGCTTGGCGTGACCGCGAACCGGTTTCGTCAACTCTGCTCTCACCCAGATTCCGATCCGGCTCAGCTTCGGATGACGGGTCGAGCATTGTACGACCTGCTGATTTCTCCTATCGAAGAAAATTTGAGCCTGGGCCGCATCCTTGTTGTTGAGGCTGATGATGACCTCAACTTGATACCCTTCGATGCGCTTCCAGACAGAAATGGTCACTATCTCGTCGAACGGCACGCAATCGTTTCTTCGTATGGTCTCTATTACAGCGACTCGCTAAGACCCGCTGAACAGCTTTCTCCGACAGCCCCATCCCTTATAGTCAGCGTGCCCAGGCCTGCAAACGCTGACGATAGAGGATTGCCAACGCTTGTTGATGCGGAAAATGAGGCGAGGACCGTGGCTTCGAATTTCCAATCTCCGATAGTGCTGAGCGGGCGAGATGCGAATTCGACTTCGCTTCTCAAGCATTTGAGAACGGTGCGCGTTTTCCACTTTGCCGGACACGCCGTCGCATCGCAGAATGGAGGCGAGTTGATGTTATCCGATGCTCCGCTCGATTCCTTGACCATCGAACGCGCTAACCTGCCACAACTCGAATTGGCGGTATTGTCCGCCTGCGAAACGGCGAACGGTTCTGAGGGCACGGCTGTGGATACTAACAGTCTTGTGCGTTCGTTTCAGAGATCGGGCACTTCATACGTGGTGGCCAGCCAGTGGAAGCTTGATTCGGCCGCTGCGGCTACGCTCATGCAGGCCTTCTATGCGGAGGCCCTTCAAGGGAAATCGGTACCGCAAAGTTTGCAACTATCGAAGAATCGTCTTCGCAGTAGCTTAGGTTTCAGCCACCCGTACTATTGGGCGGCGCTGAGCAGTTTCGGGAGAGTCTAGCAATCCAAATCAAAGTCTTTTCCCCAGGAGGAAACATGAGCGCTACACTTCTGTCTGCGGCAAGGCCATTGCGAATTTCATTGCTGGCAGCGGCTTGCCTCGTTGTTCTCACCTTAACCTGCGCAGCCGACACCACAGTCGCCGTCGTCGTGCGCGGCCCGTGGGCCTACGCGGAAACCTCTACAAACCTGATCCTAATCGCTCCAGTCGACAACGACGACGGACATTATCCACCGTCGGTATTCAACCTCGGTGGCGAGGTTGTGCTTAAACCTGGCTCTCTCTACTCTCTGACCCTCGCGCCACCGTCGCATCCGACAGCGCCCCAGCTTTGCGGGAAGTCTTCCGCCTATGGGTATAAGACCGATTTTGACGCCAGCACGTTGACCCAGCTCCAGACAACACCGCCGAGTAAGACTTACATAATCTCGCTTCCTCTCCCCGACTCTTGCACGGCGACTCAGCAATCTAAGTCGGACATCGGCACGACGTTCTATGGTTCGACGGTGGATGAACAGCTGTACGCGACAGACATGACGTTCACCTACACAGTTTCCAGCAACGTCTTCAAGTTGAACGGGACGACTTACCAAGTCGAGGGTGGCAATATGATCGACATTATGATGGAGCCCACTGGTGAATTCGGGATGTTTTGCGACCTCGATTCTCGTCATGCCTTCCAAATACTGGTTCAGGCACTCGGCCTGAAGTTGTTCGAGGACTTCAAAGAGCCTTACGACAACCCCGCTCATTATCGTGATCAAGACTGCAAGTCCCTTGACCCCCAGAACGACGGCAGCGCGGCGGCCACACGAGCGATTCACGCGTTGTCCCTACTACTCAGGCATTACAAGTATTACTTGAACTACCCTACGTCGGAAACAAGACATCAGGTTCGGGGAGAGTTCGATGCTTATGAGGATGCTGCAAAAGGAACTCCGCTAGCCCGAAACCAGACGCTCGTCTCGGGTCTGAAAACTCTCAAAAAGGCATTAAACAAAAACCCCGCCGAAGGTGCGTTACCAGCCAGCGGTACTCTGCAAGAGAACGTGGATCAATTGGTTCACATCTTCTTAGATGGCTCCGGAGCGTGTCGCAAGGCGATCATTCAACTCAATCCTAGCTAACATTTTTGGCGCGGGCTGGCCGAACTCATTCTCTGCTCTACCCTTCGGGGTGGTGTGGGGTATATCCACCTTCTTGAGGTCGCAAATAGCGAGATTAGCTATCTGTACGGGCGAACGCATCGCGAGTCGTTTCGTGCCACTCAGCAGCGGCGAGGAAAGATCTGCTGATGGGTGTACTGCTCCAAATTGCGAATTCCGTATTGAAACGAATGCATGGGCGGGCAAGAAAAGGCAGCTCTTTACGTTGCCGGGAGGGTCGGACCAAAAAACGCTGGCTGGAACCTCGACTCTGGTCTAGAGATCAAGCAGGATCCACGTTGGCGCGTGGTCGCTTGCATTCACCTGTCCACGCGCCCATCGGTCTACACCGCCGTCCACAAGATGGTCCGACAAATTTGGTGAGAGCAGAAAGTGATCGAGTCGCATGCCTTTGTCCTTCTGCCACCGTTCAAATTTGTAATCCCAGAATGTCCAGAGCGGCCCCTCCGGATGTAGCTTCCGCAGGGCGTCAGTCCAGCCTTGAGCCAGCAAACGCGCAAAGGCCTGTCGGCTCTCGGGTTGGATTAACGCGTTGTTATCCAATGATCGAGTCGGATAGATGTCCTGCGGCGTCGGCACGACATTGTAGTCACCGGCCAGCACCGCCGGTGCGCCAGTCGCCATGAGTTCGGCGGCGTGGGCAATCAGGCGCTCACACCAGGCCAACTTGTAATTGAATTTCGGTCCAGGCTGCGGATTCCCGTTGGGGAGGTAGATGGAAGTGATCAGGACACCCTGAACAGCCGCTTCAATGTAGCGAGCTTGATGCTCTTCAGGATTTCCCGGCAAACTTGTACAGGTCAACACGGGAGTATGGTTTCGCGCGAGAATGGCCACGCCGTTCCATGACCGCTCCCCTTGCCAGACTGCTTCGTAACCGAGAGTCCGAAGGGCATTCACGGGAAAGGCTCCCTGCTCTGCTTTGAGCTCTTGGAGACTCACCACGTCCGGTTCAGCTTTCGTTAACCAAGCCAAGAGGTTGTCGAGCCGCTTATTGATGTTGTTAATGTTGAAGGTGGCGACTTTCACCAAGTTCCTTTCCGTCGTGTGCTTTCTGGAAGTCCCCGCGTTTTTCAGGTTTTCTGGGGTATGAGCTGATTTTAACGACCGCAGCAGCGTTTGAACTTCTTGCCGCTCTTGCATGGGCAAGGTTCATTTCTTCCTATTTTTCGGCCGTCGGGTGTCATGAACTTGCCCCGAAGTTGCGCAGCTATGGTCTCCAGTTTTGGATCGTACCTCCACTTGTAATTGGCAAAAACAACCGCATCAACTATGCGCTCGCTTGTACCGAGGCAGCCCAAACCAAGCCATAGATCTGCGTTTGATTTATATTTCGCGACTTCCGCGAGACCGAGCAGCTTGTTCCTGAGAATTGACAGTGAACTGGGCTCGGAGAGAATTGTGACGCCACTTCGAAATTCGGGTAAAGGCAGTCTTGCATCGTGTGGTTGCTGATCAGTTTGCGTCATCCGCTTTGCGCGCCTTAACACCGCAATAGTGTCATCAGCACCCTTACCTGCGAGGTCATAAAGGAAGAAGATAGCGTCCGTAAACCTCGGTTCTTTGGTGGACTTGATCTGTTCGATCAATTCCTGGAAGTCCTCATTCTTCCATTTCGAACGCAGCTTATCCGCTGCTTCAGTCCGCGGGACAGAGCCACGTACGACTTGAAAATTCGCATCCACCAATTGGGCGAAGCTGCCGTCCAAGGCTTCCATAGTGGCACTGCTGCTCTTAAACAACTTCCGCTTGAGATGGAGTCCAAGGAGCACCATCTCCGAATCGGCCTTGAAGTAGCTGCTGAGGACTATCCTTTGTCGAAGGTAGTAGGCAAATTCAAATGGGTCGGAGAGGTAGAAGGCAACGACATCCAAATCAAATACGCTGAGGGCAACAGGGACTGGGTCGCTGGGAGATTTCTTGAGATATACATCGACTTGGTGGGTAACAGCCGGATAGTAGTCCAGCGTGACGCACAGAATGTAGACGTCATCTATGGCCTCATCTAGGTGAAGCTCGACCCCGCCGACGAATAATCTGTTCTCGCGGTCAATAATTGCCTTTCTTGAAAGGAGGCCTTGATCGTACGCTTCCTCTACAGCGAGTTCGAAATCTGCCAGGAGGCTTTTTTGATCTCCGAGCCTTGCCAATTCGGTCAGCCGCTTCGACTTTACTTGCGCAACAACCGCCTTGTTGCCGACGATCGCAAGAACGTCGATGTCGGTGACAGCGTGGCCCTTTCGTGCTCTAACCTCGACGCTCGTGGAGACGCTATCGGCGCCAAATACATTTCGCATAAGCTTTGCCGTAGCTGATTCGGCAAAATTGCCACGATTCACCAGAGCGGTCGGTCTATAAGCAGGGTCCGTATTCATCCAGTAAAAGGGTGCTTCGTAGATAGCTTCGGAGAGGTTGAATCCAATCGGAAAGAAGTATCTTCCGTCGCTCAGGCCAATGATCGGCTTGGATTGAAGTTCGTTGAACTGCCCGGGGAGCTGGAGCTTGGAGTTGGCCTCGCCAGGTGTAACCGAGAATGCCTTGAGGAAAGCGGCAACTTCGGCGGTGCCAAATTCCGCAAGGTCCTTTTCCTCGAAGCAAAAAACAGAAAAGCCCTCTTGGCATATGTCCGAAAACCCAGAAGGCGGACTAGCAATAAGGCCGTTGAACCTGATCTCGTGTAGCCGTTTAAGTTCTCGAGCGATTCCCGCCATCACTCGAACGTCGACACCGATGTGCTCTTTGATCCAAGCAGAATCATATTGATATTTGTCTACCGCAAGGTCTAGATACTGAAAGTCATACGCTCCCGACGCCGCGTAAAAGATTGGCTCGGAAACCGCTGCACCGGCTCCGAAGATGCGTCGGTAGTTCTCCTCCTGAGTTTCCGTTCCTCGGCCGTTCTTTGCGAGTTTTTCCATCTCCTCGATAAAGGGCTCATGGTATTTTCTGTGAAGCTCCTCGAAGAGTTGGTAGGTGAGTGCGAAACGGTGTGCCGACTGGTCTTCGCTAGGTACGCTGAAGTCGATCGCACCTTTCACAAGCAGGCCAACTAAAAAGGTCAGTTCCTGAATGTTGAGGTGTTCACGTGGGTTGACCTCAGCGATGTCCTCCGGCGTAAGAAAAAGATCTCGCATCAATGTGAGAGCTAAGGTGTAAACGAATCCAGGTTCTCTCGTCAGCGATTCGATCTTAGCTACAACGGTCTTCAAGTCAGGACACCTGCCAAGGCATCTTACCTCGCAGCACTTGAAAGCCCCGTGACAAAAAATCCCGACAATTGCATTTCGTAACCTTCAGTTGGCTATCAGCGTCGAAAATAAGGGGACAGGCTTGCCCGTGATACAGGAGGATTCGATTACTTCCTGAAAGCCGACTTTCGTCTTAAATCCAGCCTCGATGAATGCATGGGCGATTATGCGCTAATTGACTACGCGCAAGATTTTGCGGACGTTAACAACACCGTGGAATGGTGCACGCAAGAATCGTTAAAGGTGGGCCAATATGATGCTTAGGCGACCACGGCAGGAGCGGCTCTCTTGGCGTGATGCGCCTGAACGGCTGCCGAAATGTGATCCAGAATGGGTGCCAATCCTGTGAAATCGAATTTTTGGGCGTTTTTGTCAATATGCTGGGAGAGAATGTGTTTACCAAAATACTGATCCGAGTCCCCAGCCCGGTTGTAGGTTTTACCGTCCAATTTGATCCCTTTGATCTGGCTTCCCATAAAGTCTTCGATTTCGGATTCCTTTTTCCCAGCCGGAAGCGGTAAGACTACGAGATAGAGATTCTCCGAAAGATGCACAAAGGGTTCCACTCGCGCATCCTTCTTGGTCAGGGTATTCGCCGAACCGCAAATTCCCTTGGCGCCAGAATCGTTATCGACAACAAAGATCACAGGCTGTTGTTTGCCGGGAGCCTTGAAGCGTTTGATTTCCTTTAAGTAACTCCAGAGAAAACCATTTAGAACGTCGGCTCCCCCCGTCAAACGTAATATCTCTGTTGTGCTTGATTCTGGATATTTGAACATCCGGATTGTCAGCGCAACCTTGTTGTCGGGAGAAATACTGGCCAGCACGGGATAGAGCGCCGCCATGTTCCGAATTGCATGGGATAAATACACGGTATCAGTCTTTCCTTCACACACAATCATGGGAGCCGGATTGGCATAAAACTCTTTGAAAATCAAAAACCTACGGTACAAGCTATGCTTGGAACTTAACTCCTTTTGCGGATTTTGTTCGGGCTCAGTCTCCCGGAGCTTCACGTTGTAGCGATCAACGTAATCGATATGCCCCAGCATCCCATGCAACTGATCTATGGTGCCTTCCGACTTGATTGCGACCTGTGCTCCACTGGCATCAGGAATCGTTTGGACGAAGTCGAACTTTCCGGTCATGAACAGGCGCTGTGCCATCGCCCGAACAGTACGCCTATATCCGCTACGAATATTGACCTTGCTGTTCACTACGAGGCCGGTAACATCCTGGCGCGATGTCCAATACTGCATGCGGGTCTTCTGAGGGGCAATGACGAATCCGGAATGCGTAACGATTTCCTGCAGCTCGTTGCCTACCTCCCATCGATGCGACGCCCCTTGAACTCTATGGGCTATGGCGGATGGGAACTCCTTTTCGTTCGTTGAGAAAGTGATGTCGTCGGCATATCTCGAATACGTGCAACCCTTCGCCGAGGCAAGTTTACAAAGATGAATATCGAGAACGTGCCCGATCAAGTTAGAAATGACTGGTGAACACGGGCTGCCTTGTGGCAGTGCGTTTTGATAGCAAGCGATCTGCGCAAGTATCGTTGCGACTTTCGGATTCAGCGCGAAATTCTTGTCATTTATGAAAAAGCCACGCACGCGTCCGAAGTTTATCGCCCCGAAGAAGTCTTGAAGGTCGATATTAAGGACGTAACGTCGTTTGAGATGTTTCGAGGCGTTGCTGACGATGGAGCGATCTTTCTTGAATCCATGAGCAAGCTGATCATCCCATTTCTTGTCCGCGGTGACCTCTGCTGCGCAGGCCTGCAGCAAATCCGATAACCGACGTTGCAATAACATCAGGTCTTCAGTCGGCGCATTTATTTGCCTCAACCCCCCGGAGCGCTTGGGAACTGTGAAAGATGAATACTTAAACTCTGGCGGCTTTTTATAAAGAATAAAGGCTATTGCCTTGGCCTGAAATTGGAGAAGGAAGGCCACATCATGGATGGATTGTGCGCCCTTGAGGAGCAGGAGCTGAAACATATTGTCGGTAAAAAGTGCCTACAGTCACTCCTTTGCGTAACTCAGAGCGCAGGCATATCGTCGCACATGGCGAGTTGCCAGCAAAGACCCTAACATTGTTGTCACTTGCCGCGAACCGCGGCAAAAGATCTGACTGTAGGCGGAGAAAGTTTAGCATATCCACTTATCCGCGGTTAGCCGCTGAATCTCCTTCGGACGGAGACTTGCCAACAGCCCAAATCGCTCAGCGAGAGCCGTTTTTGCCGCGACTGCAAGATAGGGATCGGGAACGCGTTGTATTGGAGTGATCCGGCGAACTTCCGGATTGCCGGCAATCCTTCGTGCTCGGGAATCATTCCAGAGTTTGGTCGCGGTTCGGGTAGCCGCGCCCGCGTTTCCTTCAGGAGCCCATGTCCACATTTCTTGTTGTCCATTAGTAATGGACATGGCATAATAATGGACGCTATGCGAGTTGAACCTCCATTGACTCCTTTTCTAGAGCAGCTCCGGACCCTGCACTTCATCAGCGATCTGGGTTTCTCTCCGAAGAACCGTGGCGGTAATCAAGGAATCGACGGCACCCTCAAGGTGCGAACTCCCAAAGGAACCTACTCCTTCCTCGTGGAACAGAAGCGGTCGTATCTGGACCGAGGGATACTCAATGCCCTCGTCGCTCAAGCCAAACTCTATGCAAGAGTACATCGCAAGCCCCTCTTGCTGTTGGCACGCTACATCCCCCGGCCTTCTGCCGAGCGATTGATCGAATCACGAATAAACTTTGTGGACCAAGCTGGCAACATGCACCTCGTGCTCGGTCAAAACTATGAGCGTACGATCATCGGAAACAAAGAGAATGCCGTTTCAAAAGAAGGCAAGCGGGTCAGCCCCGCAATCGCTCAATTGTTGTTCACCTTTGCCACAAAACTAGCGGGAAGCTGGTCCGTGCGTCAACTGGCTGAAGCGTCCGGGTTGAGCAAAAGCAATGTTGCGAATGTTCGACAGCAGTTGGTCGAGCGCGGAGTACTGCGAGAATCGCGGCACGGCTTTGATATCAGCGACAAATCGCGATTACAAGACGAGTTGTTGAGAGGATATGAGTTCGCTCTGCGTCCGAAACTTCTAATCGGGCGTTTCCGGTCTTCCGACAGAGACCTAGACGACATGCTCGCCAGCGTCCGAAAGCCTTTTGCAGACCTATCAATTCGGTGGTCGGTAACTGGCGGGCCGGCTGCTCAGGCTCTCCAGAAGTTTTATCGAGGGTTGGAACTGCCAATCTTCGTCGACTCGTTCCCTGACCAACTTCGTCGTCAGTTGCGGATCATTCCTGACAAGGCAGGGCCACTCATTTTTCTGCGTTCCTTCGGTACCATCCCGTTTTGGCGAGACATCGAGCCGTTCCCTCTCGCGCATCCGTGGTTGATCTATGCCGAGCTGATGAATTCTTCCGATCCAAGAGCGCACGAAGCGGCGGAAGAACTCAAACGCGAGTTCCTCTCCTGAGCGATGCCTGAACTTACCGACAACCAAATCGCTGACCTCCGAGTCCTGCAACACCGTTGTGCGGCCCTCGGAGCGGAGCTTGTAATCATCGGGGCCATTGCGTACCAGATACATTTTCCAGCGGAGTCCCGGCATACCGGAGACATCGATTTCGCCGTCGCCTTGGACCTTGACGAATTCGCAGAGCTGGAACGCCGACTTCTTGCAGACGGCTGGGTCCGTCTCGCAAACCGTGAGCACCGATGGCGGAGCGCCCAGGCAACGATGCTGGACCTGATCCCAGCTGGACCCAAGCTTCGGGAAGCCAAGCAGATCACGTGGCCCATTAGTCAGTTCAAGATGAGCCTCGTGGGATTCGACCACGTATTCGCGACCGCTCAGCCGGTTCAGCTTGCGCCGGATCTGACGCTGAAGGTGATCTCATCTACCACACTGATGCTCCTGAAAATTGTCGCATTCATGGACGATCCGCAGCGGCGAGTCAAGGACCTGGATGACATACGGGGCGTGCTTCTGCAATATGAAGCCGACAGCGAGCGGATATTCTCGGACGTAGTGATAGATGCTGCCCTCCGGGACTTTGGATTGGCTCCTGCCTTTCTGATGGGTCTTGATCTGCGTGCGCTTTGCGCGGACGACGATGCGCAGATTGTCTACACGTTTCTCGATGCGATGAACGAAGCCAATCCGGCATGGATGGCGTTCGTCCGCGCCAGAGGCGTCGGCGACCATGTCGAGGAAGACGCTCGCGCCCAGCTCGACACCTTCAGACAAGGTTTTGACCGGAATGTGTGAAAGGCAGCAAAACAGTGCTCCGGTATGGACGTAAAACGGGGACTAATGAGGGACCGGGGACTAGTTGGGGACTAGGGACTAAACGAGGGACTGAGGTGCGTTTCTTGCGCGTACTTACAGGTGCTTAGGTGTCATCCGTGCGCTTGTAAGTTGTTTGGTATCAGTTTCCCTTTGAACTCATAACCCAAAGGTCGGTGGTTCAAATCCACCCCCCGCAACCAACTCAATTATAAAAGCCAGGCATAGCGGACCGCACTCAGACCTAACTTACTGGCAGCTGGCCTAGGCCGGCCGGCTCTTCGAGGATATCCAGGAGAGCAGGCGCAGAATAGACTCGGTCGCGCTTCGCATCCCGTACCCTGCAAACGCGGCCGCCAGTTTGTCCACCACTTCGCCAAGCTCAGGCAAGGTCGTAGCGATCAAGGTTCATCACCTTGTTCCACGCAGCCGCGAAGTCCTTCACAAACGCCTCCTTCGAGTCGTTACACGCATAGACTTCCGCGATTGCTCGGAGCTGGGAGTTCGAACCGAAGACAAGGTCGACACGTGTGCCGGTCCACTTGATTTCGCCCGTCGCGCGATCGCGCCCCTCATACACGCCTTCGGTAGAGGAGGCCTGCCACTTCGTATTCATGTCGAGCAGGTTGACGAAGAAATCGTTGGTCAGCGTCTCGGGCCGCTTGGTGAAGACGCCGTGTTTGGCCTGCCCGAAGTTCGCATTCAGGGCGCGAAGGCCGCCTATGAGAACCGTCATCTCGGGTGCAGTCAGTGTCAGCAACTGCGCCCGATCCACCAGCAACTCCTCAGCCGATAGTTTCTGTCCGCTGCGGAGATAGTTGCGGAACCCATCCGCTGCGTGCTCCATGACTGCAAAGGAGTGCACGTCGGTCTGCTTCTGCGAAGCATCCGTGCGACCCGGCGAGAAAGGAATCTTCAGTTTGTGCCCGGCCTTTTTCGCCGCTTCCTCGACGGCTGCACAGCCGCCCAGAACGATCAGGTCTGCCAGCGAGACCTGTTTCCCTTTGCTCTTGCCTTTGTTGCCGTTGGACTTGCTCCCGTTGGATTGCGGGCCGTTGAACTCTTTTTGGATCGCTTCCAGCTTCTTGAGAACTTTCGCCAGTGCAGCCGGCTGGTTCACTTCCCAATCTTTTTGTGGCGCAAGGCGAATGCGCGCCCCGTTCGCACCACCGCGCTTGTCGGAGCCGCGGAACGACGCCGCCGATGCCCAGGCAGTCGTGACCAGTTGGGAGATCGACAGTCCGGATGCGAGGATCTTCGCCTTCAGCGCAGCAATGTCCTTCGCCCCAATCAATTTATGATCCACGGCGGGAACACGATCCTGCCACAGCAACTCCTCCTTCGGAACGAGCGGGCCAAGGTAGCGCGCGATCGGCCCCATATCGCGGTGCGTCAGCTTGAACCACGCCCGCGCAAACGCGTCTGCCAACTGATCCGGATGCTCGTAGAAGCGCCGTGAAATTTTTTCGTAAGCAGGGTCCAACCGCAAAGCGAGGTCCGTGGTCAGCATCGATGGCGCGTGACGCTTCGACGGATCGTGCGCATCCGGCACCGTAGCTTTGCCTGCGCCATTTTTCGGTGTCCACTGATGCGCACCGGCTGGGCTCTTCGTCAGTTCCCATTCGTAGCTGAACAGATTGGTGAAGAAGTTGTTGCTCCACTTGGTAGGCGTCGTTGTCCAGATGACTTCCAGCCCACTGCCGATCGCGTCGCCACTATGACCTTTGCCGAGCTTATTCTTCCATCCGAAGCCTTGATCCTCGATGTCGGCGCCTTCTGGTTCGTTGCCCACATATTGAGTGGGAACGCCGGCGCCGTGCGTTTTGCCGAAGGTGTGACCGCCGGCAATCAGCGCGACTGTTTCCTCATCATTCATCGCCATACGCGCGAAAGTCTCCCGGATATCGCGGGCGGCGGTAATCGGGTCCGGCTTTCCATTCGGCCCTTCCGGATTCACATAGATCAGACCCATTTGCACGGCCGCGAGCGGATTCTGAAGATCACGGTCGCCGCTGTAGCGCTCGTCCGCCAGCCACGTGCCCTCAGGTCCCCAGTTCAACTCTTCGGGTTCCCACACGTCCTCGCGTCCGCCGCCAAACCCGAATGTCTTAAAGCCCATCGAATCGAGCGCGACGTTGCCGGCGAGAATCATGAGGTCGGCCCAGGAAATTTTCCGCCCATACTTCTGTTTGATCGGCCACAGCAGGCGGCGCGCCTTGTCGAGGTTCACGTTATCCGGCCAGCTATTCAGCGGAGCGAAGCGCTGCTGCCCGGCTCCGGCCCCGCCGCGCCCGTCGCCGATGCGGTATGTGCCCGCGCTGTGCCACGCCATCCGAATGAACAGCGGGCCATAGTGGCCGAAGTCGGCCGGCCACCACTCCTGCGAATCCGTCATCAAGGCATGCAGGTCGTTGATTACGGCGTTCAGGTCGAGGCTCTTGAACTCTTGCGCGTAATTGAACTCCTTGCCCATGGGATCGGACTTTGGGGAATGCTGGTGCAGAATGTTCACGTTCACCTGGTTCGGCCACCAGTCAACATTCGTGTGGGATTTACCAACGCCGTGCGCTACCGGGCACTTTCCTTCGGGTTTGGTGCTTTTGTCTTTAGCTTCGGGGGAAACGCTCCCCGATGAAGTCGCGAGTGTATTTTCCATAATGTTTTCTTCCTTCGATTCTTGAATGAGTACTGCGTGAAAATAAATTAATTTTTTGCACTGCAGCGGCGGCAGAGGCCAAAGACCTCGATCAACGGCTGCGTCAGATCAAAGCCGCCCGGCAGTAGCCGGGATAGCCGTTTGAAATCGATGAACTCTCCTTCGATGTCCTGCACCGATTTGCAGCGCAAGCAGACCAGGTGGTGATGAGGTTTGAGATTGCCGTCCACGCGCAACGTGGTCGCATGAGGAGTGACCTCTCGCAGCAACCCGCACTCGATGAAAAGCCGCAGATTGTTGTAGACCGTGGCCAAAGAAATGGATGGAATGCGGCGCCGGACCGCGGCGTAAATGTCTTCCGGGGAGTAATGTCCGTGGGAAGCGATGACGGCCTCGTAGACCACCTGGCGCTGGTGCGTGACCGCCAGACCGTGCTTCGCGGCCAGCTCGCGGAACTGTTCATGGGTGAAGCGCATGGGTGAGGAACATGATTATCGGATGAGAATGATTATAAAACGACCGGAAGCAGTGTCAACCGAAATCTTTCCTGTGACCTCGAAGAGGGCGTGGGTGTTTGGCGCCGATGATGGACTGGCTGCGTCACTGCTGTGCATCCCCGCACGCCGACTGAAACCGTCGCCCGGGCCCCATTTTTTCTGTATATGCCTTGACAAGTATATGCTCTGTGGAGTATATCAAGCGAATGGAATCTGTGTTCGAAGTCATTGCGGAGCCGAACCGCCGCGCGATACTGAGCCTCCTGGTCTCGTCCCAACAGTCGGTGGGAGAGATCGAGCGTCAACTTCGTATGCCGCAGCCGGCCGTGTCCAAGCACCTGCGAGTGCTGCGCGACGCCGGTTTCGTCGAATCCACGGTGGACGCACAGCGCCGTCTCTACCGGCTGAAACCTGAACCACTTCAAGAGGTGGATGCCTGGCTGGCGCAATTCCGCCGGTTCTGGTCCGCTCACCTGGATGCTCTCGAACGCCACCTTGATCGCATGAATCACGACCGCATGGATCATCATCAATCAACGCCAACCAAAAGGAAGACTAAGGAGAAGACGACGCGGCCCAAACCGCGAACCTGACAAAGGAGAAACGAAATGAAAATCAAAGTGACCAGCGTATACGTGGACGACCAGAATAAGGCCCTGCGCTTTTATACGGAGGTACTGGGCTTTGCCAAGAAGTCCGATTTCAGTAACGGCCCATATCGCTGGCTGACCGTGGCCTCGCCCGAGGAGCCGGACGGCACTGAGTTGCAACTAGCGCTCAACAACAACCCTGCGGCCAAAGCGTATCAGCAGGCGATCTTTCAACAGCACCAACCCGCGGCCAATTTTTTCACCGACGACGTCAAGGGCGATTACGAGCGGATCAAGGCCCGCGGCGCCGAATTCACCATGCCGCCCACCGACGTGACCGGCTCGACCATTGCCATGCTGAACGATACCTGCGGCAACCTGATCCAGCTCACCCAACTGGCACGCTGGTCAGGCTAAGGAGAAGAAGATGTCCGATGGCGGGGAGTACACACCGGGTCCGGCCAACGGGGCGCGGATACAAAAGGACCGGCTACAAAACGGCCAAGAAAAGTGGACGCTCGTTCTCGTTCGCGAACTGCGGCACTCGCCGGAAAAAGTCTGGCAGGCTCTTACCGACCCAGCGCAGCTGCGCGAGTGGGCTCCGTTTGAAGCCGATGGCAGCCTGGCCACCGCTGGAACCACGGTGAAGCTCACCACCGTGGCAGCGCCCAAGCCGCGTGTTACTGAAACAACCGTGACGCGAGCCGATGCACCCAAGGCGCTTGAGTACAAGTGGGGTGACTTCGATATGCGCTGGGAACTCGAAGCCCTTGCTGGCGGCACGCGCCTGACCCTGTGGACCAACATCGGTCACCGCTTCATTGCAATGGGCGCAGCGGGGTGGCACATTTGTTTCGATGTTCTCGATCATCTACTCAGCGGAACTCCCCTCGGCCGCATGGTCGGCCCCGAGGCCATGAAGTTCGGCGGCTGGCAGCGCCTGAACGCGGAGTACGCCAAGCAGTTCGGTATCGAAACGCCCAACTGGCCGCCTCAGGGGGATCAAAAGCCGTGAATCTAGTCGGTATTGCGAGGGAAACCCGGGGAAACCTCGAGGTTCCCCACTTTCTTGAATCCAAGTCAACAGTAACAACGAAGTAGCCGAGGTAGAATTCCCTCATCCATCTGAGGCCGAGGACGTGTTCAGGGCCACGGCGGCGCGAACAAGAGTTTTCAGAGCCTTCTCGTTCACTTTGTCGCCTTCGCGGAAGTCGATGGCACGCCTCACTCTACCCTCGAGACTGGAATTGAAGAGACCTGCGGGGTCATCCAACGAGGCGCCCCTGGCGAATGTCATCTTTACGACCTTCTTGTAGGTCTCGCCGGTGCAGATCAACCCGTCGTGCGACCACACAGGTGTCTGCCACTTCCACTCCTCGACGACTTTCGGGTCGGCTTCCTTAATCAAAGCGCGGAGGCGGGAAAGCATCTCTCCGCGCCAGTCGCCTAGCTCCTGGATTCTCGCGTCGATCAGTCGAGATGCAGATTCGACTCTCTGGGAACCACTCTTTTTCATGATGAGTGCTTGCTTTCCCCCTGAGCTTCTTTTCTTGGCTTCCTTGGCTGCTTTCTCTGCCATATTTTTATAACAAAAAACTAATCTTTAAAAGGGTTTGCTTTACTTGCGCTTGGTGTGGCCTTCAATCGCGCGGTTCAGCTCCTCGATTACATGTTCGTACAGCGACTCAGGTATATCGAAGGCAAGAACCGCAATCCGTTGAGCGAGGTCCGCGTTCTGTGCAATTCGATCCTGCTGAACGGCGGAAGGCTGCACAACTTTGCTGACTCAGAACAACGAGGAAGTGAAGGTGGTACAGGAACTCCTACGTCATGCGAACAGTCGCATCACGCTGGATCATTACGCGCAGGCCGGGTATGCCGAACAAGAGCTGGCACAAAGCAAACTTGTTCGGATGGTCCTCAACAAGGGAGAAGCACTGGCCTAACTGGACCCTGATCGAATTGCCAATTCCTTGCGAGTGCTTGAAAGGAATGGCGGGGACGACGGGACTCGAACCCGCGGCCTCTGCCGTGACAGCGCTGCGTGATTAGGTTTTACAACGACTTAACAGACCGCGGGGACTGCCAAAGTTCGCGGAAGTCGTACAAGACATCGCATTTTGTGGGTTGGGTTGTGGGTTGAAGAATTCAACTACCATACCGTCAAAATCTCCGCCATGCGCACACCCCTCCTGGGGCCCGAGTAAAAGCTTGGCCCCGTGCTAGTCATAAGCATGAGCGACAAACTTTGCAAGTACTGCGCACAGAAGTTTCGGTCCTCCCGGTACCGGCCCGACCAACAAGTCTGCAGCCTAGCGGATTGCCAGCGCCGACGGCGCACCGACTACCATCGGAAAAAACTTGCTACAGATACGATCTACCGAGAGCAATGCCGAGACAGCCAGGCGAAATGGCGAGAGGAGAACCCGGAATACATGAAGCGTTACAGGGCCCGGCGTCGACTCCAGATGCAAACTGCAATGAGACCTCGCTTGATAGGGGAATTGCGTCGGCTGCTGAAAATGGTAAAGAACAACGTGGCTCTAGATCTGCGATCACTTGACGCAAGCGTTTGGTTCATTTCTCCGAAGGGATTGCTTAGTGAAAAGAACAACTTGGCCAGTGCGAAAGTCATTGTTGTACAAGGATTTCTACACATGGCCGGTTGAAAACCCGACATGCAAAGAACATCCCTCTGGAACTCCTGCCCCTGCTCGTCATATAAAGACCACTCTGGAACCTATTGTCCCCCAGAAGGAGACAACCAACGGAATCACCACACCAACGCCCGTCCGAAGCGATCCGTGCTGCGGAGTACGTTCGCATATCAACTGGGCACCCGTACTCCACGGACAATCAACGGAAGGTCATTCGGCAATACGCCGAACGGCAAGGCATGATCATCGTGGGCACCTATACAGATGCCGGCAAGTGGCGCTTTAAGCCGTGCCGTCAGTCATTGCGCTAAGCCAGCGCTTTCGGACGAGTGGCATTAATGGAAAGAACGGAAAGATTCACAGACTCACCAGATCAACGCCCGTCCGAAGCGATACGCGCTGCGGAATACGTTCGCATGTCGACTGAGCATCAACAGTACTCCACGGACAATCAACAGAAAATCATTGCGCAATACGCTGAACGGCGGGGCATGATTATCGTGCGGACCTACACAGATGCGGGCAAGAGCGGCCTTCGAATTGATGGTCGAGATGCGCTCAAGCAGCTGATCCAGGATGTCGAAGCTGGTCGGGCCGACTTCAGCGCGATTGTTGTCTACGATGTTAGTCGATGGGGGCGGTTTCAGGACGCCGACGAGAGCGCTTATTACGAATACATATGTCGACGCGCAAACATTGAGGTGCACTATTGCGCAGAACAGTTTGAAAATGATGGCAGCCCTGTTTCTACAATCGTGAAGGGTGTGAAGCGGGCGATGGCCGGTGAGTATAGCCGCGAGCTCTCAGCAAAGGTTTTCATTGGCCAATGCCGCCTTATCGAACTCGGCTTCCACCAGGGTGGGTCACCCGGTTTCGGGCTGCGTCGCATGCTCCGTGATGTTAATGGCGAGCGTAAGGGGATACTCACCCATGGAGAACACAAAAGCATTCAAACAGACCGCGTCATTTTGGTTCCGGGACCTTCGGAAGAGGTAGGGATTGTTCTTTGGATGTATCGCCTGTTCGTCGAAGAAAAGATGGCCGAATCCAAGCTCGCGAGCATGTTGAACGACCACGGCATAACGACCGACCTTGGTCGGCCGTGGACACAGGGCACGGTCCATCAAGTCTTAACAAACGAGAAATACGTCGGCAACAATGTCTACAACAGAGTCTCGTTCAAGCTCAAGAAGAAGCGTGTTCTCAACCCGCCCCAGATGTGGGTTCGCAACAATGCGGCATTTGAAGCTGTCGTCCCAGCCGATTTGTTCGGAAAGGCACAGAACATCATTCGTGAGCGCGGTCGCAAATACAGTAATGACGAATTACTGGCGCAACTTCGGGGCCTGCTGGAGCGTAAAGGATGTCTGTCTGGTCTTCTGATAGACGAAGAGGACGGCATGGCTTCAAGTTCCGCCTATCGCAGCAGATTTAACAGCTTAGTCCGAGCATACGCACTAATTGGCTACACGCCCGAGCGCGACTACCAGTTCATCGAGACGAACCGGCAACTCCGTCTCATGCATCCCAAGCTTGTTGAGGACGTTCTTGGGAATATTCGACAGTTGGGAGGCGCTGTCAGCAGCAACCCCACTACGGATTTGTTGACGGTTAACGACGAATTTACCGCGTCTCTTGTGATCGCCCGATGCCGACAGATCGCGTCAGGAGCGTTTCGTTGGTTAATTCGTGTGGACGCAGGCCTGAAGCCGGACATTACGGTTGCCGTGCGAATGGACGGCGGGAACCGAAACCCGCTCGACTACTATCTCCTGCCTAGCCTCGATATGACCTTCGAAAAGTTACTGCTCGCGGAAGATAACGCCGTTAGCTTGGATACGTATCGCTTTAGCACTCTGGACTTTTTCTTTGGCATGGCCCAGCGAGCGCTAATACCGGAGGCAGCATGAACGACACAGCTCCTATCGTTCAGATGATCCCCACAAATCAAATAAACATTCTGAATCCGCGAAGCCGCAACAAGGTGGCTTTTCAAGGGATGATAACGAACATTTCCAATATTGGCCTGAAGAGACCAATTACGGTCGCTCGCCGGGGCGAACCGATCGACGGCAAACCGTATGACCTTGTCTGCGGCCAGGGTCGTCTCGAAGCCTTCATCGCGCTGAGCCAAACTGAGATTCCGGCTATTGTCAGAGAAGCGTCGAGGGAAGAATGCTTCCTGATGAGTCTGGTCGAAAACATTGCACGCCGCCAACTTCGCCCATTGGAATTGCTCCGCGAGATCGACAGCCTAAAATCCCGAGGTTACAGCACAACAGAGATTGCCAAGAAAATTGACGTTGCCAAGAGCTACGTGGCAGGTGTAGCACACTTGCTGAAAAACGGCGAAGAACGTCTCCTTTACGCTGTCGACAAGGGCCGAATACCACTGTCGGTCGCCATGCAGATCTCAAGCGCCGACGAGGACGGCATTCAACCCCAGGCTTATGAAGATAAAACTCTCCGCGGGCGCAAACTGCTTACTGTTCGCCGCATCATAGAACTTCGTAAAGCCAACGGCAAGCGTTCCAACCAAGGTCTACGGCGGAGAAACGACGGCTTGCAATCAGCCGAGGCACTTGTCCGCGTCTATCGCCAGGAAGCGGATCGACAGAAGCTTCTGGTCAAAAAGTCGCAGCTGACCGAGCACCGTTTGCTGTTCATCGTATCCGCCCTGAAGAATCTGTTTCGTGACGAGAATTTCATTACTTTGCTGCGCGCTGAAGGCCTGCACACGCTGCCAGCCTACCTTGCGGAAAGAATTCAGATTGGCGAAAGGGTTTAACTATGGCCAAACAGGTTCCCATCGCATTCAGCACGCAGGGGATGATTCTTCCTTTCACAAGCATCCTGCCACTCAAGCAGGTAAAGCCGGCCATTAAGTCCAGCCAGAAGTACTTGCAGGTTCTTTCTTCCGTACGCGAAGTCGGCATCATCGAGCCATTGATTGTGTTTCCGCAGGTCGGCAAGTCAGATATTTACTTGCTGTTGGACGGTCACATCCGGCTCGAGGTTTTAAGGCATATCGGGGAGACTCATGCCCGTTGCTTGATCTCGACCGACGATGAAGCGTACACGTACAACCGGCGTGTCAACCGGATGGCCACGATTCAAGAACACGCCATGATCCTGAAAGCTACCCGGAGCGGGGTTTCCGAAGAGCGGATCGCCAAAGTATTGAAAATGGATGTCGCCAGCATCCGACAGAAGCGGGATCTTTTGAACGGTATCTGCAAAGAAGCTGCAGAAATTCTCAAAAACAGACATGTGTCGCTTGGAGTCTTCTCCTTCCTACGAAAGCTAAAAGCGATGCGCCAGATTGAGGTCGCAGAGCTATTAGTAGCAACCGGTAACTACTCAGTTCCTTATGCAAAGGCACTTGTTGCGGCCACTCATCCTGACTTGCTTGTTGAGCCAGACAAGCACAAAGTTGTCGAGGGGTTAACGCCGGAACAGGTCACCAAGATGGAAAAGGAGATGGAAGCATTACAGCGAGATTTGAAATTCGTGGAAGAGTCTCATGGGAATCAAGTCTTAAACTTGGTCCTCGCGCGCGGTTATCTCGCGAAACTATTTGGAAATGCCCGGATTGTGCGGTACCTCGGCCAGCATCATCCGGACGTTTTCCATGAGCTGCAAACCGCGTCTGAAGCCCCTTCACTCGAAGCCTAGTCCAGACGATGCTCGTAACAGGGGTGGTTTCGCGACACGAGGCGACGTGACACCTGGCCCCAACTTAGACTGCGTTGTGTGACCCCCAGTATTGGAAGAAATGCCGCGCGCTTTCGCGTCCAACTTGGCGACAATTTTCGCATAGACAGCAGATTCCTTGTTTTGCAGCTATGCCTCTACCAGTTCTCCGCGGTCGCCAAGTGAAATATGTGGCACGGGCCGCAATGGGACTACGAGTGCATAGTGGGCGTATCTGCGTTCGCCTTCCCTAACCAGCGCACCTTTCTCTGTCAGATCAGCCAGGTCGCGTGTTGCCGTCGCCGGGGACGCTCCCGTAATCGTGCTGTATTTGCCCGCAGTTAGCCCGCCCTTGAAACCCTCTGGACCTTCCTTGAACATCCGCAGCAGCGCTTTTTGCTGTCGGTCATTGAGCTGACCGTTCAGCCGGTCGAGCAGCTTCGTCTTCGCGATTAAGAACTCAATAAGCGCAATGGTGCGCCGCTGCGCCTCAATCGTCGCCCCGGCAAACCACGCGAGCCATGCCGTGATTTCATTTTTTTTGTTGGCCGCTTCAAGTGCTTGGTAATAGCTCGTGCGGCGGGCAAGGATTGTTGCCGCTAGGGCAATCAGGGTGGGCTGGCCGAGACTCTGCGCCAAGGATTTTTCGGCGATCGCCCGCCCGATGCGACCATTGCCGTCCTCGAATGGATGGATGGACTCGAAATACAGATGCGCGACCCCTGCCCTCGTAAGGGCTGACAGCGGCTCCGCACTTCCTGGAGCCGTTCGGTTGAACCAGGTAACGAATTTCGCCATCTCGGAAGGAACCCGTGCCGATGGCGGGGCCTCAAAATGAACTTTGGGAAAGCCTATTGCTCCCGAAAGCACCTGCATCGGCTCGTGACTGGTACGGTACCGCCCGATATCCGTGAAATCCAGCCTGCCGGTCATTAACATTCGGTGCCATTCAAACAGCATCGCGTTGGAGAGCGGTGCGGAGAATGTTCTATAGAGATCGACCATCATCTCTGAGATGCCCTGTTCCGCTGGCGCAACCCGCCGATTGTCGGCCGCCAATCCCAGCTGCTTTTGGATCGAGGACTGGACGCTCGCACGATCCAGAATCTCGCCCTCAATCTCCGACGTTGTCAGGGCCTCCGCGCTCATCGCTTCGATGGTGAGTTGATTGCGCTCCTCTTTCGCCAGATGTTTGACCGTGCCCACAAAGACGCCCGCGCCGATGAGGAACTGCTGCTCTGCCAAAGCCAGACGCTCTCGATTCCAGGCGAATTTCGGCCAATCCGGCTGTTGCCAATTCCATGTCATGAGCGATTACGCCCTTTCTATCGCTCACAGTATGGCACATTCGTGAGCGATAGCAAGTCATTCTATCGCTCAGCGTTTTGCCCTTAACCATTTAGAAGATCCCCTGCCCCCTTTACGTGCACGCCCACGTCGGTGGTTCAGATTGATAACTGTCTTGCCGCCGCAAAGCAATTCACTCGACTCATTTCGCCCTCCCCTACCCCGCCCTTCGCCCTCCATGCCTGAAGATTCTTCTGCTCCGCAACGGCGGTGCAGGAGGACAAAGATGCAACACGGATGTATGCAACGAAACAGTCGTAAACAAGGCCCTGATGTCTGGCAGTTCCGCTGGTCCGAGACCAGCCCTGACGGCAAGCGTCTCTACCACAAGAAGATCGTCGGCACAGTCGAGCAATACCCTGATGAGAATGCTGCGCGGCGCGCCGTAGTAGGGCTGGTCTCGGAAATCAACACCGATGTCCGATCAACGAATTCCGGCGCAATGACCGTTGCTCAACTCTGTGATCATTTCGAGCAACGCGAACTCGCCAAGGAAAACACTTGGCGGAGTCACGCCACGAAGAAAATCTACAAAGCGTACTTGACTCGCTGGGTTCGTCCTCATTGGCAGAAATACGAGTTGGCTGAGGTGAGAACCATTCAAGTCGAGTCATGGCTTCGCGGATTGCCTTTAGCGAAAAGCAGTTGTGCCAAAATCAGAAACCTGATGTCCGTTCTTTTCAATCATGCCCGCCGATATGAGTTGTTTGACCGCAACCCAATCTATCTTGTGCGTCAGAGCGCGAAACGCCGAACAGCGCCCGCCGTTCTGATGCCCGCAGAAATCAAGGCGCTGGTGGAGGGTTTGGGACTTCGTGAACGCACGTTAGTCCTTCTTGCCGCATCCACCGGGTTGCGGCAGAGTGAGCTATTCGGTTTGAAATGGGGCGACATCGACTTTGACCAAGGGGCAATGAGTGTCACGCGCTCCATCGTGTACGGAGTGGTAGGCCCGTGCAAGACCGAATCATCGCAAAAGCCGGTGCCACTTCATCCCATCCTCGCGGAGGCTCTGAAGCAATGGAGAAAGCGTACCACTTACACCAAGCTCGATGATTGGATTTTCGCAAGCAAGCGTTACCGAGGTCGAAGACCTTACTGGGGCCAGGCGATCTTGCGCAGATATATTCGTCCTATAGCGCAGAGTGTCGGAATTCAGAGGCGATTCGGGTGGCATACTTTCCGGCACACATACTCGACTCTGCTGCGAAGTGTCGGGACCGAGTTCAAGGTGATGCAGGAGTTGCTGCGGCATTCTTCCTTCCGGTCAACGTTGGACGTTTACACGCAGGCAGTTACTCCGGCGAAGCATGCAGCGCAAGCGGCCGTGGTGTCACTGGTCTTTTCGTCCGACGCGAATGGACCGTCACTCTTTGCCGGACGGGAAACCGCTGGTACATAGCCACAATAACTAATGATGAAGAGATAGAAATCATTGCAGCGCTAAAGAGGGCACAAAAAGGGCGCGAAACGTGCCCTTTCTGCGCCCTCGATGGTTTCAACTAAATCCGCCTAACTCTTTTGAAAAGAATGGCGGGGACGACGGGACTCGAACCCGCGGCCTCTGCCGTGACAGGGCAGCGTTCTAACCAACTGAACTACGTCCCCACTCGCCAAATCAACAAGATGCGAAATCGCCAGTGTTTATGCTGCTTCGCGCGCGATTTGCATACCGTGGAATTGCCTCTTTTGCTCAAAAGAGCGCGATTCCTGTCCGAACCGCCCCAAACTTCGGCGTTTCCCTTGCATTTCTGCGATGTGCAAAACGGGCCGGAACAGCGTGCTCTGGCCGATCGAGATTTGTCTCCAACCTGGGCAACACCGCCAACAAACTTTGCACGGTTTAGTACAGAAATATCCTAACAGCTTCTCTCAGAACACGAAAGGGCAGGAGGCGGCAATTCCTAACTCTTGTAGGATCTCCGGTTGATGTCAACACGCTCGATTTACCAATGGGCCCCCGGAATTCGGAATGAAGGATTATCGGCTTGAGTTGACAATCCATGAAGAACAGCAGACTCCTGAAAACCGTATGTTCTGCTGACCGTCGGCCTACCGTCGTCGCCCTGGGAGTCACCCGCGGCGTAGCCGTTCTTCAGACCGCAAAAACGGGACACTTCAAGATGGTGTGACCGCCCACGCAAAACTCTCCTTGACTGCGATCCTCAAACCTGAGACCCTATCTCTACCCGCATTAGATCTTTGACATTTGAATAGCAACGAGATAACTCCTGTAAATCCAATATTTTACGGGACGCCCGCTGATTCCAAAGCACTTAGCCTAGCCCAATCCAGTCAAGCTAACCTAAGTCCTTTTAATGGAATATTTTGCGGATAAATTCCTTGTTTTCAATATTTTAGCCAGATCTAAAAATGTAACTAGTTGATTCTACGTATTTTAGCGTTCCTAGTTTTTCTTCTCTGATCTGGACTCGCGGCGCTTTTCGCGCGGCGTACAATTACCTCGTGGTGAACGCTCAACGCCAGCACGACTCCGACCACAAGCACCGTCACGCGATTTATGCCACGGAAACTTCCGGCCTGCTGCTTATCGCCTTCCTGCTGCTCGTCCTCACCGTGATTCGCTACTGGCATGTCATCCATTGGAGCCTGCGCTGACAGTGGCCTCGGCGCAGCCTGAACCGCTGCTGGTAGTTGTGCTTGGCCCCACGGCGAGCGGAAAGACGGCGCTTTCTCTTGCGCTTGCCGGGCGATTCCAGGGCGAGATCATCAACTGCGATTCAGTCGCCATGTACCGCGGGCTTGATATTGGAACAGCCAAGCCCACGTCCTCCGAACGAGCCCGCAGCCCGCATCACTTGCTCGATTGCGCCGATCCCGCGAACCCCATTACAGCAGGCGAATACGCCCGCCAGGCGCGGCAAGTGCTCGAAGAAATCAAAGAACGCGGACGCCTGCCCATCGTCGTGGGCGGAACTGGACTCTACTTGCGCGCTCTGCTCGAAGGACTTTTTCCCGGCCCGCAGCGCTCCGAAGAACTGCGCGAGCGGTTGCGCGAGCGAGCTGCGAGCCGCGGCGAGAACTATCTTCATCGCATTCTGCGCCGCCTCGATCGCGCGGCCGCGGAAAAGATCCATGCCAACGACACGCCCAAGCTCATCCGCGCCATCGAAGTCTGCCTCGCTTCGCGCCAGAAGATGACCGATCTCTGGCAACAACGCGGGCGCGATCCCCTCCGCGGTTTCCGCATTCTGCGCCTCGGCCTCGATCCCGATCGTCAGGCTCTGTATGACAGAATCAACCGCCGCGCACAACAGATGTTCGAATCTGGATTGGTCGAAGAGACGCAACGACTCCTTGAAAAGCACGGCTGTGTTGGCTCGTTGTCTTCCCTCGGCTACAAGCAGACAGTGCAATTCCTTCGTGGAGAACTCACGCGCGAGCAGGCGCTGCAAGCGGCGCAACAAGCTCACCGCAACTATGCCAAGCGGCAAATGACGTGGTTTCGCCGCGAGCCGGAAGTCCACTGGCTGCGCGGCTTCGGCGACGAAGCGCAAGTTCAGCGCGATGCCCTGACCCTGGCAGAAACTTCACTCACCGCAGGTTTTCGCGGATAAACCCAGCCTTCTGCTATCGTTCTCTGCATGCATCGCACACTCGCACTGTTCCTGTCCGCTCTCGTACTCACCACAGCATCTTCTGCCAAGGATAGATATCAGCGCCCAGGTCCCATTCATTTGACCCGCGACGGCGAAAAGTGGGCGGAGAAGACGCTGCACAGGCTGACGCTCGAAGAGAAAGTCGGACAGGTGTTTATGATCTGGTGCCGCGCCAGCTTTCTCAACGTGGAAAACCCGGAATACCTGCAACTGCGCGAGGCCATGCACAAGTATCACGTCGGGTCGTTCGCCATGACGGTGCATGTGGATGGTCCCTATCTTCTGCGCAGCGAGCCTTACGAAGCTGCGGAACTTCTCAACCGGCTGCAAAGCGACTCGAAGCTGCCTCTGCTGTTTGCCGCGGATTTCGAACGGGGCGTTTCGATGCGACTGATGGGAACCACGGTCTTCCCGCACGCCATGGCTTTTGGCGGGGATGGCAAAATGGAAGACGCGGAGACTTTCGGCCGCATCACGGCTGAAGAGGCGCGCGCCATCGGGATTCACTGGAATTTCTTTCCCGATGCCGACGTGAACTCGAATCCGGCCAATCCCATCATCAACACCCGCTCGTTCGGCGAGGATCCCAAGCAAGTCGGCGATCTGGTTGTGGCCTATATTAAGGGCGCGCATGAAGGCGGAATGCTCACGACCGTCAAACATTTTCCCGGTCACGGCGACACGGCCACCGATTCGCATCTTGGCGTCGCCAGCGTCAACGTCGACCGGGATCACCTCGATTCCGTCGAACTGCCGCCTTTTCGCCAGGCCATCGCAGCGGGGGTCGACTCGGTCATGGTGGCGCATGTTACCGTTCCTGCGCTCGATTCCGATCCCAACCATGTGGCCACAATTTCGCCGGGGATTGTCTCAGACCTGCTGGAAAAACAGCTTGGCTTCAAGGGAATCATCGTCACCGACGCGCTCGACATGGCCGGCCTGACACACCTTTTTTCGAACAACATCGGCCGGGCCGCCGTGGAAGCTTTCAAGGCCGGTAACGATCTGCTGCTCATTCCCGCCGACTTTCCCGCGTCTTACAACGCGATGGTGGAGGCGGTTCGCTCGGGAGAAATCTCCCGCGAGCGCCTCGACCGCTCCGTCCTCAAGATCCTGAAGACAAAGGCGTCTTTAGGTCTTCAGGACGCCCGGTTGGTGGAGGTGAACGCTATCGCCAGTGTGGTGGGCAAGCCGGCGAATCTGGCTTTCGGCCAGCGGGTGGCCGACGAGGCGATTACGCTGGTGCGCGACAATGGCAAGGTTCTGCCGCTGAAATCCAAGGGAACCGCGAAGGCCGGACTTCCGTATACAACACAGGAGGAGACACACAATCAAACCGTCGCAGTGCTGTTCTCCGACGACGTGCGGACGGACTCCGGACGCGCCTTTGGGCGAGAGTTTCGCGGTCGTATTCCTGACGCGCGCGTGATCTACGTGGACCCGCGCATCGCCGCCGGGATGAGCGACGAGGTGCTGCAAGCAGTGGACGAAGCAAAGACGGTGGTCGCCGCTGTCTATGTAGTGCCGACGGCGGGCAAAGTGGGGAACACGGTTGCGATGGCCGATGCTACCGGTGCGCTGCTGCGGCAGTTGCTGGACCATGCTGCGGAAAAGACCGCAGTGGTCGCCATGGGGAACCCATACCTTGCGGCGGACTTCCCGAAGATCGAGAATTACATGTGTACGTTTTCCAATGCGACGGTTTCGGAGATGGCTGCGGTCGCGGCGCTGTTTGGAGAAACCGCCATTCGCGGGCATTTGCCCGTGAGCATTCCCAATGTCGCCCAGCGCGGCGCCGGCATTGAGCGTCCAGCGCAAGTCGCCAGTGGAGGGTCTTAACATGCGCAAGAATAAATTCTCTGCATCTCTCACAGCAGCAGCCGGAGCGAGCTTGGCTGCACTCCTGCTCTTGCCCGGATGCAGTGTCAACGTGAAGAAAGAGGCCAACGGGCAAGACAAGCAGGTGGACATCAACACTTTTGCCGGCGGTATTCACGTCGGCAAAAAGGCGGATGTCTCTGACATCGGCTTGGCCGTTTATCCGGGCGCGCGCTTGAAGGAGAAAGATTCCGACGGCAGCGACAAGAGCGCCAACGTCAATATCTCCGGCTTTGGTTTCGGCCTAAAGGTCGTCGCCCTGGAGTATGAGTCCGACGATGCTCCGGCGAAGGTCTTGTCGTTCTACAAGGACCAGTTGAAAAAATATGGCGACGTTCTCGAATGTCACACCTCCCATCTGAACCTCGACATGAAAAGCGGACACCGTTCCGGAAACGATTCGAATGAGTTAACCTGCGAAGGCGACCACGGCAGCAACATCGAACTCAAGGTAGGCAGGAATGACGATCAGCACATCGTAGCGGTCGAACCGCAAGGCAAGGGATCGAGCTTCTCGCTGGTTTACGTGCGCACTCACGGCAAAGACGCCGACATTTAGGATGCTGTCTCATGACTCGCTCGGGAAGGGCACGGCTTCAGCCGTGCCGCCAAGAGCCAATAGAAATGCGGGCTTTAGCCCCTGAGGGATTTCCTTAAGGAGGAAATCATGATTCGATCGATCTCTTATATCCTAGCTTTAGCATTCGGCATCGCCCTGACAATTCCATGCGCCGCCCAGTCTCAGAAATCAGACAGCGATGAAAACAAACATCTCGATATCCAAAGCTCCGTTGGCGACCTGCACCTGGGCAACGACGCCGACGCTCGCAAGGCCGGATTACCACTCTATCCCGGAGCGCGCCCACGCCGCTACAAGGACGATAGCGATCCCGTCAATCTCGGCCTTCTCACCGAAGCCTTCGGCTTCAAAATTGTGGTCGCGAAATACGAATCCGATGACGCGCCCGATAAAGTCATCGCCTACTATCGGGACAAGCTGAAGAAGAAATACGGCAAGATTCTAGAATGCCACACCTCTGAACACGGCGGCGATGCCCACGCCGACATCGACGACAAACACTCCACCCAACTGAAGTGCGAAGGCGACAACACCGGACCCGTCACCGAGTTGAAAGTCGGCACGGAGGACAACCAGCGCGTGGTCGCCATCGAACCGAAAGAAGGACGCGGCGGCTCAACCTTCGCTCTGGTTTACGTTCACACGCGCGGCAAGCAGGGCGATCTCTAGCGAGACGCCAAGATTCCGGAATTCGACCGGGCGAAACTGATCTGATCTGCAACTCGCTTCCTTGCGCTTGCCGTTCATCGTGCGATACCTTCAAGCAAGCCTTTCATAGTCCCTGATGGATCATCCCTGCCACAAGTGCGGCGACAGCGTTGAAGATGGCAAGCCATTTTGCGCGGAGTGCGGCGCGCCGCAGATTCGCGTCGCCATTCCCGAAGCGCCGGCGGAACCCGAGCGTGCCGGCGATGGAGCCGTAGCAAGGCTGGATGCCGCAGCGCTGCCGGGATTTCCGGCCATCCCGGCAAGCACCCTTCCGGCGCGCTGGTTTCACGCCTTGCAGCCGTGCGCTCTCGCGGCGGCTGTCGCTGTGGTGCTGATGTTCCTCGGTTTGAATCCGTTCGTAGCCGCTCTCGGCGCCGGATTTCTGGCGGTCGCTCTTTCTCGGGGCCGGGGAACTGACATCCGGGCCGGAGCGGGAGCCAGGCTCGGCGCTCTGGGGGGCGTGCTGCTCTTCGGCATGTCGACCATTCTCGAGACGCTGGCCGTATCGGTGCTGCATAAAGGCGCGGAACTGCGAAGCGAAATGATTGAGAAGTTCCAGCAGGCGGCTACGCGCTATCCTGGCCCTGGGGTCCAGCCGGTCCTGGAGTTCGTAAAATCCCCCGATGGGTTCGCATTCATCATGGTCGCTTCGCTGATTTTCGGGTTCCTGGCCTTCATTGTTCTGGGTGGTCTGGGCGGAGCGCTCGGCGCAGCCTTTCTGGGACGGCGCGGCCGGCGGTGACCGTCCTTTCCTTGGCCTGTTCGTAGCAAGCTAAAATGTACGGTTTTGTTAGCGAGTAAGGTGTCCGGTTTGAGTTATCCGGTAGCCGCCGCCGTGGCGTTGCCCCAGCCCATCTGCGCCACGGTTGTGTCTGCGGCCAGGTCCGCTCTTTTGCCCTCAGTACGTCGATGCCGACCTATTTTGGAGTTTCCCGTTGGTTCGCTTCGTCCTGCACGGACTTCGTGGTAGCCGACTTGTCGATCATCGACGGCTGGCTAAACCTTCTTCAGCGATGGCTGGTGGACCCTGGCACGACCGTCATCATCCCATTTGACTTCCGCGTCATCTTCGTTCGCCCGTTGAACGGTGCCGAATTCTCCAGTCGGCTTGCCGAAGTCGCCTAAGCCTTCCACGCGATCTCCGGGAGTCAGTTCCTGGCCGGTGGCCGAGGGCTCGGCGAGCGATGGCCTCCTGGCACGGTCCGAGTCAGGAGCCGCCCCGCGGTGTGATAAGGGCGGTTGGGGAGCTTTAGGCAGTTTGGGTATCGAATTACGGGTGATATGGGTCATTTCCATCGCTTCTTTCTAGAGAGGTCTGAACAGCGCCCATGGCTGCGACTGTTCATCTCCTCCGTATGGCTACAGCATAGGCTGGGAAAGAATGGCTCGGCTGGTCCACACTGCACAGTTTTGACAATTTAAAGTTCAACGGCCGCCGTCGCTATGGACGGCCAACCCGCGCAGATCGCCTACGTTCATCCCGTTCGGAAATACCCGTGGTTGGCATGCCTATTATTCCCTCCCCGAGGGCATGCCGGGTCCGGAAGGAGAAACACTTAGACGACGGAAGGGAAGGGCAAACCCTTTTCTTCGATCTTGGGGAAGTGAGCAACTTTGAACAGTCACACCATATCTGGGAGCAGTACTCTGGGATCTGCTTGAATGCGGCAGTCCCCTAAAAGGCGGACGGCCCTTATTAGGGCGGTCATGGGTTAGTGTTGGGTGACTGACATTCGGACCCTCACGACCGCCCGTCTTCAACGCTAATCCTGAGGCACGATTCGCTGTTCTTGATTCATTTGCGATGTGATCGCTCGCCTGGATCTCAGGAAAGTGTGGGTTTCCCTACATACCACGAATCGGCGGTCGAAGCAGAACGGTTATACTGCTCCGCTGCTCGGGTACCGTTCGTTAGAATGTGACGCGAGCCTGGACGGGTGCGTCGCTCGTTCGATGATCGGCACCAGACGTTCGGGCAGTTCGCTCCTCATCACGTATTCATCCACCAGCCACAGGATTCGCTCGGGCAACTCGGAGTACGCGGAAAGCAGGACGATCGGCAGGTGGGGGAAGCGTTGCTTGATGTGGCAGGCTACCGCTTCGGCGTCCATGCCTTCCAGTTTGTACTCCAGCAGAACGGCGGCGATCGACGCTTCCTCTAACAGCTGCATTGCGGCGTAGCTGCTCGAGGCGATCTTGACGCAATATCCGTGAGATTCCAGGGTGGTTTTGCGAAGCTCCAGGGCTTGGGGAAGGTCGTCGATACACAACAACGTGGGGGATTCCATGGCCGTATCTCCTCATGGATGGTTACAAGCTTGGGTTTGGCTTGCCGTTGCCCGACGTGCAGCACACGCAGGACACGACACATCCCGCCACAACGTGGTGACGATGCGAATGGAAACAGCCTCCGTCGGCTAGACTGCGCCCATGATCACAAAATTTACGAACTATAGAAACGCCTGTCTGATCAAAATTGATCACTTTCCGAAAGATACCCCGGGGGTACGACAGGGGAGGCTGGGAACTTTACGCAGTTTGGGTGTCGGCTTATTTGGCAACGTGAGTCATATTCGATCGTCTCTTTCAGAGAGGCCAGAGCTGCTGCGACGTTTCATCTCCCGATGGCTACAGCACAGGCTCGGAAAGAATGGTTCGGCTGGTCCAAAATGCACAGTTCTGAGAATGGCCACGCGGATCCGGCGAGCTGCGGCTCGGCTGCGTGATCGGCAGCCTATACGGCAAACATGGCTATGCCTGCGGCGAACATTGCCACTGTCGC
>Ga0302325_10002664_pt1 | contig 43010 bp, 38 predicted proteins | sample Palsa_T0_2_FD_201948 | JGI IMG/M metagenome (GOLD analysis project Ga0302325, IMG submission 201948) | Peat permafrost microbial communities from Stordalen Mire near Abisko, Sweden - Palsa_T0_2 | ecosystem: Environmental > Terrestrial > Soil > Palsa > Peat permafrost | place: Sweden: Abisko... | reverse complement strand
TTTGCGGTGCCGGCACGCATTTGCAACGCTACGCTTCTCGCTTGAATGCGGTCGAGATCAACTCATCGTTTTACCGATCGCATCGACGCCAGACCTATACTTGCTGGGCGAGCAGCGTTCGTGCCGAGTTTCGCTTTGCCGTCAAGATTCCCAAAGAAATCACTCATGAATGCGCGCTCCTCAAGACCGAAGAGCAGCTGGATCGGTTCGCCTCCGAGGTTGCGGGGTTGGGTTCCACCCTCGGCGTGCTCCTGGTGCAGCTCCCGCCAAGTTTCGCCTTTGATGCAGCTCGAGCGAATCGATTTTTCGAGCATTTGCGCTCTCGCTTCGATAGGTGCGTAGGTGTGGTATGCGAGCCGCGTCACCGAAGCTGGTTCACGTTGGAGGCCGAGTCGATGCTGTTGATTAGTCAGGTCGCGCGAGTCGCCGCCGACCCGCCGCGTTGCACAGCGAACTCCCTTCCCGGCGGCTGGCGGAGTCTTGACTACTACCGATTGCATGGCGTGCCGCAAATCCATTATTCAAATTACGACGAGCGCGCGCTCAATGGCATACGGCATGATCTCGCAGCAAGCCGCGCGCGCGGCGCTACAACGCGGTGTATTTTTGATAATACCGCCGCGAGTGTCGCGCTCGGCAACGCTCTTGGGGCGCGCGCCACGCACCCGGTACTTTGCATTTGAGCGCCACGGCAACAGCCGCAGCGACGAGCGCACCGGCGCAGGCGGAGCTGTTCGCGCAGCCGCACGAACTGCCAGTCCCCGGATTTAGGTATCAGACGAATTTTCTCTCGGCCGAGGAGGAACTCGCGCTCGTAGAGATCATCAGCTGTCTAGATCTCAGGCAGGCTCAATACCGGCAGTGGCGCGCAAACCGTCGTACCGTGAGCTACGGGGGCAAATACGACTTCACCACCCATGAGCTTATGCCGGCCGAACCCATTCCGGAGTTTCTCTTTGCTCTACGCGCTCGCATTGCCGCGTGGAGCGGCATCGACGAGTCGCAATACAACTGCTCATTTATCGCGGAATACCGCACGGGCACGCAGCTCGGCTGGCATCGCGACATCCCCCACTTCGAGTCGGTCGTTGGCGTCTCGCTCGCCGGAGATGCGCGGATGCGGTTTCGACCCTACCCGCCACGAGTCGGCGCGCGCCGGGCCGCATTCGCAGTCGACCTTGCACCGCGTTCCATATACGCCATGCAGGCCGAAGCTCGGTGGGACTGGCAGCACGCTGTTTCGCCCACGAGGGCGCTACGCTACTCCATCACATTTAGAACTTTGGCGGCCGGGACTACACGACTTACACAAGGGCATCCCTTCCAGCGATTAGCACGCGACCAGGTCTGAGTATGGCGCGGCTTCCGCGCACGGTGTTGCAGTTGTGTACGATAGCCGCGTGCGCTTGCCTTCCATATCGACCGACTCACACCAGAAACGCTGGGTGCTCATCTGCGCTGTGCTTGCCTCGACGATGGCCTTCGTCGACGAATCCGTCGTTAACGTCGCATTGCCTCGCATGGAAGCGGACCTGCACACATCGCTCTCCGCGATGCAGTGGGTGATCAATGCCTACACGCTGTGCATGTCCGCATTGCTCCTGATCGGCGGCGCGGCGGGCGACCTCTTCGGGCGGCGACGAATTTTCATGATCGGCGTCAGTGTCTTTGCGCTCGCATCTATTGCCTGCGGGCTTGCGCCCAATCCGGGCGCGCTTATTGCCGCGCGCGCCTTGCAGGGAGTCGGCGCGGCTTTCCTTATTCCCTGCGGTCTTGCGCTAATCAGCGCGGTCTATGGCGAAAAAGAGCGCGGCGCGGCGATTGGCGTCTGGTCGGGTGCCTCCGCCGTTGCTGCAGGGGCCGGGCCGATCATTGGGGGATGGATTGTGGATCATCTGTCGTGGCGCGCCATCTTCCTGATCAACCCGGTTCTCTCAATTCCGACGCTGTGGATTGCCGTGCGCTACCTGGCTGAAAGCCGTGAAACAGAGCGCCGCGCGAGCCTCGATTGGCCGGGCGCATTGAGCGTCTTTCTGGGCCTGGGTGCGATCGTTTACGGATTGATCGCGGCTGCCGCGCGCGGCTGGGGCGATTCCACCGTGAGCGGCACGATTGTGGCCGGCACGGCATTGCTGCTCGTGTTCCTGTGGATCGAGAAGAGGAGCACAGCGCCGATGGTCCCGCTTGGGCTCTTCGGGTCGCGGCAATTCTCCGGCGTGAATATCCTGACGCTCTTTCTGTATGGCGCACTCGCCGGAACATTCTTTTTCGTCCCGTTTCTCATCATCCAGGTGCACGGCTACTCAGCCGCCGCGGCAGGTGCGATTTTCGTGCCGTTCGCGGTGATCCTCGGAGCGCTCTCCAAGTGGTCTGGGCGGTTGATGGACCGCTTTGGAGCACGCCGCCCGCTCATCATTGGTCCGACCATCGCGGGAGTCGCTCTCCTGTTGCTTGCGATCCTGAGTGGCGACGGTCGCTACTTCTCATTCGTACTGCCGATGGTGGTCCTTGCGTTCGGCATGGCGATCACCATCGCGCCCCTCACGACCACGGTATTGAACGCCGTCCATCAGGATCAGACGGGCGTTGCCTCCGGCATCAACAATGCAGCCGCCTCGGTTGCTGGGCTGCTTGTGATCGCGGTCATGGGCACCGTTGCCCTGCGCGTCCTCGACCTGGAATTTGATGCCCAGATGCGGCATGCGCAGCCAACCGCCGAGGTTCGCCACGAAGTCGACGCGGCTCGCGGCGGATTCATCATGCCGCGCGCACCGGCGCAATGGAGCGAACAGGAGCGCGTCAGCCTCGAGCAGATCTCAAAAGCGTCGTTCGTCGGAACCATTTATCTCGTATTGCTCGTCATGGCGGCGCTTGTGTTCGCAGGCGCATCATTCGCCGTGCTGATGATTGAATGACGCGCCCGGAGCTAGTGGGCACAGGTCAACGTAAATAGGCCCCAAGTCATGCGCATGCCTAAACTGATCGTCGATCATGTGCGGCTATTTATCGCCCTCATCGCGGGCGGAGCAATTTTCTTCTTCCTTCCGCATCAATGGTCGATGCTAAGCCGCATCCTGACGTGCTGGAATTTCGGCGTGGTGCTCTTCTTGATCCTGCTGTACAAGTGGATGATCCGATTGACGGCCGAGCAGATCTGTCTGGAATTTATGGGAGAGGATGCCGCCGCGTCGTTCATTCTGATTCTTGCCACCGTGGCGGCTCTGCTCAGCCTGGTCGCGATCGTCGATCTGCTGGCAACGATCAAACAGGCAACCGGGGCGGAGCGGACCGCGCACCTGGCGCTTGCGGGCCTCACCATCGCCAGCTCCTGGACACTCATCCCGGCTGTCTTTGCATTGCACTATGCCGACATGTTCTATTCCACCGCGCCAGCGGACCGTCCGCTGCATTTTCCGCAGACGGAGCGGCCAGTATTTTGGGATTTCGCGTACTTCTCGTTCACTATTGCTGCAGCCTGCCAAACGGCGGATGTGGCTACCAACCAGGTTGACATGCGCAAGGTCGTGATCGCGCAGACGGTGGTGTCGTTTGTCTTCAATGCGGCGGTGCTCGGCTTCGCAATCAACGTCACTGCCGGCCTCATCGGGGGCAGCTAGCCGCAGTGCCGCAAGTCCGCCGCAGGCAAATGAATTCGCGGCGCCAGCCTGACGAGAACCGCCCGTTGGCAAGTCTTTCTGAAGGCAAAGCGGCATCGCAGTTCAACTTAGGGACGACGCGTTTTCCGGGGAAACAGATGTCGGAGCCTCTAGCAGACACCAAGGATGTATGTGCCGTTCTGGTGACGTTCCATCCGGATGCCGATTTGCCCTTGAGGCTGAGCACGATTTCTCGGCAGGTAGGAGCAGTGGTGATTGTCGATAACGGTTCAGCGGATATCGAGCTTGCGATGCTGCGTGAAATTGCCTTGGATCCTGCGATCCTTCTGGTGTTGAACTCTGCGAATCTAGGTCTCGCGAGCGCGCTGAACATTGGTATTGCAAGGGCCGCGGCACTTGGGTATTCGTGGGCGTTGCTCCTTGATCAGGATAGCCACGTCGAAGGTGACATGGTCAGGACACTGATAGCCGTCTATGCGAATTTCCCGGATAAGGGACATCTGGCGATCATCGGGTCGGGTTTTCGCGAGCGTCACAGACGATCGCCCAAGACCGCCAAATTTGAATCCTGCGGCGAGGAGTGGGACGAAGTTAATACGGTCATCACTTCGGGGTCGCTGCTGTCTTTGCGCGCCCATGCGCACATCGGTCCCTTTAGGGAGGATTTCTTCATCGATTATGTGGACACCGAGTATTGCAGAAGGGCAAAGGCAAGTGGATTTCGCGCGCTCAAGACGCGCCGGCCGCTCATGTCCCATTCAATTGGGACACCCACCCAGCATAGATTGCTGTGGATGAAAAAATGGACGAGCAACCATTCGGTGGATCGGCGCTATTACATTGCGAGAAATCGCACGGTCATGCTACGGGAATCCGGGCATTACCGATTGGGATTATGGGCGCTCGTAGGTTTATTGAACTCCTGGACAGATTACAAGCGCATAGCATTGTATGAACAATCGAAGGCCAGCAAAATCGCGGCCGTTTTTCTTGGCTGGTGGGATGGAATACACGGCAGGATGGGCCCGCGCGGGCGGCAGCACTCGCGAATCTCGGGTTCTGGATAGCCTCGTCCTCTACTCCGGCGGCGTTATCGTGCGCATAGGCACCGTCGCGCGCGATTGCTTCGGGCTTATCCTCAAGTGGCGAATGGCTTAAGGAGATCGCGCAGATCTACTATGAGATTACGAATGTTGACAGCTTCGGCGTGAGCGGCCGTTGCGGCAACGTTCGGCAGATTTTGGTTGATTCGCGCAAGCTCAGTGTCGGCGGTTGCGACGAAGGATTTGACTACCAGGGCGAACTGCTGCTGCGTGAACCGCAGATCCTCGGGACACTTGATGCCGGTAATGATAAAGGCGACGGTGAACACTTTGACGGCGTCAGTAAACACGCTGGTCTCGGCATCCGTAATGTCACGCGCAGCGTCCGCTTCAGAATCGTGACGCAGATTCTCGATTTGCTGCAGGTTCTTGCGGCCCGTAACCAGAGCCCGCATGCGCAGATCCATCGCGTGCAGGGCATTATCGGCATCCGCAACACTCTGAGCATGCGCGGTGGCACCAGCGCCGAGGCCAAGCGCTGTCAGCAGAAACGTTGCAGCGATCATCCGATGTTGCATAGGGGCAAACTCCTCTCATTGGAGATCAGTCGCCGTTGATTGATGCTTGCCGGCATGCAATGCCAACTAGGCGTCGGCAGATTCAGGCGCCGCGCGCGTATTATAATAGCCTAATAACCTCGGCCGAATCGACTGGTTGATGGTGTGTCCGGCGTCCGGGCCCGCTTCCGTTCCAGTCGAAAATGCTACTGTGCCGTGGCAGACGTCGCGAGCGAGCGGAAACGCCGCGTGCGCTGGTCCGTGGAAGGATGGGTCGAAAGATACCCTCCTTTGGAGAAAGCACGTTCGCTTGCCGCCAACTTCTCGAGGGCCCTGGCGAGCAATCGCGGCGACATTCCATTCTGCAGCAGCAGCGCCGCCGCATAGTCATCGGCCTGCCGTTCAAGGTCTTGCGAATAGCGCGTCATCATTGACGTATAACTCGACCTATGTTGAGATATGGGTATGCCGCGCCCCGCCAACGCTTCGCGCCAGACCCATCTCCTGCTCGCTGCTTTGCTAGAGCAGCCGCGGAGCTGGCGCCACGGGTATGAGCTCGCCAAGGAGACCGGCCTCAAGTCCGGTACGTTATATCCTTTGCTGATGCGTCTCAGCGACCAGGGATTGCTGGACGCGCGCTGGCAGGCTTCAGATATACCGGGTAAGCCGCCGCGACACATGTATCGACCAACGGCGGGAGGCCTTGCGCTCGCGCGCGAACAGCGGACGAATGCGGGCCCGGACGGGCTGCTGACCAAGCGGCTCAAGGTGGCCACGTGACATCGAATATAACGTGGCGTCGATGGTTGACGGAAAACGTTCTGCGCTCGTGCGCCGTGGTGTTACCGGCGCAACGATCCGCGTGGTCCGCGGCGATGCGCATGGAGGTACAGCACATCGATGATGACGATGAGGCGCTCCGATGGGCGCTCGGCAGCATGCGCGCGGGGTTCGCCGAACGACTGCGCGCCACGCGCGCGCACAAGATTCTTACGTTTCGTTCGTTCGCCGTGCTGTGGATCGTAATGTTCGTGTTTAGCAGCGCATTCAATGTGAGCATTGCATTGGCCACACGGCTGCGCTTTCGAGGTGTGGCGTCCGCGCTGGGCTGGCTGCTCGATGGCTTCCGCTACGATCGCTTCGTTTCATTTGCCGATGCAATGCCTGTCGGGCTATTTCTACTAATGGGTATGGTGGTAATGCTTTTTGCCGTCTCTCTGGTCCAGAGCTTGCGCAGGCGCCCGGCCGCCTTTGCGGCATTTTGCAGCGGCGTCGGATTGAGCCTGATCGCCTGGCTTTATCAGCTCGGGATTCCGACCTACATGCAGGCGATATCGCCGCAGCACCGGTGGCGCATCGGCGTCTGTTTTGTCCTGACGGCAGGCGTGTTGTGTGCACTGCGATTCCGTGGCGCAGTGCCTAACGCATCACTGCAGCGTGTGGACGGGGCTCAACGATGATGCGCGCGGTGTGGGCGGTAGTTGCTGGCCTTGTTGCCTGGGGCATCGTCGCGACTGGGCTCGACATCCTGTTGCGATACACGCTTACGGGCTATGCGAGCGCCGAGCCACAGCTCAATTTCACTCTCGGCATGATGATTGCCCGGCTTGCGCTGCCTGGCGCGGTTCCCTCCGTCATTGCCGGATTCGTGAGCGCATGGATTGCGCGCGGCGACCGCCGAGCCATCGCGGTAGTGATAATCATCTTGCTGGCGGCATTCCTGCCCGCTCACTATCGTCTGTGGGCGAAATTTCCACTGTGGTATCACCTCACTTTTTTGGGATCATTGATATTGCTCACCTGGCTTGGCGCAAGGATAAAGTCTCGGGTAGTGAAGAGCTGATTTGACGCATACGAAGTAAAGCGATTTATTTCCACGCCGATATTGCAAGTCGAGGCGCCACTGCGCGGCGCCCGGCCGGATATCCGCCGCGGACTGCGCTGCTACGCTCGCGGGGAACTCGCGCGGAAAAGAGCGACGGCGTAGGTCAATTACCCGAGCGGCAGACGGTGCGGCCGCACAAGCATGTGCCAGTCCTGATGCTCCTCCAGAATGAGCGCGATCGCGGCCTCGATGGACGCCTTCAGCGTGTTGGCATCTGAGGCCGCACGGATTTTATCGATCGCCCCCTGCAGATCGCCTACCAGTCGCTCCGAAGTTGTGCCGAGCCGATAGGCCTCCGATTGCGCAAGCGCGCCGTGGAGTCCCGCGCCGAGCGCGGGAAAAAACGTCGTAATGAGCGACAGCCACAGCGTATGCACGAGTAGATGTATCAACGCTCCAACGCCGGTGAGCCCGAAGAGCCAGTTGTTCACGAGATGTACCCGGTGCAGCAGGGCATGCTGGCGGTTGGCGACACGGTGGTGGTAGTGCTTTTGCCCCTCGAGGACCTCTATGGTCCAGCGCACGTAGCTTCCGATGAACTCGTGATCCGTCAACGCATGTTCAAGAAGGCGGCGGGCCAGCGGCTCGTTGCGTGCACAGAGCGCGGCGACGTCATCCCCGCCGGAGAGCTGTTGCCCCGGATCGAGCACTCGCGCGTACCAATTCTCGCCGGCGTGCTTTGTGAAGTCGACGAGCGGCGCCACCAGCGGCAGATACCATGTCAGTTCCGCCGTCATGCGAGCGCGCAACCATTGGCCTTGCCAGTCGCTGCGGTGTCCCTGCCAATAAATCCCCACGACCGTGCCGATCACGGCGACCTCGCCCACAGCCCAAAGTCCGATAAAGGGATGCAGCAGGTGGCGGGCGTCATCCCAGCCGAGCGCCAGCGGCAAGACCGCGAACAGCACGGCCACGGCGCTCAGCATGTAGATCGCCCAATAGCCGCTGCGGTACCGATGCCCGAAATATATCGCGCGCTCATCGAAAGCGTCATGGGCAGGGGCGATAGCGGCGATCAGCGGCACAAGCCTCTGCGGTGGCCGCGGCCCAGGCGGCGCAGGCGGTGTGTTCAACTGTACACCGAGGAGCAACAGACGCTGAATGACTTGATGCAGCGCCATCTTAGCGAGGCTCCTCGAGGATCTCGTAGGTCGTGGCGAAGATTGCCTGCGTAACGATCCCGAGGCTTCCATCACCGTAGTCGACAAGCCAATCGCCGGCGCGGCCGCTCAGATGCGATAGCCCATCTGCCAGCACAACTTCAAATGGCGTATTCATCTGCAGCGCGAGAATGCGATTCGGCAGGCTCATGTAAGCTCCCGCCTCACCCGCCGAAGTTGGTGGCACCGGCCGGTATTTATGGGGGAAGCGTGCCTGTGAGACGCGCCACGTCTCTCCGGCTGTGCCGGTCACGATCGCATCGCCGGCCTTGGCATAGACGCGTCCTTCCGGCGTCTGTACCGTGCAGGAAGCCGGCGCGAATCGCACGTGGATTTCGCGCTCGAGTTTGCGCGCCGTGATGTGGCGCGGATCCTGGCTCACGACCTGCGAGAAGCCCGGCTGTCCGCTTGAGTGAAAGAGCGGCAGTGCTGCGCGGTTCACCCGTCGATCCGGTGCGTCGCGGCACTTACCGCGGCAGCCGTGCGGGCATGGAGCTCATCGCGGATGCGATCGCGCCACAGGCGCACGCTGTGCAATTCGCGCATATCGGCAGGCATTGCAGAAATGAGCGCCGCGGCCTCCTTCAAGAGTGCCGGGCGCTGCCGCTTGTCGGCAAGCGCCTGTGCGTAGAGTGCGCTGGCAAACTCCATGTGCTGCCATTCGTCGCCGTGATTGCGCGCGGCAAGCTCGCGGTGAAACTTCACGACCGGCGTAATCACATGTTCGGCGTCCGCCGCGCGTCCCTCGCGAGCGAGCGCCATCGCAAGCAGTGTCGCCATCCGCGCCTCATCGCGCCGATCAAAGTCATTATGCGTGGGCCAGCGCTTATGCATCTCCAACGCTTCGCGCATGCTCTTTTCGGCTGCGGTGGGGTCGCCGAGCATATATTCTGCCTGGCCTGCTTCATCAACGGCAAAAGTAATGCACGCGGTCTTCCAGAAATCCTCAAACGGACCGTGGGGGGTGATCGCCTGGGCACTGCTTACGACTTCGCGCTCTGCGCGGCGCGCGCTCGCCGGGTCGCCACGCCACAGGGCTAAGGATGCTTCGCCGTATTTGAGCAGGCATTGGCCAAAGACTGGCAGAACTCTGCTGTTGGGTTCGCTCTGGCGCAGGTCCGATGCCTCTTTTGTAGCCAGGGCGAGTGTGGCATTGGCCGCGCCCACGTCACCGAGATCGGCCTGCCTTGTGGCCAGGATTACCGTGGGGAAGATCGTATTATTGAGAATGAATGACGAGCCCGCCTTGGATGCGTGACCGACGGCTTCGAGGGATTGGCGATAGTCCTCGAACGACTCGCGCACGTGTCCCGTACTCCAATGGGCATCGCCAATCTGCGTATAAGTGACCGCCATATTATTGAACGAGACGGTGTTTTTGGAATCGAGCTTGATGAGTGTAAGTGAGGTCGCCGCGCTGCGCTTGCCGAGCTCAACGGCCTCCGTCGGGCGCATATCAAGCAGGTCAATTCCCGTAAGGCCGCTGGTAAGCAACTGCTGCGCATGCAGGGCGAGAATGTATCCGGGGCGCACGTCGAGCACCTTGTCCGCAACCGCGCTCGCATCTGCGCCCACGCGGCGTGCATCCTCATCGCGGCCGAGATTACCGAGCGACTGTGTCAGCCAGCCTCCGGCTTCTGCGTATTGCGCCGCCATCTCGATGTTCTTGAGGTCGCGGCCGCCGAGGTCTGCCGCGATACGCATGGCAAGCTGCAGCGTTGCGACTGAATCCTTGGTCAGACTTATGGAGTTCGCCTGCTGGAAGCCTAGCTGCACGAGTGCCTCAACATAGCTGCCGCGCGCGGCGACCGAGGCATTCGGCGCGTCAGCGAGGGGCTTGAGGAGTGTCACCGCGCGCGCTGCGGTCGGCAGTGCCGCCGGGTTCTGCTGGTTGTTGTAGACGCGCGCCTGGACTGTCATGGCCAAGGCAAGCGCAATGATTGTCGCCTCGGAGCCATCACCATCATTACGCAGCCCTTCGAGCAGCTGAATGGCCTTGGCTGCTGCGGGACCCGCCACATCCTGGTGGCCGAGCGTTCGCATCGCCTTGGCGTAGTGCACGAGCGCGAGCGCCCCATTGCGCGTAGTCTCCTCGCCCTTCAACACCTGCGGTAACGCGTTGAAGTAGTCGACCTGCCGTTTGGATAGCTCTGCGACCACATCCAGTCGGCCGGAACTTTCGAGCTCACGTGCGAAATCATCCGCCAGATAGGCGAGCAGGTGCTCGGCCTGACCGCGCGCCTGGTCGGCGGCAGTGCGCGTTTCCTCCGCCTGGTGTTCGGCGCGGTGGGCGCGCTCGTTGCTGAGATAAGCCAGCATCGCGGCGACGAGCGCGCCTATCGCCAGCACCGTACATACGACCGCGACCTGTCGTGCGCGCACCAGCGAGCGGCGCGCCGCGAGTTCGCGTTCACGCTGCTCGGCGAGCAACCGCTCAGTGGCATCGCGCGCCTCGCGCTCATGGCGCAGATCGCGGCTGCCACGCACGACGCTGCACAGCACGTCATGCGTGAGTTCGACCCGGCGAATATCGAGGCGCTCTTCGATGCGCAGCAAGCGGCGGTTGACGAGAACTGCGAGCGTATCGGCAGCGGCGCCAGCGGCTGCAAAGCTGCTCACCAAGCGCTCCTCGGCGACGTTCTCGCGAAAGCCGGAGGCGGTGAGTAGCTCATCCTCGATGATGTTTCTTACTGCGGCCGGCTGGTCGGCGAGCGAGCGTTCGTAGAAGTTCGTCAAAATACTGGCGTGCGACCCCGCCAGAAGATCCAGCGAAATCTCACTGCGTCCCTGGGCGATGCGGGCGTCATTCAGCTCGCGGCAGATGAGGCTCAGGAGCGACGGTTCAACCTCGGCATTGGCGATTTCGGCGCCGCCCGCGACGAAGCGCACAATGGCGGCCGCAACCTCTTCCGAGACCAGTCGCTTACCCGGGCGCATGACCGCGGCCAGCGCCTGCTGGCCCGTCATCGGCGCAAGGCGCAGGCGGTTCTGCGTGATGCTCGGCATCGCGGTCTTGAGACCCTCAAGCGGCGCGAGATAGTCCTCGCGCAGCGCGATCAACACGCGATAATCGCTGCGTGCGAAATCAAAACGTTCTGCGGCAGACTCGTCCTCCTCGAGTTTTGCCTCGAGCTCCTTCGGCGGGCGGTTCTCAACGAGGTCGGCAAGATCGGCAATGAAACGCGCGGCGCGCGCGCGCCCGAAGTCGTCGCTCTGCGCAAGCGTGAATATCTCTTCGAACTGATCGAATATCAGCAGCGGAATGAGCGTCGCGCCCGACTCATCGTGCAGCACATCATCCCGATGGTGTAGAAACTCCCACAGCGACTCGCCCTCGACCGCGACGCCCACTTGAGTCCACTGACCCGAGCGTCGCGCGGTCTGCGCGATCGCTTGTTTGATCTGTACCGCAGGCTCAGGGGCCTCGCGTGCGTAATCGATGCGCACATAGATCGGACAATAACCCTGCGCGCGCAGGCGTGGAACGAGGCCGGCGCGTAGTATTGAAGTCTTGCCGAGGCCCGATTGGCCGAAGAGCACGGTGAGAAGTTTGCGCTGCACCCGGCGCGCAAGTTCCGCGACCTCATCCTCGCGCCCGTAGAAATAAGCCCGCGTTTCTTCGGTAAAGGAGGCGAGGCCGAGCCACGGATTGCGCTCATCAACATTGGGCGCTTCGAGGGGCTGCGGCTGTCCGGCGGGGTTCTGCGGTAGTGCGTTCATTGCTGGCGCGCCTGCATGAAGTCAGTCAGGCGCTGCGCAAAATCCGCCGGCACCGCGCCGCCCGGTAGATGCGTGAAGTGCAGCGCCTTGAACTTATCCGGAACCAGCGCCTCCGCAGCGCTCGTCCCATCGATGGTCACCGGCAGGATAAAGAGCGCGCCATCGGCCATATTGCGCACACGATCGATGGCATAGCTCCACTCGCGCCGGAAATAGCCTTCGAGGCGTCGCTGCGTGGTCGCCGACACCACCGGGATGAAGTACGAGCAGCGGGCGATGTTGCGTTGAATCTTGCGGTCGTAGTCGTCTCCCACTTCGAGCCGGTCGATGTCGAACCAGGTAGTGATGCCGGCGCTCTCGAGCCCCGCCTTGACGAGCTGCACCGCGGCAAGGTCCTCGCGCGCATAGCTGATGAACACGGCGTTGTCGGGCATTTCCCGCGCCGGCGGCAGGAAGCGTGTGGTTGTGCCCGCCTGTGCGACGGAATCTGCAGGCTTGTGGCGCGCCTGCCAGCGCTCGTGCAACTCCTCGACGAAACGTTCGGCGCCCACGTAGATGCGCGTGCGCACGCTCACCTGCTGCAGAAAGGCCACGAGCCGGTCATCCTTGCTCGTATAGCTATCTGCCAGCACTTCGCCCACGTCGCGCGGATCTGACAGGCGCTGGCGTTTCGCCATGCGCAGAAACAGGCGCGCGAGCCAGTTTGTGAAATTGCTGCCGATGAAGAGCAGGTGGTTGTGTTCGAGCTCGTGAAACAGCTTCTCCGGTGCCAAGTGCTCGCTCTGCAGGGCACAGATGAATTCCAGGAGGTCCTCATCCGAGATCACGTAGGTCGGAGACGCCGATACCCGGCCGAAGAGGTGATAGACCACCGGCCGCTGCAGACGATCGCGCTCGGAGGGCAGATCGGCGACGCGGTTGGGGGAATAGGAGATGACCTCGGTCGTCGGGGCCCCGCCGAAGCGCTGCAGATTGACCGCGCCTTCAAGGAGCGGATCGAAGGTCGTCGAGACAAAGAGGTCGAAGTCCGTGATTGCCGCCAGATGCAGAAGCGCCTGCGGCGGCTCGAAGTTCGCATCCTTCAGGATGCTGCGCACGCGCACGTACGCCTCCTCGCGCCGGCCGCGTGCGGCAAGAAACCAGCAGACGACATCGTTCAGCGTGTATGGCTGCGGTAGCGAGGCGACATCGACACTCAGCCGGGCGGCGAGTTTCTCGGCGAGCCAGTCGTAAAGCAGGCGCGGGCCGCGCTCGGTCGCGACCTGCAGCAGCTCGGGACCCACGATCGGGATGACGCGGCGCTCTTCGATGAAACTCAGGAGGTCCTCCCAGGCGTCATCATCGAGCGTCGTCATCGGCGTCGGCACCACGGAGAGCCTAGTCATGGGCGTTATCCAGTGCGTGACCGGCGAAGCGAGCGAGCATCGCGGAAAAGATGAAAAGCGGCATATTTAAATTGAATAGCCTGTGTCAGTCACAAACATGAGGCGCTCCGGAGCTTGCGCCGCTTCGCACTCAGCTTCGAAAGACAACTACGCATGTTATTGATTGTAGATGGAGTATGCGGTAGCAGCGTGACCTGGGCAAGAAATGATCTAGTCCAAGGCAGTATCGAGGGCGGGCTGGCCGGCGGTACGCGGGCCCGCACGTTAAGGTTAGTCGAATGCTCCAAAGGAGCATCACGATGTTGCGACCCGCCAGCGAATTGCGCAATTTAATGGAGCAGGAGCCCAGCGAAAGTGAACGATGCCATTCATGCCGCATCGGTCACGCGCGTATCGCGTGGGACTTGCGTGCTGCGCTTCTAAGGTGCTAGCCGATCTTGCATGTCAGCGCAAGCTCCAAATTTGATGTAAATCACTAAGAATGGAGTCTAGCCATGGGCGCGCAATCTTGTTGAGATTCGTCTCTTGCGACGTTCAGGCAGGGGCTATGCCGTCACAGGATCCTACCCACTCTCGCACTCTCACGGTCACGCGCACGCTTCGCCTGAAAGTGCGCCCCGAATCCTATGTCTGGCTCAATGCTGCCGGCAGGGAAGTGAATCAGGTCTTCAACTACTGCAATGAGATGAGCTTCAAGGCCGCCACCCGCACGGACGTGGAGCAGAAATGGCTCTCCGGCTTTGACCTGTGCGCCCGCATGGCCGGCACCTCGTACTTTGGCAGGATCGGCGCCGATACGATTCAGTCGGTGTGTGTTCACTATGCGCAGAAGCGCAACGCTGCAAAGCGGCCGAAGCTGCGCTGGCGCTCGAGTAGTGGCTCCCGGCGTGCGCTCGGCTGGGTACCCTTCAAGGCGTTGAGCCTTAAGCGCAAAGGCATGTGTGTGCGCTTCGCCGGCAAGTGCTTCCGGGTGTTCGAGAGGGAACGCCTGGAGGGGGTGAAGTGGCAGGGCGGGTGCTTTGCGCAGGATGCGGTCGGGGACTGGGTGCGACGTGAACGAAGATCGAGGGTCCACATAGAAAGATCGCCCGCTGCCGCGCGGATGCCTTGCATAAGTTCTCAAGAAAAATCGTAGATCGGTACCAGCATATGGTGGTCGGTGACGTGAGTAGTCTCAAGCTCGTCAGAACGCGGATGGCCAAATCCGTGTTGGACTCGGGTTGGGGGACGCTCAAGAGGTTTCTGGCATATAAATGCGAGCACGCGGCCAGAAGCTTTGAAGTCACGGACGAAAGCTACACCACCGTCACCTGTTCTCATTGCGGAAGCCTGAGTGGTCCGCGAGGGGTCAACGGGTTGATTGTAAGATCCTGGGTATGTCGCGGCTGTGGTAGGTCGCACGACCGAGACGTGAATGCGGCTCGGAATACCCTGATCGGGTCCAGGTTTCGGACCTCCGTGCGCGGAAACGAGTTGTCGTACTCGCTGATTCCGCCGAGCAACGCCTATCGCGTTCGCGAGACAGGGATGGAATCAGCAATGACGGCGGCGTGAGAACCGGATAGTTGGCGTGATAAACAGGCCGAGGCCCTGGGGCGCCATGATCCTGACACCCGCACCAAGAGCGGCGCGATAGAAGCCGTGACGTCGGCGCGGTGAAGGCCGTGGGTACTGCGCTCGGCGGCGCTGCCGCGTCACCGATCCAGAATAAAGGTCTGCCGTCGTTGCTAAAGCCCGCATGGGTGCGAGTGTCTGCGGCGGTCAGCTCCATCAATAAGGCAATCCGTAGAGGGCCAGCGCCATCTTGTAGAAGGTTTTGGGTCTGGAAGTCGGATGATCCCAGCGGAATGCTAGCTACGGCTTCGCTGTCGGGACTCTGCTCGGCTCGGCCACAACGTCGACCAGCGAATCGTCGTCGGAGAGATCCTTGGATCCCTCAAGCGGCGCGGTGTCTTCTTCGGGATCTCGAACCTTGTTCTTGAATGTTCCTTCGCCCCGGGTGCGGTTGGCGAAGGCGTTCAGCTCGGGCTCGGTTTCAAGGCTTGGTTGCCATGGTTTGGGGTCTGACATGCGGTACTCCTTGAGTATTTCTGCGCGCTCGCGTGCATTGGCAGCAAGCCCTGTTCCCGAACCGATGCTGCCGTGGTCGAGCCCCTGCATGTCCTGCGCCAGCAATCGCAAAGCCCGTGAGATTTACCGGGGTGGCGTCCCGCGGCCCTACCCAACCTCGCGCCGCAGGTCCACGTTTGCTGCAGGGACCCAATCGCACCCCGGCGGCAGCGGCCCGACGTCACGCGTCCACCCAAAAGGGTCAGGCGCGCGCCGCTCCTGGATCGCAAGCAGCGCTTCACGCAGCCGCGACGCGACGACGTCGAGCTCGCGGGGAACGTGCTCCCGAGCATTCGAGTCCGCCAGGACACTGATGGGACACACGATCGCCGCGGTGCCGCATGCAAAGAGCTCGCTGCATTCGCCGCTCGCCACCTGTAGCAGGAGCTCATCGATTGCCATGGTTCGCTCGATCACTCGATAACCCAGATGTCTGCTCAGGGTAAGTAGCGAGTCACGGGTGACACCGGGCAGGATCGTCCCGTCGAGTTGCGGGGTGTGCAGCTCGCCGCCTATGACGGCGAAGAAATTCATTCCCGAGAGTTCCTGTATGAAGCGCTGCTCACGCGCATCGAGCCACAGGGCGACCGTGTAGCCGCGTGCCACGGCCGCGTTCGATGCGCGCAGCGAGGCTGCATAATTTGCCGCCGCCTTCGCCGCTCCCACGCCACCCACCGCCGCGCGCACATCGACGCGTTCGAGGGCAACGCGCATGGGACCTACGGCGTAGCTCTCCACGGGGTTCGCAATGAGAGTGAAGCGAAAGCGGTTCGAGTTGCGCAGCAGATAGCCGTCCTCGACGCCGTATAGGAACGGCCGCAGGTATAGAGCCCGACCCGATACGCGCGGGATGAATGTGTGACACGAGCCGGCTACCGCATCGATGGCCTCGAAGAAGAGTCCCTCGGTGACGGGCGGCATGGAGAGCCGTTCGGCCGAACGCTTGAAGCGCAACCAATTATCCCGGGGACGAAATAGATTGGGCCACGAGCGCGCGACGCAGTAGGCCTTCAATCCCTCGAAGACGAGCTCGGCGTACTGCAGAGCTCGGGCGCCGGGCAGGATTTCAATTGGGCCGAAGGGCTCGAGCGCCCCGCGCGCCCACGTGCCGTTCGACCATTCGGCCGTGAACATGACCGGAGCCGGCACGCGCCCGAAGCCGAGCTCTGCCGGAAGCACGAAATCCTGCAACGCCGCGGCCACGCCGGGCTCGATGTCGTACGCGGCCACTTCAGCTTCTTAGGTAAGCGTCGGTGCCGTCGAGCCAGTCCTGGCGCGGTGGGCAGAAGACGTCGACGTCGAGCGTATCCTCGAGCGCCCGCGCCCGGTGCGGCAGGTGCGAAGGGATCACGAGAACTTCGCCGGCGCGGACAATCAGCTCGCGCTCATCGTGCGCGCCCAGCCAGAACTGAAGTGCGCCAGTTAGGACATACGTCAACTGCTCATTTTCATGCGAATGCCGCGGCACATCATCTCCTTTCTGGAGGAAGATTTGAGCGAGCATCATGCGCTCGCTGGTGATGAGCCGGCGCGTAATAGTGCCTTTCAGCGGCTCCTTGGGCAGGTCATCCCAGCAGTAGTGGTGGGCGGCTTCCGGATCAATGTCGATCATCGGTGTCTCCAGCGCAGGAGTACCCAGGGTGGGCGAGGGGGTCATAGCCACGGCATCTCTCCTTTTATCCATTGTTCAGCGAAACCGCTCGTCGATCGGCACATCGCGGGCGGCTGCCAAGCTATTCGTCTCATTGGCAAGACCGATGACGGCGATGAGTTCGGCATGTTGCGCGGGCGTCATCCCTTTGGCGGTGGCACCGGCGGTGTGCGATGCGATGCAGTAGCCGCAGCCGTTGGTCACGCTGACGGCAATATAGATGAGTTCCTTCGTCAAGGGATCAAGTGCTCCGGGGGCCATGACTTCCTTCACATTGGCCCAGATGCGCCGCAAGGACGCAGGGTCGTGCGCCAGCACCTTCCAGAAGTTGTTGACCCAGTCGGTTTTGCGCGTCGCCATGATGTCGTCATACACCGCGCGCACCGCTGGTGCGGCGTCTGCGTACTCAATCGGTGCGGCAGTGCTCACGGCACGATCGCAATGACGCGCGCCGGAAAGCCGGCACCGTCTTCGACTTTGGGGAACGTGACCCACACGATCCCTCCGGCCTCGGGCACTTTGTCGAGGTTCGCAAGCAACTCTATCTGATAGTGATTGAGGCTCAGGATGTAAGACTCGAGCGAATAGTCGTCGTGCGTGGTGCGCAGCCCCGGGTCGGTGTCCGTTGTCTCATGCCCGGAGGCGGTGATGCCCCGCTCCTCATACAAAAGTTTCAATACCTCCTTGCTCCATCCGGGGTAGTGAAACACGCCCTTGGCGTCGCGATTGGCGAGCGCCGCGGAATCAGGCCAGCGCTTTGCCCAATCGGTGCGCATCGCGACAAACGCGCCGCGCGGGATGCGGCCGTGGCGGTTTTCCCAGGCACGAACATCGGCAACGGTTAATATGTAGTCTGGATTCTTGGCCGCTTTCTCGTGCACGTCGAGGATGACGAGCGGCATCAGCATCTCCTTGGGATCGATGGTGTCGACGGTGTGCAGGCCGGCATGGAAATGGGCGGGGGCGTCCACGTGCGTGCCCCACTGTCCGACATGGCAGTACTCATTGATCCGAAAGCCATCCTTCTCGACCGTGTAGAGCGTCTTGACTGTCTCGTCGGGAGCTCCCTTCCAATGCGGAATGCCCGGAGCGAAGGCATGGGTGAGGTCGACGAAGTGGTGGGACTGCATGACGGCCAACGCGTCGGTCAGCGAGGCTGAGTTGCCTGTGTCCGCCGCGCTGGCAACACCTAAGAGCGCGGCATAGGCCGCGGCCGCACAAACAGTTCGAACCCACGATCGCATGGCGACACTCCTTAGCACAAAGACTCAAGGACTCCGCCGCAAGGCTAGCACGCTGCCGAGTTCATGGCCTTTTTCGCGTGCGCGAGCGCCGTCGAATCCTAGATGTGCGGCACGCATTGCATTATGGATCCAGTTCCGGGTAGTAGCGAAAGAGATCCTCATTATTGAATGCATGTCGTCGACCCGAGGCGGCATAGAGCGCAATGCGTGGCCGTTGGAATGCATGGTCGTGCAGCGAGCGCAGGTGCGGGCGGCTGCGTAATGCCTTGCCCATCGCCTTTGGGAAAGCGTATCGCAGCCCGGCAATCACTTGCGCCATGGACAGGTCTGCGTAGCTCAGGCGTGTGCCGACCAACCACGGCCCGCGCGCACCATTGCGCTCGAGCACGCGCTCGAAATAGCCGAGGAACTTCGGCAGGCGCGTCGCCAGAAAATCCTTGGTGCGCCGTTTGGCCGCCGACTTCTGTTCCTCGTAGGCATAGGCGTCGCCGAGCGGATGATGTGTGCTGAAGATTTCAAGGTACAGATCCGAGATGGTGAGCTGCAGTTGATGCGTCCAGAGCCTGCCCGCCGCATCGCGCGGCGCAAGCTTCAGATGAGTACCCAGATACAACAGGATGTTCGGCGTCTGCGCGATGAATTGGCGGCCGGCCTTGAGGATCGGAGGAGCGAACGGCGGGTGCTTGATGCTCCTGGAATTCAGCACTTTCACGACCGCGGACGCCCCGCCGCCGCGCGCCTCCGGGATGAGCGCCCAATCGCGATAGGCCGCGCCCGCCTCCTCGAGCGCGAGGCGCACGAATTCACCGCGACCCTGAATGCCGGGCCAATAGAAAAGCTCGTAGATCATATCGAACGACTACTCCAATACGACACGCGGAAAGTAAAACGATACCGTCCAGTTCGGCAGGTCGACGATCTCGCTGATGCGCAGATCTCCGCAAACGCTGCATAGCATGTAGGCGTCGAGCGCGGGCATGCCATGGCGCCTGCCCAATAGATCGATCATCGAACGCACCGCCGCGCGCGCCGCCTCCATCAGATCGGGTCCGATGCCGGTGGTTACTTCGTAACCTTTTGCATCGAGGTGACGGGTCACGGGGCCTGGGGTCGTGAATCGCGGATACGACAGAGGTGTCTGTTTGATCAGATCGAATCTGAGCGCGATCGTCATCTCGCTTTCTATCGCGGTGCCGCAGACCTCGCCGTCACCCTGGGCAGCATGCGTGTCACCGACCGAAAACAGCGCTCCTGCAACTTCGACCGGTAGGAAGAGCTCGGTGCCCTGTGCAATGTCGCGTACGTCCATGTTGCCGCCGACACGTCGCGGCGGAACGATGCTGTGAAGGCCCGCCGCGGCCGGCGCCAGACCGATGGTCCCGGTAAAGGGCTTGAGAGGCACGCTGCCCCAATGACGAAACAGCGCGGGCGCCAGGGTGTTCCGGTCGTACTGCCAGATGTGAAGAGCGGGCTCCCGAAAGTCATCGGCCAGCAACCCGAAACCCGGGATGTTGGCCGTCCAACCCCATCCGCAGGGCGTGAACGACAGCAGCGTCACCTTCAGAACATCGCCGCGTTCAGCGCCATCGATAAAAACTGGCCCGGTGACCGGATTTATTCTGCTGAAGTCCAGTTGGCCGACGGCCGCGGTCGCGGAAGTCTTCGCAAGCTGCCCGCCGGAGGCCTCATAGACCTCGAATTCAATCGACTCCCCAGGCGCGATTCGCAGCGCGGGGGCAAGGGAATTGTCCCATCCATAGTGATGCTGATGTCGATGGATGGTGTGCTGGTGCGGCATCGGTACCTCGAGGTGGTCGTTGGCATCATCGTAAACGAAGCGCGATTCATATTAATCGCACTCGCGCACGCCCGATGGCAGTGCGGAACGAGGCGCGCTCAAGGGGCGTTTGGAGGGGGGACGTGCACAAAAGCGGCGAATTCCCGCATGCTGTGCGCCGATTCGTGCGGGGAGTCCGCCCGATAACGGTGCGATGCGGCACCGCACTTGACCGGATCTGGGGCGATCAGCCTATGCGCGAAATGCCGCGCAGCGCGTGCTCCCTCGCGGGGTGGACGCGTGCGTGCGGCGACGCCGACGATGGCAACTTCCTCTAGAGGATCGCCAATCCGCATGAGTTTACCGACCCGGGCGCAGCGCGCGGTCGCGCGGGGTCACCTTGTAATCTCGAGCCGATCAACGTTTTCCTGCGGGGTTTGGAAATCGGCTTTCTGAGCCACGTGGATTGCCTTCGGTGAGATTGCAATGGTCTAATCGCTGAGCAGTTCGTCCTGCGCGATATGCATAACAATATGCCCGGACGGTATTTGCCGACTGGTACGGTCCTTGCTTAATTGTCCCGAAGAACAATGGGGGATGCCGTGATGATGAAATCGAGGACGCTTGAGCCGCGGTCCGGCTCGCTGTGCCATGCAACCTTGGCGCGGCCCACTCAACAACGGCTTATCCGGGGACTATGGAACCCGCTTTTATGCATCAGTCTGCTGTGGGTGGCCTCCGGCGCGCCGCGCGCCGCGGCGGCTGCAGCCGACGCGGACGCCAACGCCGCTGCGGGCGGCCTCGCGGAGGTCGTGGTCACAGCCGAGAAATACAACTCCACCATTCAAAACACACCGATCAGCATGTCGGCCGTCACCGGAGATCAGCTGCTGGCGGCTGGCATCACGACAGTCGAGGAGGTGACTCAAGAAGTGCCGGGCCTTTCCATGCGTACCGCCGGACCCGGGCTCACCGAATACGAGGCGCGTGGCCTCGCCTCCAACGGCGGTGCGGCACCGACGGTCGGGTTTTACCTGGACGAAGTGCCGTTGTCACCGCCGGCACTGGCGCAGGTCGGCAAGGTGGTGATCGATCCGGATCTCTACGATATCAACCGCATCGAAGTCTTACGTGGACCGCAGGGAACACTTTATGGCTCCGGATCCATGGGCGGAACCGTGAAAGTGGTCACCAATCAACCCAAGCTCGACACCTGGGAAGGCTCGTTCCAGGGGACCCTGTCGGACACCGAAGGCGGCAGCGGAAATGGCGGCGGCGACTTTATGCTCAACATTCCGTTGGGCAATACGCTCGCCCTGCGGGTGGTCGGCAGCGACTCTTACCGCAGCGGCTGGATCGATCGCGTCGTCCTGAATCCCTTCCCGGAGGATACGGGGATAACACGCGCTAATGTCCTCGCCGCCCCGGTAGAAGCCGTGGTGCGTGACGTCAACACTGAAAATCTCTATGGCGCGCGCGCAAGTCTGCTGTTTCAACCCAGTGACACCGTTTCCATCGTCGCAACCGCGCTGTATCAGCGTATGGTGCTCGGCGGCTACGACGATTTTGATTCTCCGCCGGGCCCTGCTTACCTTGCCCATTACGAGGCGTTCAATATCCCGGAACCGATCGCCGACACGGTGCACATCTACAGTCTCACCGCGACCTTTGATCTCGGCTTTGCCGATCTGATTAGCTCCAGCGCATATTGGGATCGAGCGGAGCATCAAACCCAGGACGCGTCCGAGTCCGCAACCTTCGACAACGGCGGCATCTATCCGGATGTCGCCGTTCCCTACTCGGAAGTCGATGAGAGCCAACAGACGAGTGAGGAGATTCGACTGACTTCCCGCGGCGACGATCGGCTGCATTGGACGACCGGTGCGTTTGTCAGTGATCTGCATTCTCTGTGGCAGGAATACGGTGCCAACGCATATTTCACCCAGCCCGGCAATCCCATCGGCATCGTCTACGAGTCGAACAATCCGTATAAAATCGAGCAGTCGGCCTTGTTTGCCGATGGCTCATACAAGATCACGGATACGTTGAAATTCTCCACCGGCGTGCGCTGGTATCGCTATCAAAGTACGCAGTTGGAACAGGAATGGGGCTATGACACCGCGACGCCTACGCCGGTGGCGCCGACCAGAACCAAGGCGGCCGATAGCGGCTTCAACCCGCGCTTCAATCTCTCCTACAGCCCCACTGCGGATTTGACAACCTATATTTCCGCCTCCAGGGGATTCCGGCCCGGCGGCGCCAATCAGATCGTGCCGCCGCCGAATGTACCGCCCCATTGCGCCCCGGGGTACTCGCCCTCGTTCGGTTCGGATAGCGTCTGGGACTACGAAATCGGCGAGAAAGCCAGGTTCTTGAATGGCTGGCTGACGGTCAACAGCGATTTTTATTACATCAAATGGACGGGCGTGCAGCAGACGGTGCTGCAGCTGTGCGGCTATGAGTACGAGGCGAATGCTGGTAACGGCCGCTCATTCGGACCGGAACTGGAAATCGAGGCCAAACTCTCCGACGCATGGCTGGTCACAGCGAGCGGCACCTATACCGATGCGAAGCTGACGAATCCCAACGCGACCTTCCTGACGTTTCTGACGCAGGTCGCCGAGCATTCCGATGGGACTCCGTATTGCGTAACGACCGCCGGCTGCACCGCGCCCATCATGAATGTTCCCAAAGATACGGCGAGCGTCGCGCTCGTGTACACGACCAAAGTGCTGCAGAACTATCAGCTCACGGCGCGCGTATCCGACACCTATGTGGGATCCTCGTACGACGAGGCATATTTTTTCGGCTTCCAGTTGGGCGGATACGCGATCGCCAACGCTCGCGTAGGTTTGTCCAACGACAAATGGTCGGTCAACTTATTCGTCGATAACTTCACCAATAAGGTGGCGGAGCTGACGGCCAACAACACGAGTTTTCAATTCAACATTCCGGGGTTGGTCCGTTATACGACTAACCAGCCGCGCACATTTGGCACCCAAGTCAACTACAAATTTTAGGCGCGCGAATCTTTGGGTGGCGGCGGAGCAGAGCTTCGCCGCCACCAACGGCCCGATCCTGCGCGGGCCGCCGTTTTGCGGAAGACGTCTTGGTTCTCGACGATTACAGATAGTCGGGCAGAGGAGCGGTGATGACGCTCGGGCGCAGTCGCGTGAGCGCCCAGGAGGCGACGACCCAGGCGAAGACTACGTACGGCCACAGATTGCTGGGGAATTTCGGTACCGGGGTGAGATTGCGGTACAGCACCCACAGCAGCAGGATCGGACCCAGAGTGCACGCAGCTGACCATAGCGGCCGCCGCTCGCGCCAGCCCTCCACTGTCTCCGCCGCACCGACGCCGATATAAACCAGAATCAACGCGAGCACGCCGGTGGTACTGAGATAGCTGTAGTAGTTTCCGGGCCCGGTGAAGGGCGCCCACACGACGAAGGGCAGGATAAGGAGTATCGCCGCCAGCGAGACGGCCGGCGCCGGCGTGCCGTGTACCGGATGTACATCCGCCAGTGTGGCCGAGAGACCGCCGCGGCCCAACGCGTACAAAATCCGCGCCGCCGCCGCAAGTCCCCCGAGCAAACTGGAGAAGCAACTGGCGGCGGCGGCCACGTCCAGCGCGATCGCCAGCTGTGGTGATACGTAGCGCAGCGCCAGATCGTTCAACGGCGCTTCGGAGTTGGCCAGGTCCTTGATGCCATCGAGCCCGAAGCCGATCACCTCGCAGTAGGCGACGAGCACAAAGAAGATACCGGAGCCGAGCACTGTGCCGAGGAGTGCAATGGGAATGTTCCGCCGCGGACTGAGGGTCTCCTCGCCCAAAGTCGCGGCTCCCTCGAAGCCCGCGAAACTCAAGATGCTGAAGACCATCCCAAACCCCAAGCCCGCCCAACCGCCGTAGCGCGCGGAGGGCCGGAAAGTGGTTATCGTCTCCTCGATCCCCGGGTGCACTTGACGCAGGATGCTGATGCACAATCCCACAATTCCCACCACGGCCACCGCTTCGAGGCCGAGCATGAGTCGGCCGGCGAGCCGCATATCGCGAAAAGCCACAAACCAGGCGACCAGCATCGAGCCGCCGCCGATCGCCAGCCACCACGGACCAATGTCGATGCCGAACCCTTTGAGCGCCGCACTGGTAAAGCTGCCCACGAGGGCGCCAAGTGCCGTTGAAAAGCCGAGATAGGTCAAAAGCAGAGCGCAGCCGGCCACGAAGCCCATGCGACTGCCGAAGGTCTGGGTGATATAGGCGTACGCTGAGCCGGCGTGCGCGACACGCCGGGTGAACGCAATAAACGACAGCGACACCAGCGCCATGGCGACGGTACCGATGGCGAAGGCGAGCGGCGCCGCCGGTCCTGCCGCCTGCGCCACCAAGGTGATATTGAAAGCCGCGGTGACGGTCGGACAGATGATGGACAGAGACATGCCGACGGCTTCGGGCAGACTCAACCGCGATATCAACTGCGCCATGTTCTAATTCCGGATTGACGGGCGGCGTCGGCAGCAGGTGCGCTGCCTACCACATCATATAGGGCGCGACGTCCGCGTCCGCTACCAGGCCGCGTGCTACATCGGTCATCGCCTGATCAATGATGGCAAGCCCTTCGTCGGCCTCGGCCTCGCTCAATGTCAGCGGCGGAGTGAATTCCAGCACATTGCGGCCGAGCCCCACATAAAAGAACACCGCTCCCAGCTGGTACGCGCGATAGATCACCTTCGCCGTGGTCGTGACGGACACGGGCTCTCGCGTGGCCCGATCGCTCACCAGGTCCACCCCTACAGCGAGCCCTCGACCCCGGACCTCGCCGATCATCGCGTGCCGTGCGCTCAATGCACGCAGGCCGCTGGCGAATTTTTCGCCAACCCGGTTTGCCCGCGCTATCAAATCTTCGTCGGCGATCGCGCGCAGCACGGCGCGACCCGCGGCCGCGACCACCGGATTGCCCGCGGTCGTCTGTAACGCGAAGGCGGGCGCGTGGTCCATGATGTGCTGTGGCCCGATCAGCGCCGACAGTGGCAGACCACCGCCCAGGGCCTTGCCGAAGACCACCAAGTCAGGCTCCAGACCCTCATGCTCGAAACAGTGCAGTCTGCCGCTTCTGGCGAGACCCACTTTGACCTCGTCGACGACGATTTGAATACCATGACGTCGACAGCGTTCCTGGATCGCCGCCAGAAAGCCCGGTGGCGGGACGATGAGCCCGGCGTCCGACATCAATGGCTCGATGAATATGGCGGCGACCTGATCCGGGGGGCAGGTGGTGGCAAAATGATAGTCCAGGAGCTCGAGAACCGCGCTCGCGCTGAATTTCGGCCGATATGGGTCCGGGTAGGGCAGTAGCAGCAATCCGGCACGCGGCAAGCTGTGCGCCATCGCCGTGTGCCCGCTGATGCTCATCGAACCTGTGAGGTTGCCGTGATACGAGCCGATGAATGAAACAAATCGTGATCGGCCGGTGGCGGCCTGCAGCACGCGCATGGCGCAATCATTGGCGTCCGAGCCGGAATGGCCGAACCAGACGCGCCGCGCGCCGCGTCCAGGGGTGAGTCGCAGCAGATCTTCGGCCAGGGCGACTGCGTTCTCGTTCGGATGAACCAGCAAGCTTGCGCCGGCCATATTCGCGCAAGCAGCAGCAACTGCCTGGGTGATCGCCGGATGGCTGTAGCCCAGGATGGCGGGACCGAAAGATGCCGAAAGATCGAGCAGCTCTCGTCCTCCCTCCTCGGTTAATCGATTGCCACGCCCGCCGGTGAGGGTCAACGGAGAAAATCGCAGGCGCGCGATGTTGGCAATGACTCGGGCGTCGCGTTCGCGCAATGACGCGCCCTGCGCCTCATTGGCATTCCCGCCTGGCACTATTTCGCGCTCTGGATGGGTCGATTTCCGGCCGTTCCGCTCTGGCTGCAGGGCCAAGCTTGGGGCCGTGTCGGTGTGCCACTCACCGCTTGACTGCCAGCCTGGCGATTTCGTCCAGCAGTTCTCGGGTGGTGCGCTGCCGGCAGTAGCCGCGATTATTGCGCAGCGACCAATCATGCCGTTCCGCCGACAAGGTCACGCAGGCATCGGTAGGCACTGTCACGAGGTACCCGAGGTCGCAGGCGTCGCGCACGGCCGAATCGACGCACTGATCGGTCAGACAGCCGGCGATGATGAGATAGCGGGTGCCGAGATTGCGCAGCACATAATCAATATTGGTCGAGATGAACACCGATGACGAGGTTTTCGGAAACAGAATCTCATCCTTGGTCGGCGCCAATTCCGGCACGACCTGGGCGTCCGCTGATCCCTTTGGGACATGGAAGCCGGTGATCTTGTAGTCGAGCGAGCGGTCGCGCCCGTCAGCGGTCAGGCTTTCAACGATTGTGTAGGTAACCTCGATGCGGGCACTGCGGCAGGCCTGTTGCAGCAGCATCATATTGGGCAGGGCGCTTTTCTTCAGGGTGCGAAAGAAATAGCCATAGCGCTCGTTTTTCTCGGCCGCGCTCAGGTGCGCATATTCGCCACCATCCTCGCGGCAATTGTAGTTCTGAACATCAACGAACAGGATCGTGGTGTGAGCGGGCTCAATCTCGATTTCACGGCTGAGTGGCTGACTCATCCGAATGCTCGCGTAAATGACTCTTCAGCGGCGCGCAGCGCGCGGGCGATGTGGCGACCCCACTCTGCCTGTCCGGCAGCGTCGCTCACCAGGTCCTGGCGGATTTCTATCTCGACATGCGGCAGGGCACGCGCTTCGCCATGGCGCGGAATCGTATAGTCGGTATCGTCACTGACAAAGTACGGCTCATTGTCGGCGATGAGGAGTTCGGTCTCACGGCGCAGCGCGTCGAGCACGAGACCCGCGAAGCGCCGGTCTCGGTTGTAAAGCACCGCGGCATGCATGTCCCGTTTAACGCCTTTGAAGATGTCCGTCATGCTGTGCTGAGACACCAGAATCGTCGCACGTCCGGCTGCGAGCCTTTCATCCAGCAGCGCACGTACATGATTGTGATAGGGATCGAAGATCTCGGCGCGACGGGCGATGACTTCCTCGTTGCTCAAGCCGATATTGCCGGGGATCTCGATCGATTCCCCGATCGTTGGAATCGATGACGCAACCTTGGGGTCGCGGTTGCAGTCGATCACCAGCCGAGAATAATTTTGCGCCACCAGGGCCGCATCGAGCGCGACGGCAACGTGTCGGGCGACTCCCAGAGCGCCGATGTCCCAGGCGATATGCCGCTGCAACTGCGACGGCGGCAAGCCAAGATCGCCCAAGCGCCGGGGAATGCGCGAGCTCGCATGATCGACGGTGATCACGAACTTCGATCGGCCGTGCCGCCCGACTTCGATGACGGGCGGTGGTTCGTCGCCAGCAAGCAACCTGTATCCAGCGGCGTCCGCATTCATAGAGGCACGATCAGTAGACTTCGGCATAGCGACGGCAGATCTCACTCTCATCAAGATCCTCCAAACCTCGGATCTCCGCTCTTTTGAACAGCACATAGGCCGAGAGGACGTTGCTTCCCAGCCATTCTGGCGCCGCTGCGCAGCGTTCCAGCAGCGTCAGCGCCTCGCCCAGGCTCTTCGGCAGCGCTCGCGGGGATGACTCTTCGATGCGCAACTGCCGCCGTATGCCATCGAGCCCGGCCCGCACCATCATGGCCAGAGCAAGATAAGGGCTCGCAGTGGCATCGGCAACGCGAAATTCGACGTTGAATTGCCGGGCGTGCTCGGCAACATCGCTCCCGGCCACCGGACAGATCCGCACTGCCGAGCCGCGGTCAAGAGCGCCGATATCGGCTTGCACCGGAGCCCAGCGATTCGGACGCAGGCGGTAGTAGGACGCAACCGAAGGCGTGGTCACGGCGCACAGCGCCGGCAGGTGCTCAAGTATGCCCGCAACGAACTGGCTGCCGAGCAGCGACAGTTGCCACGGCCGGTCCGTGTCATACAGCACCGGTTGGTCGTGCTGGTCCAAAAAGCTCCAATGAATATGGGTGCCATTGCCGGTGCCGTTCGGTTCGGGAATCGGGGCAAAGCTGACTCGGTGTCCGCAGCGAAAGGCAACAGCCTGGGCAAGTTCGCGGGTGATTACGGCGTTGTCGGCGCTGCGCATGCCGACGGCCGGCGCCGATGTCACTTCGAACTGCTGCGCCCCGAACTCCGCCAGAAATGTGTCCGGAACCACGCCGACCTGTCGCAGCGCCGCCAGCAGCGCTTCGCCGAACAGTCCCTGGCGTCGATAGGCGTCAAGTTCATAGGGCTGCTGGGGATGCGCGGCGACACCGCTGTAGTTGAACTCCTGCTCGAACGTGGCAAGCAGTCGCAGTCCGGTCTCCGCAGCCAGACGCTCGAGGGCGCGGCGCAGGATGCCGCGGGGACAGAACTCCCATGGCGTGCCCTCCTGGGTTTTGATGTCGCCCAGGAAAAAATATTCCGCTGTGCTTGCTTCGAAGGCAACGAGCACACGGGTGCTGGGATCTGGAATTAGAAATACCTCGCCGGCCGTGCCGAGAGTCGTTACCTGGATCGGGCCAAAGGCCGACAGGAAAATGTTCGTCGGCGCCAGGCCGACGCCACGCACCAGGCGCGCCGGCAGATCAGCCGCCGGAAAACTCTTGCCGCGAAAATGTCCGGAAAGGTCGCTCGTGCCGACGAAGATTATCTGTTCGCGTTTCATCACCGACCTTTCATGCGCGGCGTTTGATTCTGGGATCCCCATGAGTATGTATCGATTTTTCTTGCTCTGATTACAGCGCTACTGCATATCACAAGTGTGCGTAAAAACAAGCCTTGCTCGGTGAGCCTGCCAGAGAAAGCGCGTCAGTCAGCGAAGCATTTGCACTCATTGACCTGCGGCGCAATGTACCACTCAAGGCTAGGAGGCTGCAGGCGGCGTCGGATCGACACCGAGTCACCGATTTAGTACCCTCGGTAAGCATCCAGTGACTCGTTTTAGTGCCAAGGACGCGGTCCAATATAGGCGGACGGCAAGTGCTGCTCGATCTTGGTCAGACGCGGGAGTTTGGGGTTGACGGCGAGCAACACCCTGGGCACAAATGTGCTGGAGTAAGTCATGAATAACAATGGTTTTGTTGCGGCCATAGCGGATACCCGGGCCCGGGACGATATTCTCGAACAGGGATTCACTCGCCGCCCTTTGAGGGTTGATTTGGACATCGCGCGTGCACTGGGCCGACTGGCTCATGCCGCCTGGTCCATGCCGAGGGATCAGTACTATGAGAGCGGCACGAGGTTTCGATCGTTAAATCGGTTCAAAGCCCAGATCGCTGAAGGCGGGGTTAATATTTGGCCGTGCGACGACAGCAAACCCTACGTACAGCTCGAGAAGTACAACACCACCTTGGGAGGCAGGCCGCGTGAGTACACTCCGCTGCCACTGGAGATCGCCGACACACCCGGAATTCGCAAGCTGATTTCTCATCACCTCATGTACCTGCCGTTATCCCAGTTTGGCACGACTTATTTGGTCAACATGCACGTCGCCCGATTCGCGGCCACTCCTTCTCAGCCATGCGACACGAGTCCGCCAGGCTTGCATAAGGATGGTGAAAAGTACCTCGCCACTCATCTCCTGGCGCGCTGCGGAGCCCGCGGCGGTGAAGTGGTGATCACCGACAATGACAAACGTGAAATGGACCGCTTCATCATGCGCGAGGCGGGCGAATGTTACGTATTCGATGATGACCGTGTCTGGCACATGTTGACTCCGATTGAGACATTGGACGGCAACGAGTTCGCTTATCGCGATACGGTCACGTTCGATCTATTGCCGGAAAATTGGGAGCCGGCCAGCTGATCCGCGTTGTTCGCCCCGCGTTGCACAGATCGTCGCCCTGGCCGCGCCAGAGCACCGGCAGTCCAACCGCAATTCCCACGTCGGCGAATAAAATACGGCATGCCACGGTTTTTGCTAGGGGTCACCAAATGCGCTGGTTTGCTCTTCTGGGATCCTGCTTCTTTTCCGTCCTCGGTGTCGCTGCGCCGGCGCCGCCGCAAAATCCTGCGTCGATCTCATACTTCGATTCAGCTGGTCGAGACGACGTCCTCGCCGGCGGCGTCAAGATGATCCCGATCCAAACGGCTAAGGGCACGTTTCGGGTCTGGACCAAGAGAGTCGGCAATAATCCAACAATAAAGGTGCTGCTGCTGCACGGGGGACCCGGGGCGACGCACGAATATCTGGAAGCCTTTGACAGTTACCTTCCCAAGGCCGGCATCGAGTACTACTACTACGACCAGCTTGGCTCCGCTTACAGCGATCAGCCGGATCTACCGGAGCTGTGGGAATTGCCGCGGTTCGTGGAAGAGGTCGAGCAGGTGCGCCTGGCACTGCATCTCAACAAAGACAATTTCTACCTTTACGGCCAGTCCTGGGGAGGCATCCTGGCGCTCGAGTACGCTCTCAACTATCAGCAGAATCTCAAAGCGCTGATCATCTCGAATATGGTGCCGAGCATTCCGGCCTACAACAAATATGCCGCGAATGTCCTAATGCCCGCGATGAACCAGAAGGCTCTCGCCGAGATCAAGCAGCTCGAAGCCGCGGGGCGCTATGACGACCCGCGCTACGAAGAGCTGCTGATGGAGAATTTCTACATCGAGCACATTCTGCGCATGCCATCCGCGCAGTGGCCTGACCCGGTTACCCGAGCCTTCAGCAAAATCAACAAGAAGATCTATATTCCGATGCAGGGGCCGAGCGAGATGGGCGCAAGCGGCAAGCTTGGCGCGTGGGACCGAATCGCCGATCTACCAAAGATTGCGGTGCCTACGCTCGCCATCGGCGCGCGCTACGACACCATGGAGCCCGCGCAAATGCAGAGAATAGCCAGAGACGTTCAGAAGGGCAGATATCTATATTGTCCCAACGGCAGCCACCTGGCGCTCTATGACGACCAGCAGATCTACATGGCTGGTCTCGTCCGGTTCATCCGGGATGTAGACGGGGGACAGTTCTGACGAGCATGACCGCCGCGTGAGATCTGACGTGAGGCACTGCTTCGCGCCTCACCGGTTCGGAACCGCGGGCGGTGGGCACAAAGGGAGCACATGCGTACACTCATTATTATTGTTGCCGGCTTTGCACTCTGGGCGATCTGCTTAGGAGTTGCAAAGCTTCTTGCCGGTACCGCCGCTTTGTCCATGACCGCAGCGACGCTTGCATTTGTCATCCTCTGGTTTCTAGCCGCCGCCATGAATATGTGGCTGGGCGTGTCCCGGGCGGGCTATTCGCTTCGAGAAGAGCTGCCAATCTTTCTTCTCATATTCGGGCTGCCTGCCGCAATTGCGGTGCTGGTGAATTGGAAGCTCTTATGAAGCGCGGGTTGGTTGACGTGCCAACGCCCAGGGTCGCGCATCGCCATTGCCTGCCCGCCAGTCGGGACGCGAATGAGGAGGGCAGGGCCGGCACAGCGCGGCGATCTGCTCGTATGCTTAGGCCTGCGCCGCAGCTCTCTTCTTCGCCACCTCGGCGATGACCTCCTCCGCGACCAGATGCGGCACGGGCTCGTAATGCGAGAACTCCATCGTGTAGGAGGCACGGCCGCTCGTCATGCTGCGTAGCTGTCCGATATAGCCGAACATCTCTGACAGCGGCACTACTGCCACGACCGCGATGTTGGTACCGCGCTCCAGTTGGTCCTGGATTGTGCCGCGTCGTCGATTGAGGTCGCCGATGACATCCCCGAGATGATCGCCGGGCGTCACCGTCTCAACCTTCATGACCGGCTCGAGCAGAATAGGCGCAGCTTCGCGCACGCCCTCGCGGAAAGCGGCTTTGGCGGCGATTTCGAAGGTCAGCGCGTTGGAGTCGACATCGTGATAGCTGCCATCGATGAGCGTCGCCCGGAAATCCACCGTCGGAAAGTGTGCGAGCACACCGTCTTCCTTTTGCACCCGTAAGCCCTTCTCCACCGCGGGCACGAACTCCTTGGGCACAGAGCCGCTGCGCGTCTTGTCGACAAACTCGAAGCCTGCGCTGCGCTCGAGCGGCTCGAAGACGATCCACACTTCGGCGAACTGGCCGGCGCCACCGGTTTGCTTCTTGTGAACGTATTGTTTGGTGACTTTTTTGGTGACGGTTTCACGAAACGCGACCTGCGGCTCGCCCATGACACCTTCGACCCCGAACTCAGTGCGCATGCGATCCAGCGTGACCTCGAGATGCAATTCGCCCATGCCGCGCAGAATTGTTTGGCCGGTTTCGCGATCAGTTTCCAGATGCAACGAGGGGTCGGCGCGCACCATCTTGCCGAGTGCGGCACCGAACTTCTCCTGCTCGGCTTTGAGCTTCGACTTCACCGATACGCTGATGACAGGGTCCGGAAAGCGCATGCGCTCCAGGATCACGGGATTCGCGGCATCACACAGCGTATCCCCGGTCTCGGTATCCGCCAGCGACACGAGGGCGATGATGTCACCGGCGCGCGCTTCGTCAATCGGATTGGCTTCCTTGGCGAACATCTCGACCATGCGGCCGATCTTCTCGCGTTTGCCGCGGGTGGAGTTTTCCACCGATGCGCCCTTGGTCAATACACCTGAATACACACGGATGAAGGTGAGGGCGCCATAGACATCGTTTATGACTTTGAACGCCAGTGCGGAAAACGGCTCGTCGTCCGAGCATTTGCGCTCGCCGATCTCGTTGCCATCGACATCGACCGTTTTGATCGACGGCACATCGGTCGGGGCCGGAAGGTAATCAACCACGGCGTCGAGGAGCTGCTGCACGCCCTTGTTCTTGTACGAGGAGCCGCAGAGCACGGGCGTGAATGCGGAATTCAGCGTGCCCTTGCGTACCGCCCGGCGCAAGACATCCGCGGATGGGACGACGGCGTGCGTCAGATACGCATCCATCGCCTCATCGTCCTGCTCAAGGCAGGTATCCACCATTTCAGTGCGGTACTTCGCAACCTCGCTCAGTAGTTTGCGATCGCTGGGCACGGTGATATGCAGCTGGTCAGCGAGGTCGGGCGTGATCTCGAGGCTCTGCCATGTGGCGTCCTTGTCGTCCGAATCCCAGACTAGGGCTTTCATCTCGATGAGATCGATCATGCCCCTGAAGTTGTCCTCCGACCCGATCGGAATCTGCACCGGCAGCGGCCGGGAGCCGAGACGTTTCTTGATCATGTCGACGCAGCGCACGAAATTGGCGCCGCTGCGGTCCATCTTATTGACATAGCAGAATCGCGGCACGCCGTAGTTGTCGGCGAGGCGCCAATTGGTCTCCGACTGGGGTTCCACCCCCGCCACGCCGTCGAATACTACGACGGCCCCGTCGAGCACACGTAGGGATCTATTGACCTCGATCGTGAAATCGACGTGTCCCGGCGTGTCGATGAGATTGATCTTCTTGTCGCGCCAGAAGGTGGATACGGCGGCACTTTGAATTGTGATGCCGCGCTTCCTCTCCTGCTCCATGTAATCGGTGGTCGTCGACGACTTCAAATCCTTGGTGTCATGGATGTCAATGATCGTGTGCTTGCGCCCCGTGTAATAGAGGATCCGCTCGGTCGTCGTGGTCTTGCCGGCGTCGACGTGGGCGATGATGCCGATATTGCGGATGTCAGAAAGAGCTACTGTGCGGGGCATAGGGGAAATTCCATGACAGTTTTCAGTTAGATCAAATCGATTGCACGGCCACAGGGACAAACTCGGATCCGGTCCGAAGCTATGAACACCGGTGGGAAGTTAACGGGGATGCCAGTCCGGCGGTTGCGACCGCCCGGTACTGTCCTACGTCCTAAGCATTCTGGACGAGCTTGTTGTGCCTTCCTGATTGAAGGGTAACACTTTTTTGCACCCCCCTGCGTCGCAGTAGCTACCGCGCAGGGATCGCGGCCGCGGTGGCGAGATGGCGACATATCCCCGGTTTTCAAGCCGCGGATGGCGGTTTATCCGAAGATCTGCCGCCCTGGGTCGCGAGGCATCGCAATGAGCGCACGGGCGTTGTACGGCCCCGGCAAGGCGAGGATAAGTTGTGAACGGTAATGCATCGTACGGCATGCAAAAGGTACTATTCGTTTGCGCTCGGACACTTAGCCGGCTCCGGGGCCAGGGCCCAGGGCGAATCTGCAAGGCCGACTGGTGAATGGTGCAAATTTCGTGGGGGTGAGGATCATGACGTCCAAGATCACTTACTACTGCGAGATGGACACCCCGATCGGCATCTTGTTGCTGGCTGGGGGCGAGGAACGACTGGCTGCAATCTATTTCCAGTCCGGGCCGCATCCGATGACGGCGCGAGTGGAGTGGATTGCGAGCGGGCGCCCCTTGCAGCCCGTCGTACGACAACTCAAAGAGTACTTTGCGGGTCGTCGGCGTCACTTCGAAGTGCCGCTGGAACCCACGGGTACACCCTTTCAGCGCGCCGTGTGGCAGGAATTGACGCGAATTCCATTCGGTGCTGTGACGTCGTACGGCGAAATCGCCCGGCGCATCGGCCATCCGCTCGCTTCACGGGCCGTGGGGCGTGCGAACGGCGCCAACCCCTGGCCTATCATCGTGCCTTGCCACCGGGTCATCGGGGCTAACCAGTCGCTCACGGGATTCGGCGGTGGTCTTGCGATTAAGCGCAGTCTGCTGCTGCTGGAAGCTGAGGCGGACGGACGTGGTTTGTTATCTCCGCCGGACGGCCGCGTGGAAGAACCAAAATTTTCAAGGGCGTGCGGCTAGCGCAAGACTCGGTCCTGGCTCGAGCCGTAGGGGATTCAAAGCCGCAGCCGGTTCAGACGGCCCCGTTCTCGCTGATTCCATCCCCCGCTTCGCGAATGCGATTGGCTCGCAGGAGGAGGGTCGCACCCGTACATTCGGGCTCTGTTCCGCGGCGCAGCGCCGTCCGCACTACGCGTTCAGCGCGATTTTCCGGCGCTATTTTGTAAATTTCATCAGTCTGCAAACAAACGACACTACGCTTTCGTGCAACGTTGGGGGCATTGCACATGAAAGTAAATCAGCTGATTCAGTCTGGGATCGCACTTGGCTTAGCCTTGGCATCGTTGACCTGTGCCACAGCGAGCGCTGCGAGCGAAGTAGGAACAAACCATATCAAGCACGTGCTGTTGCTAAGCGTCGACGGTATGCACGCTGTGGATTTCTACAATTGCTCGCATGGAATTGCCGGCGTGAACAACGGCAGTCCGTATTGCCCGAATCTGGCGAAATTGAGTGAGAGTGCGCTGAACTACGTGGCCGCCGTATCCTCGAAGCCTTCGGATTCTTTTCCCGGCCTGGCCGCACTGATTACCGGCGGTTCGCCGCGATCGACGGGGCTGTACTACGACGTGGCGTATGACCGATCGCTCGATGCGCCGGAGACGACGACCGGCACAGGCCTCGCCGGCGGGCCGTGCGCGCCCAACGGAATCCCAACCGGCACGACGACTGACTACGATCAAGGCATCGACATCAACGATAACGCATTGAACGGTGGCGCGCCGAATGCGGCTATGACCGAAGGCGGCGTCGCCTCGATTGACCCTAAGAAACTGGTGCGCGATCCGCAGAACGGTTGCGCGCCGGTGTATCCGTGGAATTTTCTGCGCACGAATACAATCTTCGGCGTAGTGCGCGCGGCGGGCGGCTATACGGCATGGATTGACAAGCACCCATCCTATTCGATGGCAGCGGGACCGGGCGGCAAGGGACTGGATGATTATTATTCCCCGGAAGTGAGTTCAAATGTGGTGGCGCTGCCCGGGGTCAAGACCGCGCAAGGCGCTTCTTGTGCAACCATCCGCGATAAGAGCGGGGGCGCCTGGAACGGTAGCTTCGCGAACATCCAGTGCTACGACGCATTGCGTGTTAACGCGCTACTGAACGAGATTGCAGGTAAGACGCACAATGGCGCGCCAGCCGTTACGCCGGCGCTCTTCGGCATGAATTTCCAATCCGTCTATGTGGGGCAAAGCGTCGCGGAGATGGGCGTCGGCAAAGGCGGTTATGAGAATGCAGCAGCGCGGCCAGGTGCAGAACTATTGAGTGAGATCGAGTTCGTCGATGCTTCCATTGGCGACATCGTGGGTGCATTGAGGAACGCGGGCATTTATGACGATACGCTGCTCATCATCACCGCCAAGCATGGGGAATCGCCGATCGATCCGCGCTTATATGTGGCCGACGGCGCAAACACGCCGGCAACTCTGCTAGGCACCGCCATTCCCTGGTCCGAGTCACCACTTAATACAAACGGGATCGGCGCGACTGAGGACGATGTATCTGTGCTGTGGTTGGTTCCCGGCGCGAGCGTGCTCGCGGCAGCGGAATTGCTTGAAAACAACGCCACAGCGATTGGACTTGGCCAACTGTATTACGGCCCTTCTTTGTGGCTGAACAACAATGTAGGCGGCCTTGAGCCGGGGCAGGATCCGCGTGCGCCCGACATCATCGTCACTCCAAACGTCGGCGTAACTTATTCGGGCAGCACGGCGATGATCGGCGACCACGGAGGCTTCGCGCATGACGATACGAACGTCATCATGCTGGTGACCAATCCCCACTTTAACGCCACCACCGTGTTGGCCGCGACCACGACTGCGCAGGTCGCGCCGACGATCGTCACGGCATTGGGCTTGCAGCCCACGGCGCTCGACGCGGTGCGTGCAGAGGGTACGCAGGTATTGCCCGAGGTGGCAGCGCAGCTATCCAGCTGGTAGGAATTCAAGAGGCTGCTGCCTGGCAGGCCGTTTTTCGAGAATGGAAGCTCGTACGCTCCTATTGATGATCAGCAGCGCCGGGTCAGCGGTCCTCGAAATTGATCAAACCCCGTGCTCTGCTGGCAGCACGCCGCGCGCCACGGCCTTCAATAGCAGCTTGTGATCGGCTTCCGTCTGGTCCGCGTAGGCTCTGGCGAAGCGACACAGCGCTTGGTCGAGCTGGTCCGAGCCACCGACGTAGCCCGCAATCGCCGAGGCGCGACCAGTGCGCGCATGACCCTTGCCGAGCAGGTGACCGACGACGGCGGCGTAGTCGCTGAGTGCCGCGGCGTCCATCGCATTGAGCGGCACGCCGCCCTTCATATTGCGGAATTGCCGCACGTAGTACTGCAGCCCCTCGATGGTGGTCCATCCGAGCAGCGGGTCGCTGATCGTCTGCAGCGCTTGCTCATACTCCACAACCCGCTGTCCTTGATGCGCGTGCCAGGCTGACGGGCCATGGACGTATGGAGCCAGCACCGAGCGGCGCGCTTGTTTCAGCTGGAGGAACATCACATCGTTCGCAGTGCCGCCCTGGAGCAGCGCGATATAGGCGCGCAGGCCGACGCTGCCGACCCCGACTACTTTATGAGCGATATCCACCAAGGTGTAGTTGGCGAGCGCACGGCGCCAGTGCGGTGCCAGCGTCGTGAGGTACGCATTCAAGCCGACAGCTACATGGGCGGCAGCGGCTTTCGGCACCCGGGTGATGAGCGGCGGCTCGCTCACGATGCGACGGCCGCGCTGGGTTGTGTAGCGCGGCAATTCCCGGCCACAGGTGTGGTGTCGCGAGCGCTTCGCGGCACGCGTGATCGCATTGCGCAGTGACTTCGATCTGACCGTCTCGCGCAGCCGGTCAACGTCGACCCGCCGATAAGAGCGCGAGAGCAACGGCACGTCGGCGAGAAAGCGCATCACCTGCCGATAGGCGGCGACGCAACTGGCCACGGATGATTCGCATTGTGATTCGCGGCAACCATTCTGACGTCCAGCTACCCAGATGCTGGCGACCAGCCGCCGCAGATCCCATTCCCAGGCTCCGGGGTGCGCCTCGTCGAAGTCGTTGAGGTCGATGACCAGATCTTGTTCCGGAGAGGCATAGAAGCCGAAGTTGCCCAGGTGGGCATCGCCGCAGGCGACGAGCATGATGCCCGTGGCCGGAAGGTGCGCGACATCCTCGGCCATTACCACGGCAGCCCCACGCAAAAATCCGTACGGGGAGGCCGCCATGCGGCCAACGCGGATAGGAATCAGCGACTCAAGTCGGCCTTTGTCAGAGTGCCGGATCTGTGCAATCGGATCCGGGCGATTGGTCGGCGCCTTCCACTGACCCAGCCACTTGCGTGGCACTCGCCGCCGCAGGCTGCGGCCCAGTTTCCAACGTTGCGCGCTCGATAGCGGTCGGCGGCGCAGCGCACGGCCATTGTCGCTGTCAATACCGGCCAGGATCATGCGCAACTCGGCGGACAGGGTACTCGCGGGGCCGGCCGCCCTAGCGGGCAGACGCGCCGCTTGTTTCCCGGGAGTGCTCGGGCTGTCGTCGCTGCTCATGGTTGTGTTCACTAGGCGAAGCATACGCGATCCCAACATTAGCGCTTATCCGCCGATGTCGCTGTGGAGTCGTCGCAGCCTCTCGGCCTCGGTGAGATCGACGAGGCCGTGGGCTCGTTTCAGAAGGCCTACGACGACCGGTCACCGGATATGGTTTACGCGCAGGTCGGCAGCCGACTCAATCCGCGCCTCGCCGCCAATGCCGGTTACCGCGCAATCATGGACAAAATGGCATTTCCGCCTTCGGCTAGGTAAAGCGTGAGTCAGTACTACCCGAAGGGAATGGAATCGATGACTTCGGCGGCGCGAGATTTCACTACTTAGAATAGTGCCTCGATGATCTGCAGCATGCCCCAAAATGCAATCGCCCACACAGCGGTTCGAAGGTAAGGAATTCCGATGACATACACAGGCAGGTACGCGAGTCGAGCCCAGAAGTAGAGTTCCGCACCTAGAGCCGTGTGCGGCGTATTGTGCTTGGAAACAACGACGGCCAGCACGGCTGCCGCAAAGAATCCGAACGTCTCCAGGAAATTTGCGTTGGCGCGCGCCGCGCGCGCCGCGATAGGCGTCAGCGGTTTTGCTTCTCCGTCACGATTGCTTGCATTCCATCGCAGTCCGCGCTGCTGACTGCTGAGGACCGAGGCGACGATCACATAGGCAAGTCCGAGAAGGATACTGCAGCCCAGCATTTCAAGCTCTGTGGACATGTTGCGCTCCGGGTTGGATTAGATCGCCCATTGATTCCGCGTGCCACCCTAGCTTGAGGACGTTTGCAGTTCCAGAGCGAGACGCGTTGAGGTGCGCCTCACATACAGAGGATGCCCATACCGATCGTGGCGAATTTCATTTTCCACCGATATGTACCGACATGAGGCAAGTCCGTAGGTTTGCCTCTCTGCGGTCGCACAACAGCCATTGGGGTTTCAATACGCGGGACCGCGATGGGCTGCTCCGGATGAATCTAGCCATGCGCGCAGCTTCGTGCGGTATCCGGGTATACTCTGCGCGGGACGACATCAGATGCATCGCCGCAGCGCGCTTCGGCGGTTCGATCCACCACGTCGACCGGATCTCGATGCGTACATATTTGATTGCGGCATGTCGCGTCGCGAATCGTTCCGATCCCCGAAATTCTTATAGACGTTGGCCATCGCGAGTAGGTGAGCATGATCGAAAGCAGTGCAGATCCTTACCATGCGGCCATTGCCATTTTCGACTCGCGAAAGTGCCTGCCGTTGACGGTTGCTGCCAATCGCGAGGGACACGTTCGTGAGCGTTCGATCGGCGCCGCGCATCTGCTGTTGGCTATGCCAGGCTACCGTTACACTCGAGCCGAGCGGGCCACATGAACTTTTGGATCACCCTCGCCGCCTACGAGGCAGCATGGTTCATCACGGTGATCAGTGCCGGACGCGAGCGTACGTGGCCGGGGCTGTTGGCCAATGCGATATTCGCAGCCTGGCGGCTGCGCGTGTCGCTGCGACGCCCACTTGAGCTGCGGCTAATGGCTGTCGCACTCGGACTCGGCCTGTTGTTGGACGGCGGGTTAGCGGACAAACGCCTTTTGGTCTATGCCGCGGCGTGGCCCGCGGGCATTGCGCCGGCATGGATATTGGGATTGTGGCTCGCCTTCGCGCTCACCATCGAGCCGCTATTTGGTTACCTGCAGGGACGCCCTTGGCTCGCCGCTGCGTTCGGCGCGATCGGTGGACCGCTGGCATATCTCGGGGCTGCCCGTGGCTGGCAAGCTGTGCGTTTCACGCCACCGGCGTGGCATGCACTGCTTTGGCTTGCGATCGGCTGGGGAATTACGGTGCCGTTGCTGGTCGGCCTGGCAGGGTATTGGTCGCGCGGGACGACAAGCCCGTTGGCTCAGCGCGGTTTATAACGGGTTCCGATGCAGCTACGGATAGTTAAAGTGGGTTTCGACGTCTGTCCTTGATGGAATCCGGGTCATTCGCCACCTCCTTGGCTCGAGAAATCTGCTTAGAGGTGAACTGTCCGACGTGTGGGTTCGCGTTTTCTGCCCCGGGGGATTTTGCCCCACACCACCGTTAAGCTCGTCGTTGCCCGTTAATGCTCGTATTGAGCCGTTCCGGCGCGCACAACGCCCGCGGCAATATTAATAACCAACTTCCGGCGTCGGTTGCTGGGGCAACACGAGAGCGGCGCGCAATTATTATTCTCTAGCTCCGCCAGCCTCCTTTATCCGCCAGGAGAATGCGCGAACCCCGAGCGGCAAGATCGACGGTCTCTCTCTGTGAAGTGTACGTCAAGAAGAGCGTACGTCAAGAGGAGTTGACACTTTGCACGCTCAAGCAGATTCTTAAATGAAGTGCCCAAAACGCACTTGCGCGGCGGTAAGTAAACATCCGAGGACCCAAAAGCCGGCGGGCGCGCCCCATCGAACTGCCCCTTTCCTATGTGGCCTAGGACCGAACGATCGCCCGTAGATGAACTATTAGGAACCGCGAAGTTATGACGTTCCCGTTCTCCGCAATCGTCGGCCAGGAAGAAACGCGTCTCGCGCTCATGGTCGCCGCCGTCGATGAGGGGGTCGGAGGTGTCCTGCTATTTGGGGATCGAGGCACTGGAAAGTCAACCGCCGTGCGTGCGCTGGGGGCTTTACTGCCACCGATGCGCGCAGTAACCAACTGCCGCTTTGGGTGTAACCCGCGCGACCGCGCGACACACTGCGAGGAGTGCCGCGCGCGTCGCAAAAAGGGTGCACTCAGGAGTCATCTGGTGCCAGTCCCCGTGGTCGATCTGCCATTGGGTGCAACGGAAGACCGCGTCGTCGGCGCCCTCGATCTGGAGCGTGCGCTCGCCCATGGGAAGAAGGCGTTCGAGGGCGGCCTGCTGGCGCGGGCGAACCGTGGATTTTTGTATATCGACGAAGTCAATTTACTTGAGGACCATCTGGTCGATTTGCTACTCGATGTGGCGGCTTCTGGCGAAAACGTCGTCGAGCGTGACGGTCTCAGTGTCCGGCATCCCGCCCGATTCGTGCTGATCGGCAGCGGCAATCCAGAAGAGGGCGAGCTGCGACCACAACTGCTCGATCGTTTCGGTCTTTCGGTGGAGATCCGCACTCCCGAGGATCTGCCCACGCGGATCGAGGTGGTGCGCCGGCGTGATGAGTTCGAGCGCGAGCCTACGAAATTCGCCCGCAAGTGGCGCAAAGAGGACGAGCTCCTTCGTCGGCAGATCGAGGCTGCACGTTCACGCCTCGCCAATGTGCGCGTTCCCGAGACGGCGCTGCAGCGCGCCGCGCAGCTGTGCTTGCGCCTGGGAACCGACGGGCTGCGCGGCGAGCTTACGCTCATACGTGCTGCACGCGCGCTGACCGCGCTCGATGCCGCCGATGAAGTTTCTGACTCGCAGCTGCGGCGCATCGCGCCTGCGGCGCTGCGCCACCGGCTGCGCCGCAATCCCTTGGACGAGGCAGGCTCTAGCGCACGCGTGGCGCGGGCCGTCGCAGAGCTCTTCGACGCATGAACGCCGAAGCTGGCGCGCGCTCCGAGCGTTGGGCGAATGCTGCCGCGGCAACCGCCGTGTTTGCAACCGACCCGCTTGGGTGCGCAGGGGTTTCGCTGCGCGCGCTCTACGGACCGGTTCGTGAACGATGGCTTGCCCTGCTCGGCGCTTTGTTGCCTGCAACGGTGCGCATACACCGGATTCCGCTACACGTATCCGATGCGCGACTGCTCGGCGGACTTGATTTGGCTGCGACCCTGAGCACAGGCCGTCCGGTCGCGGAGCGCGGCATATTCGTCTCCGCAGACGGTGGCATCGTCGTTCTGGCGATGGCGGAGCGAATGACCAGCGCCTTCGCCGCTCGGCTTGCTGCGGTGTTGGACACTGGCGAAGTTGCGTTGGAACGGGACGGATTCGCTCGACGCTACGCCACGCGCTTTGGTGTGATTGCTCTCGATGAAGGGATGACTGACGACGAGCGACCGCCCGCTGCGGTCCTTGATCGGCTGGCATTGCACGTCGATCTGAATGGAATCGAGTCCTCGTCGCTGGATGACGGCGCGGTCCTGTTAGGCACAACAGCCTACCCCGCGCGTATCGCGGCAGCGCGCGATCGCCTGGGCAGCGTGCAGATTAAGCCCGCCATCGTTGCCGCTCTGTGCGAGGCGGCGAGCTCGCTTGGCATCGCATCGGTGCGGGCACCGCTACTTGCCTTGCGTGTCGCACGCGCCGCAGCCGCTATAGCCGGGCGCAACCATGTCGCTGACGAAGACGTGCAGCTTGCAGCGCGGCTCGTGTTTGCGTCGCGGGTGACAGTATTGCCGGCCGCGCAGGCACCAGCTGAGCCGGACGCAGCGGAGCGCGAGGAATCGAGCCGCGATCCGCCGCCCAGCGATCCCGCATCACGGGACAGCCCTCGAAACGAGGCCGAAAGTTCCAACGTCGATACGCTCGAAGATACGGTTGTTGCCGCGGCGCAGGCTGCGATCCCGCAGCACTTGCTCGCGATGCTGCAGTCATCCGCTCGCGGCAAGGTGCGCGCGCAACCATCCGGCCGGGCAGGACCCCGGCAGCTAAGTCCCGCGCACGGTCGGCCCGCGGGTATTCGCAAAGGATCC
>Ga0302325_10002663_pt1 | contig 43014 bp, 38 predicted proteins | sample Palsa_T0_2_FD_201948 | JGI IMG/M metagenome (GOLD analysis project Ga0302325, IMG submission 201948) | Peat permafrost microbial communities from Stordalen Mire near Abisko, Sweden - Palsa_T0_2 | ecosystem: Environmental > Terrestrial > Soil > Palsa > Peat permafrost | place: Sweden: Abisko... | reverse complement strand
CGCGTCTGGCGAATGTCAACATGGGGCCGCTCGCCTCGCTCGCGCAGCGCCGCGAGGTGCGCACCCGACTCACGCGCCTGAATGCCGAAGGGGCGGTGGTGTTCGGCGGTGAGATGGCTCTAAAGCCAGCTGGCGCTGACGCGGAGCGCGGTGCATTTCTCGCGCCGACTCTCTTGCACTGCAGTGCTGCCGGCGCGGCGCGCGCCGTGCATACGGTCGAGGCCTTTGGGCCGGTGTGCACCGTGCTTCCTTATGCGAATGAGGAGGAGGCAATTCAACTTGCGCGGCGCGGCGGTGGCAGTCTCGTCGCCTCGGTGTTCAGCGCCGACGATGCGGCGGCCGCGCGTCTGGTGCTGGGACTTGCGCCGTTTCACGGCCGAGTACTGGTCGTCAACGAAACTTGTGCTGCTGATTCCACCGGTCATGGCTCGCCGCTGCCGCATCTCGTACACGGCGGTCCCGGCCGCGCCGGCGGCGGCGAGGAGCTCGGCGGAGTTCGTGGCGTGCTGCACTACATGCAGCGCACGGCCGTGCAGGGCACGCCCGACGTCCTCACGGCCGTGACCTCGCGATGGGTGCGCGGCGCGCGCGAGCGCGCTCCGAAGGTTCATCCATTCCGGATACCCTTTGGTGCGCTCGTCATTGGTGACACCTTCAATTCGTCCGAGCGCGAGGTGACGATTGCGGACATCGAGCGCTTCGCGGCACTCTCCGGAGACCACTTCTACGCGCACATGGATGAGGCGGCCGCGCGGCGCAACCCCCTCTTTGGCGGCCGCGTCGCGCACGGTTACTTTCTCGTCGCGGCAGCGGCTGGCCTGTTCGTCGAGCCCGAATTCGGGCCGGTGCTTGCGAACTACGGCATCGACGCGCTGCGCTTCGTCAAACCGGTCAAGCCCGGAGACCGGATCCGCGTGCGTATCAGCTGCAAGGAGAAATCATTGCGCGCCGGAATGGGCTACGGCGAAGTACGCTGGGACGCCGAAATCATCAATCAGGACGGCGCCGTGGTGGCGAGCTACGATGTGCTCACGATGGTGAGTGAACGCGCCATTCCGGACCAGGTAGCCTAGGCCATGTCGAGCGCCGCTCTCGTGTCAGTCGCCACTTACCGTGCCGCGCATCCGGCACTGCAGTTCGAAGCACCGCTGCCGGGAATTCTCGAGGTGATCATCGCCAATGAGGCGCGCTTGAACGCCGCCGGCGCGGCGCTGCATCGCGACCTTGCGCAGGTGTGGCGCAGTATCGATTCCGATCCGGCCGTCCGCGCGGTGCTAGTGCGCGGCGCCGGTGCGCATTTCTGCTCGGGTGGGGACTTTGCGCTGATCGAGGAGATGATCGCCGACGACGCAGCGCTCGTGCGCGTGTGGAAAGAGGCGAGTGATCTTGTGTACAACCTCGTGAATTGCTCCAAACCCGTGGTCGCCGCGATCCGCGGCACCGCGGTCGGTGCCGGGCTTGCCGTTGCGTTGCTCGCGGACATCGCGATCGCCGGGCGCAGCGCCCGACTGATGGACGGCCACACCCGTCTCGGCGTCGCGGCAGGGGATCACGCGGTGCTCATCTGGCCGCTCCTGTGTGGTCTTGCGCGCGCACGCTACTACCTGTTGCTGAATGAGCCAGTGACGGGTGAAGTCGCCGAACGCATCGGGCTCGTGGCGCGCTGCGTCGATGATGAGGCGGTGTACGGCGATGCCCTGGAGACGGCGCGTAAGCTCGCCGCCGGCAGCGCAACGGCGGTGCAGTGGACCAAACACGCGCTCAACAATTGGCTGCGCCTCGCAGGCCCGAGCTTCGATGCCTCGCTCGCTCTGGAATTTTTGGGCTTTCGTCTGGCCGATGTTCGCGCCGGCCTCGCAGCGGTCAAGAACAGGCGGCCGGTATAGAACGCGCACGTGCCCGACAGGGCAGGGACCCCCATGGATCGGCACCCGTTGCTGCTCAGTGTTGCAGTTGCCTGTACCTACGGCGCGGCGTCCGCGGCTTGGGCGGACGGCTCGCTGGGCGGCTCGCTAGATGTGACTTCAGATTACATTTATCACGGCCTGTCGCAATCGGATCGCGATCCGGCAATTCAGGGCGACATTCACTATCGCAGCGAATCAGCCGGTGCAACGGCGGAGAATTTCATTGGGCTGTGGGGCTCGACGATCGGCCGCACTGTAACCGACGGCAGCTATGAGCTGAACGCCTACCTCGGCCGTACGATTCTCATCGACTCCGACTCGAGCGCCACGGCGAACTACGTGCACTACGCCTACCCCGACAGCCACGGCACGCCGCACTACGACTACGACGAGCTCTCGGGCACCTGGGCATATCAGGACCGGCTGTTTGCGACCGTGGCATGGACGCCCAACACGGCGCGCTACTCCGAGTACTCCGAGCGGGCGGAGGGGCTGTGCTGTCGGTTCCTGTCGTACGACGTCGCGGTGCACCAGAGCCTGGGCCATGCGTTCACACTCTCAGCGGCCCTGGGGTACGATGAGTTGCGCGGACTTTCCGGCTACGGCTATTGGAACGCCGGCATCGCCTATGCGCTGGGCGCGTTCCAGCTGGAGGTGGCCTATTTTGGCCTGCAGCCGCGCGAGGAGTATGTGTATGGAGACGTGCTCGCGGGGAACCGCGTGGTAGCCACTCTCGTGTGGCGGTTTTGAACCAAAATGCGCCGCGGCGGCACTCACGGGTATGTTCGCACTTTCGCCGGCTCCCAGCCCGCAGCCGCGCAGCCTGCGCGACGAAAACGCCGCCGTGAAACTTGAGCCGCACGGCCCATCGCGCCCGGAGCGCACGCCCGCTGCGAGCGCAGCGGCCGCCGATCCGCGTGAGCGCGCGCTGATCGAGCGCATTGCAGCTCACGACCGCGCGGCGCTGAAGGAGCTCTACCTTCTCTATCACCGCCGACTCGCCCGCTTCCTTACGCGTGTCACCTCGCGTTACGACCTCGCCGAGGAGATCATCAACGATACATTTTGGGTCGTGTGGCAGAAGGCGGGTGACTTTCGCGGCGACTCGTATGTTTCGACCTGGATCATGGGTATCGCCTATCGCCGCGGCCTGAAGGCGCTCAAACGCGCAAGCGTCATGCTATTGCGTGCGCACGACATTGCCGCGGAGAACGCGGACAGTCATGAGCCGTGGAGCGGTGCCGAGCGGCGCGAATGGCTCAATGCCGCGCTCGAGCGGCTGCCGTCCGAGCAGCGCCTGGTGCTGGAGCTCGCCTACCATCTGGGGCATTCCTGCGAGGAGATCGCCGAGATCATGAATTGTCCCGTCAACACCGTGAAGACGCGCATGTTCCACGCGCGCCGGAAACTGAAGGTGTTGCTGCCGGCGCTCGCCGGAATCCAGCCGGAGTCAGGCGCATGAGCGCCGACTCGGCGCAGGGCGGCGCGCATGGAGCCAAATGGGAACTCATTCCTTGGCTCGTGAATGGCCGCTTGAGTGGCGCAGAGGCCGCGGCGGTGCGCGCGCACCTGGAGAACTGTGCCGAGTGCGCGCGCGAATACGCACAGCAGCGGCGCATCTTTGAGGCCATGCAGCCCGATGACAGCATCGCCTTTGCATCGGAGGCGGCTTTTCAGAAGCTCGCGGCGCGCCTCGATGCGGTGCCCGTGCCGGCCCACAGGGCAACGATTGCCGTCGTGCGCTGGGTCGCCGCCGCCAGCATCGTGACGGCGCTCGGATTGGCTGCGTGGGGCGGATGGATAGTTGAGCACACGCGCGCAAGCTCCCCCGCCGCCTATCAAACCCTCACAGCGCCTGCTCTGGCCGCAGGCGGGACCCAGTTGCGGGTCGTGTTCGCGCCCGATCTCACCCTGGCCGATCTTGAACGCCTGCTGCGTTCAATTGATGCCTACATCAGTAATGGTCCGACCGAGGCGGGAGTGTTCACGCTCACCGTCGCTCCCGGGAGCGACTCTGCCGTCGACGTCGCCCAGCGCCTCGCCATACTGCGCGCGGATGCCAACGTGCGCTTCGCGGAACCGGTCACGGCCGCCCCTTAGTGCTCTGATGCGCACCCTCGCCGCGCTCGTCTGCATGTTACTCGCGGCCTGCGCATCCCCGGGTGCGCGCCTGCGTGCGCCGCCGCTGCCGCTCGAGATGCGCGCGGCGCCGTCAAATTTTGTGGTGGTGACCGTGCGCAACGATCCGCGGCCGCTCGCCACCCGCGCCGGTGCGACGTTGCGCGGCTATGACAGCGCGGGCCTCTATGGCGTCACCAGCGACGCCCGCGCCACGGTGCGCGCCATCACCAAGGATTATGGATTGCGCGAAGTGTCGGCGTGGCCCATCGCCGCGCTTCGCGTGCACTGCGTGGTGTTCCGCGTCCCTGCGGATACGGTGCCCGCGCAGATGATCGGGAAACTCGCCAAAGATCCGCGCGTGGATTCCGCGCAGCCGCTGAACGCGTTCGCGACCGAGACGGACTCCGATGCCGGCACCTACAACGATCCGTATGCGAGCCTGCAGACGGTCCTGCGTGATCTCACCGTTGCGCAGGCCCAGCAATGGTCGCGCGGCTCCGGCGTGCGCATTGCCATCATCGATACCGGCATCGACTTTGAACATCCGGATCTTGCCGGGCAGGTGATTGCGCGGCGCAATTTCGTCGACGCCGATGACGCGGCTTTCCGCTTCGATCGTCATGGCACCGCGGTGGCGGGTGTCATTGCCGCAGTCCCGGACAATCATATTGGGATTGTCGGTATTGCCCCCGACGCGCGCATCCTCGCGCTGAAGGCGTGCTGGCAGGCGCCGCAGCCAGGCGCACCGGCCACATGCAACAGCTTCACGCTCGCGCAGGCAATCGGTAGCGCCATCGATATGCAGGCGGATATCGTGAATCTGAGTCTCGGTGGCCCCTCGGACCCACTGCTCGCGCGCCTGCTGCGGCGTGGCATGCAGCGCGGGACGATATTCATCGGCGCCGCCCCGCCGCCCGGGATGCCAGCGGGTTTTCCGACGGACGTGGACGGAGTGCTGTCGGTGGGGGTTGCGGAGGAGTCGACCGGAGGAGGAAGCCCGCGGCTCCTTGCCCCCGCCCACGACGTGCTGACGCTCGTTCCGGCGGGGCATTGGGATTTTGCCTCGGGAAGTTCCATTGCTGCGGCGGAAGTCACCGCGACCGTGGCGCTCCTGCTGTCGCAGCGACCGCATCTGACGGCGGCCGAACTTTTCGGGGTGCTCGCGCGAACGTCGCAGCATCTGACCACGCGCGATGTGCCGCTGGTATCCGTTAATGCCTGCGCGGCGCTGGCCGATGTCCTGCAGCGCGTCGGCTGTGGCGCGGCGCGTGATCCCGCAGCAGCGATCGCAGACTCCGCGGCCGTGCACCCCAGTGCATCCAAGCAGGTCAACGTTGCAAATTAGGGTGCCAGCAGTGACCTGTGAGGCCGCAGGGGGCCGTGAGGGGGCTTGGCGCTGCGCGCGGCCTGATGCAATGCACAAGTTTCCTCCGCGCTGAGATATTCAGGGCCATCGGCGCAGATAAGTAGTGCAGTTGCTGCTTTCCTGCGAGAGCGTTGTCAGGCGGATCGGGTCCAGGGCTCACGACCGGGTATTCGCGCGATAAGGATCTAGCGTTTCTTGGCGCTCGGCGGAGCAGGACTTTCCGACCGAGACCCCCCGCGTGGGAAAGCAGTAACTGCGCCTCTTCGAACGCTTGCGCTAACCGTCGACACGTAGGGCGAATCGCGGTCAAAAAACCGCCATAGCCGCCGCGCCCAATCCCCCGCGTAGTCCACTCCAATGCGCTCGGCACGGGCGATCCGCGGCGTGGGCGCGCCCGCTCCCGGCCGCTCAAGCCACAAAGTCTTGCCGCACAGATCCGCCGCGTTCAGCCGCCGATCGATGCGCATCGCCCGGCACAAAAGCCCCGGTCCCCAGCTGGGCTCGTCGAGGTTACGCACCGGGGCGAGCGCCCGCAGCAGCACGGCATGCGGCCGGCCCTCGCCACCCGTGACCAGATTCAAGCAATTCCACACACCATAGATCAGGTACACGTAGGCGTATCCGGGCGGGCCGAACATGACGCTGGTGCGCGCAGTGCGCCCGCGCGCCGAGTGCGCGGCCAGATCCCGAGGGCCACAATAGGCTTCAGTCTCGACGATGCGCCCCGTGCGCCTGATGCTGCCATCGTCGTGCACGAGGTGCATCCCGATGAGTTCGCGCGCCACTGTCAGGGTGGAGCGTGCATAAAAGTCGCGGGTTAAACGCTTGCGGGCGCGATAGCGGCGACGAATTTGCATAGAATACAGAGTGATGTTGCGAATTGCGGTAGTAGATTCATGATTCAGCGTAGCCTCGGTCTCGGGGCCCTTGTGCTCATTTTATCCGCGCCGCTCGCGGCCACTCAGTATGAACTGGTGGACGGGGCACCACCGGTGTACGGCGCCGATCAGTACGTCAAAGCCGCGTACGAAGACACTCTTCTTGATATCGCCCGGCGCTACAGCGTGGGCTACGAGGAGATCCGTCGCGCCAACCCGAAGCTTGATCTATGGATCCCCGGGGCCGGTGCGGATGTGCTCGTGCCGGGCCGGCGCATCCTGCCGCCCGGGCCGCGCGAAGGCATTGTGGTGAACCTCCCAGAACATCGCCTCTACTACTATCCGCGCGCCAAAAAGCATGAAAAACCGGTCGTCATCACCTTTCCCGTGAGCGTCGGGAAGATGGACTGGCGCACTCCGCTCGGGCAGACCCAAATCATCACCAAGCTGGCGCAGCCCTCCTGGCATCCGCCGCCCTCGGTGCTAAAGGAGCATGCCGAGAACGGCGATCCGCTGCCCAAAGTCGTGCCTCCCGGCCCGGACAACCCCTTGGGCGAGTATGCGATGCGCCTGGCGATTCATCCCGGGGATTACCTCATTCACGGAACCAACAATCCGCAAGCCGTCGGCATGGCTGTGACGCACGGTTGCATCCGCCTGTATCCGGAGGACATCGAGGCACTCTTTAAGATGGTGCCCGTCGGCACCAAGGTGTGGCTGATCAACGAGCCGGTGAAGGTGGCTTTCGTGGACGGTGAGCTCTTGCTTGAGGCGCATCCGCAGATCGACGCTGAGGGCCAGCCGATGGAGCCGGATCTGGACCTGCTCTCCCTGAAGCTCGACCACGCGCTCGGATCGACCACTGCCGCCATAAATTGGGATCTTGCGCGCGAGACGCTGCAGTCAGCGCTCGGTATGCCTACGCTCGTGGGACTGCAGGCCGACCTGGATGCGCCCGCGGACTCCGCGCCAATCGCACCAACGCCAGCGCCCGCGACACCGCCGGTTGCTGCCGGTCGAGGTGCCTCGGCGCCGGCGCCCGAGCGCGAACCGCTCACCATAACCATGCCGCCGCCGCCGCCGGCCACATCGTCGCAGTCCGCGCCGGGATCCACGGCCGCTCCGACGAGTACCCCGCCGGCCACTGTCAATCCGCAGCCCTGAGTCTTGCGGCGCCGCGCAGGCGCGGCACGCAGCTCGCGGAATTCCTCGTCAGGCGCGGTTGAGCGCGGCGACGAAAAGCACGGGGCCCGTCGGCTTCCCGGTCGCAGAGCCGCCCGGTGGCTCGAGGCTCACCGCCACTTGCGCGGCGATTGCGAGTGCAGCGCGCTGCGCCGGGGTGAGTACCCGCTCAAGCTGGCCCGCATTCGGCAGTACTCCCAGTGAGACCGGGGCCGCTTTGCCCGGTTGCAGCGCCCAGAGCTCAAAGGAATGCCCTGGCTGCGCGGTGACGCCCGCGAGCGCCACGGCCCGCAGCCGCTCGCGGCGCGTATCAAGTTCAATGCTCCACGCAACCGGGCCCTGCTCGCCCTTGATCGTCGCCACAGTCTGCAGCTGCAAGGATTCGGTCATGTGCCAGGCGAAGTAGCCGCCGGCGAAGATTGCGCATAGCACCAGCGCCGCGGCGAGCGCGCGCAGGCCAGGGCGCGCCGCGGCACGCCGCCCCGCATCGGCGCGCGCTACGTCGGCGGCGCGGATGCGCTCCTCGATCCGCGCCCACACCTCGGGCGACGGCGCAACTGGCGTCAGGCGAAGAGCCAGCGGCATGAGGCGTCCCTCCCAGGTGCGCACGCGGCTTGCGATGTGCCATTCGGCGCTCTGCCAGCGCTCGAACCTGCGCCGCGCGGCGCCGCGCAGCGTGCCCAGCACGTATTCAGCGGCGAGCGCATCAATGAGCTGTGGTTGATCGTGTTTCATCTTTCCAGACACTGTCGCAAAGAGGCGAGTCCACGCCGGATCCAACTCTTGATCGTGCCCAGTGGCTCGCCCGTCACACGCGCGATGTCGGCGTGCGAATAGCCGTTGACGAAGGCGAGCTCAATACCGCGGCGCTGCTCGCCGCTCAATTCTTCGAAGCAGCGCGCGAGCGCCGCGGCCGAGCGCCCGGCGCTCGACCAGTCCCCGAGGCCCTCCATGCCGGAGTGCGGCATCTGCTCGACGTCCGCCTCGCGATACAGTTCTGCGCGCTCACCGCGCAGTACGTCGATCGCGCGATGCCGCGCAATCGCGAGCAACCAGATGCGCGCCGGCCCGCGTGCGCTTTCAAATTGCCCCGCACGCTGCCAGATGCTGACGAAGACATCCTGCAGCGCCTCTTCGGCGAGCGCGCGGCGCTTCAAGATGCGCAGCATGCCGGCGAGCATCTGTCCGGACATGAGGTCGTAGAGTTGCCTCAAAGCCTGCCGATCGCGCGCCGCGCAAGCCTGGATGAGCCGTGCCAGCTCCTGGTCCATGCGGTTCGCGATATCGGGGTCGGACATGGTCTAAGTACGCCCTGGCGCCGGCATCGGATGCACGGCGAATGTGCTACGGCGCACATCCTCGTTGACACGCGCCGCGGATGCAGACATGTTCAGCGAGTCGATAAATTTTGTCACGTCGCATTATGAACGCTGCACGGCCCTCGGGAGTCATCACCATCACGACTGACTTCGGGCATCAAGGTCCGTTCGTGGGCGTGATGAAGGGCTGCATCCTCAGCCGCTTTGCCGATGCGCGCATCATCGATCTCACGCATGAGATCGTGGTGCACTGGCCTGCGGAGGCGGGCTTCTGGCTCGCGCGCGCCTTTGCCTATTTTCCCGCCGGCACGGTGCACGTCGCGGTCGTCGATCCGGGCGTCGGAACTTCGCGCGACATCATCGTCGTTACGGCCGCCGGCCATATATTTTTCGCTCCGGACAATGGACTCCTGGCGCCCATTGTGACGCGCCACCCGCAGGCTGCGATCGTTCGCCTGATGCCCGCGGCACTGCTGCGCTTCGGCATCGAAAGCGCGAGCGCAACCTTCCACGGCCGGGACATCTTCGCACCGCTCGCGGCGGAATTAGCTTCGGGGCGCTGCACGGCGGCGGATCTTGGGGAGCGCGTGCGCACACTCGTGCCTTCCTGGGTGGATGAGCCGACGGTCGACGCTAACGTGACCGGACTCGTCATGACGATCGATCACTTCGGCAATCTCATCACCAATATTGATGCGGCACTCATCGCGCGTTTTCGTAACCCGCGGGTCTTTGCGGGCAATCACGGATTTGAGCTCAGGCGCACTTACGGTGATGTGCGACCGGGCGACTACCTGGCGCTCGTCAACTCCTTCGGCGTGGTTGAAATCGCCCGCGCCGAGCAGAGCGCCGCCGATGGCTTGGGCTTAAGCCGGGGCGCTCCGGTCACGGTGCGCGAAGCCTAGAGAGCGACTCGCACATACCACAGTTGATCGGCGGCGGGAATCCGTTATAGTTCGCAACCCTTGCGGCGCGCGACAGAAGCGCGTTAGTTATTGATTGTTATAAAGAATTAGACTCCACGCGATGCCCGAGCGAGACACCGAGAGCTTTGATATTGACGAGGAATTCCTGAGCGGAGCCGAAGACGGCACCGAATATGAGCGGCTATTAGACAAAGTCGACAAGCGCGTCCGCACCCAGGGTAAGCGCGGAAAAGCGGCTTGGAGCCGCCTCGAGGAAATTCTGGCCGATCGCAAGCTTGAGAAAGACCTGCGCGATACCTTTGACGACGAGTCCTGATCGGACCCGCGCCGATCGGTCGTGGCGGTGATGCGCTCGGTCTCATCCTGGATCGTCCTCAAATTTGGCGGCACCAGCGTCTCCTCGCTTGCTAACTGGCGCAATATTGCCCACGTCGTAAGACAGCGGCGTGCCGCCGGCGCTCGTGTGCTCCTCGTCCATTCGGCATTGAGCGGCGTGACCGACCGCTTGGAAGAGCTGCTGATCGCGGCCCATGCGGACGAGCGCGAGACGTTGCTCGTGGCGATCGAGAAGCGCCACCGTGAACTCGCCCGCGAGCTTGCGGTGAGCACGGGCGCGGAGCTTGACAGGCAGTTCGCCGAGCTGCGGCAGTTCGTGTCGCAAAGCGCGTGGGGCGCCGCGCTGACCGACCGCACGCGTGCGCGCGTGCTCGCCAGCGGCGAGCTCATGGCGACACACCTGGGCGCACTCTACCTCGCAAGCCTGGGACTCGAAGTTGAGTGGGCGGATGCGCGCGGCATGCTGCGCGCAAGCTCCCGCGGCGCCTCGAACAAGGCGGCGATGCTCTCCGCCACCTGCGACTTTGCTCCCGACGATGAGCTTGAGGCGCGCCTGAATGCGCGCCCGGCGATTATTGTCACGCAGGGATTCATCGCCAGCGACGCCGCGGGCCACACCGTGGTGTTAGGGCGCGGCGGTTCGGACACCTCCGCCGCCTACTTTGCGGCGAAGCTGCGCGCCGCGCGCCTGGAGATCTGGACCGACGTGCCGGGAATGTTCAGCGCCAACCCGCGCGCGACGCCGAGTGCGCGCCTGCTGCGCGCGCTCGATTACGACGAGGCGCAGGAGATTGCGAGCAACGGCGCAAAGGTGCTGCACCCGCGCTGCATTCTCCCGGTGCGCCAGGCGCGCATTCCGCTCCACGTGTACGCGACTCAAACGCCGGATCTGGAGGGCACGGTGGTCAGCCACGAAGGCGGCGATGCCGGCGCGCAGGTGAAGGCGATCTGCCTGCGCACGGGCATCACGCTGATCGCGCTCGACAGCCCGGGCATGTGGCATCAAGTGGGTTTTCTCGCCGACGCCTTCCAGGTCTTCAAAGAGCACGGCATGTCGGTGGATCTGGTCTCGACCTCCGAAACCAATGTGACCGTGTCGCTCGACCCCGCGGCCAACAGCCTCGATGCGGACCTGCTCGAGGCGCTGGTCGAGGCACTTGCGCGCCTGTGCCGGGTGCAAGTCATTGGCCCGTGCGCCTCGGTGAGCCTCGTCGGACGCAACATTCGCGCCATTCTGCATCGCCTGGGAGATGCCTTCGAACTCTTTGCCGAGCAGAAGATCTATCTTTTGACTCAGGCGGCCAATGATTTGAACTTCACCTTCGTCGTCGATGAGAACCAGGGCGAGCGCCTGGTCGAGCAACTGCACGAACTTTTGATCCGCCCGGTGCCGGGCGACCGGGTGCTCGGGCCCACGTGGGAGCAGCTCTTTGCGCGTCCCAGCGCCAGCACTGAATCGCACGCCTGGTGGCGCGCGAAGCGGCGCGTGCTCTTGGATCTTCTCGCCGAGAAGGACGCGGCTTATGTCTACGACTGCGACACCATCCGCCGGGCAGCGCGCGCCCTGCGGGGGCTGCCGGCGGTAACGCGCGTGCTTTATGCGATGAAGGCCAACGCACATCCGCAGGTGCTTGCGGCGCTGCGTGCCGAGGGCATCGATCTTGAGTGCGTATCGCGCGGCGAGCTCGAGCGCGTCCTTGCGTTGTTCCCCGACATCGAGCGCGCGCGCGTCCTCTTTACCCCTAATTTTGCATCCCGGGATGAATACGCATGGGCGCTCGCGCAGCGTGTGCGCGTGACCGTCGACAACAGCTACGTGCTCGAGCACTGGCCTGAGCTTTTTGCGCAGCAGGATATCTTCGTGCGCATCGACACCGGTGCGGGTCGCGGCCATCATCAGCATGTGCGCACCGCGGGCGTCTACTCCAAATTTGGCGTGCCGGTTGCGGATCTGGAAGACTTCGCGCGTCGGGCGCACGATGCGCAGGCGCGGGTGATCGGCCTGCACGCACATGCGGGCAGCGGCATCTTCAACGTCACGAACTGGCAGCAGAGCGCGGTGCTCCTGGCGGAGCTTGCGCAGGGATTTCCCGATGCGCGCGTGATCGACGTTGGCGGCGGTTTCGGCGTGCCGGAGCGACACGGCGAGGCGGGGGTGGATCTCACGGCACTCGCTGCGGCGCTTGCGCAGGTGCGCGCGGCCCACCGGATGCTTGATATCTGGATCGAGCCCGGGCGCTACCTGGTCGCCCCGGCGGGCGTGCTGCTCGCGCGCGTAACGCAGCTTAAGAGCAAGGGCGATGTGCACTATGTCGGCGTGGCGACCGGCATGAATTCGCTCATCCGCCCGGCGCTCTACGGCGCCTATCACGAGATCGTCAACCTGACGCGCCTCGATGATGCTCCCGAGCAGCGGGCGAATGTCGTCGGGCCCATCTGCGAGAGCGGCGACATTCTCGGCCACGACCGCGCGCTGCCTGCCACCTGCGAGGGCGATGTTGTGCTCATCACCAACGCCGGAGCCTATGGGTACGCCATGAGCTCACGCTATAACCTGCGCGAGCCGGCCCCGGAAGTGTGCATCTGAGCGCCATGGCCCGGCGGCCGCGCAAGATTCGACGCCGACGCCTGCTCTGGGGGAGCGCGCTCGGCCTCCTGCTCCTCGCCATCGCCGGCTGCGCTGTCTATATCTATTACATCGATCGCAGCGTCACGCTGCAATTCCAGGGACGGCGCTGGACGCTGCCGGCGCAGGTCTATGCGGCACCGCTGGAGCTCTACGCGGGCGCGCCGCTTTCCATGACGGATCTCGTCGCGGAGCTTGCACGCCTGCAGTACCGGATGTCCGCGAAGCTTGATCGGCCTGGCACCTTCCGCCGCCAGGATGAGCGCATTGACATCGCGCTGCGCGCGACGCGCTTCGCCGATGAAATGCGCCCGGCGCAGATGCTGACCATCGTTGCCGGAGCCCGCTCCATCGAGGCACTGCGCGACGGCTCAGGCCACGACATTCCGGTTCTGCGGCTCGATCCGCTCCTCATCGGCAGCATTTTCCCAACCCACGGTGAGGATCGCATCGTCGTCGCGCCCGCGGACGTGCCGGCGCTGCTGCCGGCGGCGCTGAAGGCCGTCGAGGATCGCAAATTTGACACCCACCACGGCGTCGATCCGGAGGCCGTCATCCGCGCATTGTGGGTGGATTTACGCTCGCATCAGATCGCGCAGGGCGGCAGCACGCTCACGCAGCAGCTCGTCAAGAGCTACTTCCTCGATTCCCGCCAGACCATGGGCAGGAAGCTCAACGAAGCGCTCATGGCGATGGCGCTCGAAGCGCACTTCTCGAAGTCCGATCTCATGAACGCCTATATCAATGAGATCTATCTCGGCCAGGACGGCGATCGCGCCGTGCACGGCTTCGGCCTTGCGAGCCAGTTCTATTTTGGCAAGCCGTTGGGGGAGCTGGATCTGGCGGAACTCTCGTTGCTCGTGGCGCTGGTGCGCGGCCCGTCCTATTACGACCCACGCCATCATCCGGAGCGCGCGCTCGCGCGGCGCAATCTCGTGCTCAAACTGATGGTCGACCTGAAGGTCATCAGCCCCGAGGATGCGGCGAGCGCGACGAGCCGCCCGCTCGGCGTCACGACCCGCGCAGCGGGCGCCTATTATCCGTCCTACCTCGATTTCGTGCGGCGCACGCTGCGGCGCGATTACGCCGATAGCGACCTCACCCAGGAGGGGCTTAAGATTTACACGAGTCTCGAGCCGCGCGCGCAGGATGAGGCCGAACAGACGCTCGACCGGGAGCTTGCGCGCCTCGAGCGCTCGCGCGCCGCGACCACCGCCTCCCTCGATGGTGCGGTGGTCATCACCGCGCCGGCGAGCGGCGATGTGATCGCCATCGTCGGCGGGCGGCGCATCGGCTACAGCGGCTTCAACCGCGCGCTCGATGCGGCGCGGCCCATGGGCTCAGTGGTGAAACCCTTCGTGTATTTGACGGCGCTCGAGACTCACCGCTACACGCCTGCGAGCATCGTGCAGGATGCGCCGGTCGACATTCGCATGTCGAACGGCACGCACTGGCGCCCGCTGAATTTCACGCGCCAGATCTATGGTCCCGTACCGCTGGTGCGCGCGCTCGCCGAATCCATGAACCTCGCGACTGTCGCAGTCGGGATGGACGTTGGCGTGACCCACGTTGCGCAGACTCTGCAGCGCTTTGGTCTCGAGCGCGCGCCGGCGCAGGTGCCGGCGCTGCTCCTGGGTGCGGTCAACGCAACACCGCTTGATGTGGCGCAGCTGTATACGGGACTTGCCAACGGTGGATATCGCATGCCGCTGCGCGCCGTGCGCACGGTGTTGAGCGCATCCGGAGCGCCGCTCAAGGCATTTCCACTGCAGCTGACTGCGATTGCGGATCCGGAAGTCGTCTTCGAAGTGGATGAGATGATGCAGCAGGTGATCGAGCGCGGGACCGGACGCGCGGCGCGCGGCGTGCTGCCGCGCGATGTCGTCGTGGTCGGTAAATCCGGGACCACGCAGGATCTGCGCGACAGCTGGTTTGCGGGATTCTCAGGCAGCCATCTCGCCGTGGTGTGGGTGGGGTACGACGACAATCGCCCGACGGGCTTCACGGGCGCAGCCGCGGCGCTCGCCATCTGGTCGCGAGTGTTGGCGGATCTGGGCACGACCTCCTGGAGCGCCGCCATGCCGGAGTCGCTCAACGAAGTCTCGATCGATTACTTTACCGGCCTGCAGATCGAGGGCGCCTGCGCCAACGCCGATACCATCCGCATCGGCGTGCCGCCAAGTACCCAGCTTGCGAAGAAGCCAGGCTGCATCGCCGCCGCAGCACCGAGCCCCGCCGGGAGATTGGTCGAACGTCTGCGCGCTATCATCCAGCAATGATTGTCAGGATCGCGATCCTTCTAGTGGTCGTCGTGCTGGCGGGCTGTCGATCGCTGCTGTCCTCCGAGCGCCCGCCCAGTGCCGCGGTAGAGACACCGACTCCGACGGCGCCGAGCGCGGCGCCGGCCCCCGCCGCACCTGTCCCGGCTCCCACTGCGCCTGTCCGCCAGTTTCGTCTGGGGAGCGCCGCGAGCGCGCTTGTCACCCAGGCGCATGCGCGCGTGGCGGCGGGCGACTATGCGGCCGCGACGGCGACTCTGGAGCGCGCGCTGCGCATCGAGCCTGAAAACCCGCTGGTATGGATCGCACTCGGGCGCGTGCAGCTCGCAGCGGGCAACGCCGCGCAGGGCGACAGCATGGGTCACAAGGCCCTGGGCCTCGGCACGGGCGACCCCAACGCGCAGTCAGCCGCGTGGCACCTGATCGCCGATTCGCTCATCGCACGCGGCCGCAACCAGGAGGCGAGCACGGCCAGTGCCCGTGCCGATGCCCTGGTCCCGCACTGAACCCTAATCGCACTTTCGTGGTGCGGCGCGCGGGCCGGCGCGTTCATCTTGACGCCATCCCGGGCGTCAACCTAGACTTTAGCCCACTCATCGAGACCGGCTGAGGGAAAGGCCCTTAGACGCCGGGGCAACCGCCGTAGCCTAACCAGCTCGGAAAGGTGCCAACTCCTGCGGTCCACCCTTGGATCAACAGATGAGCAGTGTGCGTGGCTGGCACGCGGCGTGGGCCGCAGTCAGATGGACGCCACAGACCCGCATCTGATGCGGGTGCTCCGCAGGAGTGCCGGTGAACCGGACCATTGCGAGCGGAGCTTTGAGATGAACGCACGAGTAGATTCCACCCCCGATGCCACGGCACTCTTGATCGGTGCCCCGCTTGGACAGCAGACCCAGGCTGTGCGCGCGGGTCTTGAATGCGACGACGCCACGGGCTGCGTGGTGCCCCCCATTCATTTGACGTCGACATTTGCCTTTCGAGGCTTTGGCGACAAGCGCGGCTACGACTACACCCGCTCCGGCAACCCCACGCGCGATCTTCTCGCGCAGGCGATTGCCGACCTGGAAGAAGGTGTCGGCGCCGTGGTCACCGCCACCGGCATGGCGGCAGTGACGCTCGTCGGGCACCTCCTGCCCGTGGGCTCGCGCATCGTCGCGCCGCACGACTGCTACGGCGGCACCTATCGGCTGTTTGAAGCGTGGCGGCGCCGCGGCGAGATGCAGGTGGAATTTCTCAACTTCGGCGACGAGGATGCGGTGCGTGCGGCGCTCGCGCGCCCGGCGCAGCTTCTGTGGATTGAGACGCCCAGCAATCCGCTGCTGCGCATCACCGACATCCAGAAGTTCGCAGCGCTCGGCCACGCCGCGGGCGCGCTCGTCGTCGTGGACAACACCTTTCTGTCGCCCGTTTGGCAGCAGCCCATCGGACTCGGTGCGGATCTAGTCGTGCACTCGACGACCAAATATCTGAACGGCCACAGTGATGTCGTCGGCGGCGCGATCGTCGCACGCACGCCGGAGCACCTGGAGCAGTTGAGCTGGTGGGCCAATTGTCTGGGGGTCACCGGCGCGCCATTTGACAGCTTCATGACGCTGCGCGGCATCCGCACGCTGCATGCGCGCCTCGAGCACCATGAAAGAAATGCGCAAGCCTTGGCGCCCTGGCTGCTGCAGCAGCCGAATGTAGCGCGTGTTTATTATCCGGGCCTTGCCTCACATCCCGGTCATGCGCTGGCGCGCCGCCAGCAGCGCGGCATGGGAGCGGTCATCAGCTTGGAGCTGGCAGGCGGCCATGACGCGGTGCGCGCCTTTGTCGCGCAGCTGCAGTGTTTTTCGCTGGCGGAATCCCTGGGGGGCGTCGAAAGCCTGGTCGCCCATCCGGCCACCATGACACACGCGGCGATGGACGCGACTGCGCGCGCGCAGGCGGGTCTTGCCGACGGGCTCGTGCGGCTCTCGATCGGCATCGAGGCGCTCGAGGACTTGAGAGCCGATCTTGCCCGCGCACTGCAGCGCGCGGCCGCGGCCTGCCGCGCGCTGTGATGGCGCGCGCGTCTGAGCTTATACGGAGACTTCGAGGCGCTCGAGCACAGCAGTGCCCGCCTCACGCGTGCTGCAGCCCGACACACCGCCCGGGGTGATGTCGGCGGTGCGTGCACCCTCGCTGAGCGCGCGCGCCACGGCGTTCTCGAGCGCGAGCGCTTCGGGCGGCAGCTTGAGCGAGTGCCGCAGCAGGAGTGCCGCGCTCAAAATCATTCCGTAGGGGTTGGCAATACCGCGGCCTGCTATGTCCGGAGCGGATCCGTGAATGGGCTCGTACAGCCCGCGCGCGCCGTCACCAATCGAGGCTGAGGGCAATAGGCCGAGCGATCCGCACAGCATCGACGCCTCGTCGGTGAGGATGTCGCCGAACATGTTCTCCGTCACGAGCACGTCGAAGTCGCGCGGCCGGCGGATGAGGTGCATGGCCGCGGCATCGACCAGCATGTGTTCGAGCTCAATATCGGGAAACTCCTGCCGCATCGTGCGCGTGCACACCTCGCGCCACAGGCGCGAGGTCTCAAGCACGTTCGCCTTGTCGATTGAGACGAGTTTGCGGCGCCGCGCGCGCGCGAGATGCGCCGCGACCCGGACCACGCGTTCGACCTCTGCGGCGCTGTAGGTGCACAGGTCGCTCGCGCGCTCAGCGGTGCGCTCCTTCGCGCCGAAATAAATGCCGCCCGTCAACTCGCGCACGAAGATGAGATCCACCCCGGAGAGGAACTCGGGCTTGATGGTTGATGCATCGAGGAGTGCGGGATGCACGCGCACGGGCCGCAGATTCGCGTACACCCCAAGCTCGCGCCGCAGGCGCAGCAGGCCCTGCTCGGGACGCACCTTGGCTTCGGGTGCCGACCATTTGGGTCCGCCGACGGCGCCCAGTAGCACCGCATCCGCGCTCAGGCACAGCTGCAGCGTCGCCTGCGGCAAAGGATCTGCGTGCGCATCGATCGCCACGCCGCCGAAGGCGGCTCGTGTCAGCGCGAACTCGTGTCCGAAGAGGGCGGCGAGCTTCTCGAGGCAGCGCAGCGCCTCGGACATCACTTCGGGGCCGACGCCATCGCCGCCCAGCACCGCAATGCTCGCCTTCATCCTTGCGGCCGGCCGTGCTCAAAGGCGGTGATCTCGGCATCGTGTTCAATGAGAAAGCCCAACTCATCGATGCCGTTCACAAGGAGATTGCGTGCGAACGGCTCGAGCACAAAGCTGATCGCAGCCCCGGTGGGCAGCGTCAAGGTTGAAGCTGGCAGGTCAATACTGACCTCGGCGCCGGGATGTTCGATTAGCCATTGGCTCGTCGCGGCATCGACGACCACCGGCAGCAGACCGTTCTTTAGGGCATTGCTGCGGAAGATGTCGGCAATCTCCGTGCTGATGACGGCGCGAAAGCCGTAATCCAGGAGTGCCCACGGGGCATGTTCGCGCGAGGAGCCGCAGCCGAAGTTGCGGCCTGCGACGAGGATGCTGCAATTGCGCGCATCCACGCCGTTGAGAATGAAGTCGTGCCGCGGTCCGTCGGCGTCGTAACGCCAGTCGGCGAAGAGATGCTGACCGAGGCCATCGCGCGTTGTTGTCGTCAGGAAGCGCGCGGGAATGATCTGGTCGGTGTCAATGTTTGCCGCGCCGAGCACGACGGTGCGCGAACGCAGGGTGCGGATGGGCTGCATGAATCAACTCGCCCGTCAGTGGCCCAGGATCTCGCGCGGGTCCGTCACGCGGCCGCGCACCGCGCTTGCCGCCGCGGTCAGGGGGCTTGCGAGGAGGGTGCGGGCGCCCACGCCCTGGCGGCCCTCGAAGTTGCGGTTGCTGGTGCTCAAGGAGTATTCCCCTTTGCCCACGAGATCCCCGTTCATTCCCAGGCACATGGAGCAGCCGGATTCGCGCCACTGCGCGCCAGCATCCAGGAACACCTCGTGCAGACCCTCGGCCTCCGCCTCGCGCTTCACAGCCTGCGAGCCCGGCACGACGAGCATCTGCACGCCGGGCGCGATCCTGCGGCCGCGCAGCACCGACGCCGCCGCGCGCAGATCCGACAGGCGCCCGTTGGTGCAGCTGCCGAGGAACACGACATCGACGGATTTATCTTTGAGTTGCGTGCCGGCTTCAAATCCCATGTAGGCAAGCGCCTGGTCAAAGGCCGCATCGCCGGCGCGCGCCGGGATGGCGCCGTTGATGGGAATCACCATGCCGGGGTTCGTGCCGTAGGTGATCATCGGCTCAACCGCTGCCGCATCAATGGCGACCTCGCGGTCGAAGCGTGCGCCGGCATCGCTCGGCAATGCCCGCCAGCGCGTCAGCGCCTCTTCCCACTGCCGTCCCTGCGGCACGCGCGGCCGGCCTGCCAGATACGCATAGGTCGTCTCATCGGGGGCGATCATGCCGGCGCGCGCGCCCGCCTCGATCGACATGTTGCATACCGTCATGCGCTCATCCATATCGAGCGCGCTGATCCCCGGGCCGCGGTATTCGATGACATGGCCGGTGCCGCCCGACACGCCGATGCGGCTGATGATCCAGAGGATGAGGTCCTTGGCGGTCACTCCCGGCTGCAGCCGATCCGTCACGTTGATCGCGAGGCTCTTCGGCTTCCTCTGCAGCAGTGATTGAGTGGCGAGCACGTGGCCGACTTCCGTCGTGCCGATGCCAAAGGCGAGGGCGCCGAGAGCGCCGTGAGTGCTCGTGTGGCTGTCGCCGCACACGATGGTCTTGCCGGGTTGAGTGGCGCCGAGCTCCGGGCCGATCACGTGCACGATGCCGCGCTGAGCGCTCCTCAAGCCGAGAAGCTCAACGCCGAAGCGTGCACAGTTGCGCTCGAGCTGGCGGATCTGCTGCGCGGCCGACTCGATCGAAATCGGCGCGCCGCCAAAGATCTGTTCGGTGCGCGTCGGCGTGGAATGATCCATGGTCGCAAGCGTGAGCTCCGGACGGCGCACCCCAAGACCGCGCTCGCCGAGCACGGCGAAGGCCTGGGGTGAGGTCACCTCATGAATGAGATGCAGATCGATGTATAGAACCGCCGGCGTCTCGGCGGTCTCGGCCACGACCTCGTGCTGGTCCCAGATTTTCTGAAGCAGGGTCCGCGGTGCAGATGCCATGGGCAGCCGCGCCTATTGTGCGACGGCGATGCGCGCCTGTGACATGTCGACGACGTCGAGCCATCCCCACTCATCGGCGGTTTGACCGGAAAAGAGTCCGAAGAACGCGCTCTGCAGTGCGGCGGTCACCGGGCCGCGCTTGCCGGCGCCCACCGGCAAGCGGTCGACGGACCTGATGGGTGCGATCTCCACCGCCGTGCCGCTGAAGAACGCCTCATCCGCGAGATACAGGAACTCGCGCGGTATGGCGCACTCGCGCACTTCGATCCCGCGCGCGCGCGCCAGGCGCATCACCGTATCGCGGGTGATGCCGCTCAGCACCGAATGCACCAGCGCCGGCGTCATCAAGACGCCATCCTTGACGACGAAGAGATTCTCGCCCGAGCCCTCGCTCACCGTACCGTCGGGGGCAAGGCCGATGCCCTCGGCGAAGCCGAGGCGCCGCGCCTCCTGGCCGATGAGCTGGCTCGAGAGGTAATTGCCGCCCGCCTTGGCGAGCGCCGGAAGCGTGTTCGGCGCCACGCGGTTCCAGGAGGAGACGCACACGTCCACGCCGTCCTCCTCGCTGCCATGTCCCAAATACTTGCCCCACTCCCAGGCCGCAATGGCCACATCAGTCGGCGGTTCGATCTTCGGCGTCACGCCGATCTCGCCGTAGCCGCGAAATGCCACCGGACGGATGTAGGCACCGCGCGCGAGCCCATTGACCGCGATCACCTCGCGGCAGGCATGATTGATTTCCTCAGCCGAGAAGGGCATGGGCATGCGATAAATCTTCGCCGAATCGAACATGCGGCGCGTGTGGTCGCGCAGACGGAAAATCGCCGGACCTCGCGGCGTGTGATAGGCGCGCAGGCCCTCGAAGACCGACGAACCGTAGTGCAGCGCATGCGACAGCACGTGTACGGTGGCCTTCTCCCAGGGCACGAGCTTGCCGTTGAACCAGATGAATTGAGTGGCCGGGATAGGCATGGGGGCTCCTCAAAAAAACTACACGGCGGCCGGCAGCACGCGTGCGCCGGGCGCGCGCTCCTCGCGCGCGCGCGAGCTCGTCTGTGCAAGCTCGATGCGATTCAACACTTCCAGGAACGCCATGGTGCTCGACTCGACGATATTGGTGCTGACGCTCGAACCGCGATAATTGCGCTCATTGTATTCCACATAGACGATGGCCTCGCCCTGCGCATCCTCACCCACCGACACGCTGCGCAGCTCGAACTTGCGCAACGACACCTCGATGCCGGTCGCCGCCTCGATGGCCTTGAAGGCGGCATCCACGGGTCCATCGCCGCGCGCGGCGCGTTCGACCACGCGTCCGTCGCTGTGCTGCAGACGCACCTCGGCCTCGGCGGCGCTTGCGCTGTCGGCCACGGTGCGCAGCGAGAGCAGGCTCCAGGGGCCTGCAGCCTGGCCTTCCGCGCGCAGCACGAGGGCCTCGATGTCGCCGTCAAAGAGCTCCTTCTTCTTGTCGGCGAGCGCCTTGAACTCCTCGAAGACGCGGTTGAACTCGAGCTCGTCGAGCTCGAATCCCAGCTCCTGCACGCGCTCGCGAAAGGCATGCCGGCCACTGTGCTTGCCGAGCACCAGGTGGCTGCGCGTGAGACCGACGTCCTCGGGGCGCATGATCTCGTAGGTCGAGTGGTGTTTGAGCATGCCGTGCTGGTGGATGCCGGATTCATGTGCGAAGGCGTTCTCGCCCACCACCGCCTTGTTGCGCGGGATCGGCTGCCCGGTGATGCTCGAGACGAGCCGCGAGGTCGGGTAGAGCTTGGTGGTCTGCACGCGATTGCTGACATTGAAGAAGGTGGCGCGCGTCTTCAGCGCCATGACCACTTCCTCGAGCGAGCAGTTGCCGGCGCGCTCGCCAATGCCGTTGATGGTGCATTCGATCTGGCGCGCCCCGGCGACCACGGCCGTCAGACTGTTCGCCACGGCCATCCCCAGGTCATCGTGGCAATGTACGGAGAGAACGGCACGCTCGATGCCGCGCACATTCTTGCGCAGATAGCGAAAGAGCTCCGCGAACTCATCCGGCACCGTGTAGCCGACCGTGTCGGGTATGTTGACCGTCGTGGCGCCGGCGTCGATCACCGCTTCGACCACCTGCGCGAGAAACTCAAGCTCGGTGCGCGAGGCATCCTCCGGGGAGAACTCGACATCGGCGCACAGATCGCGCGCGATGCGTACCGCCTCGACCGCCAGGTGCAGGATCTCCTCCTGCGCCATGTTGAGCTTGTACTGCCGGTGGATGGCGCTCGTGGCGAGAAACACATGCAGACGGTGGCGCGGCGCATCGCGCAGCGCCTTGGCGGCAAGCTCGATGTCCTCGCGGTTGCAGCGCGCGAGCGCGCAGATGACCGATCCCTGCACTTCACGGGCGACCGCATTCACGCTTTCCCAGTCGCCGCGCGACGCGGCGGGAAATCCTGCCTCGATGACGTCGACACCGAGCTCTGCAAGCGCCCGCGCCACGCGCAGCTTCTCGGCGCGCGCCATGCTGCAGCCCGGGGACTGCTCGCCATCGCGCAGGGTGGTGTCAAATATGATGATCGGCTCGGGCGGGGTTACCATTGGGAGATCCTTCGTAACAATCTTCACGCGCCGCGCGCGCCGTATTCCATGTCCGCAAGCTGCGCGGCGAGCACGGCGCTGCGCTCCGCATGCGGCAAGAGTTCGCCATGCAGGATTCTCGAGAGTTGCTGCGAGGTGATGTTGCCGCCGGAGAGCACGACGCCGATGCGTTCGCCGGCGATGCGCCGGCGCATGTGCATGGCGCCGGCGAGCGCTGCCGCTCCTGCACCCTCTGCCATTTGATGCAGCGTCTCGGCGAAGCAGCGGATCGCATCGGCGATGTGCGCCTCGCTTACCTCGATGAGGTCGTCGAGCACCTCGCGCAGGATCGCCACGGTGTCGGGCGCGGGTACGCGCGCGGCAAGTCCGTCCGCGAGCGTCTCGCCGACCGGATACTCGCGCATCTCGCCGCTGTGCCAGGCGCGCGCCAGCGCGGGCGCCGCGGCGCTCTGCACCCCGATGAGACGCGTATGCGGCGAGAGCGCGTTGTAGACGAGGCCCATGCCCGCGGCGAGACTGCCGCCGCCCACCGGTATGAACAGCACATCGAGCGGCTGCGCCACCTGCTCGAGCATCTCGAGCGCAACCGTCGCGTAGCCCGCCATGAGTTTGGGCTCGCGCGATGGATGCACCGCGATCATGCCGCTTTTCGCGGCGTACTCGACGGCAGCCGCCCAGGCGGCATCGAAGTCCTCGCCCGTCGCAGTGACGGTTGCGCCGAGCGCGCTGATCGCAGCGTTCTTGTCCGGATTGTTGCCCGCGGGTACGAACACCACGCACCGCACGTCGTGGCGCTGCGCTGCGCAGGCGAGTGACTGCCCGTGGTTGCCGCGCGTGGCGGTCACAAGGCCGCGCGCGCGCTGCTCCGGCGTGAGTGAGGCGAGCAGATGCAGTCCGCCGCGCAGCTTGAATGAGCCGAGCGGCACGGTGTTCTCCAGTTTCACGTGCGTCTCGGCGCCCAAGCGCTGCGACAAGAGCGGATGCGTTACGAGCGGGGTCGGCGTCAGGGACTTCGCGAGCAGGCGCCGCGCGGCGACGATATCATCGAAGTGCACACCGCCCAGGCACCGATCCGTCATCGGCGTCTGTTCGCTCACCTGCATCTCAATGGGCATGGCTGTGCGCTCCTTGATCTGCTACGCGCGGCGTGCGTTCAGCCACGGCATGCGCGCGCGCAGCGCGGCGCCGACCTTTTCCACGGGATGCTTCAGGTCCTGCCGGAGCATGCGCCGGAACTTGCGCCCGCCGGAGGCGCTCTCGGCGATCCATTGTCGCGCGAACTTGCCACTCTGTACTTCCTTGAGCACCTTCTGCATCTCCTTCTTCACCGCGGAGTTGACGATCCGCGGTCCGCGCGTGAGGTCACCGTATTTGGCGGTGTCGCTGATGAACTCATGCATCTTTTTGAGGCCGCCCTCATGCAGCAGGTCGACGATGAGCTTCAGCTCGTGCATACATTCGTAATAGGCGACTTCGGGCTGATAGCCCGCCTCGACCAGGGTTTCGAAGCCACGCACGACGAGTTCGGTTGCGCCCCCGCACAGCACCGCCTGCTCGCCAAAGAGATCGGTCTCGGTCTCCTCGGCGAAGGTCGTATCGAGCACGCCGCCGCGCGTGCCGCCGATACCATGCGCGTAGGCGAGCGCACGCGCACGCGCATGCCCGCTCGGATCCTGTGACACCGCGAGCAGGCACGGCACGCCGCGGCCCTGCTGATACTGGCGACGCACGAGATCGCCCGGTCCCTTGGGCGCAATCAGGACGACGTCGAGGTCCTTGCGCGGACGGATCTGTTTGAAGTGGATGTTGAAGCCGTGTGCAAAGAGCAGCGTTGCACCTTTCTTAAGATTGCCGGCGACCTCCTGGTAGAGCGCCTTCTGCGCGGTATCGGGCACCAGCACTGCGACGAGATCCGCGCCGCTTACCGCCGCCGCGGGCTCGGCTACCGCGAGGCCCTCGCGGCGCGCCTTGCTCCAACTCTTGCCGCTCTTGCGCACGCCGACGACGACGTCAAAGCCGCTGTCCTTGAGATTGAGCGCATGCGCCCGACCCTGACTGCCGAAGCCGAGCACGGCAATGCGTGCGCCCTTCAACGCTTTGCGGTCGACATCTTTCTGCCCGTACAGTCGCATCGTCACACTCCTAACTGGCCTCAAAGACTCTCAAACACTGCACCGGGGCACGGCGCAGGCAAGCAAAAAAAACCCCGCAGCGGCGCTGTGGCCGGTGCGGGGTTTGTTGTTTTCTCGCGTCTGCCTGATCAGGCGTTTGCGAGCGCCCCGCGCCGGCCGCTCCTAATAAGGAGCGTCCCGAGGAACAGCACAAGGAGGACGACGCCAACAATCCCGGAGGCTTCCGGAGTGTGTGCAATTAGCGCGCTGCCTGTATCGCTTGCCACGGGTGTGCGGGATCCAAATCCTAAGCTCAGCCGATGTGATCACAACCGGCGCACGCTTGTCAAATAGGCGTAAAGAACCGGCGCCAGAAGCGTGAATTCGCTAGACTTTGGCCACCCGCCTCTATAAGCCCCACCGCGTGCACGCCAAGATGCCGTCGCTCCCGCCGGCGCCGAATCCTTCCCCGCCCGCGACTCACCACATTGCGCCGCGCGACCTTGCCTTGCTCCTGGGGATCAACCTCATCTGGGGCGTGAATCTGGTCGTCAGCAAGATCGGTCTTGCGCAGATTCCGTCGATCCTGTTTACCTTGCTGCGCTTTTTAATCCTGGCGGTGGTGCTCTTGCCCTGGTTGCGGGTGGAGCGCGGGCAGATGAGCGCGCTTGCGGTGGCGGCGGTGTTCACCGGTGCACTGCAGTTCGCGCTCTACTTTTGGGGCCTCGGCATCTCCACCAACGTGGCAGCGGTTGCGATCGCAAGCCAGCTGAGCGTGCCGTTCGCAACGCTGCTGTCCGTTGCTCTCTTGGGTGAGGTCGTGCACTGGCGCCGCTGGAGCGGTATCGGGCTGTCGTTCGCCGGCATACTCATCATGGGTTTTGATCCCCGCGTCGCCTCGCAGTGGCAGAGCCTGTCGCTCGTGATCGGCGGCGCGTTCGTCGGCTGTGTGGGCCTCATCGCGATCAAAAAGCTGCATGGCTTTCAGCCTCTGGAACTGCAGGCCTGGATCGCGTGGCTGAGCCTGCCGGTGCTCCTGGTGCTGTCGGTCGAGTTCGAGCGGCCGGATGTGGCCGCGCTCGCGCACGTATCGCTCGGCGCCTGGGCGGCGCTCGCCTTCACGGCCCTGGGCGCAAGCCTCGTCGCCCATACGGGATACTTCTATCTCGTGCAGCGCTATCCCGTCACGAGCGTCGCACCCGTCACCGCGCTCTCGCCGGTATTCTCCGTGCTCCTGAGCGTCGTCTTCCTCGGCGAAGTGCTCTCCAACCGACTCATCATCGGCGGCATGATCACCCTCGTCGGCATCGTCATCATCACGCTGCGCGAACGGCGCATCGTCGATACCGGCAGTTGACGTCGTCGATGGTAGTCTTGCGGCACTGCAGAAGGTGCCTGTGACATGAGCGCAGAAAAAGCTGTAGATACCCGCAAGCACTCCCGGCTGGTCGTCGACGGCCTGAAGCAGACGGCTGCGCGCGCGATGCTGCGCGCCGTCGGCTTTGGCGATGCGGATTTCGAGAAGCCGCAGATCGGCGTCGCATCCACCTGGGCGCGGCTCACGCCCTGCAACATGCACATCCGCGAGCTCGCCGAACAAACGGTAGCGGGCGTGGATGGGGCAGGGGGCAAAGGCGTTCTCTTCAATACGATCACCGTCTCCGACGGCATATCGATGGGCTCCCCGGGAATGCGCTACTCGCTCGTGTCGCGCGAAGTGATCGCCGATTCGATTGAGACGGTGGTCGCGGCGGAGGGCTTCGACGGTGTCGTGGCCATCGGCGGGTGCGACAAGAACATGCCTGGTTGCGCCATGGCGATCGCACGCTTGAACCGGCCGGGTGTGTTTGTGTACGGCGGCACCATCCGCCCGGGCGCTCAGCGGCGCGACATCATTACGGTGTTCGAAGCGATCGGTGCGCGGGCCGCCGGCCAGATCAGCGACGCCCAGCTCCACGAGGTCGAGGTCACTGCTATCCCGGGCGCGGGCAGCTGCGGCGGCATGTACACGGCAAACACCATGGCCTCCGCCATCGAGGCGCTCGGGCTGTCGCTGCCGAACAGTTCCGCCCAGGAAGCCGTCGGTGAGGCCAAGCGCCACGACAGCCGCCGCGCGGGCGAAGCCGTTATGCATCTGCTCAAGGCGGGCATCCGGCCGCTCGATATCCTCACGCGCAAGGCCTTCGAAAATGCCATCACGGTGACGATTGCGCTCAGTGGCTCAACCAATGCCGTGCTGCATCTCTTGGCGATCGCGCGCGACGCGCGCGTCAAGCTGCACCTCGACGATTTCACGCGCATCGGCCGCCGTGTGCCGGTGCTGGCCGACGTCCGCCCGAGCGGGCGGTATCTCATGTCGGACCTCATTGCCATCGGCGGGATTCAGCCGCTGATGAAAATTCTTCTCGATGCGGGCTACCTGCATGGCGAGTGCATGACCGTCACCGGCGCAACTCTGGCCGCCAATCTGGCGGACGTCGCACCGTATCCGCCGGGGCAGGACATCATTAGCCCCCTTGATAAGCCTCTGAAAAAGGACAGTCACCTCGTGGTGCTGTACGGCAATCTGGCGCCCGACGGGGCGGTGGCGAAGATCACCGGCCGGGAGGGCGTGGCGTTCAGCGGCCCTGCCAGGGTGTTCGACGGCGAGGAGCGTGCGACCGCGGCGATTCTGGGCGACGGGGTGCGCGCTGGCGATGTCGTCGTGATCCGCTACGAGGGTCCGAAGGGCGGCCCGGGGATGCGCGAGATGCTCTCGCCCACAGGCGCGCTCTTCGGCCGCGGGCTCGGCGACAAGGTGGCTCTCATTACGGACGGACGATTCTCCGGCGGCAGCCACGGCTTTGTGGTTGGACATATTGCCCCCGAGGCCGCGATCGGCGGGCCGATTGCGCTGCTACGCTCCGGCGACCGCATCAGCATTGATGCGGTGCGCCGCACCGTGACGGTGGAACTGAGCGCTGCTGAGCTCAAGCGCCGGCGCACGACGTGGAAGCCGCGCAGACCCTACGCGACGGAAGGCGTGCTCGCGAAATACGCGCACCTCGTCGGCAGCGCATCCCGCGGCGCTGTGACCGCTGACTTCGATTGAGCGGAACGCGCGCGGCTGTTGTCAGTGCGAGTAGCGCAGGTTACAGTTCACGCCCATCTGTCGTGCCGACGCTGCCTAGTGCCCGCGCCCGACGGATGCGAAATGAGCCAGGAGAAAACGAGGCACACGCCGCAAAGGGGGCAGTGCCACTAGAAGATGGTCCGAGCCTGGGTACTTCCGCCCCCGGTCTTGGTGATCCGGATACATTATTTCGTAACGTTAGCAATGTCAGCCTACGCACAAGACACCGCGTTCATCTCGCGCCGAGCCATCGTTCTCGTCGTCATTATTCTGCTGCACGTGCTGCTCGCATACGGGCTTGCGACCGGGCTTGCGCGGCGGGCCATGGAAATCATCGCGCCGCCGATCCAGACCACGATTGTCGAGGAAGTGCAGCAGCACGATCTGCCGCCGCCGCCGCCGCCGCCGGAATTCGAGCGTCCGCCGGTCGAAGTGCCGCCGCCGGATATCAATATTGATATCCCTGCCGAGCCAACCCAATCCACCGCGATCACGGATGTGACCGATAAACACGTTGCGGCAGCTCCGCCGCCGGCGCGCGCCACCAACCGTGTCCCGCCGAGCACCGGCAAGAACTTTCCAAACAGCGCCGACTACTACCCGCCCGCCTCGATGCGTCTGGGGGAGGAGGGCTCCGCGGCTGTACACGTGTGCGTCGGGCCGAACGGCAAGCCCTCCGAGGAGCCCACCATCATGAAATCCTCGGGCAGTGCGCGCCTCGATGAAGGCGCGATCAAGCTCGCCAAAGCCGGGCATTACAACCCTGGCACCGAGGATGGCAAGCCCGTGACCGCATGCGTCAATTTTTCAATTAAGTTTCAGCTGAAGAACTGATCAATGCCGGGCTTGCCCGGCTTTTTTATTGACCGAGGATAATATGGAAACGCACGCTAACGCAGTAACTGTCGATAACCCCTACGGTCTTGGCGCCTTGTGGGCAGGCGGCGACCCCATCGCGCGAGGGGTGCTCATCATCTTGCTGCTGATGTCGCTGATATCTTGGTACATCATCCTCACGAAGCTTTGGGATCAGCGCAAGCTCAGGCGCTCCTCGCGACTCGTGGAGAAGCAGTTCTGGACCGCGCCCTCGCTGAAGGACGGCGTCGAGCGGCTGCCGAAGAACGACGACTTCCGCGGCATCGCCGAAGATGGCCTGCGCGCCGCATCGCACCACGACGGGCGCCTGACGGACCGCATCGATCTGCATGAGTGGATTACGCTGTCGCTGCAACGCTCGGTCGAGCACGTCAACGGCAAACTGCAGACCGGCCTGTCGTTCCTCGCGACCGTCGGCTCCGTCTCGCCGTTCGTCGGACTCTTCGGCACCGTCTGGGGCATCTTGAACGCGCTGGTGTCCATCGGCATCGCAGGCCAGGCGAGCATCGACCGCGTCGCAGGACCGGTCGGCGAGGCGCTCATCATGACGGCCCTCGGCCTTGCGGTCGCGGTACCGGCGGTCATGGGCTACAACTGGCTGATCAGCCGCAACCGCGCCTTGCAGGACGCACTGCGCAACTTCGCATCCGACCTGCATGCCTATCTCGTCGGCGGCGCCCGCGTTGGTGGCAATGACATGGGCGGCACGCGTCCGGCGGCGGCACCAGCCGCGGCGCTACGCAAGTAGCCGGCCCGCGTCGGCGCGCACGTTGAACGCGAAAGTAGCGTAAAGGAAGTATCACTATGGCAATGAGTGTCGGCTCCGCGGGCGGCGGAGATGGTCCAGCGATGATGGCGACGATCAATACGACGCCGCTCGTGGATGTCATGCTCGTGATGCTCATCATTTTTCTCATCACCATTCCCGTCATCACGAAAACGGTCAAGGTTGAACTACCGCGGGCCGTCAATATCCCGACCACCACCAAGCCGGAAAACATCACGATCGCGGTCGGCAAGACCGGCACGATCTATTGGAACGACAAACAAGTTGCAAGCCTGACCGACCTCATAAACCAGGTGAAGGCGACCGCGGTGATCAAGCCACAGCCGGAGATTCATATCCGTGCCGATCAACAGGCGCGCTTTGAATTCGTCGGACGGGTGATCTACGCGATTCAGCGCGGCGGTGTCGTCAAGGTCGGCTTTCTGACCGAGCCGGATCACGGCATACGCGGCTCGCGCTGAAGCGGAGGATTTAAGCCATGGCCATGAGCATGGGCACCGATGAGGGTGCCCCAATGTGCGACATCAACACGACGCCGCTGATCGACGTCATGCTGGTGCTGCTCGTCACTTTGATTGTCACTCTGCCGATCATGACGCATGCGGTGAAGCTCGACATGCCGCAGACCAATCAGCCGCCGCCGCCGCAGGACCAGCGTCCCGAGGTCATTGATCTGGAGATCGATTTCGACGGCACGATCGTGTGGAACGGAACGGTGGTGCCGAACATCGATACTCTGGAGGGCTACTTCCGCACCGAGTCGGCGAAGGACCCGCAGCCGGAGATCCATCTGCGACCCGATCGCAGGGCACTGTATGACACGGTGGCCAAGGTCATGGCCGCCGCGCAGCGCAATCGCATGAAGCGCATCGGCTTCGTCAATACCGGCGAGTTCAAGGAATGACTCCGGGCGCGTGCTGCGCATCATGAGGCTGGTAGCGCAGCGGCTGCCGGCCGCACTCCTGGGCGCAGCGCTCATCCTCGCCGCGAGCCTGATTCCGCTTGCAACGAGCGCCGCGGCGGATAAGCCCGATGACAAGCCCAAGGTCAGCGCCGCCGCCGGCAAGACCCTGAAGGCCGCGCAGGATGCCCTCGAGAAGCAGGACTACCCCACCGCGCTTACGCATCTCAAAGAGACGGAGGCTCTGCCCAGCAAGAGTGCGTACGACGAGTTCACGATGAACCAGATGTACCTGTTCTATTACTCGCGCACCAATAACATGACGGATGCGGAGAAGGTGCTCGAGTCTCTGGTCGCCTCGCCATACCTCGACAAGGCAGACCTGCCCGCACGACTGCGCACGCTCGCTCAGCTCAATTACCAGGCGAAGGATTACGACAAGGCCATTCAATATGGCGAGGCTGCGATCAAGGAGGGCAACGCTAACGACGACGTCTATACGCTCGTCGATCAGGCCTATTATTTGAAGGGCGACTTCGCTGGCGCGCTCAAGTCGATCAATGCGCACATGGACGTCGCATCGAAGCCCGGGCAGGCGCCGAGCGAAAACCTGATGAAGCTGGGCCTGAGCACCTGTCTTAAGCTCAATGATGACGCCTGCACCGCGCACGCGCTCGACCGCCGCGTGGCGGCCTACCCGACCACCGACAACTGGCGCGAACTGCTCTACACCATCATTCAGACGCCGGGACAGAGCGATCCATTCCTGCTGCAGGTGTATCGCCTCGCCTTCGACGTCGACGTTCTGAAGGGACCCGACGACTACATCGAGATGGCGACCCTCGCCAATGACCAGGGATCCCCCGGCGAGGCGCAACGCGTGCTCGAAGCGGGCAAACAGAAGAACATATTCACGACCGCGGCGATCAAGGCGCACAGTGCGCAGCTCCTAGAATCGGTCAGAAACAAGGTGGCGACTGACCAGGGATCGCTCTCCAAGATCGCCGCCGACGCCGCCACGGCCAAAACGGGCACCAAGGACGTCGCGCTCGGACTCGCCTACTTCAGCTACCAGCAATACGACAAGGCGGCGGACGCGCTGATGGCTGGCATTGCCAAGGGCGGATTGAAGAGCGAGGCGGATGCGCGGCTCATTCTGGGCATCTCACAGCTGCACGCCGGCAAGAAGGATGACGCGCAGAAGACCTTCGACCAGGTGAAGGGCGATCCCAAGCTTGAGCGCCTGGCGCATCTGTGGGCGGTACGCGCGAAGCAGGCGTAGGCTGCGGCGCAAGCATTTCTCAGGAGAGCGGACCCATGTCGATCAAGGCTGGCGAGCGTATGCCCGCGGGGAAGTTCAAGACTCCGGGGCCTGAGGGCGCGAAGGAGCTCACCACCGACGAGCTCTTCCGCGGCAAGAAGGTCGTCCTCTTTTCAGTACCCGGAGCGTTCACTCCAACCTGTGATGCGAAGCACCTGCCCGGGTTCGTTGCGCTCGCGGAGCAGTTGAAGGCCAAGGGTGTCGACACCCTCGCGTGCCTCGCCGTTAATGATGTCTTTGTGATGAACGCCTGGGGTAAGGCCTCGGGTGTCGCCGGCAAGGTGGTGATGCTGGCGGACGGCAACGGTGATTACACGCGCGCACTCGGACTTGAGCTCGATGGCCGGGAATTTGGCCTTGGCATGCGCGGCCAGCGCTTCGCGATCATCGTCAAGGACGGCGTCGCCGAGCGCGTGAACGTCGAAGCACCGCGCGAGTTCAAGGTGTCCTCCGCGGAGCACCTCCTCAGTCAGCTTTGACCGCGCGGCTCTCCGCCACCAGGCGCTGCAGCTCGGGCACGATCTGAAAGAGATCACCGACCAGGCCAAAGTCTGCAATTTCAAAGATTGGCGCTTCCGCATCCTTGTTGATGGCGACGATGGTGCGCGCATCCTTGATGCCGGTCAGATGCTGGATTGCACCGGAGATGCCGATCGCGATGTAGAGCTCCGGTGCGATGATCTTCCCGGTCTGCCCCACCTGCATGTCATTCGCGGCAAAACCTGCATCGACCGCAGCGCGTGACGCGCCGACCGCGGCGCCCAACTCGTCGGCAAGGTCATAGAGGATCTTGAAATTCTCGGCGCTGCCGAGCGCACGGCCGCCGGAGATGACGCGCGTCGCCGACTGCAGATCCGGTCTGTCGGCCTTTGCAGCAGCCCGCGTGACGAAGCGAGTATGCGTGGGTAAGGCGACATCTTGCTTCACGGATTCGACGCTCGCCGCGCCACCGTCGCCGGCAGCCTCGAAGGATGCGGTGCGCACGGTGCCGACGAGCTTCGCGCCCGGCGCTGACTCGACGGTCACGATGGCATTGCCTGCGTAGGTCGGGCGGCGAAAGTGTGTGGCATCCACCACCGCCATGATGTTACTCACCTGCGCGCAGGACAGGAGCGCCGCCACGCGCGGCATCAGATCCTTGCCGAAGGTCGTCGACGGCCCCAAAAGATGCGTGAAGTCGGCCGCGAGGGCCACGATCTGCGGCGCGATGAGCGCCGCGAGGGGCTGGGCGTTGGCGGGGTTTTCGAGCTTCAGCACCCGCGCGACCCCTGCCAGGCGCGCGGCCTGCGCCGCAATCGCGGTCGCGTCGCTGGCGCACACCGCGATCGTGATGGACGCATCCGGCAGAGCGCGCGCGCAGGTGACGCATTTGGCGGTCGCGGGATTCAGGTTGACGCCGTCGTGCTCGGCGACGATCAGAATCTGGGTCATCAGATCACTCCTCGCTTGCGCAGCTCGCCAACGAGCGCGGCCGCGTCTTTGACCAGCACGCCCTTCTGCCGTTGTGACGGCGCCTCGAAACGCACGAGTTTCAGCTGCGTGCGCGGTTCGACGCCGAGCTCAGCGAGGGTCAACGTATCGAGCGGCTTCTTTTTCGCCTTTATGATGTCCGGCACCTTGATGTAGCGCGGCTCATTCAGCCGCAGGTCGGTCGTAATGACCGCCGGCAGATCCACCTCGATCGTTTCCAGTCCCGTGTCCACCTCGCGCGTCACTTTCGCCGTGCCCGCCGACAACTCGATCTTGGATGCGAAGGTCGCCTGCGGCCGGTTCCACAGCGCCGCGAGCATGGGGCCCGTCTGGCTGTTGTCATCATCGATCGCCTGCTTGCCGAGGATTACGAGGAACGGTTCCTCGCGCGCGATCAACTTCAGAAACACCTGCGCCGCGACCAAGGGCTCGACCACCGCATCGCTGCGCACCAGGATCGCCCGATCCGCGCCCATCGCAAGCGCCGTGCGCAATTGCTGCTGAGCGTCGGCGACGCCGATGCTGACGACGAGCACCTCGTCGGCCGCGCCGCGCTCCTTGATGCGCAGCGCCTCCTCGAGCGCGATTTCATCGAACGGGTTGATCGCCATCTTCACCCCGTCCGTCATCACGCCCGTGCCGTCGGGGTTCACGCGAATGCGTACGTTGGCGTCCACGACGCGTTTGATGCCGACAATAATTCGCTTCATCGAGAGTCCTGTTCGCCCGGTTCCGGAAGCGCAAGTGTACACTGCGGGCGCTCCCGTCAACCGCCACTGGGCCGCCGACGCCACGGAGAAGATTCTCGAATGCTCGCGTATGCCGCGCGTCGCCTGGTCGCAATCCCGCCCACTCTCTTCATCATCGTCACCCTTGCGTTCGCGGTCGTGCGCGCAGCGCCCGGCGGCCCCTTTGATGCCGAGCAGTCTTTGCCGCCGCAGGTGAAGGCGAACCTCGAGCGCGCCTACGGCCTTGATCAGCCCCTGACGACGCAGTACCTGCGCTATCTGCGCGCGATCGTGCACGGGGACTTCGGGCCATCGCTCAAGTACCGCGACTTGAGCGTCGGCGCTTTGATCGCGCAGGGCTTGCCGGTCAGTCTCACCCTCGGCGTTGCGGCGCTCATCGTCGCCCTTGCCGTGGGCGTGCCGCTCGGGACCTGGGCCGCGCTGCGGCGTGGCAGCGCCATCGATCATGGGATCATGGGGCTCGCGGTGCTCGGCGTCGTCCTGCCGAGCTTCGTCACGGGGCCGCTGCTGGTGCTCGTCTTTGGCCTGGGACTGCGCTGGCTGCCGGTCGCCGGATGGCAGGACGGCGACCCCTACTATTTGGTGCTGCCCGTCATCACGCTCGCGCTGCCGCTCATCGCCTACATCGCGCGACTCATTCGCAGCAGCCTCCTCGAGGTGCTGCAAAGCGACTTTATCCGCGCGGCGCGTGCTCGGGGTCTCGGCGAGCGCCGCGTCATCTGGCGCCATGCGCTGCCGCCGGCGCTGCTGCCGGTGGTGAGCTACTTAGGGCCCGCCACCGCCTTCGTCGTCACGGGCTCGCTCGTGGTTGAAACCGTCTTCGGCCTGCCGGGCACAGGACGCTATCTCGTCGAGGGTGCGATTGACCGCGACTACACGCTCGTCATGGGCATGGTCATCGTTTACGGCCTCATTACGCTCAGCTGCAATCTCGCGGCTGACCTCGTCTATGGCTGGCTCGATCCGCGGGTCAGCCATGCATCCTGAGGGTGGCGTTGGAACGGGCGGCTTTTGGCGCCAGGCCGGACGGCGTCTGCGCGGCAAGCCGCTCGCGCTCTTCGCCGGCGCCGTCATCGTGTTGATTGCCGTCGCGGCGATTGCGGGCCCGCATCTCTCGGGCGTTGCCTACGACAGTCTCGACTGGGATGCGCTCGCCGTCCCCCCGCGGTTCGGCGGCACGCATTGGCTCGGCACGGACCGGCTCGGGCGCGACCTCTTTGTGCGCACCCTTTACGGCGTGCGCATTTCGCTTGTGATTGGTCTGCTTGCGAGCGCCGTGAGCCTCGTCATCGGCGTCATTTGGGGCATGGTCGCTGGCTACACGGGCGGCCGCACGGATGAGCTCATGATGCGCGCGGTCGATGTGCTCTATTCCCTGCCGTACCTCTTCATCGTCATCATTCTGACGACGCTTTTCGAGCGCGGCAGCCTCGTCGTGCTGTTCGTCGCCATCGGGGCCGTCGGCTGGCTCACGATTGCGCGCATTGTGCGCGGCCAGACTCTGGTGCTGGCGCGGACCGAGTTCGTCGAGGCCGCGCGCGTCATCGGCGTCGGTCCGGCTGCGATGCTCTGGCGTCACATCGTGCCCAACCTCTCCGGCACCATCGTCGCCTATGCGACGCTCGCCATCCCGCAGATGATCCTGTTTGAGAGTTTCCTGAGTTTCCTCGGCCTGGGGGTGCAGGAACCGCTGCCGAGTCTGGGAAATCTCATCAATGACGGCGCCCGCGAGATGCAATCCGCGCCTTGGATGCTGCTCGTGCCGGCGGGCTTTCTCGTGGTGCTCCTGCTGTGCTTCAGCGTGCTCGGGGATGCGCTGCGCGATGCGCTCGATCCGCGCGAGGTTTCCTGATGAAAGCGCCGGCCGTTCTCGAAGTTGAGAACTTGAACGTGCACTTCGCCACGCGCGAGCGACAGGTGAGCTGCGTCAGCGATTTCTCCTTGAGCGTCGAGCGCGGCGAATGCGTCGGTGTCGTGGGCGAGTCAGGCGCGGGCAAGAGCCAGGCGTTTCTTGCGATCATGGGGCTCCTCGCGAGCGGCGGCACGGCGAGCGGCCGCGCGCGCTTCGAATCCCACGAGCTGATCGGCGCTGCGCCTTCGCTGCTCAATCGCATCCGCGGCGCGCGCCTCGCCATGATTTTCCAGAACTCCATGACCTCGCTCACCCCGCATCTGCGCGTGGGTGATCAGGTCGCCGAGCTCCTCGTCAAACACGCAGGTGTGTCCTGGCGCGCGGCACGCACGCGCGCGCTCGATGCGCTCGCGCAGGTGCAGCTTCCCGAGCCCGAGCGCCGCGCGCGCCAGTACCCGCACGAGTTGTCGGGCGGCATGCGCCAGCGGGTCATGATTGCCACCGCGCTCGCCTGCGATCCAGCGCTCATCATCGCCGATGAGCCGACAACGGCGCTCGACGTCACCATTCAGGCGCAGATCCTCGCACTCCTGGCCGAACTCAAGAGCGCGCGGCGCCTGTCGCTGGTGCTCATCACCCATGATTTGGGCGTGGTCGCAGGCCTTGCCGACCGGGTGGCCGTCATGTGCGCCGGCCGCATCGTGGAATGCGGACCGGTTGCGACCATCCTGCGCGCTCCCGCCCACGCCTACACGCAATCACTGCTGCAGGTGGCGCTCGGGGCCGATGGGCCGGATCCGTGAGCGAGCCGCTGCTCCTGGTTTGCGATCTCGAGGTGCGCTACCGGGTGAGGAGCGGTGCGTGGGGACGCCGCACATGGCTCAAGGCGGTGCAGGGACTTGATTTCGCCGTGTACGCGCGTGAGGCGCTCGGAGTCGTCGGTGAGTCCGGCTGCGGCAAGTCCACCCTGGCGCGCGCCATACTTGAGCTCGTGCCGCACTCGGCAGGCAGCATTGTCTGGGGAGGAGGCGACATTGCGCGCTATGCGCGCGCCGCGCGGCATCGCCTGCGCCGCGACCTGCAGATCATCTTCCAAAATCCACTCGCGAGCCTCGATCCGCGCATGCAGGTTGAGGAGATCATCGCTGAGCCGCTGCGAGTACATCGCAGCGAGCTTGCGCCGCACGAGCGCGCGCGCGCGGTGCATGAGCTCTTAGCCGAGCTCGGCCTTGCGCGGGATCTGGCACGGCGTTATCCGCACGAGTTGAGCGGCGGTCAATGCCAGCGCGTCGCCATCGCCCGCTCGATGATCCTCCAGCCAAAGCTTCTGGTGTGCGATGAGGCGGTGAGCGCGCTCGATGTGTCGATCCAGGCGCAGATCATTGCCCTGCTGGGCACTCTCAAAGACGCGCGCGGCGTGGCGCTCCTTTTCATCAGCCACAATCTTGCGGTGGTGCGCGAGCTGTGCGACCGCGTGCTCGTGCTGTATCTGGGACGCATGATGGAACTCGCGCCGGCGCAGCTCTTGTACGCGCGGCCGCTGCACCCGTACACCCGCGCGCTCTTTGAGGCCATCCCGATTGCCGATCCGGACATTCAGCCGGCGCGTCTGGCCCACACAATGCCGGGCGAGCCACCTTCGGCGATAAATCCGCCGCCCGGATGCGTATTTCAAACACGCTGCCCGCATGTGATTGCGCTGTGTCGCCGCCAGGTCCCGGCGTGGGAGGCTGTCGGGGAAGATCGCTACGTCGCCTGTCACCGCTGGCGCGAGCTCTGACGGCGCGCGGCGATGGCTGCGGATGCTGGGCAGCAGCTGCATAGAAACGCTATTCTTGCCGGCCCATGACCCACGAACCCAGCGTGCGCCCGAGCGACGGCCTGCGCGACGTCAAATACGAAATTCGCGGGCGCCTCGCGCGCCGCGCCCATGAGCTCGAGCGCCTGGGCTACGAGATCATCTCGCTCAACATCGGTAATCCAGGCGCATTTGGCTTTCGCACTCCGGAGACCATGCGCCTCGCCATTATTGAAAATCTTGCGCAGGCGGAGGGCTACTGCCACCAGAAAGGCATCTTCCCGGCGCGCGAGGCGGTGGTCATGCAGCAGCAGGCGCGCGGCGTGGCCCACGTCTCTGCCGAGGAGGTGTTCATCGGCAACGGCGTGAGCGAACTCATCGATCTGGTGCTGCGCGCGCTCCTTAACCCGGGCGACGAGGTGCTCGTTCCCAGCCCCGACTATCCGCTGTGGACGGCGGCCGTTACCTTGAATGGCGGTCGCGCGGTGCACTATCCCTGCCGGCCGGAGAACGGCTTTCTGCCCGATGTGGAGGAGGTCGCGAGTCTCGTCACCGCCAGAACGCGCGCACTCGTCATCATCAATCCGAATAATCCGACCGGCGCGGTCTATCCGCGCGGCGTGCTCGAGGGCCTGGTTCGCATCGCCGAACGTGCAGGGCTCGTGCTGTACAGCGATGAGATCTACGATCAGATGCTCTACGACGACGCGGAATTTGTGCCGCTCGCGACTCTCGCGCACGACACGCTGTGCGCCACCTTGTCGGGGCTGTCGAAGATCTACCGCGCCTGCGGCTATCGCGTCGGCTGGGTGTCCTTCTCGGGCCGCGTACGCCAGGCAGCAGACTACCTCGAGGCACTCGAGCTTCTAAGCTCGCTGCGCCTGTGCGCCGCGGTGCCGGCGCAATGGGCCGTGCAGACGGCGCTCGGCGGCTACCAGAGTGTTCGGGAACTCGTAAGTGCGGGCGGGCGGCTGTATGAATCGCGCGCCGCCATTGTCGAGGCGACGCGGGCGAGCCGCTTTCTGCAGCTTGCGCCGCCGGCGGGGGCCATGTACGCCTTTGTCGCGACCGACACACGCGCTCTGCCCGATTTCGATGATCAGCGCTTCGCGCTCGATCTGCTCGAGCAGAAGCATGTGCTGATCGCGCCGGGCGCCAGTTTCAACGTACCCTATCGCACGCATTTTCGCGTCACCAACCTGCCGCAGCCGGATGTGCTGCGCCAAGTCTTTGCCCGCATGGAGGAGCTATTGAATGCGTACGCGGAAGGCGCGCCACGGTCCGATGGGTACAGCAACATCGTGGCTGCGCAATCAAGATTCAAGTAATTTCTTGATAATGCTCATACTGTATTCTTTTGGTTAGAGTTTTATCGGATAATAGCGGCTCGAGCAACACCCTCGTCGTGCCTTCCCGGCAACGCGCCGAGGCGCTGCGACTGGCGCGCGCGCGAGCCGCGGTTGCCGCAGGCGAGCGCGTCTGGGCGACCCCGGACATTCTCGAGGCACACACCTGGCTTTGCCGTGAGGTCGAAGCGGCCGCCGCATCTGCAGCGCTGCCGCGGCTGCTCTCGAGCGCTCAGGAGTGGCTCATCTGGCGGCAGTGCACCCAGCAATCCACGCATCAGATGGAGCTCGTCGCGCGCGCTGCGCTCGCCGAATCCCTGCGGCGCGCGCACGAGCTTGCAAGCGACTATCTCATCCGCCTGCGCGATCTTAATCCGGGCGATGACGACACCGAAGGCAGGCTCCTCCACGAGGTGGGCACCGCCGTGCAGGCGCGCTTTACGGCCGAGCGCGTCAGCACGGCACGCGCAGAAGCACTCAAGCTTGCCTGCCTCGGGAGCGCGCGCGCGGTGGAGTTTGCGGGCTTTACCGAGCTGCCGCCGTATTTTGCCGAGCTCGGCCGCGCCAGGCAGTTGCAGGGCTATGCCACGAGCACGCGCAGCGTCGCCGTGGCCGAGCGTCGCGCAACGAAGGTCAGCGCCGCCGATCGCACCGAAGAGCTCGAGCGCATTGCCGAGTGGTGCCGGCAGCGCCTCGACGCCGACCCCAACGCTCGCACGCTCGTCGTGTTGCCCGGCGCCGCCGGCCTGCGCGAGCGACTGGCGACGCTTCTGCGCCAGAATCTCGCGGCGCGCAATTGGGTTCGGGGTGAGGATGCGGGCACGGATTCCCTGGTCGCGATCGAAGGCGGCGAGTCACTCGCACGAGCCCCGCTCGTCGAGCATGCACTGACTGCGCTCGCCGTCATCTGTGCTGCGACACCCTTCGAGACTTTGAGTGCTTGGCTGTGCGCACCGTACTGGGGTCAGCCGGACGCGACAGCGCGCGCGCGTATGGATGATTGGCTGCGTGCAAGCGCGCCGCTCGAGGTTGATCTGCCCACGCTCATCGCGCTCCTTGCCAGGCAGCCGCCCGCGCGCCACGCAGCAGTCGCCAGTGGCGCACGCGAGCTGCGCACACGCTTGAATGCCGCAGCGCTGCAGCTGCAGGCCACGAGCGGCAGCGCGCGCGAGTGGGCCGAGCGCATCCGCGGTGCACTCGAGGCACTCAACTGGCCCGGTGCTGCCGCGCGCACGAGCTCTGGTCAGCAGACCGTGCAGCGTTTCAACGAGCTCCTGAATGAGTTCGGCGAGCTTGCCGTGACCGCGCGCTCCCTGGCGCGCGATCAGGCCCTGCAGATCTTCAACGAACTCGCCGCGCGCAGCATCTTCCGGCCCGCCTCGGGCGATGCGCTCGTCACGGTTACGCCCTTCCTCGAGGATCCGATCACTCACTACGAGGGGATCTGGGTTGCCGGCCTGGATGCGGGCTCCTGGCCGCTGCCGGTGCAAACGAATCCCTTTCTGCCGGTCGCGGCGCAGCGCGCGGCGGGCATCCCGGCCGCGAGTGCCGAGGGACGCACTGCTGAAGCCCGCGTGCTCATGGCGGCCTGGCGGGCCGCGGCGGATGATCTGGTCTTCAGCGTTGCCGCGCGCGAGGAGGACCTCGTGCTGTTGCCAAGCCCGCTCCTAAACGAGTGGTCGAATGCTCAAGCGACGCCGGCACCGCCTGCCCTGTGGCTGCCTGCGCGGATGCACCGCGAGGGCGAGCTCGAGAGTCTCATCGATGCGACCGGGCCTGCATGGCCCGCGGGTGAGCGCCTGCCATCGGGTACGCGGCTTCTTGAACTGCAGAACGAGTGCGCGTTTCACGCCTTTGGCGCGCTGCGCCTCGGCAGCCGCGCGCTCGAGGCTCCCGAGCCTGGCGTGCCCGCTCTCGTGCGCGGCAACTTTCTGCATGGGGCGCTTGAGGCGCTGTGGACGAGGCTCAAGGATTCGCAGACTCTGGCGGCGCTCGCGCCGCATGAGCTCGACGCCACCATCATCGCGAGCGTTGCGCACGCCGCGCACAAGCTCTGGGGCACGACACTGTCGCGCGCGCAGTTGCGCGAGCGGGCTCGCGCGCACGAGCTGTTGGGCGCCGTGTGTGATCTTGAGCGCACGCGCGCACCCTTTAGCGTATGCGGCATCGAACTGGAAGCGGCTGTGGCGCTGGCGGGAGCGCGCCTGCAAATGCGCATAGATCGGGTTGATGCGCTCGGCGCCGGCGGGGTTGCGATTCTCGACTACAAGAGCGGCGTGCATAAGACCATGGACTGGTACGGCGAGCACCTGTCGCATCCGCAGCTCCTCGCCTATCTGCTGGCGCTCGATGCGGACGTGCGCGCCGTGGCCACCGTCAATGTCGGCGCCCGCGACGTCGGCTTCCACGGTATCGGCGCCCAGGCGGAGCTCCTGCCGAAGCTGGAGGCCGTCAAGGCGCAGGCGGGCATGCAGGCGGGCGCGGTATGGGAAGAGGCGCGGACTTTCTGGAAAGCGCGCATCGAGGCGCTGGTGCGGGACTTTGTGGAGGGGCGCGCGGCGGTCGATCCTGCACCGCAGGCATGCCGGTACTGCGATATGGCGAGCCTGTGCCGCATCGCCGAGCGCGGACTGCCGGAGGATGAGGAACTCGAGGTTGCCGCAGATGACTGAAGAGGAGAGCGCCGGCGCCGATGCGCGCGCCCGCGACGAGGCCACCGACCCTGCGCGCTCGATCGTGCTGCAGGCGCCGGCCGGCTCCGGCAAGACGACAGTATTGACCGCGCGCTTCGTGCGACTTCTCGAGACGGTCGATGAGCCCGAGGAAATCCTCGCCGTGACTTTCACGCGCAAGGCGGCGGCGGAGATGCGCGCCCGCATCGTGGAAGCGCTCGGCGAAAATCCACCGGCCAATGCGTGCGCGCACTCCTGGGACCTCGCCAACAATCCCGGCCGCCTGCGCATTCAGACCATCGACTCCTTCAACTTCTGGCTCGCAAGCCAGCTGCCGGTCACGGCCAAGGCGGGTGGCACTTTGAGCGTGGATGACCGGCCGCAGGAGCTGTACATACGGGCGGCACGCGCAACCTTGGTTGAAGGCGAGCAGGATCCGGAAATCTCCGCCGACGTCGAACTTCTCTTTGAGCGCCTCGATAACCGCTGGGATACCGTCGAGGAGCTGCTTGCGCAGATGCTCGAGTCGCGCGCGCATTGGCTGCGCCACGTCATGTCCGATCCGGCGGAGCTGCGCGCGCGCATGACGGCGAGCCTATCCGAGATGATCGGCGCGGCACTCACAGGCGCGCGCGAAAAATTTCCCGCGGGCCTTGCGGCGCAGGTGCTGCCGATTGTCGGGGAGCTCGGCTGCGAGGCCACGGACCTTCCTGCCTGGCAGCATCTCATTGGACTAGTGCTCACGAAGAAGGGCGCCTGGCGAAAATTTCAAGGGGCGGTCGCGGCCGATCGTCAGGCGCTCGCCCGTGTCATCGAGCTCATGAGCGCCGTGCCAGGTCTCCTGCCTGAGTTGCAGGAGATTGCACTGTTGCCGTCCGGGGTGCTCGATCCCCTGGATGCTCGGGCGCTCGACGCATTCGCGCGCGTGCTGCGCAGGGGAGCGCTGCATCTGCAGCTTGAATTCTCCTTCGCCGGGAGCGTCGACCACACCTACGTTGCAGGCGCTGCGCGCCAGGCGCTCAGCGCCGAGCGCCTGCCGACCGATCTTGCGCTGCGCGCGGGGCTGTCTCTTAAGCACATCTTGGTCGATGAGTTTCAGGATATCTCGCTCGGACAGTTTGAGCTTCTCGAGGCGCTCACCATCGGCTGGGAGGAGGGCGACGGGCGCACGCTCTTTGTGGTTGGCGATCCGATGCAGTCGATTTATCAGTTTCGCGAGGCTGAAGTCGGGCTCATGCTGCGCATCCGTGATCAGGGCATCGGCGCGCTACGGCTGCGGTCGCTGCATTTGACCCGCAATTTCCGCTCGGTGGCACCGCTCGTCGATTGGACGAATGCGCATTTCGCGCGCCTCCTACCGGGCGGCGATGA
>Ga0302325_10002662_pt1 | contig 43015 bp, 36 predicted proteins | sample Palsa_T0_2_FD_201948 | JGI IMG/M metagenome (GOLD analysis project Ga0302325, IMG submission 201948) | Peat permafrost microbial communities from Stordalen Mire near Abisko, Sweden - Palsa_T0_2 | ecosystem: Environmental > Terrestrial > Soil > Palsa > Peat permafrost | place: Sweden: Abisko... | reverse complement strand
GCCATTGTGGAAGCGGCCCAGCGTCCAGCCGATTGGGTCATGGCTGCAATTACCGGCGCGGCCAGTCTCAAACCTACGCTCGCCGCCGCCGAGCGGGGCGCTTCGGTTGCGCTAGCCAACAAGGAATGCCTCGTTTGCGCCGGAGCGCTTTTTATGCGCAAAGCCGCCGCAGCCGGCGCCACGGTGCTTCCGGTTGATTCCGAGCACAACGCGATTTTCCAGGCGCTGGGCGCTGGTCCCCGCGAAGATGTCCGCCGGATCGTGCTTACGGCGTCTGGCGGGCCATTCCGCACGTGGTCGCTCGAGTCCATCCGCAAGGTCACGGTCGAGCAGGCGCTGAAACATCCCACTTGGTCCATGGGGCCAAAAGTTACCATCGACTCGGCTACACTCATGAACAAGGGCCTTGAGCTGATCGAGGCTCACCACCTGTTCGGGTTGGCGCCAGATGAGCTCGACGTCGTTGTCCATCCGCAATCAGTTGTTCACGGCCTAGTGGAATTCCGCGATGGATCGGTCGTTGCCCAGCTCGGTTCCCCGGATATGCGTATCCCCATCGCGCATTGTCTGGCGTGGCCGGCGCGCATGGGCACGCCCGCGGCGCGGCTCGATCTGGCCCGCCTCGCCACGTTGTCGTTTGAAGAGCCCGATCAGGTGCGTTTTCCCGCGCTGGCATTGGCGCGCAAAGCGCTCGCTGCTGGCGGGGCTGCTCCGACCGTGCTCAACGCCGCAAACGAAATCGCGGTTCGCGAATTCGTCGGCCGGCGGCTGGGATTTTGCAGCATCCCCGCGCTCGTCGAGGCGACGCTGGAGGCCGCGGAGCGAGAGGGCTCGATGGCCGAACCGCAATCGATCGAAGACGCGATCGCCATCGACCAAGGTGCGAGAAAGCTCGCAATTGGCCTTTTGCCCGAAATTGCCGCAATGGCATCTTAACTTCGGCAATCGGGGAATGGGCCACATCAAAGTGCTGAGGGGCTGGTAACGTCATGGGGTCGTACGTTTTGTCGCATTTGCAAATGTTTGGCGGCGGCGTGCTCGGCTACGTTATTCCGTTCCTTTTCGTCCTTAGCCTGGTGGTCTTCTTCCATGAGCTCGGGCACTTTCTGGTTGCACGCTGGTGCGGCGTGCAAATTCTGGTGTTTTCGATCGGCTTCGGTCCCGAAATCGTTGGCTTCAATGATCGCTATGGAACCCGCTGGAAAATCTCCGCCATTCCGCTTGGCGGTTTCGTAAAGTTCTTTGGCGATGACAATGTCGCCAGCGTCCCGGGTCAATCGCAGGCGGACATGGATGCCGAGCAGCGGGCGCGGAGTTTCATGTTCCAGCCGGTGCTGAAACGCATCGCCATTGTCGTCGCTGGACCGGTCGCGAATTTCGTTTTGGCCGTTATCATTTTTGCCTGCGTGTTTGCGCTCTACGGCAAACAGACAATGAGCGCCCGGGTCGATACCGTACAGCCCGGGAGCGCGGCTGCTGCTGCCGGCTTTCAGCCCGGCGACCTCGTTGTTGCGATAGATGGGCGCGCAGTCGACAGCTTTAGCGACATGCAGCGCATCGTCAGCACGAGCGCTGGCGAAACGCTGAACGTGACCGTCGAACACGACGGCGTGCAACGCCTGCTCAAAGCAACGCCGGCGCTCAAAGAGGTCAAGGACAATTTTGGCAACGTACAACGCATCGGCATCCTCGGCATCACTCGGTCAATGGCCGCCGAGGATTTGAAGTTGCATCCGGTCGCCCCTCCCCAGGCTGTGTGGATGAGCCTGCAGGAGACTTGGTCCGTTATCGACCGCACGCTCAACTATATCGTCGGGGTGCTGAGCGGCCGTGAAGCGGCCAGCCAGCTCGGCGGCCCGATTCGCATCGCCCAGATGTCGGGGCAGGTCGCCAGCTTCGGCTTCATCCCGCTCATTCAGTTGGCGGCGGTATTATCGGTTTCCATCGGGCTCCTGAACCTCTTTCCCATCCCGTTGCTCGATGGCGGTCACCTTTTGTTCTACGTGATAGAGGGTGTTCGCGGACGTCCGTTGTCCGAGCGGGCCCAAGAAGTGGGTTTTCGCATCGGGCTCGCTATCGTCCTGATGTTGATGATATTTGCAACTTTCAATGACATCGTTCATCTGACGACGTCGTAAATCATATCCGCCAGGGTATCCCGATCATCCTGGCGCGGGGGCGAGGATAAAAAGCGATTAGGAGAAACGTCGTCTTTAGTAGACCGAGGGAGACTGCGAGCAACCCGCCACTTTGGGGGCGGCCACGAGGGGAATAGGGCGCTTTGCGCATGGACATGTGTGTGCGGGTAAGACGAGGGCTTGTCGTGGCCGGCTTGCTCCTCGCCGGGGTATTATACAGTGTTGCGTCGGGGCCGGCTGCGGCGCAACGAGCCGACGGCGGCGCGGCCGCGACTTCAATTGTGGTCGAAGGCAATCGCCGCGTGGAAGCGGATACGATCCGCTCTTATTTCAAAGTTGCGCCCGGCGAGCGCGTCGATGCGGCGAAGGTCGACAGCGCGCTGAAGGCGCTCTACGCCTCCGGCTTGTTCCAGGACATTCGTATTTCGCAGCAGGGCGGCCGGCTCATTGTCACCGTCGTCGAAGCCCCGGTCATTGATCGCCTCGCTTTCGAGGGCAACAGCAAGATCAAAGACGAACAACTGCAGCAGGAAATCCAGTCGAAGGCGCGCGGTACGCTGTCACGTGCCACCGTGCAGGCCGACGTCCAGCGCATTATCGAGGTCTATCACCGCAACGGCCGATTTGACGTTACGGTCGTTCCGAAGATCGTTGAGCGGCCGAACAACCGCGTCGACTTGATCTTCGAGGTCAAGGAGGGCGAAAAGACCGGCGTCAAAACGATCATTTTCGTCGGCAATCACGCCTATTCCGACTACCGGCTGAAAGAGGTCATCAAAACCTCGACCTCGAATATCCTCAGCTTCCTGCAAACCACAGACGTATACGATCCCGATCGCATCGAGGCGGATCGCGATTTGATCCGGCGGTTTTATCTGAGCCACGGCTACGCCGACGTTCAGGTGGTTGCAGCGACCGGCGAGTACGACCCGGCGCAAAAAGGCTTCACCATCACTTTTACCATCGAGGAAGGACCGCTCTACCGCTTCGGGGCGATCGACGTTCAATCCAATATCCGCGCCGTCGACAGCCGTTCTCTTTTGGCGGTGCTGCGGACGCGTCAAGGAGACGTCTACAACGCGGACGGGATCGAAAAGACGGTCGAGGATTTGACCGTCGAGATCACAAAGCACGGCTACCCGTTCGCCACGGTGCGGCCTCGAGGCGACCGCAATGCGCAAAGCCGCACGGTCGGTGTGGTTTTCGTCGTTGACGAAGGGGTGCGCGCCTATATCGAACGCATCAATATCCGTGGCAATACGCGAACGCGCGATTATGTGATTCGGCGCGAGTTCGATATCTCCGAGGGCGACCCGTACAACCGCGCTCTCATCGACCGCGCCGAACGGCGCATCAAAAACCTCAACTTCTTCAAGACGGTCAAAATCACCAACGAGCCCGGCTCGGCGCCTGATCGGGTGGTGATCAACGTCGATGTTGAAGAAACCTCAACCGGCGATTTCTCGGTCATGGGCGGATATTCGACCGCCGACGGTTTCATGGGCCAGGTTTCAGTCGCCGAGCGTAACCTATTGGGGACCGGCCGCTTTGCACGGGCCTCGCTCACCGCTGGTCAGTACGTCCGCGGTGTCGAATTCAATTTCGTCGAGCCCTATTTGCTCGATTATCGGATGTCCGGCGGCATCGATTTGTTCGCCCGGCAAACATTGGCCAGTCCTTATCTTTCGTACGGAACGACTAACTACGGCACCAACCTGAAGTTCGGCATTCCGCTGCGCGAGGACTTAAGTCTGCAATTGCGCTACTCGATCTATGCGCAGCAAATCTCGCTAGCGTCGGACTTGAACGACTGCAACAACATCAACCCGAATGCCATGACCAGCTTCCCGACGCCGGTTGCGCTTGCCGCCGCTTCGCTTGGGGTTCCAGGGGGTATCAATGCGGCCTATCCGGCGTGGAATCCGACGAATTTCCAGTCGAACTGTTTGTACCAGAACAACTTTCCGCTCTACGTGGCCGCGCTGCCGATTCGTGAAGAGTTGTCGTATGGCACCGAAGTCGTTTCCCAGCCCGGATATGGATTGACCTACAACACGCTCGACAACAACAAGCATCCGACGAACGGGCTGCTGCTCAATTTTGGTCAAGACATCGCCGGTCTTGGCGGCACGACGGCCTACCTCCGTTCGGTTGTCGATTTCCGCAGCTACTATGAGGTTGTCTCCGACCTTGTCGGCGTGCTGCATCTGCAAGGCGGCGATATGCTGGGATTAAAAAAATGCCCCACGTCCGGCACTTGCGTGTCGAACGACGGCTACGTCAGCGTGCTCGACGACTTCAAGATGGGTCAGAACCTCGTCCGCGGCTTCCAGCCGGCCGGCTTGGGCCCGCGCGACCTGACCGTAGGCGGAGCAGACGACGCACTGGGCGGCACGATGTACTGGGGCGCTAGCCTCGAATTTCAGTACCCCTTCTACTTTTTGCCAAAGGATGCCGGCTTCCGCGGCGCCGTGTTCGTCGATTCAGGTTCGGAGTGGGGCTATAAGGGAGAGACGCAATATCCCGCCACCGGTGAAGTCAATGGGACTGTCGTTACGAACAACGGTACCGGCGCAACGTACGTGTGCCAATGCGGATTGCTCTACGCGGATTCGTCTGCTCCGCGGGTATCCGTGGGGGCGAGCCTGATATGGGATTCACCCTTCGGTCCGCTGCGTTTTGATTTCGCCTACCCGGTCCTCAAGCAGCCGTACGACCGCACGCAATTTTTCCAGTTTGGCGGCGGCGCGCGGTTCTGATCGGGGCCGCAGGCACGGTTGAGACCGGTTGGATGCCGGATTTCTTACCCAACACGCGCAGCCTGACGATTGCCGAAATCGTCGCGCTTACGCGCGCCGAGCCTGGCCCCGGCGTTGCGCTTGACGCCAGCATCAGCGACATCGCGCCGCTCGACTCGGCGAGAGCATCCGACATCAGTTTTTTGGACAATCCTAAATATCTTGGCGCGCTCGCGACCACGCGCGCCGGCGCGTGTTTGGTGATGCCGCGCTTCGCTAAGGCTGCGCCCGCCGGACTGGCGGTGTTGGTCACACCCCAGCCTTATCGGGCCTTCGTCAGCGTAGCGCGCGCGCTCTTTCCGGACGCGTTGCGGCCGTCATCGCTGTTTGGCACGGCGGGCCGCGCTTCGGAAGCTCACGTCCATCCGAGCGCGCGATTGGAAGCCGGGGTCACGGTCGATCCGCTTGCGGTCATCGGTCCAGATTCCGAAATCGGCACGGGAACGCTCATCGCGGCCGGTGCCGCCATTGGCAAGTCCGTTGCGATCGGCCGCGATTGCGTCGTCGGCCCCGGCGCAACTGTCGCGCACGCGCTGATCGGCGATCGGGTCGTCATCCATCCCGGTGCGCGGATTGGTCAGGACGGCTTCGGCTATCTTCCATCGGCAGCCGGCCACGTGAAGATTCCGCAGAGCCGCCGGGTCATCATCCAGGACGACGTAGAAATAGGCGCCAACACCACCATCGACCGCGGTTCGACCCGTGATACCGTCATCGGCGAAGGCACCAAGATCGACAACCTCGTGCAAATAGCACACAACGTCAGCATCGGACGACACTGCCTGATTGCCGGGCAGGTCGGCATATCGGGGAGTGCCGTACTGGGAGACTTCGTCATGCTCGGCGGCAAAGTCGGCATCGCGGATCACATCACCATCGGAGCTGGAGCGCAGCTTGGTGCCCAAAGTGGAGTGATGCATGACGTGCCGCCTGGCGAGCGCTGGTTAGGCTCTCCGGCACAGCCGGTGCGCGATTTTATGAAGGGCGTTTCCGTCGTGCGGCGGCTGGCGCGCGGCGATAATCGCAAAGGTGAGCCGGAATGAACGAAGAGGCTCTCGGCGCGGCCGACATCCGCGAAATTCTGCGGTTGTTGCCGCACCGTTATCCGTTCCTGCTGATCGATCGCGTCACCGGGATACGCGGCGACGAGTACGGTGTCGGCATCAAAAACATCACGATGAACGAGCCGCAATTTGCAGGCCATTTTCCCGATAATCCGGTAATGCCCGGAGTACTGGTCATCGAAGGCATGGCGCAGACGGCCTGCGTGCTCTGCCTTCGCCGGTTGCCGCCGCGCGAAAAGGCGCGCACGATGTTTTTCCTAACCATCGACAAGGCGAAATTCCGCAAAACGGCCGGCCCGGGCGATGTGCTTGAGTATCACATGAGCAAGGTCACGCATCGCCGCAGCATGTGGTGGTACCGCGGCGAAGCCAAAGTCGGCGATACCCTCGTCGCCGAGGCTGTTCTCGGTGCCTATCTACCCGAGGATTAAATGGCGATCGATCCAACCGCGCGCGTGGCCGCCGGGGCGCGCGTCGGCGACGATGTCGAGATCGGTCCCTACTGCACAGTCGGGCCCGATGTGCAGCTCGGCGATGGTGTGCGCCTCGTCGCCCACGTTCACATCGCCGGAGTCACGACTATCGGCGAAGGCACCGTTGTCTATCCCTTTGCTTCGCTTGGGACGCCGCCGCAATCGGTGCATTACCGCGGCGGCCCCACGCAGCTGATTGTCGGGCCGCGCTGCGAGCTGCGCGAAAGTGTTACCATGAATACTGGCACCGAAGATGGTGGCGGCGTAACGCGCGTTGGGGAGCGCGGCCTCTTCATGGTGGGATGCCATGTGGGCCACGATTGCCAAATCGGGGACCAAGTGACCTTTGCCAATAACGTCGTTTTGGGCGGGCACGTATCAGTTGGCAATAACACGTTCATTGGCGGTCTAACCGCCGTCCATCAGTTCAACCGTGTCGGAGAAGGAGCTATGATTGGTGGAATGACACGCGTCCGTGGCGATGTCATTCCATTCAGCCATGCTTATTTGGACAATTTGGTCGGCTTGAACGTGATCGGCTTGCGCCGACGCGGGGTGAAACGAGCCGAGCTGCAACGGCTGCGGCGGGCGTATCGGAAGTTGTTCTTCGACAAAGGGGTGTTTACGGAAAGAATTGATGCGGTTGCAGACCAGTTCGCGGACGATCCGCTGGTCGAAAAAATCATCGCGTTCATTCGCGTCGGCGGCAAACGCGCCTTGATGCATCCAAGCGCAGGACAGCAGCCAAATGACAACGGTGACGATGCGTCCTGACGCCGCCAACATGGCCGATGTGGCTCAGAGAATGGATTCGGTTGCGATTATTTGCGGAGGCGGGAGCTTTCCCGCCGCGGTCGCCGAGGCGATTTCGCGAAGCGGACGGCGTCCAGTGATGTTCGGCATCAAAGGATGGGCCGACCGCAATGTCGTCGAACAGCATCAACATCACTGGGTCGCGCTCGGGCAGGTGGGGCGGCTGATGCGGCTAGCGCGCCGGGAGGGCTGCCGCGAGGCGATTTTCATCGGCGCGGTGCTGCGTCCGCCGCTGACGAGAATCCGTCTCGATTGGCCGACTATCCGCGCCATGCCGCGGATTCTCCGCGCGTTCCGCGGTGGCGACGATCAGCTGCTCAAAGGCCTCACCGCCATCATTGAGGAGGGCGGTCTGACGATTATCGGGCTTGATGCGGTGGCGCCGGAAATCTTCGTTCCCAAAGGGGTGCTCGCTCGGCGCCTGCCGACAGAGGGCGACAAGGGGGATATTGCGCGAGCAATTCAGGTAATCGCCGCGCTTGGCCCATTCGATGTGGGTCAAGCGGCGGTCGTTGCCGACAACCATGTGCTTGCGGTGGAAGGGGTAGAGGGAACCGACAATATGTTGGCGCGGATCGCCGAGATGCGTCGGCAGCGCCGCGTGACGGCGCCGGTTGGTACGGGCGTGCTGGTGAAATCGCCCAAGCCGGGGCAAGACCGCCGCTTCGATCTGCCGGCCATCGGACCGCAAACCATAGAAAATGTTGCCCGTGCCGGCCTTGCCGGAGTGGCGGTCACGGCCGGCAGCACACTGATTGCCGCGCCGATGGACGTTATAAGGGCTGCGGACCGCGCCAATATTTTTCTTGTTGGTGTGAGTGAGGTCGCTTCGCCGTGACGGAGGTCTCGCCGACGCCGCCATGCTTGATCTATCTTGTCGCCGCAGAAGAATCGGGTGACGCGCTCGGCGCCTCGCTTGCGCGAACGCTCCGTGCGCACGAAGGAAGGGGCCTCTCGCTCCGCGGCGTCGGCGGCCGGGCGATGGCAGCCGCGGGCGTGCAGAGCCTTTTCCCCATAGATGAACTTTCAATATTTGGCTTAACCGCAATTCCCCGCCGGTTGCCGCTGATTTTGCGGCGCATCCGCGAGACGGCCGATGCCATTATCGCGGCTCGGCCCGACGCCGTCGTCATCATCGACAGCCCGGATTTTACCCACCGGGTCGCCCGCAGGATCCGGCGACGCGTTCCCACCATTCCGATCCTGGATTATGTCTCGCCTTCTGTTTGGGCCTGGCGGCCGGGACGGGCGCTGGCCATGCGCTCGTATATCGATTGCGTGCTTGCGATCCTTCCCTTCGAGCCGCAGGCCTACGTCAAGCTTGGGGGACCGCGCTGCATATATGTCGGTCATCCCCTGATTGAGCATATCGCGGACCTGCGTCCCAACGCGGATGAGGCCAAGCGCCGATTGGCCGATCCGCCGCTCGTTCTGGTCCTGCCCGGCAGCCGCTCAAGCGAAATCAAGCGTCTCCTTCCGGTATTTGGAGCTGCGATCAGCCGCGTCGCTAAGCGTAGCGGGCCGTTTGAGCTTGTTCTGCCCACTACGGGAAGTAGGTTGGAGCAGGTGCGCGCCGGTGTTGCCGGATGGGAGACAAAGCCGCGCATTGTGGTCGAGCCGGCTGACAAATGGGCGGCGTTTCGCTCGGCCCGAGCAGCGCTTGCGGCCTCAGGGACCGTCACCCTTGAACTCGCTATCGCAGGCGTGCCCAGTGTTGCCGCGTATCTTGTTTCGCCAATTGAGGAAATCGTCGTCCGCCTTATGGGCTTGCGTCGCCGGTTGTGGACCGTGATCCTTGCCAACCTGGTCATCGGCGAGAACGTGGTTCCGGAATTCTTGCAGCGGGATTGCACGGCGGAAAAGCTCGCCGATGCGCTGGCGCCATTGCTGCGAGTGAATAGCCCGGAGCGGGCCCGGCAGGTGGAGGCCTTCGGCCGGGTCGATGGTCTGATGAGGGTAGACACGACGCCGAGCGAGGAGGCGGCCGCGCTTGTCCTCCAGGCCGCGAGAGGCGGCATGCCATGATGTCGCCGCGCCTTCGGCTCAGCGTTAACCGCATGCTAAGGCGCGTAACCAATATTTAATGGGCGTAACGAGTGTCGTGCGGCGATGACCAAGCAGCCCAAAAAAGCGAAAGCCGCGCGTCGGCCGGCCGCTTGCGCCGCAATCACCGCGGTGCACGGGTATGTGCCCCCGGACGTCCTCACCAACGCCGAACTGGCGCAGATGGTCGACACCAGCGATCAATGGATCACTGAGCGGACCGGTATCAAGGAACGTCACATTCTCCGCGGTAAGGGCCTCGGCACCTCGCATATGGGCGCCGAAGCGGTCCGCGGCCTTTTGAAGAAGACCGGCACCCCTCCAGGCGACATCGACCTCCTGATTTGCGCAACGACCACGCCCGATTTTGTCTTTCCGTCCACGGCCAATCTTATCTGCGACATGGTCGGTATCCGCGGCGTCGGCAGCTTCGACGTCCAAGCCGCGTGTTCGGGATTCATTTATGCGCTGAGCATCGGAGCGCAGTTCATCGAAACCGGAACGTATCGCAAAGTCGTGGTGGTCGGCGCGGATAAGATGTCGGCGATCATCGATTACACGGATCGCGCCACCTGCGTGTTGTTCGGCGATGGCGCCGGCGCGGTGCTGCTCGAGCCGGGGCGGCAGTACGGCATCATGGACGTGCTGATTGCGTCCGACGGCGCGGGCGCGAAGCATTTGCATCAGAAAGCCGGTGGCAGTCGCATGCCGCCGACGGCGGAGACGGTCGCCAAGCGCCTGCATTACGTCCACCAGGAAGGTGCTGCGGTGTACAAATATGCCGTCGCGCGCATGGCTGAAGTAGCAACCGACCTAATGCAGAGGAACGGGCTGACCAGCAAAATGGTCGATTGGCTCGTACCGCATCAGGCCAACAAGCGGATCATTGAGGCAACCGCCGAGCGCACGGGATTGCCTCTTGATCGGGTGATGGTGACCATCAACAAATTCGGCAACACAACCGCGGCGACCATTCCGCTCTGTCTTTGGGAATACGAAGGCAAGCTCAAACGCGGCGACCGCCTGCTCCTTGCCGCGTTCGGCGGCGGCTTCACTTGGGGCGGCATCTACATGACCTGGGCTTACGATCCGCCGAAGTCACTGACCGGCGATAACGCCGGCGAAAAACAGGCCGCGAAAGGCGCCACGCGAAGATTGGCGGCGAAGCTTGCCGGCATTCTGCCGCTTGCTTTGTCGGGTTCGTTCGCCGCGTCTTTGTTGCGCCGTGAATAAAGCCGCGAGCTAGCCGGGGTAAAACGGGTATAATGGCGTTCCGGTGGTTTGAAGGAACGCCATGCACGACACCACGGCCGTAGCCAACACGCAGCCCAAGCCGCTGGTCAGCCCCAGCGGCAATCCGCGATACGCCCAACAACTGCATCGGCGTTTTCCGAGCACGCAATATTTGCGCGCCGGCGCGCGCCGGCGCGTTCCGTACTTCGCGTTTGAATACGCCGACGGCGGCGCCGGAAATGGCGATACCGGCATCAAACGCAACTGGGCGGCGTTTGATGCCGTCGAATTGGCGCCGCGCTACGGCGTCATGCCGTCGCTGCCGCCGACTTCCGTCGAACTATTCGGCCGCCGATTTTCGGCGCCGGTCGGTGTGGCCCCTATGGGCGGCCCCTCGATCGTTTGGCCCGGCGCGGACGAATATCTGGCCCGCGCCGCGCAACGCGCCGGCGTTCCTTACGTGCTCAGCACCGTTGGCGGCGCCACGATCGAACGCATCGCCGAGGTCGCACCGGACGTATTCTGGTTTCAACTTTATCGGTTCGCCGGGAACGATCACGCTATTGGGCTCGATCTGGTGCGCCGGGCGGAACGCGCCGGCTGCCGCACGCTGGTGCTGACTCTTGACGTGCCGGTGCGGACGACCAGGCCGCGTGAGGCCGCGACCGGGCTTGCCGGCTCGTTCCGGGTCGACGGCAACATCATCTTGCAGAGCGCGCTGGCGCCGGCATGGGCCATAGCGCTTTGGCGCAATGGCACCCCGCGATTTGCCAATGTGCGCGCTTACGCCGGGGAGGGTATTTCGCTTTCGGAGCTTGTCGCTTTCACCCGCAGAGAGATGGGTGGCGCGTTCACTTGGGACGAAGTCGCGAAGTATCGCGAGTGGTGGAAAGGAAACCTCATCCTCAAAGGCGTCATGCATCCGGCAGATGCCGAAAAGGCCGTGGCTCTCGGCGCCGACGGCGTAATCGTCTCCAATCACGGCGGCCGGCAGAGCGACGCGCTCCCCGCATCGATTGACGTCCTTCCGGCCGTCGTCGGCGAGGTCGGAAGTCGCGCGACGGTGATGATCGATTCGGGCGTGCGAAGCGGCAGCGACGTTGTGCGCGCTTGCGCGATGGGCGCGTCAGCTTGTTTTGCCGGGAAAGCCTTTCTCTGGGGTCTCGGAGCGCTGGGCGCCGATGGTCCGGGTCACGTTATCGATTTGTTGATCGAAGAAACGCAAGCGGCGATGGGACAATTGGGAGCACTTTCGGTCGAAGCATTGCGCTCTCTGACCGTCCGTCATCCCGGGATGTTTCTTTTCTCGTAGCCGACGTGGCGAGAAACGAAATCGAAACGTCAAACGGCGCCCGCCGGTAATCCGCGCAACAGCTCTTACGTCACGCAACGCGAGCTGAAATTGCCGATACGGACAAGCTTGCTGAACGCCGCCTCGCATCCAACGGGGATTGTGCTGGACTTGCTGCTTTGGCTTTTTGGGGTGACGCCCGCGTGCGGAACAGGCAATCGATCGCCCTTGAGCGCGCTATTGCTAATTGTGCCGCTGATGGCAATGCCGCTCGCCGACGAGGGGCCGGAGCCAATCGGCAGACAAGCCAGGCCGATAGCAATGAGCGCGCTGCCAATGAGCCACGCGCCAATGACGCCTTTACGCGTTTGTGAGCGTCGAGCGCTTGAGGATAGGGCTGCTGACCGACCTGTTTGCATGGCCGCCACTCCGACTGGATTTCCCGATGATCTGAAATCTCCCCTCGCGCCCTCGGAAATTCGATGATCTCCGCTACCTAAATTCGCTGCGCGCGGAGTAGTTCCAAGGCGCGCCACGCGGAGGGCCCGCCTGCGGCAAAAAGCGGCTCCGCGCTATTGAGGGAAGTTCGCCTTATTTAGAAATTTCACCGCCGGACGCCGCCTTAACGGCACGCGTGCAACGACTTCTTGGTGTGCGAGTCGCCAGCAATGGGCTCGTGACGCTGCTGTCCAGCGAGGTGGGGCTGCCGCGAACTCGGCGATATTTCCGGTGATTCTACGCGGGGCTGGTGATTTGGAACTCGCCGGCTCACCGGCGAATCTCGCGTGATTTGAGGCATCTGCAGGGATTTTGCCGAGGGAAAACTCGCCCCACCGCCGTTGCACAGTCCGCGCATTTTTGGCAATGTCCGCGCCGCTTTAAGCCAAACGCTTAAAACCTTGCGTGAGGTTTCTCCCTGACGGCCGGCTCGTTCCTGGCCTCCATCGAACCGGGGTCTTTCCAATGACGACGTTGTGGTTGATCGTTCTGTGCGGCGTGCTCGCCCTGATCTACGCCATTTGGGCAACAAGCTGGGTGATGCGCGCCAATCCCGGCAGCGAAAAAATGCAGGAGATAGCCGCGGCCGTGCGCGTGGGTGCGCAAGCTTACCTGCGGCGGCAATACACCACGATCGCGATCGTCGGCATCGTTATTTTCGTGATTGTCGGTTTTCTGCTGGGCTGGCTGGTCGCGGTTGGTTTTGCCATCGGCGCAATTCTGTCCGGCGCCGCCGGCTTCATCGGCATGAACGTTTCGGTCCGCGCCAATGTGCGTACCGCGCAGGCGGCGATCAGCTCGCTCGCCGGCGGCTTGGAGATTGCGTTCCGCGCTGGCGCCATCACCGGCCTCTTGGTCGCCGGATTGGCTCTGCTCGGCGTCACGCTCTACTTTATGTTTCTGACCGGCGGCCTGCATCTGGCGCCGAACGATCGTACTGTCGTCGATTCCATGGTGGCGCTCGGCTTCGGCGCCTCACTGATTTCGATCTTCGCGCGGCTCGGTGGCGGAATTTTCACCAAGGGCGCCGACGTTGGCGGGGACCTTGTCGGCAAGGTCGAAGCCGGCATTCCGGAAGACGATCCGCGCAATCCCGCTACCATTGCCGATAATGTCGGCGATAATGTCGGCGACTGCGCCGGCATGGCCGCCGATTTGTTCGAGACTTACGCAGTGACCACCGTTGCTACGATGGTCCTTGCCGCCATTTTCTTCGCTCCGATCTCGATCGAGATGGTGACGCGGATGATGACTTTTCCGCTGGCGATCGGCGGCATTTGCATCATCGCATCGATCATCGGCACTTTTTTTGTGCGGCTCGGCCCCAGTCAATCGATTATGGGCGCGTTATATAAGGGCATGATCGCGACCGCGATCCTGTCGCTCATCGGGATTGCCGGCGTCACCCATTACCTGATCGGTTTCGGACCGCTCGCCGGCGTCAACTATTCCGGCGCGACGCTGTTTTATTGCGGCATCACCGGATTGGTCGTGACCGCGCTCATTATCGTCATCACCGAATATTATACCGGAACGCCGTACCGGCCGGTGCACTCGATTGCGCTGGCTTCGGTCACCGGTCACGGCACCAACGTGATTCAGGGTCTCGCGGTGTCGTTGGAATCCACCGCATTGCCGGCGCTGGTTATCATTGCCGGTATTCTGGTGAGCTATAATCTCGCCGGACTTTTCGGCATTGCCATTGCGGTGACGACTATGCTCGCGCTCGCGGGCATGGTGGTCGCGCTCGATGCTTTTGGTCCGGTCACCGACAATGCCGGCGGCATTGCCGAAATGGCCGGCTTGCCGAAAGAGGTACGAAAGTCGACCGACGCGCTCGATGCGGTCGGCAATACCACCAAGGCCGTGACCAAGGGCTACGCGATCGGCTCGGCCGGCTTGGGTGCCTTGGTGCTGTTCGCGGCCTATAGCCAGGATCTGAAATTTTTCGTCTCCACGTCCGACAGCCACCCTTACTTCCAGGGGGTCGCGCCTGACTTCTCGCTCAACAATCCGTACGTGGTCGCCGGTTTGTTGTTTGGCGGATTGTTGCCTTATTTGTTCGGCGCGATGGGCATGACGGCGGTCGGACGCGCTGCGTCCTCGATCGTCGAGGAAGTGCGCCGGCAATTCCGCGAGAAGCCCGGCATCATGCAAGGCACGGAGAAACCCGATTACGGCCGTGCCGTCGACTTGCTTACACGCGCCGCGATCAAAGAGATGATCGTGCCGTCGTTGTTGCCAGTGCTGTCGCCGATCGTCGGCTATTTCATCATCTATTTCATCGCCGGCGGCGGCGCGGCTGGCAAATCGGCCGGCTTCTCGGCATTGGGCGCGATGTTGCTGGGCGTGATCGTGAACGGCCTTTTCGTCGCGATCTCGATGACGTCGGGTGGCGGCGCGTGGGACAACGCCAAGAAATACATCGAGGACGGTCACTACGGCGGTAAGGGTTCCGAGGCTCACAAAGCCGCCGTTACCGGTGACACCGTCGGGGATCCTTACAAAGATACCGCCGGGCCGGCCGTCAATCCGATGATCAAGATCACCAATATCGTTGCGTTATTGCTGCTCGCCGTGCTTGCGCATTAGCGCTTCTGGCGCCGGTTGCCGCGGCGTCCGCATTATTCGCATTTGGCGTCGACGAGAGCGCGGCCTCAGAACGGCAGCCCGATATGCGCGTTCGCCAGGGAGTCGAACAGCGCTTTAACAAAGTTGATGTCCGAGCCAGCCGTCGGCGTCGTGCGGCTGACGAAGTCGAACACCTTGCCGTCCTTGATGCCGTAGGAGGCGACCCGTTCCACGCGCCTGTCCTTATCGAAGTAGACGGCGACAACGCGCTGATCGGTGATCTTGCTCGGTAGGAACGAAATTGAGCGTTCGGCCCGTTGCGAGATGTAGTAGAACGCCTCGCCCGAGACCGTGGCGACGGTGGACGGCGTACCGAGCACGATGAGAACTTGTTCTTGCGAGGCGCCGAGCCGAATTTGCTCGAGCGCGCCGTCCGGCAGGACGTAGCCGCGCTGGAAAGTCTCGCCGAAACATCCGCCCAGCGAAAGGGCGAGCGCTAAAATGACAATGGAGCTCGCGCCGTTACGGCTCCGCCCCCGCTGCAGCAAACCGCTTAGCATCCTTCGCATTCAACCTTGTGTTATTGGGCGGGCTGTTTTACCCCACCGACCGCCGCAAATCGGCGGAAGCGGCGACCGAACTGGTACTGACGAGCTATCTTTATGATATTACCGGCGTTTCGGCGAAGCGTCCACGACAATAGAATTCACGCCCTCTATGGCATGATCGTGGCGCAGGCCCGCACAGGCGTATTTTATAGCGATTACGGCATACCCGACACCGTGCAGGGCAGGTTCGAGTTGCTGGTGCTGCATTTGGTGCTGGTGTTGCGCGAACTCAATCGACATTCTCGACCCCCTCGAATTTTCGGCGGGTGGCGGCGTCGCGAATCACTTGGACAGCTTCTTTTCGACACCTTCTGCCGGGACCTCGATGCAAATCTCCGGGAAATGGGCGTTGGCGATATGGGAGTTCCACGGCGGATGCGGCGGTTCGGCGAGGAGTTCTACGGCCGCCAGGCCGCCTATCAGACGGCGCTGGACGGGAGCGACCCTCAGGCGCTTGAGAACGCGCTGGCGCGCAATATCTTCGACTTAGACGCCGTTGAGACAAGAGTAATCCGGCTTGCCGATTATACGCGCGCCGCGTCGGCGCAACTTGAAGATTCAGACGTCGATGCCTTCGCCAGTGGCCTGGTCTTTCCCGATCCAGCGAAGTTCGCAAACGCCGAGCGCTAACCATGGCTGACGCCAAGCCGGGTGCTGTGAGCCCATGGCATTTTCCTGTTGCGGTCGAAGACGTGCCGGACTTGGGCGAGCACTTCGACTTGACGGCAGATCGCCAAATTCGCGCGGCGATAGCGAAGGCGGCGGGGCTGCGCGACCTGGCGCGTCTCGAAGCCAATTTCGACGTGAACCGGCAAGGCGGCGGCTTGCGGGTTGTCGGCCGGATTGCCGCGACTGTGGGCCAGACTTGCGTGGTCACGCTCGAGCCGGTTGCTAATGAAGTTGCCGAAGACGTCGACCTTCTCTTTGCGCCGCGAACGTCGGTTGCCGAGTCCGGCGGCGCCGCAATTAGGCCTGAGGGAAGCGAATACGAAATGGAGCCGTTGATCGGCGGGGTCGTCGATCTCGGTGCGCTCGCCACCGAGTCTCTCATCCTCGGTCTCGATCCTTATCCGCGAAAGCCGGGTGCCGTATTCCAATCACCCGAGGAAACGGCCGCCGGCGACGGTCCATTTTCGGCGCTTGCCGCGCTTCAGAAGGGCCGGGATGCTGACCAATGACGGTTGTTTCCGGATGCTGAGCCGCTATTGTCGCTGCCGGCCTCGCTTCCGGTTGCGTTGAGTTGGACACGCTCGAGGACCGTGGGGCACTTCATGTCACAGAGGGTCCGGATTGCGCTCGACGCGATGGGGGGCGACCACGGACCTGACGTGGTGGTCGCCGGCGCAGAACTTGCGTTGGCGCGGCATCCGGAAATGGAACTGTTGTTTTTTGGCAATGCCGCCATGGTCACGCCGCTGGTCGCCCGATATCCGGCGTTGAAATCCGCTTCGCGGATAACGCATGCCGAATTCGCGGTGCGCATGGATGACAAGCCGAGCCAAGCTTTGCGTTATGGGCGGCGCAAATCGTCGATGTGGCTCGCGATCGAGGCGGTGAGAAAGCGGGAGGCCGACATCGCCGTTTCCGCCGGCAATACCGGTGCGCTGATGGCGATGTCGAAGTTCGCGTTGAAGACCTTGCCCGGGATCGATCGGCCCGCGATAGCGGCGCTGTGGCCGACGCTGCGCGGGGAGTCCATTGTCCTCGATGTCGGGGCTTCGATCGGCGCCGATTCCGAGCATCTCGTCGACCTCGCTATCATGGGCGCGGCCATGGCGCGGATCTTGTTCGGCCTCGAACGGCCGAGCGTCGGCCTCCTCAATATCGGGGTGGAGGAAGCAAAAGGACTCGAACAGGTGCGCGAAGCCGGACGTCTCCTCCGCGAGCGGCATCCGCCTGATCTCGACTATCTAGGGTTTGTCGAGGGCGACGACATCGGCAAGGGAAAGGTCGACGTAGTCGTCACCGAAGGTTTTGCCGGCAATATCGCGTTGAAGACAGCCGAAGGTACCGCGCGCCAGATCGGCGAATATATCAGAGGTGCAATGAATCGCTCGTTCTCATCCCGGATCGGATATTTTTTCGCCCGATCCGCATTCCAAGAGTTGCGTGCGCGCATGGACCCGCGCCGCGTCAATGGTGGGGTTTTTCTCGGCCTCAACGGCCTAGTGATTAAAAGTCACGGCGGCACCGATGCCGAGGGTTTTGCGGCGGCGATAACGCTCGGCTACGGCGTGGTGCGGGATCAACTTTTGGCCAAGATTACCGCGGCGGTGGGCGGCGCGAGGATGGAGCTGCGCCAGGCAGTGGGCGGAGCGGCCTCGTGATCATACGCCGTTCTGTCGTGCTTGGCTGCGGCAGCTATCTGCCAAACCAGGTTCTCACCAACGCCGACTTGGCCAAAAAAGTTGATACCTCCGACGAGTGGATCGTTCAGCGCACAGGCATCCATGAGCGGCGGATTGCTGCCGCCGGCGAATTGACCTCGGATATGGCGACGCGTGCCGCGCGGGCGGCGCTGGCGCATGCCCATGTGGACGCCGCCTCGATCGATCTCATCGTGCTGGCGACATCGACGCCGGATAACACCTTTCCGGCGAGCGCGGTGTCCGTGCAGGCCAATCTCGGCATAACCGGTGGCGCGGCTTTCGACCTGCAAGCGGTGTGCTCCGGATTTGTCTACGCGCTGGCGACGGCCGACGCGCTCCTGCAATCCGGCGCATTCACGCGCGCGCTGGTGATTGGCGCGGAGACTTTTTCGCGCCTTCTCGATTGGAACGACCGCTCGACGTGCGTCCTGTTCGGCGACGGTGCGGGCGCGATTGTGCTCGAAGCGCAAGACCAGCCGGGCCAACGCGATGATCGCGGCGTCCTCACGGTGCGGTTGCGCTCGGACGGGCGACACAAATCAAAGCTCTATGTCGATGGCGGGCCCTCGTCGACGGGCACGGTCGGGCACTTGCGGATGGAAGGTCGCGAGGTTTTCCGTCACGCGGTGGCGATGATTACCGACGTCGTCGAGGACGCCTTCAAGACGAGCGGTTGCACGGTCGCCGACATCGATTGGTTTATCCCGCACCAGGCCAACAAGCGCATTATCGATGGATCTGCCCACAAGCTCGGCATCCCCTCGACCAAGGTTGTCAGTACGGTGGACAGGCACGGCAACACCTCGGCGGCGTCGATTCCGCTGGCGCTCGCCGATGCGGTGGCGGACCGGCGGATCAAGCGTGGTGATTTGCTCTTGCTGGAAGCCATGGGCGGCGGCTTTACCTGGGGGGCGGCGCTACTCCGCTGGTAGCCCTAAACTCTCCCAAGGGCGTTGACCCTTTGGGCAGAACCTAATATCCTTGATAATTCAGTACGATACGTTGATCGATGGTATCGAGCGCCGAGAGTGGGGCTGGCGATGGCGAGGAAGACGATCACGCGTGCGGATTTATGTGAGGCGGTGTACCAGAAAGTCGGTTTATCGCGGACCGAATCGGCGACGCTTGTCGAACTGGTGCTCAAGGAAATCACCGATTGTCTGGAGCGCGGCGAGACTGTGAAGTTATCGTCGTTCGGTTCCTTCGTCGTTCGCAAAAAGGGTCAGCGCGTCGGACGCAACCCTAAGACGGGCAAGGAAGTTCCGATTTCGCCGCGCCGGGTTATGGTGTTCAAGCCGTCCGCCATCCTCAAGCAGCGGATCAATGTCGGACCGAATGGCGGCGGCGACGAGGGTCCGGAAATCGGCGCATAATTGCCGGCAGGGGACAGAACGTTGGATAAAGCCCCGGACGCATTTCGCACCATTAGTGAGGTTGCCGAAGAGGTCAACGTTCCGCAGCACGTGTTGCGGTTCTGGGAAAGTCGCTTTGCGCAAATCAAGCCGCTGAAGCGCGGAGGCGGCCGCCGCTATTATCGTCCCGAAGACATCGATCTGCTGCGCGGCGTACGGCATCTGCTTTACGGTGAAGGCTACACCATACGCGGCGTGCAACGCATTTTACGCGAAGAAGGCTTGGCGTTTGTTCAGAGCGCGTGGCGGACGGGCGCTCAAGCGCCGGCAGACGCCGATGAATCCGACGAAGAATCGGAAAGCTCGGCTGTGATACGCGAGGAGCGGTTCACCAAGCCGTCGAGTCCGCCATCGGCACCGCCACCGGTAAGCCGACCGGAGCCTGCGTTCCAGCCGCCAGCGCCGCAGCAACTGTCGCCGGCGCAGCATGTTCGCGCTGCCGATCAAGACGACCGCCAGAAACTGCGCGCGGTTCTCGATGAGCTCAACGAATGTCGCCGGATGCTCGACGCCGCCGCGGCCGCTCCCGCGTAGGTTTGGAATCTAGATTCCGTGATATCAGGCGGCGAGAACCCGGGCCGGCGTTGACGAGGTGCCGCGGATCAAACGCCTTTGCTTTTCTTATATTCCCTGCGCCGCGCATACAAAATGGGTTCGGTGTAACCGTTCGGTTGTTCTCTGCCCTTGAAAATAAGGTCGCACGCCGCGGCAAAAGCGATTGAGTTGTCGAAGTGCGGCGCCATGGGCCGATAGTGTGGATCGGCCGCGTTCTGCCGGTCGACCGTGAGCGCCATGCGCTTGAGCGTATCCGTGACCTGCTGCTCGGAGACGATGCCGTGGCGGAGCCAGTTGGCGATGTGCTGACTGGAAATGCGCAACGTCGCCCGGTCTTCCATCAGCGCGACGTTGTTGATGTCCGGCACTTTCGAACAGCCGATGCCTTGGTCGATCCAGCGTACGACGTAGCCAAGGATTCCCTGAGCGTTGTTGTCGAGTTCCTGTTGAACCTCTTCCGGCGGAAAGTTTGCGCCGCGGGACACCGGAATCGTCAAAATATCGTCGAGGCTGGCGCGGGGCCGGTTGGCGAGCTCGCGCTGCCGGCGGAACACGTCGACCTTGTGATAATGCGTGGCGTGCAGCGTCGCGGCGGTCGGCGAGGGGACCCAGGCGGTATTGGCGCCGGCTTCGGGATGGACGATTTTTTCGCGAAGCATGAGGCCCATCAGGTCGGCCTTGGTCCACATGCCTTTGCCGATCTGGGCGTGGCCGGGAAGGCGACAGGCCAAACCGATATCGACATTCCAATCTTCGTAGGCTTTCAACCAGGGTTCAGCGCGCATCGCCTCTTTGCGGACCATGGGGCCTGCTTCCATGGCGGTGTGGATTTCGTCGCCGGTCCGGTCGAGAAAGCCGGTATTGATGAAGAAGACGCGTGACTTCAGAACGCGAATGCATTCCTTGAGGTTGACGGTGGTGCGCCGCTCCTCATCCATAAGTCCGACTTTGACGGTGTTGCGCCTCACGGCGAGCATGTCCTCGACGGCGCCGAGCACATCGCTGGCGAATTGCGCTTCTTCGGGACCGTGCATCTTCGGCTTGACGAGGTAGATTGAACCGGCACGGCTGTTGCGGGTGGGCGTTTCCCCTTTGAGATCGTGAAGGGCAATGGCGCACGTGAACACCGCGTCCAAAATTCCTTCGGGGGCGGCTTGCCCCTCCCGATCGAGGACGCCGTCGTCCATCATCAGATGGCCGACGTTGCGAATAAGCATGAGGCTCCGTCCCGGCAGGACCAGCGTGGTGCCGTCGGGCGCGCTGTAGGACCGGTCCGCTGCGAGGCGGCGCGCCAGCGGTTTGCCGTCCTTCTCGAAAACTTCAACCAGCGTCCCTCGGCAAAGGCCGAGCCAATTGCGGTAGGCTTCCACTTTGTCGGCCGGATCGACCGCGGCGATGGAATCCTCGAGGTCCATAATGGTCGTGATCGCGGCCTCGAGAATGACGTCGGCAATCCCCGCCGCATCGGTGCGGCCGATGGGGTGACGGCGGTCGACGACCAATTCGATGTGCAGCCCGTTATTCACGAGCAGGATAGCTTCCGGCGTCTGAGGCTGTCCGCGATATCCCCGCAACTTCTTCGGGTCGGCTAATCCAACCGTGTCGCCGTCGGCCAGCGCGGCGGTAAGCCTTCCGTTTTTGATGGCGTAGACGCGAACGTCAGCATGGGAACCGGCGGCGAGCGGCACGCTCTCATCCAAGAAGCGCCGCGCCCAAGCGATGACGCGTTTGCCGCGCTCGGGATTGTAGCGGCCGCTCGGGGCGGCGGCGCCGTCTCTTGGAATGGCGTCCGAACCATAAAGCGCGTCGTAGAGCGAACCCCATCGCGCGTTGGCGGCGTTGAGCGCATAACGCGCGTTGCTCACCGGCACCACCAGTTGCGGCCCGGCAACGGCGGCAATCTCGTCATCGACGTTGGCGGTATCGACCGCAAACGCCGAACCTTCGGGCAAAAGGTAGCCGATCTGTTCGAGGAAGGCCTTTTGCGCGGCCGCGTCGACGGTTTGCCCGCGCCGCGCTCCGTACCATTCGTCTATCTGCGCTTGCAGAGTGTCCCTTTTCCGCAGCAGCGCGCGATTGACGGGGCCGAAGCGATCAAGAAGGCGATCGAGCCCCTCCCAAAACGCCGGCGCCTTGATCCCGAGGCCGGGAAGCACTTCATCAACGACAAAATCGTGAAGAACCTTAGCTACTTGGAGATTGGCAACAGCAACGCGCTCAATGTCCGGCATTCGAATATCTGTCCGCTGATGGTTTTACGCTTCAAGGCAGGTTCGCATTTCTACACCATCGTCGCGCGGAACATAAACATATCCGCGGCAGGTTCGTCGCACTGGTGGCTGCGTGCCCTCCACCCTCATTTTTGCCGATGTTGCGGTGAGGGATAGACGCTATAATGCGGCACGAGCGCCGCGTCGGACTTTGCTGACCGCCGATGCGCAAAAAAGCGGCTCTCAAGCCCGATCAGGGAGATTTTGCCCGTGCCAACAGCTGCTGCCCGCCCGTCGCCGCAAGACGATGTCGAACCGGTCCTCGGCACATCTCTAGAGCGCGACGCCGAGGCCGCGAGCAAATACATCGCCGAAGTCGATGCTTCACTGAAATCGAAAGCCACTGGTGAGACGGACGTCACGGCGCTCAAGACCCGGATGTTTCGCTTCAAGGAACGGTTTTTCCGCCGTCATGCCGTGGCGATTTACGACAGTGTCACCGCACAGCGCAGCCGCTTTTTGCGTGTTTCCGAACTCTTGATGGCGGCAGCGGGCCAATACCCGGCGCTGTTGCCCACTCGCGAAGTCATCGACGCCGAGCGGGCGCTCAAGGAGCAGAGCGCGAAAGAGGGTCGTGAGCTCGATCAAGGTCTGTTCATCGGGCAGGTGCTGGCCGATGAGCGCTGCGGTATGCACCTCATTCACGCCATGCTCAAGCCGAAGCGCGAGGCGCTCGACCGTCTCGCCGAGTTTCGCAAAACCGGCTTCATCGATCTCGGCGAAGCGACGGCGCGACGCAAAGGCAATGTCGGGCACGTCACCCTGACCAACACGAAATTCCTCAACGCCGAGGACGATCGCGCGACCGCCGCGCTCGAGACCGCGGCCGATCTCGTTTTGCTGGACGATGCCGTCCAGGTCTGCGTGCTGCGCGGCGGCACTGTACAGCATCCCAAATACAAAGATCGCCGCGTCTTCAACTCCGGGATCAACCTGACGCATCTCTATTATGGCCAGATTTCCTTCGCGAACTTCATGGTGGAGCGCGAGCTTGGGCTGCTGCACAAGATCATCCGCGGTCATTGGCTTTCGGAATCCTATGACGAACAATATGAGGACTACGCCGAGAAACCGTGGATCGCGGCCGTCGAGGCGCATGCCATCGGTGGCGGCTGCCAGCTGCTCTGCGCCATGGACCGCGTCATCGCCGAGACCGGATCGTATTTTAATCTTCCGGCCAGCAAGGAGGGCTTCATTCCCGGCGCCGCGAATTTAAGGCTGCCGCGCCTTGCCGGCATCAAGCTTTCGCGCGAAGGCATTTTCTATGAACGCGTATTCCACGCAGACACCCCGGAAGGCCGCCTGATTTGCGACGAGGTCGTGCAGGCGAGCGAGATGGACGCCGCGATCGAGCGCAACGCGCGCCAGTTAATGGCTGCGGGGTTTACCAGCGCGATCTGGAATCGGCGGGCGCTGCGCGTCGGCGAAGAGCCACTGACGCTATTTCGCCGATACTACGCGACCTACGCGCGAGGTCAGAGCGCTTGCATGTACGATGCGAAGCTTATCGAGAATCTCAGGCACAGCTGGAAGCCCGATAGCCGCCGCATGTGACGCCATCTTCGATCGCGGATTGCCAATTGTCGCTCGGAAACCCGTAAATGCGAACGCTCGCAGAGATGCTCCGTTGGCGTGCGCGGCGGCATCCGTCGTTGATGGCGCTGTGGTACGAGGGCAACGCGCAGACCTACGGCGAGCTCAATGACTCGAGCTCGCAGCTTGCCGCCGGACTGGTGGCCAAACTCGGGCTCGAGCCCGGCGACCGTGTCGCCATCCTCGATAAGAATTGTGCCGCCTACCTCGAATTGTTTTTCGCGCTCGACAAGGCCGGTCTCGTTACCGCACCTCTCAATTGGCGGCTGACGGCGCCGGAGCTGAAAAGAATCATCGACGACATGAAGCCGAAGCTCGTCGTCACCGGCGCCGAATTCAAGACGACCGGCGCCGCCTTGGCTGTACCGACTATGACTTTCGAGGAGTTGCCGCGCGGCGGGGCGGACCCAATGCGCGATGCCGACGGTGCGGTAAGTTCTCAGTTTAGCACCTCCGGCACGACCGGATTGCCGAAGGGCGCCATGCTCACCGGCTGGAACGTCCTCAATGTCGGTCTGTGCCTTGCGCTCGAAATGCCGGAAATTCGCGAAGGCGGTCGTCACCTGGTCTGTTTGCCCATGTTCCATATCGGCGGTGCGGGCTGGGCGATTTGGGCGATGCAGGAAGGATCGGCGGCCATCATTGTGCGCGAGACGGCCGCGGAGCCGTTGCTCAAGACCATGGTCGAGCAAAAGGTCGAAACGGCGCTTCTGGCGCCCACGCTAATGCTGTTTCTCACCGAACTCCCGGCTGCGCGCACCGCCGATTTCTCCGCGCTCAGGCACATTACCTATGGCACGGCGCCGATTTCACCCGCGCTGCTGCAGCGGTCAATCGAGACATTCAAATGCCGGTTCTCCCAGCTTTACGGGCTTACCGAGACGACCGGCCCGATCACCGCGTTGCCGCATGAACATCACGTCGGCGAGCGGATGCTGTCCTGCGGCCGGCCGATGTTCGGCGGCCATGTCCGCGTGGTCGATGCCGAAGGCAACGACCTGCCGCCGCGGCAAGTCGGCGAGATTGTCTATCGCGGCGAGAGCCTGATGCGCGGTTATTGGCAGCGAGAGAAAGAAACCGCGCAGGCTATTCGCGGCGGGTGGTTTCACACCGGCGACGCCGGCTATCTCGACGAAGAAGGCTTCATGTTCCTCAAAGACCGGGTGAAGGACATGATTGTTTCCGGTGGCGAGAACGTCTATCCAGCGGAGATCGAGGCGGTGCTCATGGGCCATCCCGAGATATTGGAATGCGCCGTTATTGGGGTGCCGGATGAAAAATGGGGCGAAACCGTCAAAGCCGTGGTGGTGCGGCGTGGCGGTACGCTCTTAAGCGAAACCACGCTGATCGAATGGAGCCGCGAGAAGCTTGCCGGCTTTAAGCGTCCGCGCTCGGTCGACTTCGTCGAAGCCTTGCCGCGGAACGCCAGCGGCAAGCTCCTCAAACGCACGTTGCGTGAACTTTATTGGGCGAGCTACGAGCGGCGGGTCAATTAGGGTACGAATTCAGTTGCGAACGCGGTCGGTATGCTGACCATTTTTTATTGGTCGGAGCGCCGAGATTTGAACTCGGGACCCCCAGTCCCCCAGACTGGTGCGCTAACCGGGCTGCGCTACGCTCCGAAATTGCGGCCGGACTATAGTAACCGCCCCCTCGAGGCACAAGACACGAAACCTCAACATATGCGGGGTAGACGGGCGCAATTGCCCGCGGAGCGTCCGCTTGTTCACTCGCCCCTTGGATCCGCCGTGAAACGAATTTTCAGCGCCACGCTCAATTCGCTGCACGGGATCCGCTACGGCATCTCTACGGAAGCCGCGCTCCGCGAGGAGGCGGCGCTTTTGCTCGCAGGCGTGCTGTTAGGCTTTGCGGTCGCGCCGAGCTGGCTTTGGTATGTCGCGATGGTCGGGTCGCTTCTTGTCTTGTTGGCGGTGGAATTCCTCAATACGGCAATCGAGAAGCTTTCAGATTACGTCACTCGCGAACAGCAAGTCGAAATTCGTCGAATCAAAGATTTCGGCTCGGCGGCGGTTTTCTGCGGCATCTGTCTTGCCGGGCTGACTTGGCTCGCCGCCCTTGCGGTACGCATCGCACCTTATCTGTCGGTGCGATAATCGAGGCAAGCGCGAGGGTCCGAACCTTGCGGCTTTCGTCTCAAACCGAGAAACGTCAGTAGGCGTTTTTGGCGCGGATCAGGGCGAACGGGGTGCGCGCCAGGATGGAAATGTCGAGCAGCATCGACCAGTTTTCAATGTAGAAGAGGTCGTGCGCGACCCGTTGCTGGATTTTTTCCTGGCTGTCGGTCTCGCCCCGCCAGCCGTGGATTTGCGCCCAGCCGGTAATGCCGGGCTTGACGCGATGGCGGGCAAAATAGCCGTCCACCGCCTCGTGATAGAGCCGGTCTTCCGCCTTCGCCTGCAGCGCATGCGGCCGGGGTCCGACAAGCGACAGATTGCCGGCGAATACCACGTTCAGCAATTGCGGCAGCTCGTCGAGACTGGTCTTGCGGATAAAGCGGCCGACGCGGGTGACCCGAGGGTCGTCGGCGGTGACAAGCTTGCTCGCCGTCGCGTCGGTCTTGTCGGTGTACATCGAGCGGAATTTGTAGATTTCGATGAGCTCGTTGTTAAAGCCGTGGCGATTCTGCTTGAAGAACACTGGCCCGCGGCTGTCGAGTTTGATGGCGATGGCGACCAATAGCATGATCGGCGCGGCGCATATTAGCGCCAGCGTGCCGACGATTTTGTCGAACAGCCATTTCGTCACCACGTCCCAGTCGGCGATCGGCTTGTCGACAATGTCGAACACCGGAACGCTGCCGAGATAAGAATAGGTACGGGGGCGGTAGCGCAGTTTATTGGTGTGCGCAGAGAGGCGGATGTCGACCGGCAGCACCCAGAGCTTCTTGAGCATCTGCAGGATGCGGTTCTCCGCCGTCACCGGCAGCGCGAAGATCACCAGGTCGACCCGGGTGCGGCGCGCGAATTCGACCAGATTATCGACCGTTCCGAGTTTGGCAACGCCCGCGACACTCACGCTGCTGCGCTCGTCACCGCGATCGTCGAATACGCCAATGACGCGCACTTCCGACTCTCGTTGTGCGTCCAATGAGTGAATGAGCGCTTCGCCGTTGGGATCGGCGCCGACGACGACGGTACGGCGGTCAAGCCGGCCTTCGCGCGTCCAATGGCGGACGAGAAGAAACAAACCGCGCCGGAACGCGACCAAACACAACAATCCGAGGACAAAGAAGCCGCCCAGCCACGCGCGCGAGAACTGATCGCCGATTTTAGCGAAGAACGAGACGCCGACGGCGATCAGAAAAACCACCGACCACGCCGAGGCGAGCCGCATATATTGCTTTTCGTAGCCGCGGAAGGCCTGCACCTGATAAATATCGGCTGCCTGGAACGCCAAAATGGCAAGCAGCGCGATGCCGAAAATGGCAAGGACATAGTACCAGGCAAAGCCGTCGGCCCGCACGACATACGCCAGATAAACGCCGAGCCCAACCGCCATTACTAGGCAAAATTCGATCAAGCGAACGAGGCCGGCGAGCACGATGGGGGAATAGGCTGCGCCATAAGGTTTCGCCGCCGCGGCGAGCGCTGCCGGAGAAAGTTCCTGAGGCGAACGCGGCGCTTCATCCGCCACGGCGGAAACGGCGGACAACACCACGGAAGACGGATCGAAACTGGCGCCGGGCTCAGGCTTGGACATTTTTAAACCGCGCTTGCTGCCCGCACCGCCGTACGGGCTTCGCGTTGCGGGCAAATCGGCCGCAGATTAGTAAATAAAGTTCAAAGAATCGTTATGCGAATTGCGCGAGTTTTCGCATTGCAATCGCTTCGCGATAGGCGGCCAGACCGCCATCCACCATCGCCGTCGCCGAAAATTCGTCGCGCGTCCGTGCGCGCACCGATTGGGCGAGACGCCGCAGGTGCAGGGGATCGGCCAGTGCCGCATCAATTGCCGCGGCGAGCGCGGCGGAATTGTCCGGTGCGATGAGATGGGCAGCGTCGCCGCCGAAGATTTCCGGCATCCCGCCAACGCGGGTCGCGATGATCGGCATTCCCGCCGCCGCTGCTTCGAGCACCACATAGGGCAACGACTCAGCGCGCGAGCAAAGGACCATAACGCGCCCCATGGCGAACGCTTCGCGAGCGGTGCGGTGGCCGACGAAGCGGACTTGGTCGGCGACCGCCAGCCGCTGCGTCTGCGCCTTGAGTTCCGCATCGAGCGGGCCTGCGCCGGCGATGGTCGCTGTGATGCGGCGACCGGAGGCCTTCAGTTTTGCTAACGCTTCAACGAGGAGATCAAAACCTTTGACGGGGCGTAATTCTCCAAGCGCGACAAGATCAGTCGCATCCGCCGGCTGGGTTATCGGCGCAAACTCGCTGTCATCGACGCCGTTGTGCACCACGCGCACCAGCCCCGGCGGGCGGCCGATTTGAGCGCGAAATTGCGCGGCCGCGAAATTACTCTCAAACAGAAACAGATCAGTGCGCCATTTCAGCAGCCATTCGAGCGATCGATAGAAGGCGCCCGCCAGCGTGCCGGGACCATAAACCAGCGTTCCGCCATGCGGGGTGTACACGCGGATCGCGCCCGGGGCACTGCGGCTCAACCTCGCCAACGCCGCACCCTTGGCCCCATGCCCGTGAATGACGTCCGGCGCAGTTTGAGCGATCCACGGCGAGATCGAGCGAAAGGCATGAAAATCGGAGTAGTCGAGTTGGCGGCTAATGGCGAGCCGGCGCACGCCGAAGGCGAGCTTTGGCGCAAGTTCAGCAAGGGCTGCGTCCGCGTGCGGACCGCCGGTCAATGTGTCGGCAACGAGTCCCACGCGATGCCCGAGATCGGCCTGACCGCGGGCAATATCCAGTACATGCCGGAAAAGACCGCCGACCGGCGCGCGCAAGATGTGCAGGATTTTCAGCGAAGCGGCGACCGGCGCGAGGCTATCCCTGCCGACGGGCGCGGCGGCCCCGACGGCTTCGCCCCCGGGCGCCGGTTTCACCTGGACGGCGGCCCGTCCGTCGGCCATCGGTCAGTTCCCTAAAAGTCGCGCGAGAAAGTTAAGGCGGATAGAGCGCCGCCGCGGTTAAGAAAGTCTGACGCCCGATCCAATCCGGCCCGCAAGGCAGCGCGCGCGCAACCGCTTAACCGGATGGCAACCTTAATGGTTTGTTATGCCCGCGCGGGCTTAGACATGGTGGGAGCCTCGAAATGAGTCTGGCATCGCCAGCATCGGATGCCCGGTCGCGCGGGCCATTTATGGATGCCGAATTCGATTTTTCCGTGCTGGCCGCGGTGCTCTGGCGCAGCAAACGGAAGGTTCTGTGGCCCACCATTCTGATGGCGATCGTTGCCTTTGCCGTGGTGACGGTCATTCCACCCAAATACGTGTCCGAGTCGCGCGTACTTGTCGTCGGCCGCGACAATGTGTTCCTGCGGCCCGATGTCGACAAAGACATTGCCGACCGGGCTACGGTCGATCAGGAAGCGGTGACGAGCCAGGTACAGCTCGTTCTTTCCCGCGATCTCGCCCGCGAAGTGATCGCCAAGCTCAAGCTGAACGAATTGCCGGAATTCGATCCGGCGCGAGGCGGTGTGTCGCTCGTCAAGGGATTGCTCGGTACGTTGGGCATCATCAAAAATCGAATGAGGATGACGCCGGAGGAGCGGACGCTCGACGCGTATTACGACCGTCTCAACGTCTACCCGGTGGAGAAGTCGCGGGTGATCGTCATCGACTTCTTGTCGGAGAATCCCGAACTTGCAGCACGTGTCTCCAACGCTATAGCGGACGCTTATATCGAGCGGCAACGTGCCGCCATGCAGGAGCAGGCGCGCGCCGCCGGCGAGTGGCTCGCCGGCCAAATCGAATCGATGCGCAAGAAGGTGGCCGATTCCGAGGCACGGGTAGAAACGTTCCGCGCCAAATCCAATCTCCTGGTTGGACCAAACGGCACCACACTCTCGGCCCAACAGCTCGGTGATCTCAACGGTCAACTTGCCGCCGCCCGCACGCTTAAGGCGGACGCAGAAGCTAAATCCAGAATCATCCGGCAGATGCTCAAATCCGGTGAGCCGATCGAGTCGTCCGACATTCTAAATTCCGAGCTTATTCGCCGGCTCTCGGAGCAGCGCGTGACCCTGACGGCGCAGCTTGCGGAACAGTCTTCTTCGCTGCTCGGAAATCATCCTCGCATCAAGGAACTGAAGGCGCAGCTCGACGACCTCAACAAGCAAATCCGGCATGAAGCGGAGATCATGGCGCGCTCGTTTGAAAACGACGCCAAGCTCGCCGATGCGCGCGTCGAGGCGCAAATGTCGATGTTCGACCAGTTCAAGAATCAGGCAGCCACGACCAACGAGCAGGATGTGCAGTTGCGCGCCCTGGAGCGCGATGCCAAGTCGCAACGCGATCTTCTGGAGTCCTATCTCGCCAAGTATCGCGAAGCGAGCGCGCGCGACAGCATCGCTTCGGCGCCGCCGGATGCACGGGTCATTTCGCGCGCGACGGTATCGAACGTCCCGGCGTATCCGAAGAAGCTGCCGACCGTATTGATCGTCACCTTGGCGACGCTTCTCGTCAGCAGCGGTGTTGTGCTCACGCGCGAGTTTCTCGGTGATCCGCCCTCAGAAGCAACTGAGGTCTCGGGCAGCATCTCTGGCGCTAGTGCCGAGCGAGCTTCCGGTCCAGGGCCGCTTGCCCGTATGTTGGCGGCGAAAGAAAGGTTGGCGGCACGCGCGGCCGCCGCCGTCAAGGGCGTGCAAAAATTCGTTGAATCCGACCCGGCTCCCGCTCCCGCGCCGGTCGGGATTCCGGTCAGCGCGGTCGAGGATTTCGCCCACCATCTGCATGGTGAAGGCGTGCCTAACAGTCAAATCGCAATCTTCGGCGCGGAACCGCACCTCGACCGAACGGGGCTCGCGATCCAATTCTCTCGTGCGCTGGCCCGAGAGGCCCGCGTCGTGCTGGTGGGTTTGGGCTCGGGTGACGCCGCCATTACCGAGATCGCGGCTGAGCCTTACGCCGCCGGCTTGGCGGAACTCGTCGCCGGTACTGCGTCGTTTGGCGATATCATCACGCGCGACCGCTTTTCCGGACTCAACCTGATCCTTTCGGGGCGCGCGCCGGCCACGCGCGGAGCGCTGTTGGAGGAAACGAGCTTGGCGCAGACCTTTGAGGCCCTCTCGGGAGCCTATGCCCACGTTGTGATCGATGCCGGCGTGCTGGGAGCAGGGGCTGCTGAGGCCATTGCAGCTTTCGCGCCTCACGCCATCCTCCTGGTCGAGAACGTCGCCGATGAGGGCGTGGCACAGGCTCATCAGCGGCTCTTGCAGGCGGGCTTCCATCACGTCACCATCTTTATCGCCGGTCCGCCCAACGTCTCGGCGGCATCGGACGACGCTACGGCAGCCAAGGCAGAGGCGGCCTAGTTACTATTCGCCTGATCTGAGAGCTACCGGGTGACCAATTGGCAACCGGGGCCTTCGTCGGCTATCGCGCCACCCGGCAAACAATTGTCAACCACGCGTTGGCTAGAATTACCGGCTTAACGAGGAACGTAACGTGGCCGGATTGAAGCAAGCGATTATCCGCGGCGGCTTGGAATCGCTTTTCTTTACGGGGGCATATTCGGCGCTGCGGCCCTATGTCGGCGGCGTGGGCGTCATTTTGACGATGCATCATGTGCGCCCGCCGCGACCCGGGCGTTTTCAGCCCAACCGGCTTTTGGAAATCACGCCGCGATTTCTGACACGGGTTATCGAGTGGTTGCGCCGCTCCGGCGTCGAGCTCATCAGTCTTGATGAGCTCCATCGCCGCATGAGCGAGGGCGATTTCCGCAAACGCTTCGTTTGCCTCACCTTTGACGACGGTTATCGCGACATCAAAGAGCACGCCTATCCTATCCTCAAGGCTGCCGGCGTGCCATTCGCCATTTACGTGGCGACGAGTTTCCCCGACCGGCTCGGCGAATTGTGGTGGCTTGCGCTCGAGGCGATTGTTGCGAGGAACGATCGGGTCGGCGTGGTGATCGACGGCGAGAACCGGGTGTTCGATTGCACGAGTGTTGCGGAAAAGCGCGCCCTGTACGATGAGCTTTATTGGTGGCTGCGCAGCCAACCGAGCGAGAGCGATGCTCGCGCCATCATGCGCAATCTCGCCGCATGCCATCACGTCGACATCGCCGCCTTCTGCAAAGATTTGTGCATGAACTGGCAGGAGCTGGCTGAGCTTGCCGCGGATCCGCTGGTGACGATTGGCGCCCATACCGTCAATCATCCAATGCTGGCGAAGCTTTCGGAGAAAGCCGTGCGGACGGAATTGGAGATGAGCCGTTCGGTTATCGAGGCGGCGCTGGCGGTCCGCCCGGCGCATTTGTCCTACCCTTATGGCGATGCTACGTCCGCCGGCCCGCGCGAGTTTCAAATCGCGGCGGAGATGGGATTCAAGACCGCGGTAACGACGAGGCCGGGGGTATTGTTTCCGGCGCACGGCGGCCAACTGACAGCCTTGCCGCGCATTTCGCTCAACGGCGAATATCAGCAACTGCGCTACGTGCGCGTGCTGATGTCCGGGGCAGCTACGGCGATGTGGAACGGCTTCCGTAGGCCGGAGGCTGCCTGACTGGGAATCAGCATTCGGCAATCAGTAATCGGAACATCTGAATTCGTCCGGCGCCCGATGCTGACCAGCGATCACCTATCACCTATCACCTATCACCCTTCACCCTTCACCCTTCACCCTTCACCCTTCACCCTTCACCCTTCACCCTTCACCCTTCACCCTTCACCCTTCACCCTTCACCCTTCACCCTTCACCATTCACCCTTCACCCTTCACCCTTCACCCTTCACCCTTCACCCTTCACCCTTCACCCTTCACCCTTCACCCTTCACCCTTCACCCTTCACCCTTCACCCTATTCCTGGCCCGCTCATCCAGCGCACGAGCGGCATCGCTGGAATAACCCAGCCGAGCCCGGCGACAATATAATACACGACCGAGGCGACGGAATTGTCGCGAATAGCCGACGACTGCGCCAGCGCCATGGCGACAAGCGCCCAGACGATCACGAGCACAAACAGAGCGATAGCGCCGACGAATTTGCGCGAGCGGAGCCGCATGGCGGTGTCTGCTATCACAAGCGGCACAACACGTCATTGGCCGTGCGATTTGCGCGGCGACCGAGATCATGCCGAGGCTGGAAAGTGCGGCTCGCATGACGCATTGCCAGCCTTGACGCCGGCGCTATATGGTCCGCGCGACTGGACTGGAGATGATAACCGCAGCTTCCTACGGCAACCACGCGCGCGCGATCCGGCTGTGGCTTTATGCCGTCGCGGCGTTGGTCCTGGCCATGGTCTTGGTCGGCGGCGCGACGCGGCTGACCGAATCCGGCCTCTCCATTACCGAATGGCGCCCGGTTATGGGTGCGGTGCCGCCGTTGAGCGAGGGCCAATGGCAAGAGGCCTTGGCAAAATATCAAGCGATCCCGCAATACCGGGCGCTGAATGCGGGCATGAGCCTCGCGGACTTTAAGGTCATTTACTGGTGGGAATGGACGCATCGGCTGCTCGGCCGGGTCATCGGTGTTGCTTTTCTTTTGCCGTTTGTTTGGTTCTTGTGGCGCGGATGGATACCGCGCGACCTGCGCCCTCGGCTGTGGTCAATCTTTGCGCTCGGCGCGCTGCAAGGCGCTGTCGGCTGGTGGATGGTCGCATCCGGCCTGTCCGAACGGATCGAAGTTTCCCAATATAGGCTGGCGGCGCACCTCACCCTCGCCAGCGTCATCTATGTCGCGCTCATTTGGGCGGCGGCGGGGCGCGCAAGTCCGCCCACATTTCCCGCCCGTGCCGCCACCAGAGCGGGCGCGCTGTGCGTTCTCGTTCTCGTGCTGGCGCAAATCTACCTTGGCGCTTTGGTCGCGGGGTTGCGCGCCGGCTACGCCTACAATACCTGGCCGCTGATCGACGCCGCGCTGATACCGAAATCCGACGATCTGTTCTTCCAGATGCCGCCATGGCGGAATTTTTTTGAGAACATTCTGACGGTGCAATTTGATCACCGCATGATTGCTTATCTCGTCTTCATCGGCGCCGCCGTACATGCGGTTGATGTCGTGCGCAATGAAAGGGCGAGGGGGCGCATCGGCGCGCTGGCGCTACTTGCGGCCGTCGCTTTGCAAATCGTGCTCGGTATCGCGACCCTGTTGCTGGTCGTGCCGCTGCCGCTCGCTCTGCTGCATCAGGCCGGCGCAATGCTCGTGCTTACCGTGGCGACGCTTCACGCAGCGAATGTGACGGCGCGAACCGAGTACGCCACCGCAGGCGCGCGAGGCGGCGGCGAGTTTGCCGATGCGCTCCGGCCAACCGGCGGTTAATCGCTCAGCCCCTGCTCGAGATCGGCGATGATGTCGTCTTTGTCTTCGATGCCAATTGAAAGCCGCACCACATCCGGGCCGGCGCCGGCCGCGGTTTTTTGGTCGTCAGTGAGTTGCCGGTGCGTTGTCGATGCGGGATGAATGATCAGCGAACGGGTATCGCCGATATTGGCGAGGTGGGAAAAGAGTTGCACATTGGAGACCAGCTTTACGCCGGCGTCGTAACCGCCCTTAAGCCCGAATGTGAACACCGCGCCCGCGCCGTTGGGACAGTATTTTTGCGCAAGCCCGTGATAACGGTCGCCCGCTAGTCCGGGATAGCTTACCCAGGCGACCCGCGGCCGACCTGAGAGCCACTCGGCGACCGCGAGCGCGTTGTCGCAATGTGCGCGCATGCGCAAGGGCAGCGTCTCGATCCCCGTCAGGATGAGAAAGGCGTTGAACGGCGACAAAGCCGGCCCAATGTCGCGCAATGCCAGCACGCGACAGGCGATGGCGAATGCGAAATTGCCGAATGTCTCGTGCAGCACAATGCCTTGATATTCCGGCCGCGGCGCGCTGAGCATGGGATAGCGATTGTCGCGCGACCAGTTGAACGTACCCGCGTCGACAATGAGGCCGCCGATGGAATTGCCGTGGCCGCCGAGGAATTTGGTCAACGAGTGAACGACAATGTCGGCGCCGTGATCGATCGGCTTGCACAGGTAAGGCGTGGCGAGCGTGTTGTCGACAATGTAAGGCACGCCGGCGCCGCGCGCGACCTTCGCCACCGCCTCCATGTCGGTGATGACGCCGCCGGGATTGGCGATCGACTCGGTGAAGATCGCTTTGGTCTTCGGCGATACGGCGCGCTCGAACGAGCCGATGTCGTCGGGGTCGGCCCACACCACGTTCCAGCCGAAATTCTTGAACGCGTGGTTGAACTGATTGATCGAGCCGCCGTAGAGCTTTTTTGATGCGACGAATTCGTCGCCCGGCTGCAAGAGACAGTGAAAAGCGACGACCTGCGCTGCGTGGCCGGAGGCTACCGCAAGGCCCGCCGTGCCGCCCTCCAGCGCCGCTACGCGCTCCTCGAGCACAGCATTGGTCGGATTGCCGATCCGCGTATAAATATTGCCGAAGGTCTGCAGGCCGAACAGCGAGGCCGCGTGGTCGACGCTTTCGAAAACATACGACGTGGTTTGGTAGATCGGCGTCGCGCGTGCTCCCGTCGTCGGATCGGGTTGCGCGCCGGCGTGTACGGCAAGCGTGGAAAAACCGGGAATGCGTTCGCTCATCGATCTATCCTTGACGGGTGCGAGGGGCGACACTTACGGCCCGGTTTATAGGAGCCGCAACGCCCGTCAAGGTATCACAACGCGACGCACGCAAGGACGATTACCGCGCGTTGCCGGCGCGGCGATCGATCCCGGCGGTATCAGCGAAAAGCTATTAGTCTTTCCAGTGCGCCAATTGCGCCCGGCACGACGGTGAAATGCGATTACGATTGCTCATAAGGCAACCCGCGACCCGCGCGCGGTCGGGGATGTATTGCGAGCAGATATTCATCGCATCGCTGACGCACGCGCTCTCGTCTTGCTTATTGTCCGCATAAGTGACGGACGGGACGAATGCGAGTGCCGAGAAGACAAGTACAGCCACCGAGCCCGTTCTCATGACCCGTTCCTCATTATCCAGAGTTTCTTTGCAACGTTGGGGCGGAAGCGCCCGTTGTTTGCTCCTTCAGAAAATCACAAACATGTAAAGAAGTTCCGCATTCGGCTCATACAAGTCGCGGATTTGATCGGTAATTTTCGCTTAAAGCGGCGGATGCTGGCCGCCACGCGTTTGCTCAAACGCCGTTGTCTTGACGCTGCGCGCGTTCGCTGGCTGCCGTCGTGCCGCCGGGAGCGGACTGCCGGTTGAGCGACAACCGCTGAATGCCGCCACCGAGTGTCGCCTTCCTTGACGAGATGGTGCGCGTGTTCACACCCATCCAGGAGATTTCCGAGGAGAGGCGGCCATATTCGATCTTTGGGCAGCGATTCATCACCACCTTTAGCCCCGCGGCCTCGGCGAGCGCCGCCGCCTCATCGTTGCGAACACCAAGCTGCATCCAAACGACCCGCGGACGGGGATTGAGCGCCAGCGCCTCTTGCACGATCGGCAGTGCGTGACGCGAACTACGGAAGATGTCGACCATGTCGATCGGTTCGGGCACGTCGGCAAGCCGGGCGTAAATTGGCTGACCGAGCATGTCCTTGCCCGCCAGTCCGGGATTTATTGGAATCATCCGGTAGCCGCGTTCAAGCAAATATTTGAACGCGAAGTAGCTCGGCCGATTGGTTTTCTCCGATGCTCCGACCATCGCGATGGATTTCACGGTATTGAGAATGCCGCGAATGGAGCCGTCGGGATATGTATCGTGTTCCATCGGAGCTTGGATCAGCGGTCTTCCCATTTAGGCGTGCGTTTGTCGATGAAAGCGTCGATGCCTTCCTCGGCATCTCGTTTGAGCATATTTTCCACCATCACGCCGGTGACGTACTCATAAGCCTCGGCCAGGGGCATATCCAGCTGGCGGTAAAATCCCTCTTTCCCGATTCTGACAGTCAGCGAAGATTTTTCCGCGATGCCGCGCGCGAGCTTGATGGCATCGTCGCGCTCGCGCCCGGCCGCGACCACACGGTTGACCAGTCCGATCCGTGCCGCCTCCTCGGCTGAAATCAGATCTCCAGTCAAAAGCATCTCCATCGCATGCTTGCGGGAGACATCGCGAGAGAGCGCCACCATAGGCGTAGAGCAGAACAGCCCGATATGGACTCCGGGGGTGGCAAACTTGGCGGCGCGCGAAGCGATGGCCAAGTCGCAGCTCGCCACCAATTGACAACCTGCCGCCGACGCCGGTCCCTGGACCGCCGCGATCACCGGCTGCGGCAGCGTGACGATCTGCTGCATCATGGTGCTGCACATCGTCATGATGTGCTTGAAATAAGCGCGGCCGCCATCGGATTGCGCGCGGTGCCGGCTGAGCTCCTTGAGATCGTGGCCGGCGCAGTAGGCTGGGCCGTTGGCGGCGAGCACGACCGCGCGCACGCTTTCGTCGTGGGCGATCGCCGTGAGCGCGTCACCAAGTGTTTCAAGCATCGCCTCGGAAAGGGTGTTACGGCTCTGCGGCTGGTTCAGCGTGAGAACCGCCACGCCGGCAACGTCCTCGCGCAGAAGCATCAGTGCGGACATGCCGGGAGAAGTTGCTGCGGCGGTATCGGCGCTCATGGCTTCCGTCCTCTTCAGGTCACATAGAGATCAGTGCCCGACGGTGATTTGGCAAGCAGCCCTTCTCATTGTATCCGATCCGCCACGGCGGGGCAGGGGGATCAAGATGGCGGCGAAACTCTCGGTCGAGGAACTGCAAAACCTTCTCGACGCCGAGTTTCCGCGGACGTTCCACCGCGACGGCGGTTACGTCATCGAGGAGGTTTGGCTCGGCGGCAGTCGCGTGCGCAAGCATTTCGACAAGGCGTCATTGCGTCCGGGCGGCACGATAGCGGGCACGACTTTGATGGCGCTGACCGATATCGCCATGTATGTCGCCATCCTCGCCACCATCGGCTGGAAGCCGCTGACGGTGACCACCAATTTGAATATCAATTTCCTGAGAAAACCGGAGCCGCGCGATCTTTTGGGCGAGGCGCGTCTGCTCAAGCTTGGCAAACGCCTTGTGGTGGGCGACATCGCCATTCGCACCGACGGTCAGGATGAACTCGTCGCGCATGCTACCTCGACCTACTCGATCCCGGCTAACAGGTAAAATAATACCTTCGGCACAAGCTATTGAATTTGCCCGCAACTCGGGCACGAGGGTTGACCACGCAGGCTTTCGCGGCTAAGTACGCCGCGCGCTGGTCGCGGAGTTCGCGATCAGCCTTTCCCTGATGGATGCGATTATGAAAACCTTTTCGGCCAAACCCGCCGACGTTGACAAGAAGTGGGTGATGATCGACGCCGACGGATTGGTGGTCGGCCGGCTTGCATCCATTATCGCGATGCGGCTGCGCGGCAAGCACAAGCCGACCTATACGCCGCACGTCGACTGCGGCGATAATGTCGTTGTCATCAACGCCGCGAAAATCGTGTTGTCGGGCCGTAAGGTCGAACAGAAAATCTACTACAAGTACAGCGGCTTTATCGGCGGCCTAAAGGAGCGCTCGGCCAAAGCGATCCTCGCCGGCCGCTTTCCCGAGCGCATTGTCGAGAAGGCAGTGGAGCGGATGCTGCCCCGCGGTCCGCTCGGCCGCCGCCAGCTCGGTAACCTGCGGGTCTATCCGCACGCCGAACATCCGCACGCCGCCCAGCAGCCACAGGCGCTCGACGTGGGCGCCATGAATCGCAAGAACAAGAGGTCCGCCTAATGGCCGACACCATCCAGACGCTCGAAGAGCTTTCCACGCTCAAGCCGGCCGCGGCGCCGCAGCCGCCGAAATATGTGCAGAAGCTCGACAAGCAGGGCCGTGCTTACGCTACCGGCAAACGCAAGGATGCGGTCGCGCGGGTCTGGATCAAAATGGGCGGCGGGGCGATCGTCATCAACGATCGGCCGGTGGAGACCTATTTTGCCCGTCCGGTGCTGCGCATGCTGATCCAGCAGCCGCTCGTTGCCGCAAACCGTCAGGGCCAGTACGATGTCGTGTGCACCGTCTCCGGCGGCGGCCTTTCCGGCCAAGCGGGCGCGGTGCGCCACGGCTTGTCGAAAGCCCTGCTGCGGCATGAACCTGACTTGCGCCCAGTTCTCAAGCGCGGCGGATTCCTCACGCGCGATCCGCGCGTCGTCGAACGCAAGAAATACGGCAGGGCGAAAGCGCGCCGCAGCTTCCAGTTCTCCAAACGCTAGATCGCGGTTTTAGCGCGCGCCTTAGTGCGGCGCGCGGTTGTTGTTGCGCGCCGTCCGCGGAACGCATGCCAATCGCGAAAAGAAAAGGGCGCCGCAAACCCGGCGCCCTTCAAGTTTAAGTCGATTACGCTAGTTCAGGGAGGATCGTTTACGCGCACGCTGACAAACCAAAACGGCATACCGTCGCCGAACGGCGAACAGCTTACGCCGAGTAGTACATTTCGAACTCGACCGGATGCGGGGTATGCTCGAAGCGGATAACTTCCCCCATCTTCAGGTCGATATAGGCGTCGATGAAATCGTCATCGAACACGCCGCCGGTCTTCAGGAAGGCGCGGTCTTTGTTGAGTTCCTCGAGCGCCTGACGCAGCGATCCGCAAACGGTCGGAATTTTCTTCAATTCCTTCGGCGGCAGATCGTAGAGGTCTTTATCGATAGCCTCGCCTGGATCGAGCTTATTTTTGATGCCGTCGAGACCCGCCATCAGCATGGCCGCGAAGCCGAGATAAGGGTTGGCAAGCGGGTCGGGGAAGCGGACTTCGACGCGCTTGGCCTTGGGGTTGGTCGTGTAGGGGATGCGGCAGGAGGCGGAGCGGTTGCGCGCCGAATAGGCGAGCAGCACCGGGGCCTCAAAGCCCGGAACCAGCCGCTTGTAGGAATTTGTGGTTGGGTTGGTGAAGGCGTTGATCGCCTTCGCATGTTTGATAATGCCGGCGATGTATTGCAGGCAGATGTCGGAGAGGTCCGCGTATTTGTTGCCGGCGAAAACCGGCTTGCCTCCCTTCCAGATCGATTGGTGGCAATGCATGCCAGAGCCGTTGTCGCCGTAGATCGGCTTGGGCATGAAGCACGCGGTCTTCCCGTAAACCTGCGCCACCTGCTGGATGCAATATTTGTATATCTGCAGATGGTCGGCCATCTGCACCATGGGTGAGAATTTCAAACCGAGCTCGTGCTGGGCGGAAGCAACTTCGTGATGGTGCTTCTCGACTTTGGCGCCCATGCGCGCCATTGCGGCGAGCATTTCCGATCGCATGTCCTGCGCGGAATCCTGCGGTGGCACCGGGAAGTAACCTTTCTTGGTCCAAACCCGGTGACCCAGATTCCCGCCTTCGAACTCGGTGTCGGAATTGCTCGGAAACTCCACCGAGTCGAGCTTGAAGCCGGTGTTGTACGGCTCGACCTTGTACCGGACGTCGTCGAAAACAAAGAATTCCGCCTCCGGCCCGAAATAAATCGTGTCGCCGACGCCCATGGACTTGACCATGCCTTCGGCCTTCTTGGCGATGCCGCGCGGGTCGCGCGAATAAGGTTCGCCGGTAGTGGGCTCGAGCACGTCGCACACCAGCACCAGCGTCGTCTCGGCGAAGAACGGGTCGATGCAGGCGGAGGTCGGATCCGGCATCAAACACATGTCGGATTCATGGATCGCCTTCCAACCGGCGATCGAAGAACCGTCGAACATTTGGCCTTCGGCGAAAGTCTCTTCCTCGATGAGTGAAACGTCGAAGGTGACGTGCTGCCACTTGCCGCGCGGATCGGTAAACCGAAAGTCGACATATTTGACGTCGCCGTCCTTGATGAGCTTCATCACATTCTTCGGCGTGGTCATGGCAGGCGTACCTTTCGTGCGTTTAATGAATGGCTTTTACTAACGCCGGGGCCGGCGTGAGCAAGGACCTCAAATGGCATCGGTTCCGGATTCCCCAGTCCTGATCCGGATTGCTTCCTCGATTGTGGAAACAAAAATTTTTCCGTCGCCGATGCGGCCGGTTTGCGCGGCGCGGCGGATGGCGTCGACGGCCTTTTCGACCATATCATCGCCGAGCACAATTTCGATCTTCACTTTCGGCAGAAAATCGACGACGTATTCAGCGCCGCGATAGAGCTCGGTGTGGCCTTTCTGACGTCCGAAGCCTTTGGCCTCGGTTACGGTTATGCCCTGCAGTCCGACCTCTTGCAGCGCCTCCTTCACCTCATCTAGCTTGAACGGCTTGATGATGGCCTCGATTTTCTTCATCGCGTTTCGTCTCCCGGCTCCGGCATGGCGGGTACGCTCGCCTGCGGCGCCGACGCTTCGTTAGCAGTTCCCGTGCCAAGGCCGCGAAAGGGCCGAAAATTCAGCGAAATCAGCCGCCTAAGGCAGCAGTCTGACCGGGGCCGACTAGCCCGCCCAACCACCCAGATGCCAAAATGGGCATATTGCCTATTATCGCGTCAATAGCGGCCGATGACAAATTCTGAGACGGCGGGGATGGTTGGCCGGGCGGCGCGCTGATCGTTATCTTTGCCGCAGCATGATTGAACTTCTGAGCAATGCCGAAATGGCAAATGCCGACCGGCTGACAATCGCCGGCGGGGTTGCGGGTATCACTCTCATGGAGCGGGCGGGCGCCGGCGTTGCCGACGCCTTAGCGGTGCGCCATCCGGTAGGGTCTCGGGTCGTGGTCCTGGCCGGCCCCGGCAACAATGGCGGGGACGGTTTCGTCGCCGCGCGGTTGTTGGCGCAGCGCGGTTTCAACGTGCACCTGATGCTCGCGGGAGAGGTTGCGCGCCTGAAAGGCGATGCCGCAGCCGCCGCGGCGAAGTGGCAAGGGCCGATCGCTCGGTCACAGCCGGAGGGCTTCGCGAATGCTGGCGTCATCATTGACGCTCTGTTCGGCGCAGGCCTGGATCGGCCTGTGGAGGGCCACGCGCGAGCAATGATCGAGGCGATGAACGCCCAAGCCGCGCCGATACTCGCGGTCGACTTGCCGAGCGGAATTAACGGCTCGACCGGAGAGGTGATGGGAGCTGCCGTGAAGGCTACGCAAAGCATCACCTTCTTTCGCAAGAAGGTCGGGCATGTGCTTTTGCCCGGGCGGCTTCGTTGCGGCCGGGTCAGCGTCGCGGACATCGGCATTCCGGCGAACGTCCTTGCAGAGCTCGGCGTGCAAACGTCTGAAAATACGCCGCAGCTTTGGCACGGCCTTTTTCCCCATGCGCAGGCCCTCGGACACAAATACGACCGCGGTCACGCCGTCATTGTCTCGGGTCCGCTATGGTCAACAGGAGCCGCCCGGCTCGCCGCCCGCGCCGCGCTGCGCGCCGGGGCTGGCTTGGTCACCATTGCCAGCCCGCGCGATGCGCTATCCGTCAACGCTGCTGCGAACCTTGCCGTCATGGTACGGCCGGTCGACGGCGCGAGCGAGCTCGCCGAGTTTCTGACTGATCCGCGGCTCAATACAGTTGCCCTTGGCCCGGGATTGGGAGTGGGCGCCTCGACCTGCGAGGCCGTCTTGACTGTCCTGTCAGGGGAACGCGCTGTCGTCCTCGATGCTGACGCCATCACAAGCTTTGCGGAGGAGCCGGCGCGGCTCGCCGAAGCGCTGCGTGCGCGCGGCGCCAGGCCCACTGTGATGACGCCGCATGAGGGTGAATTTCATCGCTATTTCGGGGCTTTGGACGAAAAAACTAAAGTTGGCTCAAAGCTCGAGAGAGCGCGGCTTGCGGCATCGCTTGTCGGCGCCACCGTCGTGCTCAAAGGCGCGGATACCGTGGTTGTCGCACCGGACGGACGTGGGGCCATCGCCGCCAACGCGCCACCCTATCTGGCGACCGCCGGCGCGGGCGACGTGCTCACCGGAATGGCGGCAGGGCTTCTGGCGCAAGGAATGCCGGCATTCGAAGCCGCGGCCGCTGCCGTCTGGTTCCACGGCGAAACCGCGCTCGCCGTAGGGCCGGGTTTGATTTCCGAGGATTTGCCCGAAGCGCTCCCGAAAGTTTACCGCGATTTCCTGTCTTGAGCCGCCGGCGGGCGAAGCGCGGGTTTCAGCGGCTATTTCTATAGTGTCTGGCGGACGACGCGTGTTATAAGCCGCGCCGCCGGGCCGCCCCTCGGTCCGCGGGCGTGGCGGAATTGGTAGACGCGCGGGATTTAGGTTCCCGTGACGAAAGTCGTGGGGGTTCGAGCCCCTCCGCCCGCACCAGCAGGCGGTTGTCCGAGCGAAGCCCAGAACCGGCGATCTTGGCGCATAGTGTG